>OLSB01000245.1_pt1 | contig 65199 bp, 63 predicted proteins | sample 1672071 | NCBI WGS metagenome assembly OLSB01 (sample SAMEA3136642, study PRJEB25190) | human gut metagenome | biome: human gut; feature: human-associated habitat; material: faeces | place: Austria | collected 2013
ATACCATTGAGCAAATTTGCAGGGTGCTTGGAATCTCAATGGCGGAGTTTTTTACAACTTGCCGCAAAAGCAATTCAGCAAATGAAAGTATGAGGTAAGCTGTTCTTCAATAATGCGGATAAAAAGTCTTTGGACCACACTTATATGGGGGAACTGTGTGCTTTTTTACAGCTATTTGTTTGAAACACTCATTAACTTAGTTTCATAACAGGAACACCGCAAGATGATACATAAGATTCATCTTGCGGTGTTTCCTTTTATGGAAAGGGGAAAATAACGCAGTTAGGTGCGCACTTGTACACTATATTAAACTCGTACTTTTACTACGCACTTTCTTGTCGCAACGGGGATGCCGTCGACAGCGTGATTGGGCGCATGGGCATCATGTGGCCATAGAATAATAAAGCGATTATCGCCCAAAGACAAATACTCATATTTTCCAGTGTAAAACCAGATGTCACGCTCGGGATGTGCCTCAACTTCCGTTAAAGTTTCTCGCTGTGCAACCCCGATCAATTCGTGCCCTTCAATAAGATATTGAATGTCAAGGTATGTGTTATGAGCTTCTGCATTTGGTGTATTTTGCACGGTCATTCCGTGTGAGATATTTGCAAAAACATCATTGCCATCAATTTCATAACGGCCATCGGGTATCGTCGAAAAATCTGAGTTTACAAGAAAATCAAGTGCCTTTTGCAATCGCGCACTGATGCCATAATATAGATGACTGTTTGTAAGTGTATCATAAATCATAAAGTAAGACCTCGTTTATTTTAATAAAAACTGAAAACAATTTTCATTTAATATGATAATTGAAATTACTTATCTATGTAGTGTAGCATATAGATATGGAAATTGTCCTTGAGCAGGAAAGGTTGTTTTAAGGCAATATAACAACGAAATGGAGTAAGCATATGAATATTTTGAGCGAAATGAGTAGCATCTACTATGAGCTTACAATTTCTGAAAAGAGAATTGCCGAATATATTTTGGAACATACAGACGAAGTGCAAATGATGTCAATTAGCGAACTTGCGGAAGTCTGTCATGTTGGCGAAGCTACAATTACTCGTTTTTGCAAGCGTTTCCACTCACGTGGATATACCGCATTAAAAATTGAGCTTGTAAAATTGAGCAACCCGAGCTATGAGCCTTTTTCAGATAGACCGACATCTGAAACCACGACAACAACACCCACGAAACACCAAAATATAAGTGGAATATTATACAGTGAATACTCTTCCGCACTGAAACAAACTGCTGAATTGCTGAAAAAAGAGCACGTGATCCGCGCAGTAGAGGCGCTCAGTCAGGCAGAAATAGTCTACTGCATGGGTCAAGGTGGTTCTATGCTAATGGCAGAGGAAACAGCACATCTGTTTTCTTCCGTGAGTTCCAAGTTCTTTAGCATATATGATTCTCATTTACAGGTTTCAGCAGCAGCAACCATGACAGCTAAGGATGTATTATTCTTCATTTCTTATTCTGGATCAACGACTGAAATGGAGGATATTTTATCTCAAGCAAAGCAGAATGGTGCAACAATTATTATGCTGACAAGATTTTGCAAATCTCCTGGGGCAGAAAAATCGGATATTGTGCTGCAGTGCGGTTCAAACGAATCACCTCTGCAGCAAGGCTCGGTTGCCGCAAAGATTGCACAGTTTTATGTTCTGGATATTCTGTATCATGAGTATTGCAATAAAAACCCAGAAATATCTGAACAGAACAAAGAAAAAATTATGCGGGCATTAGCGAACCGCCATCAATAAGTGCTTCAGGCATATAAATGCAGCCACGCAGAAAAGAGAACCATACTTTCGCGAGAATGTGTGTGTACCACATTCTTTGAAAACGTGTATTGCTTTGTACAATCAAGTTCAGAGAAAAGATGCTCTATCGTTTTTGGCGGGCAAGTGTTATCCAAACCACCAGCGGAAAGCATGACTGGAACATTGATACGGTGTGCGTGAGAAAGAGTATCAACATAACCAAGTTGATTCCAAAACAGTGTGTGGTCGGTTTCTTCATAGGCTGGTTTTAGAATACTGTATGCCGGCCCTTCTAATTCAGTAGCCGGGAAATCGGTTAAAAAGGGAAGATCGGCACAAACACATCTGACTTTTCCGCCGAGAATTGAGGCAAGCAACAGGGAGCCGCCGCCACCTTGACTTGTTCCGAATAGGGACATCTGTGGAAGCACACCCGGCTGCTGTAATGCCCATCGAATTGCTAAAAGGCAATCCGAGAGCCAATCTGCATATCCACCCTTAAGTCCCCGGGCGGTACGGTCAAGAACCGGCCAGTTCCCATCTGGGAGTTGCATTTCAGGATGGATTTGATTTGGTTCAGCATATCCTAACGGAGAGATATGTAAAATATGAAATCCCTGATCGGCCAGTTGCGGATGCATACTAATAGACGAACCGTAACCCGGAAGATTGATTAGTAAGGGGGCTGGAGTTCGGATTGCGGGCTGCCAATAGCCATAAAATGTTTGGCGATTGTCACTTGCCGTAAATTTGACATATTTATTTACCAACGTGTTGGGGGAATTCCCAAAAGGAACAGTGATTGGACAATAATCCACAAATTCTGCATGAATCGCAACAGTCTCTGACTGCCTTAAGAGTTGCTCTGCCCACTGATCAACTTCTTCGTGGCTGGGATAAGCCTTACGCGCTTCCTGCAACATGACCGTCTGTAAATCCACGAGGTAGACCTCCTAAATACTTTTTTATTCATCCTAGCAGATTTTTAGGAAACTTTAAAGTAATACATACATCATTACTAGCATTTTTCAACCATAAATAAGATGTTATTGACAAGTTTGGAGGAATAACGATGCAGACAACAATTCCACAATCATTGTATTCAGCAATGCGATTCAACTTCTTATATGTTGATAAGTATACCTTTCACTCTGGATGGTTTTTCCCGGAAGATTATATCCCCTATTGTTTGCTCCGCTTTATTACCAGAGGCGAAGCTGTATTTAAAATCAACTCAGAGGAGATCGCAGTACACAAAAATGAGATCGTTTACATACCGGAAGGAGCGGTTATGTCGTGCTGGGCGCTGAGCGATAATGTTGAGTTTTATTCTATTCGTTTCTGTGTTACTGCGCGATTAAACGACAGCGATTTTCTCGGTGAATATTTTCATATCCCAACTGTTACGAAAAATGTACAGGAAAATGTTTTGACGTATTTTCAAGAAATCTATCAAAGCGCAACGAGTCAAAATCCGAGCAGACTGTTTCGGATTCGAGGAAATCTAGAATTGATCATTGCCTATTTAACACAATGCGCCAATGCAGAATGTGAAGGAGACGGCAGTTCACATGATCGTGAATTGCCAGATGTGCATAGTCTCGAGGCGATTCGCAGAAGAAATGCTAAGACACAGAACATCAATCGCGATCCCCGGATTCAAATTGTTGTAGACTACTTAACACCGCACCTTAATGAGCAATTTACAATACAATCTCTCAGCGAAATGGCGCAAGTCAGTCAAACATCATTCCGAAGACTATTTAAAGCGCATACCGGGAAATCACCAAGCGATTATATTCGAGAATTACGCATGACGTCCGCTGCAAGAATGTTATTGACAAGCAATCGGGAAGTTGCAGAAATTGGATATCGGGTCGGATTCAGCGACGCAAACTATTTTTCCCGCACCTTCCGGCAAGTATTTGGAGTTTCACCGCATCAATACCGCCGGATCTCACGCGGACAGGCGGTTCGTGCAGGGAAAGAATCACCCAAATTATGAGCGAATAATGCTATGATTGGTCATTTCATCCTCTACACAAAATGAAAATAATTTTCTATAATGAAGCCATAGCAATACCACCAAAAAAACATTGAGCAGAAAGGGAAAAATTATGAAAAAATACTTAGCGCTTCTTTTGGCAGCACTGATGCTTCTCAGTTGCTTGGCTGGTTGTAGCTCAGCAGATGATACGACAACCCCTCCAACTGAAACAACCCAGGACGCTCCGCAGACCACTGACAAAGAAGATGCCGCACCGGCAGAGCCTGTTGAAACAGCGGATGAGCTGGAGGGTGAGATCACGTTCTGGCACTCGTTCACGCAGGGTCCCAGACTTGAGCGGATTCAGGCGGCAGCCGATTCATTCATGGAAAAACACCCCAAGGTTAAGATCAACATTGAAACCTACTCCTGGGCAGACTTCTACACCAAGTGGACGACCGGCCTCGCCTCGGGCAACGTCCCCGACATGAGTACCGCGCAGGCCGGTCAGGTTGTCGAAATGATCAACGCCGACGCGATCATTCCGCTGGATGATATGATCGACGAAATTGGCCGCGACCGTTTCTATGAATCTCCGATTCAGGAAATGACCTATGATGGCAGCTGCTATGCAGTGCCGATCTACTCTCATGCATTTGTGATGTGGTACCGCAAGGATCTGCTGGAAAAGTACAATCTTGATGTTCCCACGACTTGGGACGAGTTCAATGCGGCAGCGACGGCGATCACGCAGGGCGAGAACGGCGAAGTTTACGGCTGCTCTGTTCCAATGGGCACGAACGATATGTATGCAACGTGCTTCTTGGATGTCTGGGCTGGCAGCTGCGGCAAGTCCCTTCTGACAGAAGACCGCAAGGCAAACCTGACCGATCCGGATATTGTTGAAGGCATCAAGTTCTGGACGGATATGTATAAGACAAATTCTCCGGCAGACTCGATCAACTACAACACGCTCGATCAGGCGACGCTTTATTATCAGGGCAAAAACGCATTTGACTTCAACTCCGGTTTCCATATCAGTGGCGTTGAGGCAAACCGCCCCGATCTGATGGATTCCATCAGCTGCGCACCGATTCCCACCCGCAACGAAGGCGAGCAGCCGCAGTACATCGTCAATAATATGCCGATGGTTGTTTGGAAGAACTCTAAGCATCCTGAAATCTGCAAGGCATTCATCGAGTCTTTCTATGAGCCGGAAACTTATGTCCCGTTCCTGCACTCTGTTCCGGTTGGCATGCTTCCTGCTCTGAAGGAAATCACAAATGATCCGACGTTCCTTTCGGATCCGACGATTCAGAAGTATGAAGCCGAAATGCGTGTGATTAGCGATGCTCTGAGCCACGGCACTTATATTGGCATGGAATATGGCCCCTGCGTCGAGGCTGGCATCCTTGCAAACCAGCGTGTCGTCGAGAATATGTTCCAGGACATCGTCCTGAACGGCACATCTGTTGAAGACGCTGCGGCAGCCGCCAACAAACAGCTAAATGAGTTGTTTGAAGCAGCAGAATAAGATTTTATTGGGGTGACCCAGGAGGCGGGGGCTTCCCCCGCCTCCTTTATCTCTAGCGCAGCAAAGGAGGTCTGCAAAATTGTGAAAAGAAGGCGCACGCTATCATCAAAAGCAAGCAGTTGGCTGTTTATTCTTCCCGCGCTCACCGTGGTTATTTTACTCCTGCTATATCCCGTTACTTCCAGTATCTTCTATAGTCTGACAAACAAAAATCTCATTAAGCCTACTTATCGATTCCTCGGTCTTGATAATTATATTAAAACGTTGACTGATCCGGATTTCTGGACGGCCTTTTGGAACGACCTGAAATGGACCTTTTTCTCTCTGCTGGGGCAGTTAATAGTCGGTTTTACCGGCGCATTGGCGTTGAACCGAATCAAAAAAGGCTCTAGTATTTATCGTACAATCCTGATTATTCCCTGGGCGATTCCATCAATCGTTTTGGCGTTTTCCTGGAAGTGGATTTTGAACGGCGTTTACGGTTTTTTGCCGAATCTTCTGATCAAGCTCGGACTATGCTCAACCGCGCCGGAATTTTTGACTGGAAATCTGGCGTTTGCAACGCTGGTGTTCATCAATATCTGGTTCGGCTCGCCGCTGATCATGGTCAACATCCTGTCAGCGCTGCAAACCGTACCAAAAGATCAGTATGAAGCAGCTCAAATTGATGGTGCAAATACATTCCAGTCTTTCTGGCACATTACAGTTCCGCATATTCGTACTGTTGTGGGTTTGTTGGTTGTGCTTCGCACGATTTGGATTTTCAATAGCTTCGATATTATTTACTTGATCACCGGCGGCGGCCCGGCCAATAAAACACTGACCGTTCCGATTTATGCATATAACATTGGTTGGGGATTGAAGCAGCTTGGACGATCTTCAGCAGTTACCGTACTGTTGCTGCTCTTCCTGCTGATTGTGTGTGCGCAGTACTTTAGGCTTTTGAACAAGTGGGAGGAGGAGAAGTGATGCACAAGCGTAAACATTTTAGACGCGGTATCTTAGGCGACACGATCTCCTATACCTATTTGACAATTCTTGCGCTTTTGGCGGCGTTTCCGCTGTTTTGGATATTAGTATCTTCTGTAAAGAGCAAGGGCGAACTGACAGCGAATCCCACTGCGATTTTCCCTCAGGTCTTTTCGCTGGAGTATTATAAAATTGTTTTTGAGCAGCTAAAGTTCGGCACAAATATTATGAACAGTGTTGTTGTTGCTGGAAGCACAACAATCATTGCTATTCTGATTTCTGCGCTTGGTGCATATGGTGTTGTTCGGTTCTTTCCGAGATTTGGAAAGATCATGACGAGAGTCCTGATCACGACGTATATGTTCCCGCCCATCTTGCTCGCGATTCCATATTCGATCATTATGGGCAAAGCAGGGCTGGTGAACAGCCGCGTTGGACTGATTATTGTGTATCTTTCGATTTCTGTCCCATATGCGATTTGGCTTTTGGTTGGATTCTTCCAAACAGTCCCGCTTGAAATTGAAGAAGCCGCATACATGGATGGTGCGAACAAGCTTCAAGTATTTAGTCGTGTTGTCTTGCCGATTGTCGCACCCGGTGTAGTTGCCGTGGCAATTTATACATTTATCAACGTATGGAATGAGTTCCTGTTCTCACTCATTTTGATCAACAGCCGCGACAAAATGACCGTTGCGGTTGGACTGAAATCACTCATGGGTCAAGAGGTGCTGGACTGGGGCGTTATGATGGCTGCATCCGCACTTGTCGTAATTCCTTCTGTAATTTTCTTCATGCTGATCCAGAAGCGCATTGCTGGCGGTTTGGCACAGGGCTCTATCAAATAAAAGGAGATATTGTTATGAAAACGATTGGATATGCAATTGTCGGTACGGGATATTTCGGTGCTGAACTTGGTCGCATTATGAAAGAGCAGGAGGGGGCAAAAATTGTTGCAGTTTATGACCCCGAAAATGCTGAGACTGTGGCAAAAGAGCTTGGCTGCGATGTCGAAACGGATTTGGATAAGCTCTGCTCGCGTGATGATGTCGACGCTGTGCTGGTAGCTTCGCCGAACTATCTGCACAAAGAGCCAGTTTTGACAGCAGCACGTCATAAGAAGCACGTCTTCTGTGAAAAGCCGATCGCGCTTTGCTATGCGGACTGCGACGAAATGGTACGCGCCTGCAAAGAAAACGGTGTGATCTTCATGGCAGGCCATGTCATGAACTTCTTCCGCGCGGTACGCCATACAAAGCAGCTGATCGCAGAGGGGAAAATCGGTCGTGTTCTCTATTGCCACTCTGCACGAAACGGCTGGGAAGAGCCGCAGCCGTCCATCAGCTGGAAGAAGATTCGCGCAAAATCCGGTGGTCACCTTTATCACCATATCCACGAGCTGGACTGCATTCAGTTCCTGATGGGACCGGCAACAGAGGTTACCATGACTGGCGGTAATGTTGCGCATAAGGGTGAACAGTTTGGCGACGAGGACGATATGCTGTTCCTCTTGCTGGAATTTGGAAACGACACCTACGCTGTTGTGGAATACGGCTCTGCCTTCCACTATCCGGAGCATTATGTGCTGATTCAGGGTACAAAAGGCTACATTAAAATTGATATGTGCAATGTCGGCATGACGGTTAAAACTGCAGATGGTGAAGAAGAGCATTATCTGGTTCATGAGACCCAGGAAGAAGACGATCAGAGGACTCAGATTTATCACAGCACAGAAATGGATGGTGCAATCCAGTACGGTCATCCGGGCAAAAAGCCGCCGCTGTGGCTGCACGGCATCATGAAGAACGAAATGAAATTCTTTAATGGCATTATGCACGGGGATCCGGTGACGGACGAATTCCGTCCGCTTCTGACTGGCGAGGCTGCCCGCGCGGCAATCGCGGCAGCAGACGCTGCAACGCGCTCTCTTCGTGAAGACCGCAAAGTTAAGGTTTCTGAAATCACAGGCTAATTCCTTTCCCTCTATAAATTATAAACATTTTCTGTTCGTCGAACAAATGCATACAGAGTCATTAGAGAAAGGGGCAAACAAATGAAACATACTTTGAAACGTCTATTTAGTATACTTATTGTATCGTGTCTCCTTTTGACTATGTTCCCGTTTTCGGTATTCGCTTCTAGCGCAAATGGCAGCAACATAATAGAAGTCTTATCAAGGGCAAGTAAAACCGGTTTCTATTACAACTTTGACGGCGATACTTCATTTGACGGAAGCCGTATCGTTTCGGGAACAGAACAGGATATTTCGCGCTTAAAAGCCAGCACTCAAGGAACAGTTATTGTTCGATATAGAAGTACGGCATCTACAAATCAAGTCCTATTTGCGGCGGGAAGCTCCACAGAGAAGGACAAATATGGCGCGGTTATGGTTAATAATGTTTCGGGGATGAAAATGCAACGAATTGATTTCCCAGGTGGAATGGTCGCAAATCTCCGTGGAACAACTACCGGGTCTGGCTGGCATACCTTTGTTTACAGTGTAGATGCTAGCGACCTTACAAATACACAAGCAAAATCTGTAACAAGCTTTGATGGGAGTACCACTACACAGTTTCCGAATTTCGCCTCGTGGTTCAATTATAATGCAGAGGTTAATGATATTCAGTTTTTGAATATTGGTGGTACATCTGGCGCGTTGGCAAACTCGAGTAATAATGCAAATTTTGTAGGAGATATTTCTTTTGTTGCGTTTCTTCCAGAATTTATGTCACAGCAAGAAGCGGCGGCAATCTCCGGAGCAGAATGGCCTATTGGTAATCCCTTGGTATTCTCAAAGCATGACTTGAACATTCAGAGTGACGATGATGCAGTCCAACTTAGTGATGACGTTCTTGAGACTCTAAATAGCGCTGATAACATTACCATATTGGTGAAGTACAAAAACACGACAAATGGACCTGGTTCACTTCTGAGTGTCAGCGATACAAGCAAAAACGATGCACATTTCCACTTGTATCAATCGGGCAACCGTGTTGGATTTGAATTTAGAAATTCTGATTCTCCTAAATATTCTGCTTACTGCACTACGTTCGGTTATGAAGACAATATCGTTGCGTTCAAGGCAGAAAGCGGCGTAGGTTACAAGTTATTTGCAAATGGTCAAAAAGGCGGAACGACAGCCAAAACAGGTGATGATTACCAATGGCTAGGCGATATTCCGAACTTGACGACTGGTTATATTGGGAAAATGGATCGGCTGATTAGTTCCAGCAGTTATCCATACACAGGTACAATTGATTATATCTATGTCTTCACGTCGGCACTTTCTGACGAACTGCTTCTTGAGCTGACAAGGCCAACGTCCAGGAATGTTTTTTACGAGGGCGATGCTACAAGCTCGACATTCTTCAGAATTCCGTATTTGCTGTACTCTTCAAAGGGAACCTTAGTTGCTGGTTCCGATACAAACTATGGCAGCACTGGCGATTCAGCAGAGAATATTGACTCTGCACTTAGAATCAAGCATCAGGCACTCAGCTATACAGCGAATGATGGTTGGGAAGATGCGATTACGCCAGATTGTCTGCATATGAGTGACTATGCAGATGAATACGGATACAAACAAGGCTCAGCCTCCTTTATTGATGGAGTCATCGTAGAAGATACTGAGTATACAGACAGAATTTTGCTGTTGATAGACGCCTTTGCTTGGAACGGCGGCGGTTTCCAATCACTTAATATCGATGCTTATGGACAAGCGCATGGTGGTGTCGCTCGGAGTATGCCATTCGGTGACGGCTTCTGCACCATTGCGGGGCATAAATATTTCCTGCTCTCCGATCAAAACGTGAAGTCTGGAAATGTTAATATGAACACCGTTCGCAGTCGCTTTAACTACGCTGCTGATATTTATGGCGAGAAGAACGCGGATGGCAGATATAACGTTTATCATTTGCTGGGTACACCGACGGAGTATTCTTCCGACGGAACGACAGTTGATGATAGCAATTTGTCGCTTGGTGAGCTTTCAGAATACAGTCTCGGTGAAAATTATGAACTGTACAAGGACGGTCAGCTTTTGCATGTTACGCAGCGCAGCTCGGACATACAGGCAGCTTCGCAGTCTGTGCCGATGAAAATTTTCTATGAAGACTCTGAACTGCAAGTTTACAATACCAGTTATATCATGCAGGTTTATTCAGACGATGATGGAGAAACGTGGCATACGGACAAGATTATTTCTGGCATGGTCAAGAGAGAAGAGTCTCGGTACTATCTGACTGGACCTGGACATGGCATTCAAATTCAGAATGGTGATCATGCTGGCAGACTGGTTGTTCCAATCTACTATCAGCTTACTGGAGGAAATGGTACGCTGACAAGTGGCGCACGAACGGAAGTTATTTATAGTGATGATGGTGGAAACACTTGGGCACACGGTGACTGCCTTCCTGGAACAGTCGGTCATGAATCTGTTGTTGTAGAACTTCCAAATGGCAATTTGCAGATTTTTATGCGAAATACCAGCGGCAGCGGGGGTAAGATTAAAACCGCGACAAGTCTTGATGGCGGCGAAACATGGATTGATGTTACATCGGGACTTGGCGATAATCTGGCCGGTACGAACAGCCAGTTGTCAGCACTTTCATATAGTGGAACGGTTGTCTCGAAAAAAGATGGACAAGCATATCCTGCAGTTTTGCTGTCAATGGCGTATAACACCTCCAGAACAGATGGGCGTATCTATGTCGGCTTGATCAAAGAAAATGGTCAATACGACAACGGGAGCACGAAGTACTCTATCGACTGGGAATACGTCTATCAGGTTACTGAGGCCAGTGCACTCTTTGCTTATAGTAGTCTAGTTGAACTTGGCGATGGACGAATTGGAATGATCTATGAAGCATCGCCGACCACTTCGTGGGCAGATGGTTTGCGGTATATGTACTATGAAGAATTTACCATGAGTGAACTCACTGCGAACTGACGATTTAAATGTTCAGCGGGCTCTCATTATGAGAGCCCGCTACCGCCTAAAAGGAGAATACACAATGGATGAAAAGTTAAAAAGATATCAGGGCATCTTCCCTGCGTTTTACGCTTGCTATGATGATACAGGCAGAGTATCAACTTCTCGAACAAAGTCGTTGGCTAAGTACCTGCTTGCCAAAGGCGTAACAGGTCTTTATGTTGGTGGTTCCTCTGGTGAATGCATCTATCAAAGTGTGGAAGAGCGCAAGACCATCCTTGAGGCTGTCATGGACGCTGTTGGCGGCAAGCTCGTTGTCATCGCGCACGTCGCTTGTAACAACACCGCCGACAGCTGCGAGCTGGCACGGCACGCCGAAAGCCTCGGCGTTGACGCCATCGCCGCCATCCCGCCGATCTATTTCCATCTGCCGCCGTATGCCATCGCGGACTATTGGAACGCCATCTCTGCAGCTGCGCCAAATACGGATTTTATCATTTATAATATCCCGCAGCTCGCGGGCGTCGCGCTCAGTACGCAGCTTTTGCAGGAAATGGCTAAGAATCCGCGCGTCATCGGCGTCAAAAACTCGTCTATGCCGACGCAGGACATCCAGATGTGGCGCGATGCGACCGAGCGTGAGCTCGTCGTGTTCAACGGTCCGGACGAGCAGCTGATCTCTGGTCTTGCCATCGGCGCGACCGGCGGTATCGGCGGCACCTACGCCGTCATGCCTGAGCTCTATCTCAAAATTTACGAATGCTATCACGCCGGGCGCATGGAGCTGGCACGCGAAATTCAAAACGAATGCTGCCGCATCATTTATAAGATGTGCAGCTGCCATGGCAATCTCTACGCCGTCATGAAAGAGATTCTGCGCCGTGAAGGTATGGACGTCGGTACTGTGCGCGCGCCGCTGCCGAATCTTGTCGCATCCGACATGGACGTTGTTTCCTGCGCACAGCAGATGATCGAAGAGGCTGTCCAGAAATATGTAAAGGCATAAATCACAGACCTGTTTTTGAATTGTAGCAAGAGGTGCATGTACATGAACGAAATGAGAAAACAGCAATTTACCGAGGCGCATACTTGGGTACGCGCGGAATTGGATCGCTGCGTAAATTTTTGGCTGAAAAACGGCATGGATCCGGAATTCGGCGGCGTCTATACCTGCCTTGACCGAACCGGTAAAATCTATTCCACGGACAAGAGCGTCTGGATGCAGGGGCGGTGCGGCTGGATCTTTGCCCATCTGTGCACAGTCTACGGCACGAAGCCGGAATGGCTCGACGCCAGCCGCAGCTGCCTTGATTTTATGGAGCGTCACTGCTTTAATCACGCCGCAGGCGACCGTATGTATTTTACCGTTACAAAGGACGGTCAGCCGCTGCGGCAGCGCCGGTATTGCTTCTCCGAGGCGTTCTGCGCGATGGCGAACGCGGAATATTATGCCGTCACGGGCGACGAAAGCCGTCTTGCCCGCGCGCGGCAGATGGCAGACCTCTATTGGGATCTCAACCACGGCATGGAAGACCCGGTCGGCATGGAACCCAAAACCATTCCCGAAACGCGCAGCGGCCGCGCCTTCGGCATTCCGATGATCTATCTCAACGTCGCGCTCATCCTCATGCGCTGCGACCCGGAGCGCAAGGATGTTTACGCCGCGCGCGCGACGCAGTGCGTCGAGGAAATTTTCAAGTATTTTGTCAAGTTTGATCTCGGATGTACACTGGAAAATGTCGCTCCGGACGGCACGCCGCGCTTTGACTTCACCGACGGTCGTATTGTCAATCCCGGTCACGACATCGAGGGCGTGTGGTTCCTGCTGGAGTACGCAAAGCAGTTCGGCAAACCCGAACTCATCGAAAAGGCGCAGACCATCTTCGACAACGCCATCCACGCCGGTTGGGACGAGGAATACGGCGGACTTCTGTACTTTGTCGACGCCAAGGGTCTGCCGCCTGAATCTTATGAGCACGATATGAAGCTCTGGTGGCCGCATAACGAAATCCTCATTTCCTCCATGATGCTCTACCGCGGCACTGGAAACGAGCAGGATCTCGACTGGTTCTTCAAAACACTCGATTACTGCCAAAAGCATTTCTCCGATCCGGCCTACGGCGAATGGTACGGCTATCTGCGCCGCGACGGGCTTCCTACCATGCCCCCTACCAAGGGCAGCACGTTCAAAGGACCGTTCCATCTGCCGCGCTGCCTCATGCAGCTCGACCAGATGATGACTGAGCTCGAGGCGCGCGCATGAACCGGAGGGAGGCAGTATGAACTATCTTGGAATCGATTACTCTGTTAAGAATATGCCCGCGCTCGATCCGGGGTTCATTCCCTTCGGCATCTGGGCGAAGGCGTATCTGCAAGAAGCGGATCGCCCGTTCCGGATCGCTGTCGAACGCGACCACGGCAAGATCACCGTCTATGAGACGCGCCTGCGCGGCGAAGCTTTCGCTGCCGCGAACATAAGATTTGCAGAGCGGCTCGTCAAAATGCTTCTCTGGTCGGCTGGCGGCTTCCGTATTTATCTTCAGGGCGACGATACGATCGCCGTGCAGATCCGGGACGCTTACCGTCCCGGCGGCGCACGGGAATTTGACGCGGGCTTCGAGTTTGATATGTTTGAGCGCCCTCTGGAGGTCATCATCTGCTCTGAGGACGATTTTCCCACCGCCAATGAGCAGCCCATCCACGTCGGCGGTCACACAAACGGCTGCCGCATCGGCTTTGACGCGGGCGGCTCTGACCGCAAGGTCTCTGCCGTCATCGACGGCAAGACCGTCTACTCAGAGGAGGTCGTCTGGCACCCGAAAACCAGCGCCGACCCCCAGTATCAGTTTGACGGCATCGTCACGGCTTTTCAGACCGCAGCCTCCAAAATGCCGCGCGTCGACGGCATTGGCGTTTCCTCCGCCGGCACCTTCGTCGGCAATGCACCGATGGTGTCCTCCCTGTTTATCAAGGTCCCGCGTGAACGCCGCGAGGAGGTCAAAACGATCTATGACCGCGCTGCGAAGGAGATCGGCGATGTACCCATCGTCGTTGCCAACGACGGCGACGTGACTGCACTGGCAGGCTATATGAGCCTTGGCACGGGCTGCGTCATGGGCCTTGCAATGGGCACGAGCGAAGCTGTCGGTTACGTCGACGCCGAGGGAAATATTCTCGGCTGGTTCAATGAGCTGGCCTTTGCACCGGTCGATCTGAACGAACACGCCATGCGCGATGAGTGGTCCGGCGATCTCGGCGTCGGCTGCAAATATTTCTCGCAGGACGCGGTCGCAAAGCTCGCGCCCGCCGCAGGCATCGCGCTGTCTGAGCATCTCACACCCGCTGAAAAGCTCAAGGAAGTGCAGAAGCTGGCGGAAGGGGGCAATCCCTATGCGCTGGCGATCTTCGATTCCATCGGCGTGTATCTGGCACATACGCTCAGCCTCTATGAGATGTTCTATGACATCCGGAATCTGCTCGTCCTCGGACGCGTGGCTTCCGGCATCGGCGGCGAGCGCATCGTGTCCGAATGCCAGCGTGTACTGAACGAAGAATATCCAGAGCTTTCGCGGAAGCTGCGCGTCATGCTGCCGGATGAAAACTTCCGCCGTGTCGGTCAGTCAATGGCGGCGGCCAGCTTGCCGGATATCCGCTGAGCACACCAGAAAGGAGTCAATTTATGTTACATCTGAATCTGATCCGGGTGAGATCACCCGAGGAAATGGCCCGCGCTGCGGCAGATATGTTTGAAGATCTCATCCGGGCAAAACCAGCGTGCGTATTAGGGCTTGCTACCGGCTCGACGCCGCTGCCCCTCTACCGCGAGCTGATTGCACGCGAGCAGGGAGGAAAAATCGACTTTTCGCGCGTGCGTTCGGCAAATCTGGACGAGTACAAAGGGTTAGCGCCCAACCAGCCGCAGAGCTACCGCCGCTTCATGCAGGAAAATCTGTTCGACCATATTTCCATCAAGCCCGAAAATACCATCGTCCCGGACGGTTTGGCCGCCGACATCCCTGCCATGTGCGAAGCTTATGAGCATCAGATCGAGGACTGGGGCGGCGTGGACATTCAGCTGCTCGGACTCGGGCATGATGGGCACATCGGCTTTAACGAACCCTGCGACCATTTCCCGGTCATAACGCATGAGGTAAAGCTCACCGAAATGACGCGCGAGGCGAATAAACGCTTCTTTGATTCACTGGAAGACGTTCCGACCTCCGCCATCACGATGGGCATCGGCACGGTCATGTCCGCACGGAAGATCTTAATGATCGTCACCGGTGCAGATAAGGCGGAGATCCTCCAGCAGGTCTTCTTCGGATCGGTCAAGCCCGAGGTTCCCGGCTCCATTCTGCAGTTCCATCCCGACGTGACCGTCATCTGCGACGAAGCGGCGGCAAGGTTTGTGGAGGAATGATATGCTTTTTAAGAATGCCAATATTTTCGTGGGCGGTCAGTTCCAACATGGCTCCTTCCGCGTAGAAAACGGAAGATTCGCTGAAATTTTGACCACCGTCCCTGCGGAGGACGGCATCGATCTGGAAAATCAGTATGTCATTCCGGGTCTTGTGGACGTCCACAACCATGGCAACTCCGGCGCGGACTTTTCAGACGGCGACTATGACGGACTTATCAAAATGGCGCGCTATCTCGCACAAAACGGCGTGACGAGCTTCGCGCCCGCGTCCATGACGCTGCCCTACGACGTGCTGGAGGCGGCGTACAAAACGGCTGTGCAGCTTAAAAAGGCGCAGCCGGAGGGCTGTGCCCATCTCATGGGCATCCAGATGGAGGGACCGTTCTTCTCCGAGAAGAAAAAGGGCGCGCAGAACGGCGCGTATCTGAGAGATCCGGATTTTGCGGCGTTCCAGCAGCTTTATGACGCTTCCGAAGGGCTCATCCGTATCGCGGACGTGGCAGCAGAGCTGCCCGGTGCGGTGGAATTTGCCGAAAAAGCGTCCAAGCTCTGCACCGTCTCCATCGCGCACACCGACTGCACCTACGAAGAAGCCAGCGCGGTCTTTGACGCGGGCGCGTCCCACCTGACGCATCTCTACAACGCCATGCCCGGCATCCACCACCGCAAGCCCGGCCCCATCGGCGCGGGTAGCGAACGTGAAAACGTCGTCGCGGAGCTGATCTGTGACGGACAGCACATCCACCCGAGCGCGGTGCGGATGGCGTTTAGGCTGTTTCCGGGACGCATTTGCCTGATCTCCGACGCGCTGCGCTGCTGCGGAATGCCGGATGGGCAGTACACCCTCGGCGGGCAGGACGTGTTCTTATCAGGCGGTGTGGCGAAGCTGGCGGACGGCACACTCGCGGGCTCCGCGACGAATCTCTATGATTGTATGCGCAAGGCGGTCGAATTTGGCATCCCGAAAGAGCAAGCCATTCTCTCTGCGACGCTGATTCCTGCGCGGGAGATCGGGTGCGAAGCGGAGATCGGCTTGATCGAACCCGGCAAACTGGCAGACTTCGTTATCTGTGACGAATCGCTGGAGCGGAAGGCCGTCTATCTCGGCGGCAAGGCGATATGAAAACGTACTCCATTCCAAGAACCAGCGGTGCTCCGGACTGGAATTCTGTCCCGGCGCTGGCGGTCGACACGGTTCTCTGGGAGCCGGACTGCGGCATCCGCATGACGCAGCAGCTCTGTTACGATGAAACGGCGCTCTACGTCCGCCAGAGGGCTTGGGAGACCGCAATCTGTGCGGAATATACCGCGCCGCTCAGCCCGGTCCACGAGGACAGCTGCATGGAATTCTTCTTTGCCCTCGGCGCGGATGACCGCTATTTCAACTTTGAGATCAATCCGAACGGATGCATCGAGCTCGGCTTCGGGCCGAACCGCAAAAACCGTATCCGCATTTGCCATAAGGCAGAGCAGGAGACGTTCCAACCCCGCTGCGTCCGCACGGCGGACGGCTGGACGGCGGAATACCGTCTGCCGCTGGACTTTTTCCGGCTGTTCTATCCGGACTTCCGGTTGATCCCCGGCATTCACTTCCGCGGCAACTGCTACAAATGCGGCGACCGGACGGAGCATCCCCATTTCCTCGCATGGAACCCGGTTCATACCCCGACCCCGGACTTCCACCGCCCGGAATTTTTAGGGGAGATGATTCTAAGCTAATTATGAAAACTGTGGAGAGTTATTATCATGTACTGCAGTTTGCCTTCTCACGGAACGGAAAGGAGTGTCAATGGAACAAAGAACAGTATATGCGGAAATCGATTCACTGCTCGATTACGCGAAGAATTGCGAGTTGCTGCACCCGCTTGATGAGGCATTTGCGCGGAACAGCCTGCTTGCGGAGTTGAAGCTCGAGAGCTATGAAAAGCAGCCGGAGCACTACAATTTCCCGGATTGCCTGAACCTTCTCTGCGACTACGCCGCAGAAACCGGCCTGATCCACGACACCATTGCAGAGCGCGATCTGTTCGACACCCGGCTCATGGGCTGTGTCACGCCGCGCCCGTCGGAGGTGGTGCGGAAGTTCTGGTCGCTGTATGCAGAAGGCCCGAAAAAGGCGACGGATTATTTCTATAAGCTCAGCCAGGACTGTAACTACATTCGCCGCGACCGGATTGAGAAGGATGAGCACTGGGTTTCCGACACGAAGTACGGCGAGCTGGAAATTTCCATCAACCTCTCGAAGCTGGAGAAAGACCCCAGAGATATTGCGGCGGCAAAGCTGAAAAAAGCGTCCGGTTATCCGAAATGCCTGCTCTGCGTGGAGAATGTTGGCTATGCGGGCACGATCTCGCACCCGGCGCGGCAGAATCTGCGCGTCATGCCCGTGACCGTGAACGGTCGGCCGTGGGGGTTTCAGTATTCGCCGTATGTCTATTACAATGAACACGCGATCGTCATGAACACCGAGCATACGCCGATGCTCATTGACCGGTCGGCGTTCGACAAGCTGTTCAGCTTCGTCGAGCAGTTCCCGCACTACTTTCTTGGCTCGAATGCCGATCTGCCCATCGTGGGCGGAAGCATTCTTGCCCATGAGCACTTCCAGGGCGGACACCACACGTTCCCGATGGAAAAAGCGGAAGCTGAATTTTCATTCGATGTTCCGGGTTTCGAGGATGTGGACTGCTACGTCGTGAAGTATCCGATGACGGTGCTTCGCCTGAACTCGAAAAACAAAAACCAGCTCTGTGAGCTGGCCGGAAAAATTCTTGCCAAGTGGCGCAAATATTCTGACCCCGAAGCCATGGTTTTTGCCGAGACAGACGGCGAGCTGCACAACACGATTACGCCGATTGCGCGTATGAGAAACGGCAAGTACGAATTGGATTTGGTCTTGCGGAACAACCTGACCACACCAGAGCATCCGATGGGCCTCTACCATCCGCACGAGGAACTGCACCATATCAAAAAAGAGAACATCGGCCTGATCGAGGTCATGGGTCTGGCGATCCTGCCCGGACGGCTGAAAAAAGAGATGGCCGACCTCAGAGAGGCCCTGCTGAACGGCGAAAACCTGCGGGAGAACGACGAACTGGCGAAGCACGCGGACTGGGCAGAGGGCTTCCTAAAGCGCCACCCGGAATTTGGTGTCGAGAACGCCGAGGGGATCATCAAGTTTGAAGTTGGACAGGTTTTCGCGCAGGTCTTGGAGTGCGCGGGCGTCTACAAATGCACGGCAGAGGGCCGTGAACACCTCAAAAAGTTCCTGACGGAGGTTCAGAATGGATAAGGTCTATCATTTTTCCGCGCCCGGCCGCACGGAGATCGGCGGCAACCACACCGACCACCAGCACGGCTGCGTGATCGCGGCGGCGGTCGATATGGAGACGACTGCGGAGGTGACCCTCAACGGCACGAACGTCATCCGCGTGGATTCTGAGGGCTACAAGCCCGTTGAGATCGACCTGAATGATCTGGCTGTCAAAGAATCCGAAAAGAATACCACCGCTGCATTGATTCGCGGCGTGGCGGCGGCATTCGCGGCACGCGGATACAAGCTGGCAGGCTTTGACGCAAAGGTCAAATCTACTGTTTTGCCCGGCTCCGGACTCTCTAGTTCCGCGGCGTTCGAAGTCCTCATCGGCCGCATTCTGAACGGCCTGTTTGCAAACAATAAGGTTTCGGGCATTGAGATCGCGCAGATCGGCCAGTATGCTGAAAACGTGTACTTCGGTAAACCGTCCGGCCTGATGGATCAGATGGCCTCCAGCGTTGGCGGATTGGTCTTCATTGATTTTGCAGAACCGAAGCGCCCAACTGTCGAAAAGGTCGATTATGATTTTGCGCACTGCGGCTATACGCTCTGCATCATCGACTCTGGCGCAGATCACGCCGACCTGACAGCTGAATACACGGCGATTCCAGCAGAAATGAAGAATGTTGCAGCATACTTCGGAAAGTCCGTTCTGCGTGATGTGGACGAGCGGGAATTTTATGCAAAGATTGCCGACGTGCGTAAAACGATTGGTGACCGTGCCGTCCTGCGCACGATGCACTTCTTTGATGAGAACCGGCGTGTACAGATGCAGGTGCGGGCGCTGAAGAACGACAATTTTGCAGCATTCTTGAACTATGTCAATGAATCCGGCAATGCCTCATGGGAACTCTTGCAGAACATCACGCCGCTCGGCGCAACAGCTCATCAGGAGATGGCTTTCACGCTGGCCCTGTGCCGGAAGCTGCTTGGAGGCGAAGGAGCTGTTCGCGTCCATGGCGGCGGATTTGCGGGAACAGTTCTTGCGTTTGCGCCGAATGATGGATTTGGAGACTTCAAAGCTGCTGTAGAAGCAAAACTTGGAGTTGGCTGTTGCCACAGAATCATTATTGAAAAAGGAGCGTAAATGTGAACTTGTAAATGTGTTCACCGCGGAGGATTGAAAAATGAGATGCGAGATCTTACACATAAAAGAATATTTCCCGGCGCTTGGCGAAAACGGCTGCGATGCAACGCTTACAACCTATCTGCCGGACAATTTGACGGAGATGGGGCGTAATAATGAAATCAGACCATGTCTGCTGATTTGCCCCGGCGGTGGCTATGAATTTTGCAGTCAGCGTGAGGCCGAACCTGTTGCATTGAACTTTCTTCCGGATGGCTTCAATGTATTTGTACTGAACTAATTGGATCCAGACAAGCTGGCAAAGGAATTTGATGCCGCGCATCCGGCAGCGATCGTGGAAAATGACTGTGTGATCGTGACCGGAGAATCGCTGCTGCAAGCGTTTGACCGGCTTGAGGTCATGGAACTGACAGCAGCATCCATTCTGAAATCACAGCGGCTTGGCAGGATGGTGCATATCAGCGATGAAGAAGTTGCCGCGTTGAAGGAAACATATCATCTGGAAGGATGAGACCTTGAGGCTAGCATCAGACATAATGGAAAAAATAGCATCACTCTGCGCTGCGGTGACCATGAAGATGCAGGGAGCCAGAGCTGAAAAAAGCTGAGGTCGTTTTGGCAAGTATTTTAATCGTGATAAAGCGGTGGTATGTTGTTGCGCTGACGCCCGAGTAAGCAAAAAAACATTGGCGCAGATAACAGCTTAAACTGTATAGAGAATGTGTCTTGAATTGGGCAAGATTTTAAGCATCGTGGAGTCAAAAGGCTGAGGCATTCTGCTTGTTTTGATGCTTGAAAGATAGCTTCACACGGATTTCCCACTGTGTATACACAATTTTCACGGCTTATTCCTGAAAATTTCCATGTGCATGTACTTGTCATTGCACCATTCTCTATGGTACTCTTAATGTGGAAAAAAACAGATGTCCTGTACGGTTGTGACACAGGAACATCTGTTTTTTTATGTTTTCGCAGCCCGCAGACTTCTCAATAGAACACGGAGGAATACTGCCAATGGAAAATGAAATGACTGGTTATATTTTAACGCTTCTGGAGAATTATGCGAAAACGACCAAGGAAATCGAATTGCTGCGCTATGAACTGCAGCATTGTAATATTGTTTCGCCAGAGGAAATGATCGAGACGATGGCGTTGTCTCGCCGCGAGAATAATCCGGACAGCAGTTATCCCCATGACGTTGCAGGTATCGCGATGTGCTTCCGGGAGGTAACGGACCGGCTGAACAAAAATGCTTCTAACGAGGTTGCAGCACAATATGTAGCATTGGTTCGCGAACGGGAACGTCTACAATACTATATCAGCCTGTTGGAGCATCGGGAAAGCACGGCCCTGAAGGAGCACTACTTTTTCCAAAAAAGCTGGACGGAGATCGCCAAAGATCTTGGCGTTACCAGAAGAACTGTTTATAAAATACGCGCTGAGGCCATCGACAATCTTGCAAGCTTCTACACATTTACAAAGCAAGTGTTTCGTTTATCGTGAGAAAGTATGTATAGGGCAGCACCGCACAATTGCGTCTTCGCGCTTCGGCAGATCCTTTCTGCCAATTCTGCGGCTTGAAAAGTTTGAAATACATACAGTATTCCTGCGCTTTTCAAACCTTGCCTTGACGAAAAATCTCTCGTCGAACCTGCTTGCCGAATTGTGCGGTATTGCCCTAGAAAACACTTTTAAAAATGGATTTTGGAAAGGAGTCAATCAACGTGAACGCATCGATTAAATCCGTAGACGAATGTCCGGCCATACTCCGCGTTGAGGATCTAATGTCTTTTCTCAGCATAGGGCGCAACACTGCATATAAGCTCGTCAAATCTGGCGAGATCCGCAGTATCAAAATCGGTCGCCAAATCCGCATTCCTAGACAATATTTTATGGAATTTCTGAATCAGAAATAAATATCTTTGACCGCAAAACTCGTCCCGCGCACAGCGTTGCATCAACCTCCTATTCATGCTATACTGGCAGTACGAACGGATACCGTACTTTCAGATTTGCAGGCACAGGAAGGAGGCAGTCGCTCCAGTTCGTCCAAAGGAGTGAGAGTATGGTACCAAGGAAAAAAGGTCAAAAATATGAAATCAGCTATCGCTGTCCAAATTATGAAAAGCCGTTCTCAGAACGATTTGATTCTTATGAAGCAGCGAAGCTGCGCATTGCACAAATTGAATATGAAAGAAGCCTCGGCGTATTCGAGCCGCCGCAGCAGACGATCCTTGCACCGAAAAAGGATCATTATGTGACAGTGGGAGAATTGCTGGATGAATATGTGCAGCTCTATGGACTGAAGCACTGGGGAGATTCCTACCTATCCAGCAGTCAGCATTTTATCGCGCATTATATCAAGCCGGCGATCGGAGATGTTTTAGTAAAAGATGTGACGACACACGGTCTGGACGTCTTTTACGACAAGCTGCTGGATCAGCCGGCTGTCGTACTCAAGGGACATAAGAAGACGGATAAGAAAATTTCGCCGTCCGTCATCGTCAAGATCCATGCGCTGATGAGCGGCGCTTTCAAAAAGGCCATTGGCTGGAGGTACATTGACATCAATCCGGCAGAGAACGTAACGCTCCCGCAGCGTGTGAAAAAAGAGCGTGATTCATGGTCTGCCAGTGAGGTCAAATATGCGCTGGCGATCTGCGAAAACCCCGTTCTGAAACTGGCGATGCTTCTGGCACTCGGCTGCTCCATGCGGATCGGGGAAATTCTCGGTCTGACATGGGACTGCGTAGACTTGTCGGAGGAATCCCTTGCAACCGGAAATGCCTCGCTGTTTATTAACAAGGAACTCAAACGCTGTGAAAAGAGCAGCGTGGAGGCACTGGAAAAGCGCGGCCGGAGCAAAGTCTTTTTTACGTTTCCGGAGTGGAAGCGGACAAACTGCAAGACAATGCTCACATTAAAAACGCCGAAAACAGCCAGCAGCGTCCGCACGGTATTCCTTCCGAAAACCGTTGCACTGGCACTGATCGAGACGAAGAATCGGCAGGACGAAGAGAAGATGCTGCTTGGCTCTGACTACAAGGATTTTAATTTAGTTCTTGCACAGTCGGGCGGCCGCCCGTATGAGCCGCGGCAGATCGACCAGATGCTGTCGACGTTTATTCAGGAAAACGAGCTTCGGAGCGTTGTGTTTCACAGTCTGCGTCACAGCAGCACCTCTATCAAGCTCCAGATCAGCCGCGGCAACATCAAGGCGGTTCAGGGCGACACCGGCCACGCACAGGCTCGCATGGTGACGGAGGTATATGCGCATACGAACAACGAAGAGCGGCTACTTCTGGCACAGAAGGTGGATGAAAACTTCTTTCAGACACCGACGCCGGGGGCATTTGCACCGACCAGCGAGATGCAAAAAGTTCTTCAGATTCTTGCTGAAAAACCGGAGCTGGTCAAACTGCTTGCCGCCATGTAGCCGCTGCGCAGGCAGTTTTGTTGGAAGATTTGTTGGAAAACGTCAGAAATAAGTTGCTTACAAAAAATAGAAAAAATCCTCGAAACCGTTGCGGTTTCAAGGATTTTTCTGGAGCTGCTGGGCAGATTCGAACTGCCGACCTCGTCATTACCAATGACGCGCTCTACCGACTGAGCTACAGCAGCAGGTTGTCTTTCTCAAGAGCGCTCCGTTATTATAGCATAAAGTCGGGATTTGTCAAGTGTTGTTTTCAATTTTTTCGCCGGGCGATCTTCCGGGGCAAATGCCGCCTGCCCTGCGGGGTGCGGGAAATCGGTGCAAATGTTCACAATTCCTTTTCTCCTCGTTCATAGTTCGGACATGATTGTCCTGTATATTCAGAATCAAGGATTCACCCAATCCTCTCTTTCTTCTCTTTTTCTTTTCTTTCTTCAAACAAAAGCCCGCGGCTCATGCCGCGGGCTTTTGTTTGCTCATTATTGTTATTTCGTGTAGTCGAACTCAAAATCGTAGATGCTGACGGTATCGCCGTCTTCGATCCCCTGCTCTTCCAGGCGGTCAAAGAGGCCGCTCTTGCGCAGCTGTCGGTCAAAGTACATGCGGGACTCGTAATCATCGAAGTTGATATCGTTCAGGAGCTTCTGGAGCCACTGTCCGGACACGACCCACAGATCGTCATAGCGCTCGATCCTGAGGTCGTTCGCGTCGCCAGCCTCCGCCAGAGGCTTGACATACTCCGGTTCATAGATCGTCACGGGCGGCAGCGCCGCGAGCTTGCCCGCGATCGTCTTCATGAGCTCGCGCGTGCCCTGTGTGGTGGCAGCGGAGATCACGTAGAATTCGTAGCCCTGCGCCTCGACGTGCGCCTTCAGCCGCTCGAGATTGTCGCTGTCCGGCGGCAGAAGATCCGCCTTGTTGGCCGCGACGATCATGGGACGGGCCGCAAGGTCCGGAGAATACTGCCGGAGTTCCTCGTTGATCTTCTCAAAATCATCGACGGGGTCGCGGCCTTCACTGCCGGAGACGTCGACGATATGCACGAGCAGCCGGCAGCGGTCGATATGCCGCAGGAAGTCGTGACCGAGGCCAACGCCGTCGGCCGCGCCCTCAATGATGCCGGGGATATCGGCCATGACGAAGGATACACCGTCGGCGACGTAGATGACGCCGAGGTTCGGGTAGAGCGTGGTAAAATGATAGTTTGCGATCTTCGGGTGCGCGTTGGATGTGACGGACAGGAGCGTCGATTTGCCGACGTTCGGGAAGCCGACAAGGCCCACGTCGGCCAGCAGCTTGAGCTCCAGAATGACGTCATGCTCCTCGCCCGGAAGACCAGCCTTGGCAAAGCGCGGTACCTGACGGGTGGGCGTGGCGAAGTGCTGGTTGCCCCAGCCGCCGCGGCCGCCCTTGCAGAGGACGAAATCGTCGGAATCGGACATATCCTTGATGATCTCATTCGTCTCCAGATCGCGCACGACGGTACCTCTGGGGACCTTGATGATGAGGTTTTCGCCGTTTTTGCCGCGGCAGCGCTTGCCCTGCCCGTTTTCGCCGTTCGGCGCGGTATATTTGCGCTTGTAGCGGAAGTCCATCAGCGTGGACAGGTTGTCGTCCACACGCAGGACGATGGAGCCGCCGTTGCCGCCGTCGCCGCCGTCCGGACCGCCCGCAGCCACGTATTTTTCCCGGTGAAAGGCCACCGCGCCATTGCCGCCCGCGCCGGCCTTGACCGAAATGCGTACTTTATCAATAAACATGAGGTTCCTCCTCTGTCAGTAAGGTTTTCGTAGTCTTTGTCCAGATTTCCGGATAGTTCTCCTGATAATAGTGCGCGCGGTCGGAATCCGGGGCTTTCCAGATCTCCTTTTTCCGAATTTCTTCGGAGATGGCCTTTTGCAGCCAGGCACGCTTCTTTGCGAATTTCTCCGGGTCGGACGCAAAATGCGCATAATCGAGCAGCTGGATGTTTCCCGCCGCCTGTTCCTGCAAAAACGCCTCATAGGCGTCCGGAATATATTCCGCGCCGGTGATGCGGACGGGCTGCGCGGACACGAACTCGTTCGGAATTTCTGTCTTCTTGTAATCACCGTCTTCGCAGATATAGAGCCAGCCGGATCTTCCGGCGTAGAGCTTTTTCAGCGCGTCCGGGAATGGATCGTCAAAGTACAGCTTCCCCTGCCGGGTATAGCCGTATGCGTATTCATAATTCCGGATGAGGTAGAACAGCGCCATGGCGCGCAGGGACGTCAGGCAGACCTGCGTGGGCTTGTCAAAATACGGAGACTTCCGCGGTTCGAGAACTTGCAGGCCGCCTGCCGGAGAAGCGTGATAGTAGGTCATGCTGCCGCACCTTTCAAGAAAAAACCCCGAACGGGAGTCGTTCGGGGTTTTCACAACAAAATTACTGTTCTGCGTAGACGGAGCACATCTTGCGGTCCTTGCCCATACGCTCGAACTTGACCTTGCCGTCGATCAGAGCGAACAGGGTGTCGTCCTTGCCGATACCGACGTTGTTGCCCGGATGAATGTGCGTGCCTCTCTGACGAACGAGGATGTTGCCAGCCAGAACGAACTGACCGTCAGCGCGCTTCGCGCCGAGTCTCTTCGATTCAGAATCACGGCCGTTCTTGGTGGAGCCGCCGCCTTTCTTGTGCGCGAAGAACTGGAAACTCATGTTAAGCATCGTTTTGCACCTCCAAAACTTCGATATAATCAGGATAGTCATCCCGCAGACTGCACAATGTGAGCATCATGCCGGAGAGGACCGCCTGTACGGCCTCTTCGCTTTCACAGGTCGCGGGAAGGTTCAAGGTGATCCGGGCCTCATCTTCGTTCACCCTGGTCTTTGCGTGCTCGCCCAGCACATCATTGATGGTACACTCGGCAAGCTTGACGGCTGTGGAGACGGCCACGCACACGATGTCGCTGCCTTCCTCTGCATAGCCGCTGTGGCCCGAACAGCAGAATCCGGTGATCCTGCCCTCGTGATCGAAAAATTCGACGCGTGTCATAGCTTACAGCGCGATCTTCTCGATCTGCACCTTGGTGTACGGCTGTCTGTGGCCCTGGAGGGACTTGGAGTCCTTCTTGGAGCGGTACTTGAAGACGCGGATCTTCTTGCCCTTGCCATTCTTCAGAACCTTAGCCTCAACCTTAGCACCTGCAACTGTGGGCGTACCGAACTTGGAGTCAGCGCCGTCAACAACTGCCAGAACCTGATCGAAGGTCACGGTTTCTTCAGCCTCCGCCGCGAGCTTCTCGATGTAGATCACATCGCCCTCCTTGACGTTGTACTGCTTACCGCCGGTAACGATAATAGCCTGCATATTCGTTTGCACCTACCTTTTCTTTGTAGACTCGCTCTTGAGGTGTGCCGGAGCAGCTTCTGACCTCTTTAATGCGGCTTAAAAATTATACCAGAGAAGTTTTGGCTTGTCAAATGATTTTTTGCAGAAAATCTAAGATTTTTGCGGCTTTTCCGCCCGGTCAGTCCAGATGGACGACCGGGCTGCAGATGGACTCCATGCACTGGGCCGTCTCCATGCTGAAATTCCCGCGTCTGGCCAGATCTGCCAGCGAGAGCATGCCGGTCAGATGCCCGTTCTGCGTGACAGGCAGGCGGCGCAGCTGCGCGCGGGACATCAGCCGCGCTGCGCGCGCGGTATCGTCCGAGGCCTCGACGGCCAGGACGCCGGTTGACATAATTTCTCGCACCGCTACAGCCTCTGCATCCTTCCCTGCCGCGACGCAGCGGAGGACGACGTCCCGGTCGGTCACCATACCGCACAGGCGTCCATCCGGCGTCTGCACCGGCAGAATGCCGAGGTTATACCGGCTCATCAGCCGGGCCGCCACGCTGACCGGCTCCTGCGTGCCGACGCTGATCACGTGCTTTGTCATACAGTCTTTGACTTTCATCGGTTTCCTCCCCTTTACAAAAGCCCCGGCAGCCAACGCTGCCGGGGCTTCGCGTTTATGGAGATTGTAACCGGATCCGGGCGGGATCAAACCACTTATTTGCCCTGCAGCTTGCGGTCGATGGCTTCCGCGGCCTTCTTGCCTGCGCCCATGGCCAGGATGACGGTCGCAGCGCCCGTGACGGCGTCGCCGCCGGCGAAGACGTTCTCGCGGGTGGACATCTCGTTCTCGTCGACGATGATGCCGCCCTTCTTGTTGGTCTCCAGGCCGGGGGTGGTGGAGCGGATCAGCGGGTTCGGGGACGTGCCGAGGGCCATGATGACCATGTCGACGTCAAGGACAAATTCGCTGCCCTCCACGGGGATCGGGCGGCGGCGGCCGGACGCGTCAGGCTCGCCGAGCTCCATCTTGATGCACTTCATGCCGCAGACACGGCCATCCTCGCCGCCGATGATCTCGGTCGGGTTGGTGAGGGTCATGAACTCGATGCCCTCTTCCTTGGCGTGGTGCTGCTCTTCGAGTCTTGCGGGCATTTCGGCCTCGCCGCGGCGGTAGACGATGTACACCTTCTCGGTGCCCATGCGCTTGGCGCAGCGGGCGGCGTCCATGGCGACGTTGCCGCCGCCGACGATCGCGGCCGCCTTGGAGTGCAGGATCGGCGTGTCGCTTTCTTCGAGATAAGCCTTCATGAGGTTGATACGGGTCAGATATTCATTTGCCGAGCAGACGCCCTTGAGCGACTCGCCGGGGATGTGCATGAACATCGGCAGGCCCGCGCCGGAGCCGACGAAGACAGCCTTGAAGCCCATCTCGAACAGATCGTCGATGGACAGGACCTTGCCGATGACCATATCGGTCATGACCTCGACGCCCTGCGCCTTCAGCTTTTCGACCTCGTTGGCGACAATAGCCTTCGGCAGACGGAACTCCGGAATACCGTAGACCAGAACGCCGCCGGCGGTGTGCAGGGCCTCAAACAGGGACACCTGATAGCCCTTCTTGGCAAGCAGAGACGCGCAGGTCAGGCCGGACGGGCCGGAGCCGACGACCGCGACCTTCAGGCCGTTGGACTCGGCCTTCTTCGGCATGGCGTTGACGTTCTCACGGTACCAGTCGGCGACGAAGCGCTCAAGGCGGCCGATGGCGACCGGCTCGCCCTTGTTGCCGCGGACACACTTGGACTCGCACTGCGTCTCCTGCGGACATACACGGCCGGACAGGGCGGGCAGCGAGTTGGTATCGGTGATGATCTCATAGGCCTTTTCGAAGTTGCCTTCGGCGACCTCATGGATGAACTCGGGAATATGAATATTGACCGGGCAGCCCTCGACACAGTGCGGCTTCTTGCACTGCAGGCAGCGCTTGGCCTCATTGATGGCCATTTCGGCGGTATAGCCCAGGGTGACTTCCTTGAAATTCTTGTTACGGACGTTCGGGTCCTGCTCCGGCATCGGAGTCTTGGTAGCCTGCATATTAGCCATGATTGTTCCCTCCCCTTACTTGATGAGCTCTTCGCCCATCTTCTGGATGCGGCAGATATGGGTCTTGCGCTCTTCTGCTTCTCTGTCACGATAGACGCTGTTGCGGCTCATGAGTTCGTCATAATCGACCTTGTGGCCGTCAAAGTCCGGGCCGTCGACGCAGGCGAATTTGACCTCGCCGCCGACCGTGACACGACAGCCGCCGCACATGCCGGTGCCGTCGACCATGATGGGGTTCAGCGAGACGACGGTCTTGACGCCGAAGGGCTCGGTGGTCTTGGAGACGAACTTCATCATCGGGATCGGGCCGATGGCGAGCACTTCGTCATAGTGGATACCGGACTCGAGCAGCTGCTGCAGCTTGACGGTAACAAAGCCGTGCTCGCCGTAGGAGCCGTCGTCGGTCATGAGATACAGATGGTCGCAGGCCTGCTTGAACTCGTCTTCGAGAATGACGATGTCCTTGTTGCGGAAGCCGACGATGACGTCGGTCTCGACACCCGCCTCTTTAAAGGCCTTTGCAGACGGATATGCGATCGCGCAGCCGACGCCGCCGCCGACGACGCAGACGCGCTTCTTGCCTTCCACGTCCGTCGGCTTGCCGAGCGGACCGACAAAGTCCTGGATATAGTCGCCCTCGTTCAGACTGCCGAGCATCTCGGTGGACAGGCCGACCTTCTGGAAGATGATCGCGACCGTGCCCTTTTCGCGGTCATAGCCGGCGATGGTCAGCGGCACGCGCTCCGACTTCTCATCGACACGGAAAATGATGAACTGGCCGGCCTTCGCCTTGCGGGCGACGAACGGAGCCTCGATCTCCATGTAGGTGACTGCGGAGTTCAGTTCCTTTTTGCACACGATTTTGTACATAGTTGTTCATCCCTTCAAATCATCAGTAATATTCTTGCTTGCTCTGATAATCCAACATTTTTAGTATATCACAGACACGGTTCCTTTGTAAACCAGAAAATCGATAAAAAAATACCGATTCATTCCATGTTCTGAATCAACTTATCCCACTTTTGATATGTCTCATGTGAATTCAGAATGAATTACGATATTGTCGGACACGACCAGATCCCAGGAAAAGCGGCTTGCCAGCTCCGCAGCGGTAGCGGGCGCCGGCTCCGGCTGCAGACCTGCCAGATACGCCAGCTGCCCGAGCAGCTCCTGCGGCGAAAGACGCTGCCGCAGCGCGCCGAGGTCCAGATCCTTTTCCCGCTTGCTCAGCCGCCGCCCGTCCGGGGCGGTCAGGAGCGGCACGTGGTAATAGGCCGGATGCGCAAAGCCGAGCGTTTCCTGCAGCCAGAGCTGCCGCGGCGTAGAAGACAGCAGATCCCGGCCGCGCACGATCTCGGTGACGCCGCCGTCGGCATCGTCGGTCACGACGGCCAGCTGGTAGGCGTACACGCCGTCGGAGCGGCGGATGATAAAATCACCGCAGTCGCGTGCCAGATCCTCCTGCCACAGGCCCTGCAGGCCGTCGTGCACCGTGATCCGCTCGTCCGGGACCCGCACGCGCCAGGCAGGCGCGCGCGTCTTTACCGCGCGCTGCTCCGGCGTCAGGTCCCGGCAGGTCCCGGCGTAGACGACCGCGCCGTCCGACGCGTGCGGCGCGGAGGCCGCGTGCAGCTCCGCCCGGGAGCAGTAGCAGGGATAGACCAGCCCAAGCGCCGCGAGCTTGTCAAACTCCGCGCGGTAGGCCTCCGTCCGGCGCGACTGGGGTGTCTGCTCTGCATCCCAGTCCAGCCCGAGCCAGTCCAGATCGCGCTTGAGCGTCTCGGCGTATTCCGGCCGGCAGCGGTCCGGATCCAGATCCTCGATGCGCAGCAGCATCCGCCCGCCCCTGCTGCGCACCGACAGCCACGCAAGCAGCGCGGAAAAAACGTTTCCCAGGTGCATCCTGCCGCTGGGACTCGGTGCAAAGCGTCCGGTCAGCATCGTGGTCTCCTTTCTGTCATGACGAACGGCAGGGTCTCCCCTGCCGTTCGGGCTCAGATCTGATAGATCCGGCTGTATTCCTCATAGTAGCGCGCAAAGGTATCGGATTTCATTTCCTTCACGCTGTTGAGATATTCGTGCGTGTCGAACGAGTCGGACTCGAGCTCGATCATCGCAACGGCAATGTTGGAGCAATGGTCAGCGACGCGCTCATAGTTGGTCAGAAGATCGTTGAAGACGAAGCCCTGGCCGAGCGTACACAGGCCCTTCTGCAGGCGGTCGACATGGTGGAGCTTCAGCTCGTCACAGAGGTTGTCGATCAGCTCCTCGAGCGGCTCAACGCGGGCCGCCAGCTGCAGATCGTTATTGACAAAGGAACGGATGGCCGTGGACAGGATCTCTGTCAGCGCAGCCTCCACGACCTCGAGCTCGTGCGCAGCGGCGTCGGAGAAGGAGAGGTTTTTCTCGTGCAGCTCCTTCGCGCCCTCGGCGATGTTCAGCGCGTGGTCGGAGATGCGTTCAAAGTCGGAGAGCGTGTGCAGGAACTTGGAGACCTCGGCGTTCTGCCGGACCGTCATCTCCCGTTCCGTCACCTTGACCAGATACGTACCGAGCTTATCCTCATAACGGTCGACGGATTTTTCCAGATCCTCGACCAGCTTATAGCGCTCGTCAGAGAAGCCGTGCAGCAGGGCAACGGCCTCGACAAAGTTCCGCTTGGCCTCCTCGGCCATGGCGTTGATGGTCAGGCGGCTCTGCTCGATGGCCAGTGCCGGGTGCTGGATGAAGCGTTCTTCGAGCCGGACGGCCTCGGGCTCGACCGGCTTCTGCTGCGGCTTGTCCGGGACGAGGAGGTCGACGACCTTCTCGATCTGGCGCGTGAACGGCAGCAGCGCGACGACCTTGATGAGGCGGAAGACCGTATTGGCAAAAGCGATCGAGACGCTCGTCATGATGCGGTCTGCGAATGGGAAGCGGATGAGCGCGTCAAGACAGTAGTAGATCGCGGCAAAGAAGATCACGCCCGTGACCTCAGCGACCAGATAGACCATGGCCGTGCGCTTGCCGTCGACCGAAGCGCCGATGGCGGAGAGCAGGACCGGCATGGCCGCGCCGATGGCGATGCCCATGATGATCGGCAGCGCGACGGAAAAATCGATGATGCCCGTCGAGGCCAGCGCCTGCAGAATGCCGACGGCCGCGGAGGCCGACTGCAGCACGCAGGTGAAAAGCGTACCGAAAAGGATGCCGAGGAAGGGATTGGAGAACGAGGTCAGGATGCGGATAAAGGTCGGATCCTCGCGCAGCGGCGACACGGCCGCGGACATCGTGGACATGCCGAACATCAGGACCGCAAAGCCCATCAGGATATCGCCGATGTGCTTTTTAGCAGGGTCTTTGCTCGCCATGCGCAGCACGATACCGATCACGGAGATCACGCCTGTGAGCGTCGCCGTTGAAAACAGGTCCATCCAGCCGCCGGTGGAGCCGATATCCGAAAGACAGATGATCCAGCCCGTAATGGACGTGCCAAGAATGGCGCCGAGCACGATGGAGATTGACTGCCGCACCTTCATCATCCCGGAGTTGACGAAGCCGACCACCATGACCGACGTCGCCGAGGACGACTGGATCACGGCCGTCACGCCCGTGCCGAGCAGGAAGCCCTTGACCGGGCTGCCGGTCAGCCGGTATAGAATCAGCTCCAGCTTATTGCCCGCCACCTGCTTCAGTCCGTCGCCCATCAGTGCCATGCCGAACAGGAACAGCGCGATGCCGCTGAACAGAGAGATCACATTCGAAATACCCACGCCTAACATCCTCTCGTTGTATTAATTGTATGTTAAATGCCGAATCTTAAATGTATCGTAGGTTTTATCTTAAATTCATGTTAAATCTTGCTTTTTGTTTACATTTCACGTAAACTTAACAAAAAGAGGCACGACGATTTTACATTCTCATTCTATTGTATGTCCAAAAGGAGTGAAACAGATGATTTATTTACTGGAAGACGACGACTCCATCCGCAAGCTCGTCCTCTACGGGCTGGACAGCCAGGGCTTTCAGGCCAAGGGCTTCGCGCTTCCGTCGGAATTCTGGCGGGCGATGGACGCCGAGATGCCGGAGCTCATCCTGCTCGATATCATGCTGCCGGAGGAGGATGGCCTGTCCATCCTGCGCAAGCTCCGCGCCCGGCCCGCGACCAAGCGGCTGCCCATCATCATGCTGACCGCGAAAAATTCGGAGTATGACCGCGTCATCGGTCTCGACCATGGGGCGGACGATTTTGTTTCCAAGCCCTTCTCCATGCTCGAGCTCATCGCGCGCATCCGCGCGGTCCTGCGCCGGGCGGAGCCCGCACAGGCGAGCGGCGATTTTTCGCTCGGCCTGCTCTTTGTCTCCCCGGACCGCCACGAAGTCAAGGTCGGCGGCAAGGATGTGACGCTGACGAACAAGGAATTTGAGCTTCTGTGCCTGCTGCTGCGGAACAAGGGCATCGTCCTCACCCGCGCAACGCTGATGGACCGGGTCTGGGGCTTTGAATCCGAACGCGAGAACCGCACGCTCGACGTGCACATCCGCACGCTGCGCGTCAAGCTCGGCGAGGCCGGCAGCTATATCGAGACCGTGCGCGGCATCGGCTATAAGATCGGAGGCGAAAACGCATGACCGCAAAGATTTTCCGCAATGCATTCCTGATTGGCTTTACCGTTCTGCTCGCGTGCATCCTGCTGTTCTTCTTTATCATGTATTCCAATTATCAGGCGCAGGCATTCGACAATCTGGCGATCGAGGCGGAGCATATCTCCGAGGGCATGCAGATCTGCGGCGGTGAGTCGTATCTTTCCGCCGTGCAGTCCGGCGAACGCATCACCTGGATCGCGGCAGACGGCTCGGTCCTCTATGACAATATGGCGGACTCCAGCACGATGGAAAACCATCTCCAGCGGCCGGAGGTCGCCGAAGCCTTTGAGACCGGCAGCGGCCGCTCTGACCGGTATTCCTCCACGATCCTGGAGAAAAACAACTATTATGCTCTTCTGCTGAAGGACGGGACGGTCCTGCGTGTGGCGGGAAAGCAAACGAGCCTTGCGGCCATGGCGCTGATGCTGGTGCAGCCGTCTTTGTGGATCGTCGTGCTCGTGCTGGTTTTGTGCGGCCTGCTTGCCATGCGGCTGGCGCGGCAGATCGTCCGGCCCATCAACGCCATCAATCCCGATAATCCGAACGCGACCCCGACCTATCCGGAGCTGCAGCCGCTCATCACCCGCCTGCAGGAGCAGAACCGCACCATCCGCACCCAGCTGAGCGAGCTTTCCACCCGCCAGCGCGAATTTGACGCCATCACGGAGAACATGCGCGAGGGCTTCCTCATCGTCGACAACAAGTGCAGCATCCTTTCGAGCAATCGCAGCGCGCTGCGCCTGCTCGGCATCGATGACGCGCAGAAGCCGGAAAACCTGCATCAGGCAGTCTGTTCCGGCAAGCTGCTCGATCTGGTCGACAACGCGCTCGCCGGTACGCGCGGTGACGAGGAGATCACCGTCGGCGGCGGGACCTGGCAGCTGTTTGCCAACCCGGTCATCACGGCCGGTCATGTGACGGGCGCGATCATCATCTTCATGGACGTGACCGAACGTGAGCAGCGCGAGGCGCTGCGCCGGGAATTCTCGGCCAACGTGTCGCACGAGCTCAAGACGCCGCTGACCTCCATCACGGGCTTTGCCGAGCTGATGAAGGAGGGCATGGTGCCCAAGGAAAAGATGCAGGAGTTCTCCGGCGATATCTATCGCGAGTCCCGGCGGCTGATCGACCTTGTCGACGATATCATCCAGCTGTCGCGGCTGGATGAGGGCACGGCGAACTTCTCCAAATCGCCGGTCGACCTGTACACGCTGTCCGGCCAGGTGATCGAGAGCCTGCGGCCGGTCGCGCAGAAACAGGATATCACGCTGACTCTGTCCGGCCAGCACGCCGTGATCGAAGGTGTTGAGCAGCTGCTGCAGGAGATGGTCTATAACCTCTGCGACAACGCGATCAAGTATAACATTTCCGGCGGCAGCGTCACCGTTTCCGTCTGGCAGAATGGCCAGACCGTCACGCTCTCCGTCGTGGATACCGGCATCGGCATCCCGTATGCCGACCAGAGCCGCGTCTTCGAGCGCTTCTACCGCGTCGACAAGAGCCACTCCAAGGAAGTCGGCGGCACGGGTCTCGGCCTGTCCATCGTGAAGCACGCTGCGCAGTACCACGGCGCAAAGCTCGAGCTCAAGAGCGACCCCGGCCGCGGCACAGCCATCGCCGTCAACTTTACTGTCCCGGTATAATAATCTGTTCATTCTGATCGGGCCGCTGCCATGGCAGCGGCCCTTGTTCGTACATTTTCCCGATCCTGACTGATTTCCCCATTTTCCGCTTGCATCGGCGCGGTTTATCCGGTAGAATACCGGTATCTGCTCAATTTGGAGGATATTTATGCACGAACTGACCTCTGCTGCCGTCGCGCTGATGGTCTGCGTGGCCGCCGGCTCGTACCTGGCTGGCTGCTGCAACGGCGCGATCATTACCTCGTTTCTGTTTTATCACGACGATATCCGCAAGCACGGCAGCCATAACGCGGGGCTGACCAACTTCTACCGGGTGTACGGCGGCAAGTTTGCCGTCTGCGTCATTCTGATCGACATGCTCAAGGCGTTCGTCGCGGTCAAGCTCGGCTCGATCGTCTTCGGCGAATATCTGGGGCTGCGGCTGGAGGGCGAGTACTTTTCCGCGCTCTTCTGCGTGATCGGGCACATCTTCCCCGCCTTCTATTCGTTCAAGGGCGGCAAGGGCATTCTCTGCAGCGGCACGCTTTTGCTGCTGCTCGACTGGCGCATCGCCGCTGTCGGCTGGGGGCTGTTTCTGCTGCTCTGGCTGACGACGAGATATGTCTCGCTCGGCTCTGTGACGGGTGCGTTCAGCTTCCCGGTCACGACGCTGCTCTTTTTCCGCGGCAACTGGACGGTCTTTGCCCTCTCGCTCGCCATCGCGGCGCTGGTCATCTGGGCGCACCGCTCCAACATCGGCCGGCTGCTGCACGGCACGGAATCCCGCTTCCAGTGGCACACCAACGGCCCCGGCCGCAGTTGAGGAATGAGGCCCGCATGATCATTGATTTCCATACCCATACCTTCCCGGACCCGATCGCAGACGCCGCGATCGACCGTCTTTCCCGCCAGGCGAACATCACCGCCTACACCTGCGGCACCGCCGCAGGGCTTCTGCTGGCCGAACGCGCCGCGGGCGTCGACCGCTCGATCATCCTCCCCGTCGCTACAAAGCCGGAGCAGGTCCATCACATCAACGACTATGCCGCCGCGCACAACAAGCACGCGTTCGTCACAAATATGTTCTCCTTCGGCTGCATCCATCCGGATTACGAAGACTGGAAGCAGGAGCTCGACCGCCTCGCCGCGGCCAATATGCGCGGCGTCAAGATTCACCCAGCCTATCAGCAGACCGATCTGGACGACCCCAAATACCTGCGCATTCTTGAGCGCGCCGGTATGCTCGGTCTCATCGTGGTCACGCACGCGGGCTATGACATCGGCTTTCCCGGCTGTGCCTGCTGCACGCCGGAAAAGGCGCGCAGCGCGCTGCGGCAGGTCGGTCCGGTGAAGCTCGTGCTGGCGCACATGGGCGGCTGGCGCTGCTGGGAGCAGGTGCAGGAACTGCTGGCAGATACGTCTGCCCTGCTCGATACGTCCTTCTCCCTCGGCTCGCTCACCCCGCGGGATGAAGCGCTGCCGCTGGACCGGCAGATGCTTTCAGACGAAGCTTTCGTGTCCCTTGTCCGGGCCTTCGGTGCAGAGCGGATCCTGTTCGGCAGCGACTGCCCCTGGGGAAGCCCGCAGAACGATCTGCAGCACATCCGCCGTCTGCCCCTCTCCGGCGAAGAAAAAGCCGCCATCCTCGGCGGCAACGCCAAACGCCTCCTCGGCATCTGACTTGACGATCCTCAATTGTTCGCTCGAGAGCAGATCTTTTCCATATACAGCAGGAGCCGCCCAGGATGGGCGGCTCCTGTTTTGTTTTAGCGGATGGTCTCGCTGCTGTTGAGGACGGGGGCGCTGTAGAGGAAGAGGACGTCCTGGGTATCGAAGGTCAGCCAGGTGCCGAGGCGCTCGGGCTGGAGGTAGCGGATATCCACGAGCGTGATCTTTGCATAGACCCCTGCAAACAGCGGTGTGAGGCTGCTGGCAAACGAGTCGCGGAAGACGACGAGTTCCCGGTCCGTCTTTGCTGCCGGGTTCGTGATGGTCAGGAGCGCTTTGGAGCCGGAGAGGAAGACCGCATACGCGTCCTCCCCTGCCAGCTGCTGCAGATCGTAGACGGGCAGCTCGCTGCCGGTCTCATAGTCATAGACCGTGCAGCCGCGCAGCGTGTCGTTCGTCAGATACCGCAGCGGCTCCGGCTCCAGCGGCAGCGCCGACTGCCCGCAGTAGACGCCGTAGAAGGGCTGATCGGCCGTTATGGTCTCATAGTCCTCCGTCAGCGTCACGCCGAGGGCCTCGGCCAGCGTCCGGGCGACCGGCAGCAGCGCTTCCTGCCGCCAGTGCAGGTCGGTATGGTAATAGCTGTCCAGCGACAGCGCGGGGGTCAGGTCGATCATGGACGCATACGGCATGCTCTGTGTCAGCAGCGCGGATAGGTCTGCCGGATCATAGGCCGGGTAGCCGTTCTGCCGGGCCAGGAAGGCGTTTTTATCCGGGATGACGGCCGCAAAGACCTTCGCATCGGTCCCGGCCAGATAGCGGTCATAGACGAGCTGGAACCGGTCCGCCGCGTGCTGCACAGAGGCCTCGTCGATGGACGGGTCGAGCTTCGCCGCATAGCCGTCGGCCACATAGATGCCGTTGTTGTCCTTTTCCTGCAGCACGTCCAGGAGCGTCACGGCCTTGAGCCGCCGGAAGCTGTCCCGCAGCGGGAACTGGTCGAGCGTGTAGGTCTCAAATTTCGTCATGAACTCGCCGCGCAGGACCGACGAGAGCGTCAGCTCCGGCTTCTGCGCGAGCTTCCGCCGTTCGCTGACGGAGACGGCGTCATCCGGCTTGCAAAGCCCCCAGAGCAGAAAGCCGAGCAGGAAGGCCGCCGTCAGGCAGACGACGGCGAGGTTTTTTCGTTTTTCCATCGCGGGCCCTCCTAAAACCGGAAATACAGGAACGGATTGAACGAGCCGTCGACCAGAAACGCCGTACACACGGCCAGCAGCAGGCAGAGACCCACCGGCTCCAGCACGGCGAGCACTGCCCGTCCGGCCTGTTTCTGCTGCACGGCTGTGATCAGCCGCCGCGGCAGCGGCGTCGCGCCGACCGCGGCGCTCAGGAGCAGCACCGCGCCGCTTCTGAGCGCGTACAGGCTCTCCTGCCCGGCGAGCGGCAGTCCCCCGCCGCCGAACATCGCGCAGACAGACGCGGCCGCGCTGCGGACGCTGTCCGCGTCAAAGAGCACGAAGCCGAGCGTGACGAACAGCAGCACATAGATATGGTTGAGCACGCGGAGCTTTTTCAGCCCGCGCAGCAAAAACAGCTTTTCTGCCGTCAGCAGCGCCGCATACAGAAGTCCCCACAGAACGAACGTCCAGTCCGCCCCGTGCCACAGGCCGGTCGCCAGCCAGACGAGAAGAATGTTCAGCAGCTGCCGTCCCTTCCCCTTCCGGTTGCCGCCCAGCGGGATATAGAGATAATCCCGGAACCAGCTGCCAAGGGAAATATGCCACCGCCGCCAGAATTCCGTGATGCTGCCGGCGCAGTAGGGATAGCGGAAGTTTTCCGGAAAGTGAAAGCCGAGGATGCGGCCGAGGCCGATGGCCATATCGCTGTAGCCGGAAAAATCGTAATAGATCTGCAGCGTGAACGCGGCCGCGCCCAACCAGAAATACAGCACTGACTGCTCCTGCGAGGCGCGGAAGCCGGACACCAGCTCGCCAAGCAGATTGGCAAACAAGATCTTCTTTGCCAGCCCCAGCACGAAGCGCCGCGTCCCGGCCGCCGCGTCCGAAAGCGCGTGGGTACGGCTGCGCAGCTCCGTCGCGATATCGGAATAGCGGACGATCGGTCCGGCGATGAGCTGCGGGAACATGGCGATATACGCTGCCAGATCGATCAGGTTCCGCTGTGCCGGGACCGTCCCGCGGTACACGTCGACGGTATAGCTCAGGATCTGGAAGGTATAGAAGCTGATGCCGACCGGCAGCGCGAGCGAAAGCAGCGGGACAGACAGGCCCGTCAGCGCGTTGAGATTCCGGATCATAAAATCGGCGTACTTGAAATACGCCAGCGTCCCCAGACTCAGCAGCACCGACAGCGCCAGATAAAGCCCGGCCCGCCGCTTTCCGCGGCTTTTTTCGATCAGCAGGCCGAAGACATAGCCCTGCGCGATCGCCGCCAGCATCACGAGCAGATACCGCGGCTCGCCCCAGCCGTAAAACAACAGGCTGGCGAGCAGCAGCACACCGTTTTTCAGCGTTCCCGGCACCAGAAAATAGACGAGCAGAACGCACGGCAGAAAATAAAACAGAAACGGAACGCTTGAAAACAGCATGGCAGCCCCTTACTTCAAAGTTGTTATGCGATCGGGTCGTCAGAGACGATCTGCGTGCCGGGATAGGCAGTCTGCAGCTTGTCGCGGAAGGTATCGACCAGATCCTCTGCGCCGAAGACGGAGATCAGATAGCCGTCCAGGCTGGCGACGACCAGCTTGTCCGGGAAGCCGCACATCCATTGCGTGTTCATCACATAGGTCTTGACCTCTCCGGCTGCCGCGTCCAGCTGGCCGGCATCCTTCAGATGCAGAACGCCGCAGGTGAACGTGTTGCCGTTCATCATGTGGAACAGCGAGGCTGCGTCATCCGCTTCCTCGATCACGGAGGCCGGGAGCGTCAGCAGATATTCGATCTCCGACGGCTTCTCGAGCGAGACCTTGCCGGGCTTGCCGTCAGTCATGTTTTCTTCGGAATAATCGCCGCCCGCAGCCGGGAATTTTTCGTCTTCGGAATAGCTTGCCCAGACAGTATTCAGAATCGTCAGCGCGTCCGGAATGTCAGACGCCGTCTCCTGTCCGCCGCTTTTCGCGGCGCAGGCCGTCAGAGAAACTGCCGTCATCACGGCAAGCAGCATTGCGATCCATTTTTTCATACGTAAGATCCTCCTGGAAAATGTTCTGCGCGGTCATCCGCGCTGTCTTTACAGACGCAGCGCCGCCGTTGCGGTTGCAGCCGATTTGTAAACAGTTTGTAAACGAGCGGCGCACACGCGTTTTGACAGCATAGCACAGTTTCCCCCGTTTGGCAAGCTCTCTTTTTCTTGACACGCGGCCGCCGCCCGGGTATGATGGGTGCATCAAAGTACAAGGAGGCTTTCCATGCGTGACGTACAGCCGGGACGGGTCTACCGCCATTTCAAGGGAGATTATTATCTGGTGGAGGCGCTTGCCCGTGATTCCGAGACGAACGAGCCCTGCGTGATCTACCGCAAGCTTTACGGCGACGGCGGCCTCTGGGTCCGGCCGCTGGATATGTTTCTGAGCCCGGTCGACCGCGAAAAATACCCGGACGCCGGACAGACCTACCGCTTCGAGCTCCAGACGATCCCCAGTCGGGCCGGGCACTGAGGAACACCCCCATCAATACATGCAAAAAAGACGCAGGAATTTGATTCCTGCGTCTTTTTGATCGTGCCATATAGCCGCGAAGGTGCAGCTGCCAATAAAAAAGCCGTCGTGAACCTGTGCAGTTCACGACGACAATGGTGGACCTGAAGAGACTCGAACTCTCGACCTCTCGGATGCGAACCGAACGCTCTCCCAGCTGAGCTACAGGCCCGAAAACATGAATATTATAGCGATGAATCGCGGGTTTGTCAAGGCTTTCTTTTAGGAATCCCCGCGCAGAGATTTCCTCTGCGCGGGGATGGGTTTCATTACACGCCCAGCTTGTTGCGGCGGATGATCTCAGCCTCGTCCGGGGTCGTGGTGGAGGTATAGCCCTCCAGCGGGATCAGGCGGGCATTGACAGCGTCAATGATCCACTCGGCATACGGGAAGAAGTACTTGTCGAACTCGTGCGGCGGAGTGATCCAGTTGCGCGCGCCGATGACGACGGGAGGCGCATCCAGATAGTCGAAGCACATATTCGTCAGGTTCTCCGCGATCTCGTTGAGGAAAGTGCCTCTTGCGCAGGCGTCGGAGGCCAGGACCACGCGGCCGGTCTTCTTGACGGAAGCGATCAGATCGGTATAATCCAGCGGGACCAGAGACGGCATGTTGATGACGTCGGCTTCCACGCCGTACTTCTCGGAGAGCGTCTTGGCTGCGTCGACTGCGCGGTACAGCGTCGCGCCGATGGTGAGGATGGTCAGATCCTTGCCGTCGCGGACCTTGTTGACAGCGCCGGGTGCCCATTCATACTCTTCCGCAGGAACGCCGCCCTCGTGGAACTCTTCGCCCTTGCCGTAGATACGCTGGGACTCGAAGATGACGCAGGGATCGGTGCCGTTCAGAGCCGCCTGCATGATACCCTTGGCCTCGTACGGGGTGGCCGGGAAGAAGACCTTCAGGCCGGGGATGTGGGAGACGATGGCGACCCAGTCCTGCGAGTGCTGCGCGCCGTACTTGGCACCGACGGACATACGCAGGATCATCGGCATCTTCAGGATACCGGCAGACATGGCCTGCCACTTGGACATCTGGTTGAAGACCTCGTCGCCTGCACGGCCAAGGAAGTCGCAGTACATGAGCTCGACGACTGCGCGGCCGCCGCACATGCAGTAACCGACGGCGGTGCCGACGATGGCAGCCTCGGAGATCGGAGAGTTGAAGAGTCTGGAGTGCGGGATGACATCCATCAGGCCGCGGTAGACAGCGTAAGCGCCGCCCCAGTCACGCACGTCTTCGCCATAGGCGACGAGCGTCGGGTCTTCGTAGTACTTGTTGATCAGCGGCTCAAAGATCGCGTCGCGGATGTTGTAGACCTTCATGTCGGAGAACTTATTGCCGTCCTTATCGAACGCGAAGTGCTCCTTCTTGGCCAGGTCAGCATAGCGCTTGCAGCTCTCCTTCGGGCCAGTAACGTTCAGCTTCTGATCGGGAGCGCCCATGGAGCGGACGGTCTCGTTGGAGAACATCAGGTTTGCAAGGTAATCCGGGTTCTTGTCGAAGTCGACATACGGAGAAATCTCCTTGTCGTCAGCCGCGCGGCAGATCATGGTCATGCGGTCAGCGGTATCCTGCAGGAGCTTGGCGAAGAACTCGTCGGACTCGACGCCAGCTTCCACGAGAGCCTCGCGGAACTTGACGATCGGGTCATGGCTGCGCCAGTCTTCGATCTCTTCCTTGGTACGGTAGGCGTTCTGGTCGGAGGTGGAGTGGCCGACGAGACGATAGGTCACGACGTCGAGCAGGACGGGGCCTTCGTTGTTCTTGATGAGCTCCATCTTACGCTTGTAGGCGTCGATGACAGCCAGCGGGTTCCAGCCGTCGACACGCTCTGCGTGCATCTGGCTCGGAGTGATGCCGGCGCCGAGACGGGCGGGCATGTTGTAGGCCATGGTCTCGCCCATGGTCTGGCCGCCCATGCCGTAGAAGTTGTCAAAGACGTTGAAGATGATGGGCAGGCCGCCCTTCCGGCCTTCTTCCCACAGGGTCTTGAACTGGTCCATGGCGGAGAAGTTCATGGCCTCGTAGACAGGGCCGCAGCCGAGGGACGCATCGCCGATGTTGCAGACGACGACGCCCTTCTTGTCGTTGTTCTTCTGATACAGCGCAGCGCCCGTTGCGATCGGGGCGGAGCCGCCGACGATGGCGTTGTTGGGGTAGATGCCGAACGGCAGGAAGAACGCGTGCATGGAGCCGCCCATGCCGTGATGGAAGCCGTTTTCACGGGCGAAGATCTCAGCAACGGTGCCGTAGAGCAGGAAGCGGATGGCCAGCTCCTTGACGTCGGAGGTATCGGCGAACTTCTTGACAGCTGCCAGGGTCTTGCCGCCGAGGAAGTTTTCCATGGTGCTCATGAGCTCTTCATCGGAGAGCTTGTTGATGCAGCTCAGGCCCTTGGAGAGGATCTCGGAATGGCTTCTGTGGGAACCGAAGGTGATGTCGTCCTTCGTCAGAAGGTACGCTTCGCCGACGCAGGAAGCTTCCTGACCGAGGGACAGGTGCGCGGGGCCGGGGTAGGTCGTCTCGACGCCGTTGTAGTTGGCCTGGGTCTTGATGAGGGTGAGCATATGCTCGAACTCACGGCAGATGGCCATGTCGCGGTAGATGCGGATCAGGTCTTCCTTGGTGTAGTTGCCCTCTTCGAGCTCCTGCTTGATGGTCTTGTTATACTGGCAGACAGGAATGTCTTCAAAATGAATATAGCCGGGTTCGCGGACTTTTACGGGATCGATATACAAAGATTTCGGCATGATTTCGTCCTTCCTTTCTCTTACTTGGCGAGCAGGGTCATGAAGTTCTCAAGACTCTTGCACAGCTCGCTCATATAGCGCGCGGCGGGTGCGCCGTCGATGACTCTGTGGTCGAAGGTCAGAGACAGGCCCATGGCCGGGTAGGTCTCGATGACGCCGTCCTTGGCGGACTTGATCTTCGTCTGGATGTTGCAGACGCCGAGAATGCCGGTCTGGGGCGGGTTGATGACGGGCGTGAAGGCCTCGCAGCCGAACGAACCGATGTTGGAGATCGTGAAGGTGGCGCCGGACATGTAGTCGGGGCTCAGCTTGCCCTCGCGGGCTTCGGCAGCCAGACGCTTGGCTTCCATGGAGAGCTCAAGCAGGGTCATCTGGTCGGCATTGAAGATTGTCGGGACGATCAGGCCGCGCGGCGTGTCGCAGGCGAAGCCGAGGTTGACGGTATTGAAGTGACGGACGACGTTCTCCTCGAGGACGTTGGCGTTCAGATCCGGGCAGGACTTGATGGTCTTCGCAACGGCGAACATGACCATGTCGTTGAGGCTGACCTTGCCCATGGGCGCATCGAGCGGCTTGAGCATGGCGCGGTAGGCCTGCAGCTGCGTCGCGTCGAAGGAATACTGCTGGGTGAGCTGTGCCATGGTGGACAGGCTCTTGGTCATGGACTTGGCGGTCGCCTTGCGGACCGGGCTCCACTTGACGTCTTCGAACTCGGCAGCAGCGGGAGCTGCGGCGGTCGGAGCGGCATACGCAGCGGCTGCGCCGGAGGCGATCAGCTTGTCGATATCCCGCTCGATGATGCGGCCGTTGGGGCCGGTACCGGTGGCAAGCGCCGGGTTGACGTTGTTGGCAACAGCCTTGGCCATGGCGCGCGGGGAGATGGCCTTGAGCTCGGCTGCGGCAGCGGGAGCTGCGGCGGCTGCGGGAGCGGCCTCTTCTGCGGCGGGAGCGGCGGCAGGAGCCGGGGCCTCTGCGCCGGGCTTCAGGAACTCATATGCGTCGCCCTCTTTGCCGATGGCGCAGACGTTGGCCAGGCACGGGACCTCGTCGCCGTCTTCATAGAACTTGGCAAGCAGGGTGCCGGCTGCGGTGGATTCGCATTCGAACTCCGCCTTGTCGGTCTCGTAGGTGAAGAGGACGTCGCCGACGTTGACGTGATCGCCGACATTCTTCTTCCACTCGCCAATGATGCAAGATTCGACTGTAATGCCTTCTTTGGGCATCAATACGCCTTCTGCCATAAGTGTTTCACTCCTATTTTAATTTCAATTATTTGTTTGCAAGCAGATATTTTTCAGCTTCTGCGCTCCACAGGCCGTTGTGGCGCTTGGTGATCTCGTCGAGCTTTGCGAAGAGCGGATCCGTCTCGCCCAGCTTGCCGAAATCGGCGATGGCCGTCAGGGGCAGCTCGATCTGCGTGTAGATGAGCTTCTTGCCGCCGGGGACCTTCGGCAGGTTCAGGACGGTATCGACGACCGCGTTCAGACCGCCGATGTGGGTGATCATGGCAGCGGGGTTGATCTTGCCGGAGGTCATCATCTCGATGGCTTCCTTCATGTCGCTGGTGTTGCCGCCGGAGGTGCCGACCACATGGGTGTAGAGATAATGGACATTGTACCAGTTGAACTCCGCCTTGAACTGACTGTTGGTCGGGCCTGCAAAGAAGTTGAGGCAGCCGTCGAAGCCAAGGATATCGCTGGCCTGCTCGACAACGGGCTTGACCGGAGCGAAGCAGATGACGTCGTCATAGCCGGTGCCGCCGGAGAGCTCACGCAGGTAGTTGGTGTCGCAGCCGGGCTTGGCCGTGTTGACGTAGTGCAGCTCGACGCCCATTTCCTTGGCGTGCTCGACGGTGTAGATGCTCTCGGCTCTTGCGAGTCTGGCGTCGTCGATATCGGTGATGACGAGCAGGCTCGGACGGCGGTCGCAGTGCAGCGCGTAGTCGATCGCGCCGAGGCCCATGGGGCCGACGGAAGCGAGCATGGCCATTTTGCCGCCCTCAACGATGCCCATCTGATGCTCATAGCAACCGGGCTTGGTGTGGTACATGGCGTGGAAGGTACCGATGATGCAGCTCATCGGCTCTGCCAGGGAGCCATAGAAGTAGGTATCAGAATTGTACGGCAGCAGGTTGTCGGTCAGCAGCGTTTCGATGGGGATGTTGGAGTACTGGCTGTCGCCGCCGCAGTACTGGTAGGAATAACCGGGAGCCATCTGGGAGCCCTTGTAGAAGTGTGCAGGCTGAATGGCAAAGCCCTGACCGGCTTTATATTTATTCTTCCAGTTCTCGCCGACCTCGGTGATGACACCGCAGAATTCATGGCCGACGATGGTCGGATGCTCCGCAACGTCGTTGGGCACACGCTTGTGCTCTTCGCCCTCGACCGCGGCCTTGTACGTGCTCATGCAGATGGAGTCAGAAATGATCTTGACCTGAACATCGTCCGGACCGACCGGTGGGAGTTCAATTTCCTCCAGACGCAGATCCATTTTGCCATGGATTCGAACTGCTTTGGTTTTCATAGATTCCATTCCTTTCTGAATTTTTGCCTTGGGGAAAATCGTCCAACAAAAATGGGATTGTGTTGGTTTGTATTGATTTCACCTTATTGTAGCGCAAGAATCCGCAGGTGTCAACGATAAATCCCATTTTCGCATGCCTGTTTGCGTTGTTTTTTGTGGGAGCGCTTTGTATTCGCCCCGAATCTGCCGCTTCCCTTTCCAAAAAAATATTGTAGGATAGAAAAAACGATACAGGAGGGATCTCTTCATGTCCTATCAGGCAGTCATTCTTACCGTCAGCGATTCCTGCGCTGCCGGGACCCGGACCGATACCAGCGGCCCGGCCATCCGCGCCATGCTTGAAAACGCCGGCTTTGCCGTACAGGCAATGCAGACCGTTCCGGACGAGGAGGGGCAGATCTCCGCGGCCATCGTCCATGCCTGCGACATATTGCAGGCCGATCTGGTCGTCACGACCGGGGGCACCGGTCTCTCTCCGCGCGACGTGACGCCGGAGGCGACGCTCGCCGTGCTCGACCGGGAGATCCGCGCCATCCCCGTCGCCATGTGGGTCGAGGGACTGAAGTCGACGCCGCGGGCGATGCTTTCCCGCGCGGTCGCCGGGATCAGAGGGCACACGCTTGTGCTGAACGTCCCGGGCTCTGAAAAGGCGGCGCGCGAAAATCTCGGCGCCGTCGTCGCGACGCTCGATCATGCACTCAGAATGCTCGCGGGCGGCGGGCACTGACCAAACTAAAAACACGCGCTGCAGCCGCAGCGCGTGCTTTTTCATTTTCTCTGATAGCCGAGTGCCGACGAGATCATCTTCCCCGTCTGCACCACCTGCTCGACCGCCTGCCGAAATTCCTCCGACCGGACGCTGCGGAACATGCCGAGCACCCCGATCCTCGCAAAGAAGCTGCAGGCCTACGGCATCACGATGACAGAGCACCTGACCGTCGGCGACGGGCTGGAGCAGGTCGTCGCGGCGATCGCGGAGATGCGGAAAAACCGGTCGACATGATCCTCTGCACCGGCGGCATGAGCGTCGATCCCGACGACAATACCCCCGGCGCGATCGCCCGGAGCGGCGCGCGGATCGTGACCTACGGCGCAGCGGTCCTGCCCGGGGCCATGTTCCTGCTGGGATACTAGGAAGACGGCCAGCCTGTAATGGGTCTGCCCGGCTGCGTCATGTACGCGAAGGCGACGATCTTCGATCTCATCCTGCCGCGCGTCGCTGCAGGACTGTCGGTCACGAAGCAGGAGATCGCCGCGCTCGACAGCTACCTCAAGTGGGAGCTCGAGCTCGGCGAGCTGCTGGGGGCGTTTGACGGGCCGATCCTCTGGGTCAGCCACGAGCTTGGCGGAAGCGGCACGCCCTTCCGCATCCTGCGCATCATCCCGGATGCCGGGCACGCGATCCTTCTGCTGCAGCTGGAGGGCGCGGCAGAGGGGTCGCCGGTCCTGCGCGCGGAATGCGAGGCAGCCGGTACATATGCCGCCGGGCAGACGCTTCCTGTTTCCTTCCGGGAAGAAAAGCTGCTGTTTTTCTGAGGTGCTGGACAAAATTTCAGGATCCTGCTATGATGGAAGCACCCTGAAGAACGGAGGATCCTGCCATGCGGACCGGAACGAAGAAATGCATCCTTCTGCTCCTCGCGATCATCGTCCTATGCTTCGCCGTGTGGCTGCTCTGGCCGCATTCCTTTGCGGAAGTGACCGGTATCCCGGCGGAATATCCGGATCTGAACATGGCCGCCATTGTCACTGCTGCCAGGTTTGAAAACGGCAGTCCTTCGTTTGACATCTGGAACCTACAATACTGTTCCGCCGGAAGCACAGAATATGAAGCTGTTTTATCCGTTTTAAGTTCTGCCTCCTACCGGCAGGATCTCAGGAATCTTCTTCCGGGCGGCTTGACTTCCGTTAGCAGCGATAAAGACTATGACAGCCGTTCTGTCAATCTGATGTTCGCATGGGGACGGTTTGAGGATGAATGCTGTAGTCTGACCTTCTCCGGCTCACAGGTGGTCGTCGCCGGACCGAACAGCCGCGGATTTCAGGTTTATCATTCAGTCGATCCTGAACTTCTTGACCGGCTTATCGCAGAAGTGCAGACTTACGGCGTCAAAAACTGAATAGCAGGCTCGGTGCATGGATGCGCCGGGTCTTTTGTTACACTTCTCCCCTGTCTGCCGACTATATGGGTGTCAGCTGACCAAAACAGATTGGAGGACACTGCATGGACGAACAGAACCTGCTTTCCCGCCTGCGCCACGGCGACGAGCAGGCGCTCGCGGCGGCGATCACGCAGTACAGCGCGTATGTCGTCACCGTCATTCACAACCGCAGCCGCGGGCTTCTCTCGCCGGAGGACGAGGACGAGCTGGCCTCGAGCGTCTTTTTCACGCTCTGGCAGTCGTGCCGGACAGTGAAGGCCGGGCATCTTCGCGCGTGGCTCGGGAGCGTCGCGCGGAACAAGACCGTCGACCGGCTGCGGAAAAGCCGCAGCGAGGTACCGTTGGACGAGGATCTGGCCGGAACGGACGATTTTCTTCTTGAGGAAGCCACGAAGCGAGAACAGGCGCAGCAGCTCCGCGCCGCTGTCGCGCAGCTATCCGAGACAGACCGCGAGATCATCTGCCGGTTTTATGATTTATGTCAACCGGCAGTAGAGATCGCCGCGGCGCTCGGGCTGACACCTGCAGCGGTCCGGATGCGGCTGGTGCGCAGCCGGGAGGCCATCAGAAACGAATTATGCCGGGGAGGGTTTGTATATGAATCGGATTGACAGGATCCTGCAGGCCGCGGCGCTGCCGGACGTGCCGGTCGAAGCGCTGCCGGAAGATCGGCAGGCAGGGATTTTGAACGGCACGATGCAGCTTGTGCAGCAGAATGCAAAAAAGCACGGCCGCAAGCGCGTTATCCGCATTATGATCGCCGCGGCCGCAGCCATCGCGGTGCTGTGCGGCGCGGCGGCGGTGCTGCATTACGCGTCCGTCTCCAATGCGGAGACCACGTATCATGCCGAGGGCGCATCCATTCGTCCGGACGGCACGCTGGAGCCGTTTTCCTATGATTTTTCCAGAGACGCGATCATCCGCGTCGACACGGAAGGCCGCACGTCCGGCACCTACTGCGGGGTGCAATTCGGCTGGCTGCCAACGGCGCTGATCCCGGACAATACCGCGTATCTGTATGACGTCATTGCCATGCGCAGCCCGGCACAGCTGGACGGCATCTCCGATGCCCAGATGGAGCTGGCAAAGGACTGCGTTTACTCCACCGACAGCACAGCGCAGGTGCGCTTCACGTTCAGCTGCCTGTCCGCCAACGAGGTCGCGGGCTGCGATCTTCTGGTGCCCGGAGACGCCCCGACGATCATCAAGGAAGGGATGCTGAACGATCTGTATGTCTGCTGGATCGAAACGTATGACATAGACCGCAATGCAGACATCACCCATCATTTCCTCCTGCTCTATGACGCGGACAAGCTCTGCGTGGTGTTCCTGGGCGGCGACTGGGACGTCACGGAAAAGATCGCGGAACACATGACCATCGTGCAGACCGGGATCCCCACGCCGGAAGCTTCGCAGAATTTCACCTACGTCGGCGTATTTGGCTGAGGGACCCGCCGGTCCTCATGAAAAAGCAGCGCCCGCAGCGGATCTCCGCTGCGGGCGCTGTTGTGCCTTGGTCCTGTTCAAAAACGGCTCAGCGCAGACGTCCGTCGCCAGCCATGAGGGCCGTCATCTCTTCCAGGCGTTCCAGCGGGAACGGCGGCTCGCACAGCGGCTTCATGGCGATGCTCATGAGCTTCATGGGGTTATCGTCCGCCGCGACGCGGTTGGAGCTGAGCGCCCCGCAGCGGCGGCAGCGGTGGATGATGGCCCACTCCCCGCCCTTGCGCACCCAGACTGCGACCGGGTCCATGATCCCGCCGCAGTCGAATGCCCGGTCACCGGGCTCGAGGTCGACGTGGAGGCTGGAGAGGCAGTTGGGGCAGTGATTGCGGTGGTCACTCCCTGCGTTCTGCGGGGTGCAGAGCCGCCCGCAGACCTTGCAGGTAAAGCTGTCATTGCAGGCATGGGTCTTATAATAGCCTTTTTCGAACGTTTTGCGTTTATTTTCCCGATTCATGGTGGATCCTCCTGAAGATCGAATCGTAAAGCTTCGGGAGGCGCGGCGTGTGAGATTTGCCGGACCTCCCGGTCAGCCCACACGCTCCGATATACAGGTGATCAGCTTCAAAAAGTTCTCCTTTTGATCGTAATATGATCCGCGCGGCCGCTGAAGCCGCCCGGTCTGGTTCTATCATAGTCCCGCCGTGGCCGCCTGTCAATCTGTTTTCCGGGTCGACGGCGCCGGTTTTCTTCCGGGCCACCGTTTTTTGCACACTTTCCGCACGCTGCGGCTTTACAGGTCCCGCGCAACAAGCTATACTGTACAGCAGAAAAGTGAGGGATATTCTATGAAATACGCATTCACGCACGGAAAGCTCCTGGCCGCCAACGAGGGGATCTCCGTCCCGGGCGGACATATGGCCGGGTCGGTCGCCGTGGCCGCGCACTCTATTCCTGAGGCGCTCGCGCAGCTGGATGCCGCAGAGGCGCAGGGCGTCGACCTCATCAAGCTGATGATCACGGGTGGCGTGATGGACGCGAAGGAAAAGGGCGTCCCGGGGGAAATGAAGATGCCGCCGGAGATGATCAAGGCCGTCTGCGACCGGGCACACGCCGCGGGATACCGCGTTGCGGCCCACGTCGAGTCGCCGCAGGGCGTGCGCGCGGCGCTGGAAAACGGCGTGGATTCGATCGAGCACGGCGCAAAGCCGGACACGGAGATCCTGCGCCTGTTCAAAGATACCGGCGCGTTTCTCTGCACAACGATCTCGCCTGCCCTGCCCTACGCGCTGTTTGACCGTTCCATCACCCACGCGACTGAGGTCGAGCAGTACAACGGCACGATCGTCTTTGAGGGCATCATCGACTGCGCGAAGGCCGCGCTTGCCAACGACATTCCCGTCGTGCTCGGCAACGACGTCGGCTGCCCGTGGATCACGCAGTATGATTTCTGGCGCGAGCTGTTTTATTTCCACAAATATACCGGCGTCTCCAACGCCTTCGCTCTCTATACCGCAACGAGCCGGAGCGCGGAGCTCGCCGGCATCGGCAGCGAGACCGGCACCGTTGCGCCGGGCAAGTGCGCAAACCTGATCGTGACCGCTGCAAACCCGCTGGAGGATCTGCGCGCGCTGCGGCACGTCGGGATGGTCATGGCCCGCGGCCAGCTGACCGGGCATCCGCGCTTCAAGCGCCGCCCGGAGGTCGAAGCGCAGCTCGACCGCTTTTTGACAGACGAGTCCGGCGCGGCTGCGCGCTGAGAAACGGAGGACAGGCTTTGCTGTATCTTGGATTTTTGCTTCTGGCCGGCATTCTGCAGGGCGTCATGGTCTCGCTCAACGCGCAGATGGGCAACTACTTCAGTCTGTTCGGCATCTGCTTCTTTGTCCACGGCATCGCGCTCGTGCTGCTGCTCGGCTATCTGCTGGTCAAGCGGCAGCCGCTGCGGTTTTCCGGCGCGCCGTGGTATGTGTATCTGGTCGGCGCGATGGGCATCGGGATCGTCGCAACCTCCAGCTGGTGTACGCTTCATGTCGGCGCGAGCGCGTTTATGGCGCTCTCTACGGCGGGGCAGCTCGTCTCCTCGGCGCTGATCGACCGGTTCGGTCTGTTCGGCATGCCGGTCACGCGGATCCGCAGGCGGCAGCTGCCGGGCTATGCGCTCGTGCTGCTGGGCGTGATCCTTGTAGTTCTGAACTGAGGAGGCGGCTGCATGATCTATTATCTGACTGCCCTGCTGAACGGGTTTTTCAACTCCATCAACCGCATGACGAATGTCCGGGCCGGAAAGCTGTTCGGCACGGCCAACGGTGCGCTGATCAACTATGTGGAGGCGACAGTTCTGTCTCTGCTGCTCGTTTTTGTGCTCAAAAACGGGAAGGAGCTCACGTGGGGCTACATCACAGCCGTCCCCTGGTGGGTCTATCTCGGGAGCATCTGTGGACTGCTCGCGCAGCTGCTGCAGATCATCGGGACGCTGCATTCCAACACGCTGGTCTCCTCCGTTCTGATGCTGGTCGGCAATCTCGGGATGTCGCTGACGCTGGACTATGTGTTCTACGGCACGTTCAGCCTGCTGCGTGCCGCCGGGATCCTGCTCATCCTGCTCGGCATGACCTGGGTGGAAAAGGAAAAACACGCGCCTGCGGAGGACGCAGGATAAGTTAACATAAAAAACGACCAACCCGGCTCCGGGCTGGTCGTTTTTATAGCAGGATCTGTGATGGGTAAGCCTCCAGCAGCGAAACATTGGGAAGTTCTGCGCCGAAGCGGGCCATGTTGCGTTCGCATTTGCGGCGGACGCCGCAGGCGTCCTTCTCGTCGACCGGGATGTGGTAGACATAATTCTTTTTCGCTGCCTCGGGCAGCAGCGCGCGCGTTTCGGGATAGGACAGGATCTGGCCGTTCCAGAACGCCGCGTCGGCGCGGCGGCCGCGAAGGATCGCGCGGTGCTGTACCGCGTCGATGCGCGCGTCCGCAGTCACATAGACGCTGACACCCGCGGCCGAGATGAAATACACACCGTGCGTGATCGCATCCCAGCCCGGCACGGGCGTATGCGCAAACTGGTGGTATTCAACGCAGAACGGGCCGACCTGCAGCGCCAGCTGGGGCGGCGTCTGCGGCTGCGGAACGAAGACGGGCGCGCCGCTGGCTGCCTGCAGCTGCCGGGTGCGGAGCGCATTGTAATGATCGGGGTGCGCGTGCGTGCACAGGATACCGCAGAGCGCGTCATAGGGCGGCTCCCCTGCCAGCATCTGCGAGAATGTCTCGGGCGGCAGGCCGTAATAGCAGCGGAACTGCTTGTTGAGCGCGTCGACCAGAAGCGTCCGCCCCTCCGCTTCCAGCACGAGCCCGCAGCTGCTGACCAGCGTGATCCTCATTGCAGCAGCTCCAGAAATTCCTGCTCGGAAAGCACGGGGACGCCTAGCTCCTGCGCCTTGCGGAGCTTGCTGCCTGCGCTTTCCCCGGCGACGACGTACGTCGTCTTTTTCGAGACGGACGAGGCGGCCTTACCGCCGAACGACTCGATCTTCTCCGTCGCCTCCTCGCGCGTAAACAGGCTCAGCGCGCCGGTCAGGACAAAGGTCTTGCCCGCAAAGCGCGTATCCGTCACCTGGTTGGTTGACATAAAGTTTACACCTGCCGCGCGCAGCCGATCGATCAGGTCCTGTGACTGCGGGCTGGCAAAGTAATCGAGGATGTTCTGCGCCGTCGTTTCGCCGATATCGGGGACGGCCGTCAGATCCTCCAGCGATGCGTGCTGCAGAGCATCGAGACTCCCGAACGTCGACGCGAGCACCTTGGCCGCCTTGCTGCCGACCTGCCGGATGCCAAGCGCGCACAGCAGCCGGGCCAGATCGTTCTGCTTGCTGGCCTCGATGGCGGCTTTGAGGTTCGCGGCGGACTTTTTCCCCTGCCCGGGGAGCTTTGCGAAGGCGGCATAGTCCAGCGCGTAGAGGTCCGCGGGGTTGGAGACCATCTTTTCCTCGATCAGCAGGTCGATGATCGCGCTGCCGAGGCCGTCGATGTTCATGGCCTCGCGCGAGACGAAGTGCGCCAGATTTCTGGACAGCTGTGCCGGGCACTCCGCGCCCGTGCAGCGCAGGGCAGCGCCGTCCTCATCGCGCACGACCGGCGCGCCGCAGACGGGGCAGCGGTCCGGCAGGCGGTACGGCACGGCGTCCGCCGGACGCTTTGCGGGAACGACCTCCAGGATCTCCGGGATGATCTCCCCTGCCTTGCGGATCCTGACGGTGTCGCCGATGCGGATATCCTTGTCGGTGATAAAGTCCTGGTTGTGGAGCGTCGCGGCGGTGACGGTCGTCCCGGCGAGATGGACCGGGGCCACGATCGCCCGCGGGGTCAGCACGCCCGTGCGCCCCACCTGCACGACGATATCCTGCAGCACGGTCTCCTTGATCTCCGGCGGGTATTTGAAGGCCGCCGCCCAGCGCGGGAACTTCGCCGTGCTGCCGAGCCGCTCGCGCCCGGCCAGACTGTTGAGCTTCATGACGGCTCCGTCGATATCATACGGCAGCTCATAGCGGGTCTCGCCGAGCTGGGTGATCAGCTGCTCCGCTTTGTCCATATCGCGGCAGAGCGTGTAAGGTATGACCTTGAACTTGAGCGCTCGCAGATAGTCAAGCGTTTCGCTGTGCGTCCGGAACGTGACGCCCTCCGCGAGCTGCAGGTTGAAGACGAGAATGTCGAGCTTCCGCTTTGCCGCCACACCCGGGTCCAGCTGCCGCAAGGAGCCCGCCGCGGCGTTGCGCGGGTTGGCAAACAGCGGCTTGCCGAGCTTCTCCTGCTCGGCGTTGAGCGCTTCAAAGCTGGCGCGGGGCATGAAGACCTCGCCGCGCACGATGAGACGCGCGGGCGCGCCAGTCAGCGTCATGGGGATGGAGCGGACGGTCTTCAGATTCTCCGTCACGTCCTCACCGACGAGGCCGTCGCCGCGGGTCGCGCCGCGGACAAAGCGGCCGTCCACGTATTCCAGCGCCACGGACAGCCCGTCGACCTTCGGCTCGACGGAGTATTCCGCGTCCGGCTCCTCCTCGCGCACATGCGCATCGAAGTCCCGCAGCTCGTCAAAGGAAAACACGTCCTGCAGGCTCTCCAGCGGGACGGCGTGGCGCACCTTGACGAACTCGCTCAGCGCCTGCCCGCCGACGCGGCGCGTCGGGCTGAGCGGCGAGGCATACTGCGGGTACTGTGCTTCCAGCTCCTCGAGTTGGCGGAGCTTGTGGTCATAGTCATAGTCGCTCATCTCCGGGTTATCGAGCACGTAGTAGAGATATCCGGCGTGCTCAAGTTCCCGGGTCAGCTGTTCGATCTGCTGTTTCGGTTCCATATTGATCCCAACCTTCTGCTGCGGTAAGATGTCCTAAGTTTACATAAGTTTCTGGTACCCGGCCGACGATCACGGTCTGCGCCACCATCACGTCGCTGTCCACGTCGACCGACTCGTAGCCGACCGTCGTGAGAATGGTCAGGCTGATGGTGAATTTGACCTTGAGCGTCTGCAGGGTCTGGTTGATGCCGGCCTCTGAAAAATCCGAGAAAAAGTCAGCATTCGATACGGTGAGGCTGACGGCCTTGACGGGCAGGACCGGCCCTGTCCCGGCCAGAAGATCCGGCAGCAGGAGATTTCCGAGCGGAATACCCATCTGCTGCGTATTGATCTGATCGATGAGCCCGTCGAGCGCGCCGAGCACCTCGATCTTCATCCGCTCGACCTGGCCCATGTCCGTGCGGAGCGCGGTAATGTTGCCCTGTACATCCTTTTCCAGCACGATCACGCGGGAAAAATCCGTGTTGCCCGTGCGGAGCATTTCGCTGACGGATCCTGTGATGGCGTTCGATGCGGCGTTGACCGCCTGATTGCGTGCAAGCTCGCGGATATACGGTGACAGATGCAGCTGCGTGAGCAGGATCAGCCCCGTAATGACAAGCAGCAGCGCGATCAGAAGGATCCTTCTGCGTCTTCGCTTCCTCCGGCTCATCTCCATACACCCCCAGCATAGGCTATGCCGGAGCGCCGGGGATATTACAGCTTTTTCATGTGCTGCGCCGCCGTGTTGGCCATGAGGCGCTTGGTGCCGACGCCGTCAAAGGCGATTTCCAGCAGCGCGTCGTTGCCCATCGGCAGGACCGTCAGAATCATGCCGCGGCCAAAGGCCTTGTGCTGGACCATCTCGCCTGCGGCAAAGCTGACCTTTGGCGCAGGCTTCGGTGCGGTGTGGACGGAATAGTCCTTCTGCGGCTTCGGCCGCGTGGGGATCTGGGAAAAGTCGTTATAGCTGTCGCCGTAGATGCTGACGCGGCCGAAGGAGCCGTACTGCCTCGGCTCAGTCTGCTGGTAGCTCGGCTTCGGCGCGCCGATGCGCTTGACCGACTCGGCCGGGAGCTCGTCGACGAAGCGGGACGGCAGATTTGTTGTCGTGCGGCCGTAGAGCATACGCTGGCGCGCGTAGGTGATGACCAGATGCTGCTTGGCCCGGGTGATGGCGACGTAGCACAGCCGCCGCTCCTCTTCCAGCTCCTCCGGCTCGCTCATGCAGCGGTTCGAGGGGAACAGTCCCTCCTCCAGACCGACAAGGAACACGTTCGGGAACTCCAGACCCTTGGCCGCGTGCATCGTCATCATGACGACGGCATCGGCATCCGGGTCGTACTGCTCAATGTCCGTATAGAGGGCGATCTCCTCCAGGAAGCCCGCCAGCGTGGGCGTCTCGGTGTTTTCCATGTAGCTGAGGATGCTGGATTTGAGTTCGCGGACGTTCTCCGCGCGGGTGCGGGATTCCACGTCGCCCTTCTCCTCGAGCATCTGCAGATAGCCGGTGCGCGTCATGACCTCCTCATAAAAATCCGGCAGCGGCAGCTTCTGCAGCAGCTCCGCGCATTCCTCGATGATGACCGTGAAGGCCATGAGCTTCGCAGCCGCCTTTTCCAGGCTCGGGTAGCTGTAGGGGTCGGAGACGACCGTGTACAGCGGGACGCCGGCCGCGGCCGCCTGCCGCTCGGCCATTTCGAGCGTCTTGCCGCCGATGCCGCGCGGCGGGTTATTGATGATGCGCTGCAGCCGCAGCTCGTCGGCGCGGTTATTGATGACGCAAAGGTAGGCCAGCATGTCCTTGACCTCCGCGCGGTCAAAGAAGCGCGTGCCGCCGATGATGCGGTACGGGATGCCGCTGCGCTTGAACGAGTTTTCGACCGCGTTGGACTGCGCGTTCGTGCGGTAGAGCACGGCGAAGTCCTTGAAATTCTTCCCCTTTGACATGGAGATGATGCGGTTGGTCACAAAATTAGCCTCGTCCGTTTCGCTGGAGGCCTCATAGACGGTGATCTGGTCGCCGGCAGCGTTTTCGGTCCAGAGCTTTTTGCCCTTGCGGCCGCGGTTGTGCGCGATGACGGCGTTCGCCACGTTCAAAATCGCCTGCGTCGAGCGGTAGTTCTGCTCGAGCCGGATCACGCGCGTGCCCTTGAACTGCTTTTCAAACGAGAGGATGTTCTCGATCGTCGCACCGCGGAATTTGTAGATCGACTGATCGTCGTCGCCGACGACGCAGATATTTTCGTATCCGCCCGCGAGCAGCGACGTCAGCTGGTACTGCAGCTGGTTCGTGTCCTGATACTCGTCGATCATGACGTAGTGGAACTTCTGCTGGTAATAGGTCCGCACGTCCTCGAAGGTCTCGAGCAGCTCGACGGTCTTGAGGATGATGTCGTCAAAGTCGAGCGCGTTCGCCTCGTGCAGACGCTTGTCGTATTCCTCGTAGAGCTGCGCGATGCGGTCCATGCGGAAATCGCCGGACTTCCCGGCGTGTTTGGAAAACGCCGCCGGGTCCTGCCGCCGGTCCTTGGCCTTGCTGATGACGGACAGGGCCAGCCGCGGCGGCAGTGCCTTTTCGTCCAGGTCAAAATCGCGGAGGATATCCTTCATCACGCGCTCGGAATCGCTCGAGTCGTAGATCGTGAAGCGGCCGGTATAGCCGTCCAGCCGGTCAATCTCCCGCCGCAGGATGCGGCAGCAGGCCGCGTGGAACGTCATGGCCCAGACGTCCATGGCGTAATCGCCGAGCAGCGCCTGCAGCCGGCTTTTGAGCTCGTTGGCGGCCTTGTTGGTGAACGTGATGGCGAGGATGGACCACGGCGCGGCGGGCCGGAGCGCGCACAGGCGCTCGGCCTGCAGCTGCATGGCGGGATCCTGCGTTTTGAGGTACGCTTCGAGATATGTAAGGTCCTCTTCGGTCACGTAGTCCGGGACCTCCTGCGAGTCGGAGCCTTCACCGAAGGCGATGAGGTTCGCAATGCGGTTGATGAGGACCGTCGTTTTGCCGCTGCCCGCGCCGGCCAGCAGCAGCAGCGGGCCCTGTGTGGTCAGGACGCCCTCGAGCTGCATGGCGTTGAGATTCTGAAAGCGCGCGGCGATGACCGCGCGGCGGGCGGCCAGAAATCGGGATTCAAATGTCTGTTCCATAGCTTCACCTTTGCGTCAGCTGACGCTTCAATAAACTATGGATATTCTACCGCATCTGACCGGATTTGTCGATATCAAAAAAATGTTCGAAGCCGTTCGAGCGCTTTCTTTTCGATCCGGCTGACCTGGACCTGCGAGACGCCGATGAGCTCCGCCACGCGCTGCTGCGTCAGGCTGTGGTAATAGCGCAGCTGGATGACGAGCCGCTCCTTCTCGCCCAGATGCCGCAGTGCCTCCCGCAGGGCGAGCTTTTCCAGCAGCTTTTCCTCCATGCCGTCCGTGCAGAGGACGTCTTCAAGGGAAAAGCCCTCCTCGCCGGTCTGCCGCTGGATCGATTCGGCGGCGCTGGTGGCCGTCTCGGCGCTGGCGATCTCCTCGGGAGACAGCCCCATAGCCTCCGACAGCTCGGATACCGTCGGCTCGCGGCCGAAGTCACCGGTCAGGCGCTCGCGCGTTTTTTTGATGGCAGCCGCGCGCTCCTTGATGCTGCGGCTGACCTTGACGGCGCCGTCGTCGCGCAGGAAGCGGCGGATCTCCCCTGCGATCTTCGGCACGGCGTAGGTGGAAAACTGCGTGCCGTAGGCCGTGTCAAAGCCCTCGACGGCCTTGAGAAAGCCGACGCAGCCCAGCTGGAACAGATCGTCCGGCTCCACGCCGCGGCCGAAATACCGCCGCGCGATCGACCAGATCAGGCCGGTATTCTCCGTCACGAGCCGCTCCGTGGCCGTCCGGTCGCCCTGCTGAGCCTGCGTGATGAGCGTGATCGTCTCGCTCAAGCGTTCTTCCCCCGCTGCACGATCTTCCTCTTCATATGTACCGTCGTCCCCCGCCCCGGCTTCGACGTGACCTGCAGCGAGGTCATGAAGCTCTCCATGATCGTAAAGCCCATGCCGCTGCGCTCGGGGCCGCCGGTCGTGAACATGGGCGTGCGGGCCTTTTCGATGTCCTCCATCCCGCAGCCCTTGTCGCGCACGACAACGTCGAGGACGCTGTCCGGCAGGATGCGGCAGCGGATGGTCACGAGGCCGATCGTATCGCGGTAGGCGTGGACGATGCAGTTGGTGACCGCCTCGGAGACGGCGGTCTTGATATCGTTCAGCTCCTCGAGATTCGGGTCGAGCTGCGCGGCAAAGCAGGCGACGGCCGCGCGGGCAAAGGCCTCGTTGGCAGACCGGCTGGGGAAGGTCAGCGTCATTTCATTTTCAGCTTTCATGGACCAGACTCCTTTCATCTTCCAAGGTTGCGATGCGCTCGATCCCGGAGGCCCGGAGCACCTTCATCGGCTGCGGCGGCACACTTCTGAGGATCACCTCGCCGCGCAGCTGCCGCATATGGCGGACGCAGGCGATCACGATGGCGATGCCGCTCGAGTCCATAAACGTGACCTCCCGGAAATCCAGCACGCAGACGCGCGGCAGATAGAGCTCGATTTTGTTGCCGACAACACGCATGATATCCTTCGCGCTGTGGTGGTCGATCTCGCCGCGCAGCGCGATGGTCAGCTGCTTGTCCTGCAAAAAGCTTGTGAGATTCATTTGTTCGCCTCCAGATAAAAAATGGACACACAGGAGCATTCCTGTGTGTCCATTATAGAAATCAATCGGTGAAATTCCGGTCGAAACCGTTACCGGCGGAGCCGCTTTTCACTTTCTTCCAGCTGTGCGAGCAGGGCTCTGTTCTTTTCGAGCTTCTCGCGCTGCTCGGCCACGACCTTTTCCGGCGCGCGGGAGACGAAGGCCTCGTTCGAGAGCTTGCCCTCGAACATGGCGATCTGCTTCAGGCAGTTGGCCTTTTCCTTTTCGAGGCGGGCCAGCTCCTTCTCAAAGTCGATCAGCTCCTCCAGCGGGATATAGAGCTTGGCGTCATTCGTGACGACGCAGACCATGTTCTCGTGGCCCTCCGGGTCGTTCTCGCAGATGATGACCTTGTCGGCATACGCCAGACGGCAGATGAAGCCCTCGCCCTGCCGGAAGATCTCGCCCTTGTCGGACACGACATAGAGCGTGCTCTTCTTCGACGGCGGAACGTTCATCTCGGCGCGGCGGTTGCGGATGGAGCGGATGGCGTTCATGACGGACTCCATGTGCGCGGCCTCGGCGCCGAAGTTCAGGCTCTCGTCGTACTTCGGCCAGTCGGCCAGCATGAGGAATTTGCCTTCGTGCGGGATGGCCTGCCAGATCTCTTCCGTGATGAACGGCATGAACGGATGCAGCAGCCGCAGGAACTGGTCGAGCACATAGACCAAGACCTTCTGCGCGGCGAGCTTGCTCTTTTCATTTTCTCCATAGAGTCTGGCCTTGGTGAGCTCGATATACCAGTCGCAGTAGGTGTCCCAGATGAAGTCGTAGACCTTGGCGGAGGCCACGCCGAGCTCGTAGGCGTCCATATTCTCGGTGACTTCTTTGATGAGCGTATTGAGCTTTGTCAGGACCCACTTATCCTCGATCTCAAGATCGGCGGCATCGGGCAGGCCGGTCTCTTCCACGGTCAGGTTCATGAGCACGTAGCGGCTCGCGTTCCAGATCTTGTTGGCAAAGTTGCGCATGGCTTCGCACTTTTCGACGTAGAAGCGCATGTCGTTGCCGGGAGAGTTGCCGGTGATGAGGTTGAAGCGCAGCGCGTCCGCGCCGTACTTCTCGGCCATCTCCAGGGGGTCAATGCCGTTGCCGAGGGACTTGGACATCTTGCGGCCCTTGTCGTCGCGGACGAGGCCGTGGATGAAGACGGTCTTGAACGGCTCTTTTTTCATCTGCTCCATGCCGGAGACGACCATACGCGCCACCCAGAAGAAGATGATATCATAGCCCGTGACCATGTCGGTCGTCGGGTACCAGTATTTGAGGTCTTCGGAATCGAGATCCGGCCAGCCCAGCGTGGAGAACGGCCACAGGCCGGACGAGAACCAGGTATCGAGCACATCTTCGTCGCGGGTCAGATGCGTGCAGCCGCACTTCTCGCACTTCGTCGGATCTTCGCGGGAGACGTTGATATGGCCGCATTCGTCGCAGTACCACGCGGGGATCTGATGGCCCCACCAGAGCTGGCGGGAGATGCACCAGTCGTGGACGTTTTCCATCCAGTTGAGGTAGGTCTTCGAGAAGCGCTCGGGGACGAACTTGATCGTGCCGTCCTTGACGACGCGGATGGCTTCCTCGGCCAGGGGCTTCATCTTGACGAACCACTGCGCGGAAATGAGCGGCTCGACATCGTTATGGCAGCGGTAGCAGGTGCCGACGTTGTGGGAATAGGGCTCGGTCTTGACCAGATAGCCCTGCTCCTCCAGATCCTTGACGATGGCTTTGCGGCACTCGTAGCGGTCCATGCCGTTGTACTTGCCGCCGTTTTCGTTGATGGTGCCGTCGTCGTTGATGACACGGATCACCTCCAGATTGTGGCGCAGGCCCACCTCGAAGTCGTTGGGATCGTGGGCAGGGGTCATCTTCACGGCGCCGGTGCCGAAGCCGATCTCGCAGTAATCATCACCCACAATGGGGATCTCACGGTTCATGATGGGCAGGATGCAGGTCTTGCCGATGAGGTGCTTGAAGTGCTCGTCCTCCGGGTTTACCGCCACGCCGGTGTCGCCCATCATGGTCTCAGGCCGGGTGGTGGCCACCACGATATCGCCGCTGCCGTCGGCCAACGGGTAGCGGATATGCCACAAGTGGCCGGGCTTGTCGGTATACTCCACCTCGGCGTCGGACAGCGCCGTCAGGCAGTGGGGGCACCAGTTGATGATGCGGCTGCCCTTGTAGATGAGGCCCTTGTCATACAGCTCGCAGAAGGCCTCACGCACCGCCTGAGAGCAGCCCTCGTCCATGGTGAACCGGGAGCGGGACCAGTCACAGGAGGCACCCATCTTCTTCTGCTGCTCCACGATACGGTTGCCGTACTTCTCCTTCCAGGCCCAGACACGCTCCAGGAACTTTTCACGACCCAGATCATAGCGGGTCAGGTGCTCCTCCTCCCGCAGGCGCTCCTCCACCTTGATCTGGGTGGCGATACCGGCGTGGTCGGTGCCGGGAAGCCACAGGGCGGAATAGCCCTGCATCCGCTTGAAGCGGGTGAGGATATCCTGCAGCGTGGAGTCCATGGCGTGGCCCATGTGCAGCTGGCCGGTGACGTTGGGGGGAGGCATGACGATGGAAAAGGGCTTCTTCTTCGGGTCGGCGTCCGCCTTGAAGCAGCCGTTGTCCATCCACATCTGATAGATATGCGGCTCCACCTCACGGGGATCGTATACCTTCGGCAATTCTTTACGCATATGTTCTCTCCTTCTGATTTGGATTTTATCATCAAAAAAACCGCCCCGCTCCGCCGATGCGGAACAGGACGGACTGTGATCCGTGGTACCACCTGTTGTTCGGGATGACTCCCGCACTCATGGGGCAAGCGCCCCGCCCCGATAACGGAGGGCATACCGTTGGGACCTACTGCCGTGTTCAGTCCAAGGCTCCGGGACGACTTGGGCGGCGCATCACGGGAGCTTACACCCACCGCTCCCTCTCTTAGCTTCCGCACTCCGCTTACTGCTTCCCTTCCGTGCCGTTACACAATATGTATGCAGTATAATACACTCCCGGAAAAAAGTCAAGTTCCCCTTTCCCTTTGGGCGGGGCGGTGCTATAATAGGGAGTATCCAAGAGAGGAGGTGCCGCCTTGCATATTCTGGAGCATTTGCGTACCGTGAACCGACACCGCCATCTGGTGCGGAAATACTGCTTCCGGTTGGGACTGTACTGGCAGGGACTGACCCATGATCTCAGCAAATACAGCCCCACGGAGTTCTGGCGCAGCGCCAAATACTATCAGGGCTACCGCAGTCCCAACGATCAGGAGCGGCTGGTCAACGGCGTCAGCCTGTCATGGCTCCACCACAAGGGCCGCAACCGCCACCATTTTGAATATTGGATCGACTACTGCCGGGGCGAGGACGGAACGCCCTTCATCGGCGGCTGCAAGATGCCGGTGAAGTATGTGGCGGAGATGTTCTGTGACCGCATCGCCGCCTGCCGGGTGTATCAGAAGGAGAAATACACCGATGCCTCTCCCTACGACTATTTCCAGCACTCCAAGGGGCATCTGTGCCGGTCGGAGCACGGTCACGGCTTCATCCATCCGGAGACCAGCGAGCTGCTGACTCGGTGGCTGCTGCTTCTGAAGGAGCAGGGCGAGGATGCCGCCTTCCTTCAGATCCGGCAGGAGCTGAAGGAGCTGCGGAGAGCGTAAATACCGGACAAAAGCCGCTGTCGATCCATTGTGTCGGGGGCGTCTTTTTCTTTTCGGCGTTTTTCACAGGCTTCTCCATAATTTATACAGAATATTGCACAACTCCCGTGTGGGGAATCCCGTTAAAAAATGGCAGCGGCGGGGGTTGTGGAAGTATGTGCGCCGTGATATACTGTATAATCGTGAGAGGAAAAATGGCGAAAAGGAGGAACATATGATGGAGAAAAACGGGAAAAAAAGTTTATTTTCGATTGAAATAACCACAGGGTCCCTGTGGAAAAATATTCTGCTGTTCAGCCTGCCGCTGATGATGACGCAGGTGCTGGAGGTGCTGTTCAACCTCAGCGACGTGGCCATTGCCGGTAAATTTGCCGACTATCTGGCGCTGGGCGCTGTGGGCTCCACCACTCTGCTGGTATCCCTGTTCACGGGACTGCTCATTGGCATCGGCAGCGGTGTCAACGTGGTCGTGGCCCGTGGACTGGGGCTGGGCAGTCATGAGGACGTGGAGAAGACCATCCACACCTCCCTGCTCATCTGCAGCGGTATCGGTATCGTGGTGTGTCTGGTCTGTCTGTTGCTGGCGAAGCCCATGCTGCTGCTGCTGAATACCAAGGAGGAGTTGCTGCCCGGCGCCGTGGGGTATCTGCGGATCTACGCTCTGGGTATGCCGGCCATGGCGGTATACAACTTCGGCAATGGTGTCCTCAGTGCCGCCGGGGACACAAAGCGGCCTCTGCTGTATCTGAGCATTGCCGGCGTGGTGAATGTGGCCCTGAACCTGTTCTTTGTGATCCAGTGCCACATGGCCGCCCTCGGTGTGGCCACCGCCAGCGCCATCGCCCAGTGGCTGTCCGCTCTACTGATCATGCGGCATCTGATGAGCCAAAAGGATGCCTGCGGAGTGCATCTGAAAAAGCTGGGCATCGACAAGGCCGCCGCCAAGCGGGTGCTGATGATCGGCATCCCCTCCGGCCTGCAAAACGCCATCTTTGCCCTTGCAAACCTCTTCGTACAGATCGGCGTCAACAGCTTCGATTCGGTGATGGTATCCGGTAGCTCGGCAGCTGCCAACGCCGATACGCTGATCTTCAATATGATGTCTGCCTTCTATACCGGCTGCGCCACCTTTGTCAGCCGCAACTGGGGTGCCGGAAAAACGGATCGTATCCTCAAGAGCTACCGTATCGTTCTGCTGTATTCCTTTCTGGTGGGCAGCATCTGCGGCGGACTGCTGCTGCTGTTCGGAGACAAGTTCCTTGGACTTTTCGCCAATGAGGCGGACGTGATCGCCGCCGGTATGCAGCGGCTGAAGATCATGGGCTTCTCCTTCGGCGTCAGCGCCCTGATGGACGCCAGCATTGCCGCCTCCCGTGGAATTGGGCGCAGCATCGTCCCCACCATCATCGTCATCATGGGCTCCTGCGTGTTCCGGGTCATCTGGGTGTACACGGTGTTCGCCTACTTCGGCACCATCCCCTCCCTGTTCCTGCTGTACATCTTCTCCTGGGCCATCACGGGCATTGCCGAGTGGGCCTACTTCCGGCACAGCTACAAGAAATACATCCTGCACGGACAAATATGGTAAACGAACGCCCCGGCCAGTTGACTGACCGGGGTGTCTTTTTTCGGTTCTGGTTGCACATACAAACAACTGGCCCTCCGGCATACTCGGAGGGCCAGTTTTACAGCTTATTCAGGATATGCTTACTCGGCGTCCTCGTCCCCGTCGTTCAGCAGAGCACGGATGGACAGGGAGATCTTTTGCTTCTCCTCATCCACAGCGGTAATCTTGGCATCCACGATCTGGCCCTCGGACAGAACGTCACCGGGCTTCTCGATGCGGCGATCGGCGATCTGGGAGATGTGGATCAGTCCATCCACACCGGGAACGACCTCAGCGAAAGCACCGAAGGTCATCAGCTTCACGATACGGACGGAAGCCACGTCGCCCACCTTGTAGGTCTCCATGAACTTGTCCCAAGGATTGCAGGAACGGTCCTTCACACCCAGAGAGATCTTGTGCTTCTCGGGATCGAAGGAGATGACGTACACATCCAGCGTGTCGCCCACAGAAACCACCTCAGCGGGGTTCTTGATGCGGGACCAGGACAGCTCGGAGATATGTA
>OLSB01000246.1_pt1 | contig 65116 bp, 63 predicted proteins | sample 1672071 | NCBI WGS metagenome assembly OLSB01 (sample SAMEA3136642, study PRJEB25190) | human gut metagenome | biome: human gut; feature: human-associated habitat; material: faeces | place: Austria | collected 2013
CCACCTCATCCGTCACGGCTTCGCCGTGCCACCTTCCCCTCATAGGGGAAGGCATGGGAGGCGCGCCGCATCTGGCGGCCCCGGTCGCTTCCGGACTTGACAGGAACGCGAAAGTATGAAAAAATAGAAGGAACTTCACGAAAGCAGGTGGCTTCTATGGAAGACATGATCACCGGGCTGTGTCCGCAGTGCGGGCACACGCTGCACATCCCCGCGGAGCTTGCGAGCTTCTCCTGCATGTACTGCGGCGCGCGGCTGACAAAGGAACAGCTGGCGGCTGAGCCGCCGGCTGCGCAGGAGGCGGACGAGGACCGGGCGGCGTATTATGACCGTGCGGTCTCCCGGCTCGGCTGGTGCATCAAAAACTTTGGCGGCTATCAGAAAAAGATCATGCGCGACGTCTTCTTCGAGGCCTTTGAGACCTATGAGACCGGCTGCGCGCCGGTCATTCAGGAGCTGGCCCGCGGCGTGGCCCCGGAGCAGCAGACGCAGCTGCTCGGGCGCGCGGCCACCGCCATGCTCGATGAGCTGGAGGCCGGCTGGCAGAAGAAGGGCGACATGGAGGACGAAAAGATCGTCCTTGCGATCTTCTTCGTGCCGATGGTGCGCAAGCAGCAGCTGCCGATCAGCGAGGAATTCGTCACGATCCTGCAGAAGCAGTGGGTAGAGCGGTATCCGAAGTCCCCGTTCTATCTGGGCGACTATGAATCCATCTCCGGCGGCTTCCGCAAGAAGTTCCTCGGTCTGTGCTTCATCACGACGGCCGTCTGCCAGGAGCTCGGCAAGCCGGACGACTGCGAAGAGCTGACGGCCTTCCGCGCCTTCCGCGACGGGTATCTCCGTTCCCAGCCCGACGGCGAGGCACTGATCCGGGAATACTACAACATCGCCCCCGGCATCGTCACCTGCATCAACACCTGCTCGGACCGCCACGCGAGCTACGCGCGCATCCGTGAGGAGTATCTCGCGCCCTGCTATCAGGACCTGCTCGCCGGGCGCAACGAGAGCTGCAAGGCCCGCTATGTGCGGATGGTGCGGGATCTGGAACGCGAATACCTCAGCTGAGACGGAAATTTTCGAAAAAACAGGGTCTGCCTGCGCGGCAGATCCTGTTTTTTTGTGCACCTGGCACAAATGCATGCGGAAGAAAAAGACAAAACGGAGAAAAACAGGAAAATACTTGACAAGGCGGAAAATAGAGTTCTATAATTGAAAATGGAATGCGAATCCATTTTATATATAGATAAAAATATTGAATCTATTTGATTTCTTTGAAATTTAACGGTTTTTTCACAGACATAATAGAAGAAATCAAAATCTGTCGAAAAATTCTGGAAAAAACTAGAATAAATAAATTGAAAATATTTCCAGAATATGTTACAGTATTGTTGTCGCAGCGATAAAAAAGTCAGTGTCTGATACAAACCATATAACGAGGAGAGGTCTAAGATGGAAAACCGTGTCAAAATTTTGATCGCAGACGGGAACGAGGAATTCTGCGCTCACGTCAAGCGGAGGCTGGAACAGGTTTCCGGCTACGAGATCGTCGGTACCGCCGCCGACGGTCAGCGCGCAGTCGAGCTGATGCGCGCGGCAAAACCGGATGTGCTGGTTCTGGATCTGATGCTGTCGAAGCTGGACGGCATCACGGTCCTCAAGCGCGCCCGGGAGATGGACAAGCCGCCGGCAGCGCTGGTGCTGACAGGGTTCATGACGGAGTATGTGGCCGGGATGGCCGCGTCGCTCGGCGTGCAGTATTTTATGACGAAGCCGTGCGAGCTGGACGCCGTAGCCGAGCGCATCCACGAGATGACCGCGATCGACGGCCAGCTCCGCCAGTCGGCGCAGCGCCGGCAGGAGGTCAATATCGAGGCCATGGTCACCTCGATCATCCATGAGATCGGCGTGCCCGCGCATATCAAGGGCTACCAGTATCTGCGCGAGGCGATCATGATCGCCGTGCAGGATATGGACGTCATCAACGCCATCACGAAGGTGCTCTATCCGCAGGTCGCCAAGACCTTCGCCACCACGCCCTCACGCGTGGAGCGCGCGATCCGCCACGCCATCGAGGTCGCGTGGGACCGCGGCGATCTCGAGACGCTGCAGCGCTTCTTCGGCTACACGGTCTCGAATACCAAGGGCAAGCCGACCAACTCGGAATTCATCGCGCTCATCGCCGACAAGCTGCAGCTGCAGCTGAAAAACGAGCAGGCGATCTGAGCGCGGCGAAAAACCTGCTGAAATGCTGTCAAACGATCCGGCCCGGGGCAGTGCGCTCCCCGGGGCCGGGACTTTCTTCGTTCCCGGGAAATTTCTGCTTGCGTATGCGCGGAAGGTGTGCTATAATCCGGACAGATGGTTAAAGACCTCTAACTGAAATGGGGAGAGCCCAACCCTGCAGCCAAAGCTGCGCGGGGGTCCGGAGGACCGGAAGACAGGGGCAAAGTCTATCTGCTAGTTAGAGATATCTAACCAAATTCAAACCGAAAGGACGAGCTTATGAGTGTTGTGATTTTGGGCGGCAACGAATGTATGGAACGCCGCTATAAGGACCTTTGCAAGAACTATCAATGTCAGTCGAAGATCTTCACGAAGCCCGCCGGCGGACTTCGGAACAAACTGGGGAATCCCGACCTGATGATCTTTTTTACCAATACCATGTCCCACAAGATGGTGCAGGGAGCGCTCAGCGAGCTGAAGGGGCAGAACACCATCATCGAGCGCTGCCACACGAGCTCCCTGTCCGCGCTGCGCGGGATTTTGGATAAGTACGCCGTGCAGGGTGCATTCTGATGTCAGAGGAGCTTGTGATCCGGCAGGCCGCGCCGACGCTCGCCGGGATCAAGACGGGCAGTCTCTTTCCCTGCCCGTGCGAGGACAAGGCGGCGCTGCTCGCCGAGATCCGCGCGTTCAACCGGCGCTATCAGGCCCGCGGCCTGTGCCTGCTGCCGCTGCGGTTTACGAAGGGAAAGGTTCTTTTGTATCTCTACCGCCCGGCGGCTTTGCAGCGGGATCTGGATTCCGACGCGGCGGCCAAACTGCTGGCCGGGGCCGGATATCCCTGCGGCAGCTGCGGCGGCTGCGTGGCGGCGCTCGTGCGGCGGATGCGCAGCTCGGCGGAATTTCCGCACGAGGTCGGCCTGTTTCTCAGCTACCCGCCGGAGGACGTGAAGGGCTTCATCGAAAACCGCGCGGCGAACGCCAAATGCACCGGCGTCTGGAAAGTGTACGGCGACGAGCGGCAGGCGCGGCAGACGTTTGCAAAATATAAAAAATGTACGCAGGTTTACTGCGAGCGCTGGCAGTCCGGCTCCGGGTTGGACAAGCTGGCCGTCGCAGACCGATAAAGCAGACCCGGCTGGCCGCAGACCGGCCGTCCGGGACCAGAAAGGATGACAGATTATGAAGAAAACAGCAGTGATCTATTGGAGCGGCACGGGCAACACCGAGGCCATGGCAAACGCAGTTGCAGAGGGCATGCGGCAGGCAGGCGCGGAATGCAGCGTCCTGACGTCGGCCGACGTCACCGCGGATACGGTCGCGGCGCTGGAGGCCGTCGCGCTCGGCTGCCCGGCCATGGGCGCGGAGGAGCTGGAGGAGACGGAGTTCGCACCGATGTTCGACGGGATCAAGTCCGCGCTCGCGGGCAAGGCTGTCGCGCTGTTCGGCTCCTATGGCTGGGGCGACGGCGAATGGATGCGCACGTGGGAAGAGGGCTGCGCCTCTGCCGGCATCCGGCTGGCAGCTGACAGCGTGACCTGCTGCGAAGCGCCGGACGACGAAGCGCTGAGCGCCTGCCAGGCCCTCGGCAAGAAGCTGGCGGAGTAAAGCCGCAGCCGCTTGACAGAGCCCCTGCCGTGTGCTATATAATGTGGAAAAACACGACAGGAGGCGCTGATATGCTGCAGATCACAAAGGGCCCGACCCTGCAGGAGGCTCAGATCCCGTTTGCCTGGGTCGAGGTCCGGTATCCGGACAAGGACCGGTGGGACGAGGCGGGCTTTTATGCCATGGTCGACGAGCATCTTGCTGCGCTGTGCGAGCGATACAGGGACTATGTCCGTGCGGATGTGTTCGGCCAGAATCCGTATTTCCGGTTCTTCCGGAAGTTCAAAAAGACCTTTCCGGTCATGATGCAGTTTGAATCCATGCTGCTCAAGGGCCGGGAGTTCCCCAAGAGCAATGCCGTGACCGCCGTGCCGTTTCTGGCTGAGCTGGAAACGCATGTGCTGACGGGGACGCATGATGTTGAGCAGCTGCTCGGCCCGGCCGAGCTGTATCTGGCCCAGGCGAAGGAGCCGTTTGCGGGGCTGCGCGGCGATCTGGTCCATACGTATCCCGGCGATCTCTGCGCCCGCGACGAGGGCGGCATCATCTTCAGCATGATCGCCGGCGCCGACGCGCGGACCTGCGCGCGGCAGACCAGCCGCCATGTGTTCTATCCGGTCTTCGGCGTGCCGGGGCAGGACCCCGCCGCGCTCCGCCCAACGCAGGAGCGGCTGGCCGAATACGCGAGGATCCTCGCACCCGACGCGGAGGTCTCGTGCCAGATGATCTGACGGAAAAACAGCTGCAGGCGTCCGCATCCGTGCGGGCGCCTGTATTTTTTATCAGACTGTGAACAGATTTCGCTTCTTTTGTGAATTTTAGCACTCTCATATTGACACTGCTAAAACTGGTGCTATACTGAAGCTGTTCCTGAGGGAGGGACGGAAAGAAAGTCCCGAGGGAACAAAATACAATGTCGTTACATGAAGGGTACGCAAGTCCCGCCGGGAGCTGGCTCCCGGTGCGCAGTACGAATGGAGGTATGACTTATGGTGCCCAGCATTTTTGGTGAAAATCTGTTTGATGAATTCTGGAACGATCCGTTTGATATGGACAGGATGCTGCCGCGCGGCCGCGATCCGCTCTATGGCAAGCACAGCAAGAACCTTATGAAGACCGACGTGCGGGAGACCGAGGGCTCGTATGAGCTGGATGTCGACCTGCCGGGCTTCAAGAAGGAAGAGGTCAATGTGGAGCTGAACAACGGCTATCTGACCATCGAGGCCGCCAAGAGCCTCGACAAGGACGATACCGACAAGCAGGGCCGCTACATCCGGCAGGAGCGCTACGCGGGCTCGATGAGCCGCAGCTTCTACGTCGGCGAGGGTCTGGAGCCGAAGGATATCCGTGCAAAGTTCGAAAACGGCATCCTGCAGCTCTCCATCCCGAAGAGCGCCCCGAAGCAGCTGCCGAAGACGACGGCGATCGCGATCGAGTGAGTAAAAATCAAACCGCAAAAAAGGTGCAGGCCAACAAATTTGGTCTGCACCTTTTTGCACGGCTGGCGGCATCCCAGCCTTCCCCTCATAGGGGAAGCCTTGGGGTGCGCAGATCCCAAGCCTCCCCTTCCGGGGAGGTGGCTCGGCGAAGCCGAGACGGAGAGGTCGCTGCAAATTTGATACAACCTCTCAGTCAGCCTTCGGCTGCCAGCATCCCTACCCCTTTTGTCCCTTCGGGACATTTCCCCCTGATAGGGGGAATCGGCCCCTGTAAGGGGAGCCATGGATGGTGCGTTCTGTAGGGGCGGAAGGGGCCGCCTCGCAGGCGCTTCGTGCCGGCTCCCATGGAAGGGGAGCCTTTTTGTGCGCTCTGCGCATTGACAGGAGGGCGCGTGGGCCGGTATAATCGCATCAAAAGACTTGGGAGGCTGGGCGATGAGCTGGGATATTCTTTTGTTTGATCTGGATGGAACGCTGACGGACTCCGGGCCGGGCATCATGCACGCGGCGAAGACCGCGCTGCAGTCGTTCGGCATTGACGGCCTGAGCGAGCGGGAGCTGCGCTATTTTGTCGGCCCGCCGCTGTGGGAGTCGTTCGGCAAGTATCTGCCGGAGGAACAGATCTCCGCGGCCATCGACCGGTTCCGGGAATACTACCGCGTGACCGGCTGGCTCGAAAACGAGCCGTATCCCGGCGTGCGGGAATGCCTGCAGGCGCTGCAGGGCGCGGGCAAGCGGATGTACGTCGCGACCTCGAAGCTCGAGACCATGGCGCGGCAGGTACTGGCGCATTTTGGCCTGCTGCAGTATTTTGCGGGCGTCTGCGGCGGCAGCGCGGAGGATCCGGAGGCCGGGAAGAAGGTCAATGTTGTGCGACGGGTCCTGCGGGAGAACGGCACGGACGATCTTTCCCGCGCGGTCCTCTCCGGTGACCGGGAATATGACATTCTGGGCGGCCATCAGGCGGGCGTGCAGACCGTCGGCGTGCTGTACGGCTACGGCAGCTGCACGGAGCTGACGGCCGCGGGCGCGGACTTCCTCGCCGCCTCCCCGGAGGAGCTGCAGAGGCTCCTGCTGGGATAACAAAGAACAGAAAGATCCCCGAAGACGTTGTCCTCGGGGATCTTTTTATGCGTACCAGTTGTTGACATCCTGCAGGAGCTTGCGGTAGCGGTCCATATTGGCCCGGGTGACGAGCGGCGCGTCGAGCGAGGTGAAGAAGGGGTAGCTGTTGCCGCGCAGGAGGGTATCGAGTGCGATCACGCTCGTCTGCGCTTCCTCGTACAGCGGCTGGGCCACGAAGGCCTGCACCTCGCCGCTCTCGACAAGGTCGAGCGTCTCGTCGGTATAGTCGGTGCCGACGATGATCATATCGTCCCGGCCGAGCGCCCGCTTGGCCGCGGCCCAGCAGGCGCAGGCCGCGCCGGCCGTCGTGTACGCGCCGAGCAGGTCCGGCGTTTTTTTCATATAGTCCATGACGAGCTGCTTGTTCTTTTCCATATGCTCGGTAAAGCGCAGGTCGGCATTGATGGCGACGTGCGGCAGACTTGATCTTGCGAGGCGGATGAGCTCGCGGGTGACGGCGTTTTCCTGCACATTGTCCGACGACTGGGAGACGGCGATGACGCCATGCCGTCCGGCAAGCTTTTCTGCGAGGAAAGCGACGACGTCGCGCGCGATCTGCTCCGGCGCGGCGGCGATGTTGGCGCGCAGGCCGTAGGCCTCGCCGCCTACGCAGAGGCTGTGGGGGCAGACGACCTGAATCCCGGCAGCCGAGAGCTTGCGGATGATATCCGGCTGCGGCAGCCACATAACGACGCCGTCGACGTTCTGATCGAGCAGACTCAGGCAGACGCTGCGGAACGCGGTCTCGTCCGTGTCGGAGATGCCGACGACCTCGGCCTGATAGCCCAGGTGCTGCACGGCGTTGAGGAAGCCCGCGCGCACGACGCGGTAGGTCGGGTGATCCTTCAGGATGAGCGCGAGGGCCAGACGCTTGACGGAGGGGTCATACTTCGGTGCGGCCGTGGTATTGCCGGGGATGACGTCGGTGATGGGGACGAGCAGCTCCCGCCGGTCGACGGGCGCGCTCATCAGCGCCGGCAGACTGCCGGCGAGCATATCGGACCGGAAGCCGACGCGGGTGAACTGATAGACCGGATGCTGCGGCGGCTCGTCGACGCTCAGCGCGGCGATGGAGATATCGTCCGGGATGCGCAGCCCGGCCTGCAGCAGATGGTCGGCCGCCTGCACGGCGGTGCGGTCGGAGGTGCAGAAGATGGCGGAGATGTTGTTCTTCCGCACGATCTCGGGCAGGTGCGACCAGACGTGCGGGTCGCTGCCCGCGTCCATGACGATCTGCACCGGGTTGAGCGGCAGGTGCATCTGCAAAATCTGCCGCTGGAAGCCGCTGAAGACGATCAGGTTCTTGTCGGGGGAGAAGTCTTCATTAATATATACAAAGTTCCGGTGGCCCAGCTGCGTCAGCCAGCACACGAGGCGGTAGGCCGCGGCGGCATAGTCCCAGCGGACGTTGAAAAACGGCTTGCGGCTGAAATTGCCGTCCAGCACCAGAATATCCGGGGAGGCGGAGGCGATCAGATCGAGCTTGCTGCGGTCGAGCTCGTCGAAGGTGACGAGCAGCATGCAGCCGGTGAGCTTGGCGGGGAAATCCTCCATGAGCTGCTGCAGCGTGAGGATGTGCAGCTGCGCGCGCTGCTGCGCGGCAAAGTCCGCGATGCCCTGCAGCAGGGCGGGGGGCGGCATCCGCAGCCCGGTGCCGGGGATGAGCACGACGGCGCGCGAATCGGTGCACGACCGGGAGGGCGGGGCGTAGTTCATCTCCTGCACGATCCTGAGGATATTGGCGCGCGTGGCCTCGGAGATGCCCTTGCGGCCGTGGATGGCCAGCGAAACGGCGGCGGCAGAGACACCGGCGCGCTCGGCAATGTCCTTATTTGTGACCTTTCCCATAAAAAGCTCCTTCTGCGCGCACACTGCGCGTGTCTTTACCTGCATTATACTGGAACCCCGGGAAGAATGCAAGAGGGTATTTAAAAGTTTTAGTAAAAAGATAAAAGCGTTAGCCGCATGGCTGAAAACTGCGGGTAAGGCACTTGAACTAAAACTTTAGCTTTGATATCGGTAAAACCGGCCATATTTCTGAAAAACAAAAAGAAAAACGAATTTTTTAGAATGTTATACAAAAATTCGAACTGGATTTTGTAGGATGTAATATTGCCAAGAGAAATAAAGTGTGCTAAAATCTAAATGAAATCAACTGAAAGAAATAAATTTACTAAATCTTTTAGCTGTCACGGCGCACTTCATTTCTGGTTGCTGGGCGGATGACGCCTTCAACATATATTATTACGGAGGGATTCTACAATGAAAAAAATCATCGCATTGCTTCTCGCCATGATCATGGTCCTCGCCCTCGCGGCCTGTGCTGCGAAGACTGAGCCGGCTCAGGCCGAGACCACCGCAGAAACCACCGCACCCGCTGAGACCACCGAAACCACCGAGACCGCTGCTCCGGCAGACGGCTTCAAGGTCGCCATTTCCCTCGCCGAGTACAACGAATGGAACAAGCTGTACGAGGCCGTCATCAAGGAAAAGTGTGACGAGTGGGGCTGGACCTATGAGATCTTTGATTCCAAGCAGGACGCCTCCACCCAGATCGACCAGGTCAACTCCATCATCGCCCAGGGCTTCAACGCCATGACCATCCAGGCTGTTGACAACGCCGCGCTGGCGCCCGTCGTCGGCCAGGCTGCCGATAACGGCATCATCGTCGTCGACCACTATGGCTTTGCCGATGAGCTCGGCATCAGCGACAAGATCTACAAGGTCCTGTTCGGCCAGAAGGAATCCGGCATCATGGAAGCTGCCGAGTACGTCAAGATCGGCGGCGAGTCCGGCAAGGTCGCCATCATCGCCGGCCTGACCGGTGCTGACAACGCCCAGCAGCGTACCGCCGGCTTCGAAGAAGAGCTGGCCAAGTACCCCGACATCGAGATCGTCGCCACGCAGTACTGCGACTGGGATACCCAGAAGGCCCAGGCTGCCGCGGAAGACATCATCACCGCCAACCCCGACCTGAAGGCATTCCTCGTCCAGGACGACGGCATGTCCAAGGGTGTCTGGAACGCCATCGAGGCCGCCGGCAAGCAGGATCAGATCATCATCGCTTCCCAGGGCTTCTATGAGTGGTCCATCCCCTACCTGAAGGAAGGCAAGTTCGCCTTCACCATCACCTACCCCGCAGGCTTCTTCGCGCGTGACGCCATGAACATCATCAAGTCTGTCAGCGACGGCGAGACCGTTGACCGCGTCCAGTGGCTGGGCATGGAGCTCGTCACCGCCGAAAACGCCGACACTGCAGCGCACGACTAAGCCGCAGTTTCCTTTCGGATATGACCGTCATTCAGATGCAGCAGCAGCCGGGTGGACAACACCCGGCTGCTGTAAAAAAGGAGACAATGCAGTGAACAATGCTTTTTTTGAAATGCGTCATATCAGCAAGTCGTTCCCGGGCGTCAAGGCGCTCGACGACGTGGGCTTCTCCGTCGCCGGAGGCGAGGTGCGGGCTCTGGTCGGGGAAAACGGCGCGGGGAAATCGACGCTCATGAAGATCCTCAACGGCAACTACAAGAAAGACGAAGGACAGATCCTCATCGACGGGAAGGAAGTCGATATCACCGATCCGCTGGTTGCAGCCGCCCATGGCATCAGCATCATTTTCCAGGAGCTCAATCTGGTGGATCAGCTTTCCATTGCGGAGAACATTTTCGCCGGCCGGCTCTCGAAGGGAATCAAGCGGGTCAACTGGAAGGAGATCAACCGGAAGGCGAAGGAGCTGCTCGACCGCATCGGCTTTGATGCGGACCCCAGGACCGAGGTCGGGTCCTTGACCGTGGCCGGCAAGCAGATGGTGGAGATCGCCAAGGCGCTCAGCCGCGACTGCCGGATCATACTGATGGACGAGCCCTCGGCCACGCTGACCAAAAAAGAACTGAACGCTTTGTTTGACATCATCCGCGACCTGAAAAAACGGGGCATTGCGGTTATTTATATCTCCCACCGGATGGAGGAAATTTTCGAGATCTGCGAGACGGCCACCGTCATGCGCGACGGCAGGATCATCGGGACGGTCAACGTCGGCGAGGTCTCGCCCGACCGGATCGTGGAAATGATGGTCGGCCGCGAGGTCAGCAGCGCCTACCCCAAACGCGACACCGTGCCCGGCGAAGAGATCCTGCGCGTGGAGAACCTCTGCCGCAAGGACCGCAGGCAGAACGTATCGTTCTCGCTGCGCAAAGGCGAGGTGCTCGGCATCGCGGGCCTGGTCGGCGCGGGGCGGACGGAAATCATGCGCGGATTGTTCGGCGTTGACTATATCACCTCCTGCGACGTGTATGTCCACGGCCAGAAGGTCCGCATCCCGACACCGGCCGCGGCAAAGAAGCACGGCATCGCCTTTTTGACCGAAGATCGCAAGATTGAGGGTCTGACGCTCGACTTCACCATCAAGGCCAACATGAGCATGGCCAACCTGCCGAAGCTGCGCCGGGGTCTGCTCACGAGCGCGAAGGTGGAAAACGAGATCGCGGACCAGTATATCAGGCTGATCAACGTCAAGACGCCCTCGCGCAACCAGAAGGTCGGCAATCTCTCCGGCGGCAACCAGCAGAAGGTCGTCATCGGCAAGTGGCTGAACGCCGACCCGGAGATCCTGATCATGGACGAGCCGACGCGCGGCATCGACGTCGGCGCGAAGTGGGAGATCTACGGCATCATCAATGAGCTGGCCGCCCAGGGCAAGGCCGTCATCCTGATCTCCTCCGAGCTGCCGGAGGTGCTCGGCATGAGCGACCGGGTGCTCGTCGTCAAGGACGACGCCATCGTCGCCGAGCTGACGGGAGACGAGATCAATGCCGTGGAAGTCATGCGCTATGCGCTTTGACGGGAGGAGAGCGTATGAATCAAACGGTTGAAAAACGGCTGGACGGCGCCTCGGTAGGCGACTGGATCCGGAACAATACGAATTTACTGCTGATGTTCGCGCTGATCATCGTCGGCGCGCTGACCTCAGACAACTTCTTCAGCATGGACAACATCCTGAACGTCCTGCGCCGCATCACGGTCAACGGCATGCTGGCCGTGGCCTGTACGATGACGCTGCTCGTCGGCGGCTTCGATCTTTCCATCGGCCATGTCATGGCGCTGAGCGCGGTGCTTTGCATCGGCTTTGAAAAGTCCACAGGCAGCGGCGCGGTCGGCATCGTGGTCGCGCTGGCGGCGGGGCTTGTGCTGGGCCTCATTAACGGGCTTCTGATGAAGCTCACGCGCGGCGGCTCCGGCGAGGGCTTCATGATCACGCTGGCGACCGGCATGATGGCGCAGGCGCTGGCCAAGTGGTACTGCGCGGGCAGCGAGATCATCCGCATCGACCTGCCGGCCGAGATCGACTGGTTCAAGCAGCTGGGACAGGGGAACCTGCTGGGCTTCCCGATCTGTACGCTGATCTGGATCGCGGTCATGGTAATTTTGCAGATCGTCATCAAAAAGACAACCTTCGGCCGCCAGATGCTGCTGACGGGCGCAAACAAGAAATCGGCCTTCCTTGCCGGTATCAACGTCAACCGCGTCAAGGTCATCGCCTATACCGTGGCGGGCTTCTGCTGCGGCATCGCGGCGGTCATCTATGCCGCCCGTTTCACCAGCGCGTCAGACGGCGCGGGCGTCGGCGGCGACTTCAACGGCGCGGTCTGCTCCATCATCGGCGGCAACGCCCTCTACGGCGGCCACGGCGGCATGGTGCAGGTGTTCATCGGTACGGTGACGTTCGGTCTGATCTCCAACATCCTGCAGCTGTTCGGCCTGAGCACGGCTGTGCAGTACATCGTGCAGGGCGCGATCTTGCTGCTGGCGATCAACCTGGATAATCTGAAAAAGAGGTGAACGATATGACGCTGGCAAAGAAAGCATGCAAGGACTACCGCATCCCGCTGCTGGCGGTGCTGATCTTCGTGATCATGTCGCTGGTCAACAAAAACTTTTTCACCCCGTACAATATCTTCACCATCGCGGATTCCATCTCCGGCTACGGCATCGTGGCGCTGGGCTTCACGTTCATCCTGCTGGTCGGCCAGCTCGATATTTCGTTCGGTTCGGTCATCGCGCTTTCGGCCTGTATCTTCATGATGATGCTGCAGGCGGAAATGAACTTCCTGCTGGCGCTGCTCGCGGCCATCGCGGTCGGCTGCGCCTGCGGCGCGGTGACGGGTTTCTTCGTCGCCACGTTCCGCCTGTCGCCGTTCATCGTCTCCATGACGATGCAGCTGGCGTACAAGGGCATCGCCCTGACCATCACGAACCAGACCCCGGTCTCTGTGCCGCACCCCGTGCTGCAGGCGATCAACAATATCAAGCTGTTCAACATTTTCCCGATCGTGTTTTTCTTCTTCCTGCTGCTGGCGGTGCTGACAGAGCTGTTTCTGCGCAATACGCAGTTCGGCCGTAATCTGTTTCTCGTGGGCGGCAACATCTCCGTCGCGGATAACCTCGGCATCAAGGCGCGCAACTATATCTGGAGCGCATACATCTTCCAGGGCCTGTTCGCGGCCATCGGCGGCGTCGTCATGATGACGCGGCAGTTCTCCGCCTCCGGCAACCTGGCGCTGCAGGGCCCGATGGAGGTCATCCCGATGGTCATCGTGGGCGGCACGTCCATGGCCGGCGGCCGGGGCGGTGCGCTGAAGACGGTCGGCGGCGTGGTGCTGCTCAAGATCATCTACAATGCGATGACCATGTTCTCCATCCCAGCCCCGCTGCAGCCGTTCGTCAAGGGCCTCATTCTGCTGGTGGTCATTGTGAGCGACAAATATATGGAAAGAAGACACGAAAAAGTCTGACAGAAAGGAATCGATCGTATGAATATTCTCGCAGTTGGCGCACATCCCGATGACGTCGAGACCATGTGCGCAGGAACTCTGGCAAAATACGCCGCGCAGGGCCACAAGGTCTTCATTGCCACGGCCACCAACGGCAACATCGGCTCCGCCCATCATACGATGGAGCAGATCGGCCGCATCCGCAAGCAGGAGGCAGCCAATTCCGCCGCGATCATCGGCGCGGAATACATCTGCCTGGACTATGACGATGAGATGTTTTTCGAGATCGATCGGGAGACCCGGCTGAAATTCATCAATCTCGTCCGGCACTGCAAGGCGGACGTGATCTTCACGCACAACCCGCACGACTACAACCCCGATCACATGCTGACCAGCAAGATCATCAACGATATCGCCGTCATGATCCCCATCGCGCACCTGAAGACGGAGGAGCCGCCCTACAACGTCATTCCGTCCATCTGGTATTTTGAACCCGCGAACTCCATGGGCTTCGTGCCGACGGACTACGTCGATATCACCGATTATTTCGACACGAAGATGAAGATGCTCTCCTGCATGGAGAGCCAGAAGCAGTGGATGGCCGACAACTATGCGCAGCTCGGCGGCGATACCGAGCGCTTCTACGACACCATCCGCATCACGTCCGAGTTCCGCGGCATGCAGGCCGGCTGCAAATACGCAGAAGGCTTCGTCCGCGCCCTCGACGGCTACCGCACGCGCCTGACTGAGCGTGTGCTTCCCTGAAAAATAAAAAACCACTACATCACTACGAACTGAAAACAGGAGGAAAAACAAAATGGCAGGCGGACCTGGATCTTATGTATTGGGCGCGGAAGAGCGCAAGGAAGTACTGGATGTGCTGGATGGAGGGAATCTGTTCCGCTACGGCACGCCGGGCGTGGACGGCTTCCAGGCGAAGGTCGTCACGTTCGAAAATGAAATGGCAGAGCGGCTGGGGCACAAGCACGTGGTCGCCACGAGCTCGGGCACGGGCTCTTTGATGTGCTGCCTGGCGGCGCTCGGCATCGGCATGGGCGACGAGGTCATCGTCCCCGGCTATACCTTCATCGCCTCGATCGCCACGATCGCCATGATGAACGCCATCCCCGTCCTCGCGGAGATCGACGAGTCGCTGACCATCGACCCCACGAAGATCGAAGCGCTCATCACCCCGAAGACGAAGGCCATCATGCCGGTCCATATGCTGGGCAACCCCTGCGATATGGATCCCATCATGGAGATCGCGAAGAAGCATAACCTGTACGTCATCGAAGACTGCTGCCAGGCCGTCGGCGCGGCATATCATGGGAAGCGCGTGGGCACCATCGGCGATATGGGCGCATATTCCCTCAACGTCTTCAAGACCATCACCACCGGCGACGGCGGCTTCGTCGGCACGTCGAGCGACGAGCTGTATGAGCGCGCCTTCGGCTTCCACGATCAGGGCCATAAGCCCTGCCGGATGGGCGTCGAGGTCGGCAACCGCTCGATGGTCGGCATGAACATGCGGATGAACGAGCTGTCCGGCGCGGTCGCAGTCGCCCAGGGGCGGAAGCTCGACGGCATCCTCGATACGCTCCGCGCGAAGAAGAAGGAGCTCAAGGACCAGCTGCAGGGCATCGACGGTCTCGGCTTCCGGAAGATCAACGACGAGAAGGAATGCGCCACGCTGCTGACGCTCCTGTTCGATACCAAGGAGCTCGCGGACAAGTTCTGCGCCGCCATGGGCACGGCTCCGATCGCGAAGTCCGGCTGGCACGTGTACAATAACATGGAGCAGATCCTCGATAAAAAGACCTGGACCGACAACCATCCGTTCCACCTGTCCGACCGGACGTATGAGAAGCATATGCTCCCGCAGACGGACGATATCCTGGACCGCGCGGTCAACATCTCCATCGGCGTCGTGGATAAGGGCCTGGGCTCCGGCTGCGGCATCAACATCAACTCGACCGAAGAAGAGATCAACGCCACCGCCAAGCACATCCGCGCGGTCATCGCGGGCCTGTAAGAAAAGCAGGAGGGCATCCAAATGAAACGAATCAAGACCGCCGTCGTCGGCTGCGGCTCGATCAGTGATATCTACATGACGAACCTCACGAACGGGAAGTTCACGGTCATGGAGCTCGTCGCGTGCAGCGACCTGATGGTGGAACGTATGAACGCCAGCGCCGCGAAGTTCGGGATCAAGGCCATGAGCCTCGATGAGATCTGCGCGGATCCGGAGATCGAGATGGTCATCTGCCTGACCACGCCCGCGGCCCACTATCCCATCATCAAGCAGGCGCTGCTGGCGGGCAAGCACGTGTTCAGTGAGAAGATGATCGCCGTCGACCTCTGGCAGGGCAAGGAGCTGGTGCAGATCGCGAACGAGAAGGGGCTGCATCTGGGCGTCGCGCCCGATACCTTCCTCGGCGCCTCCGTGCAGACGGCCAAGTACATCGTGGACAAGGGCCTGATCGGCAAGCCCCTGAGCTGCCGCGCGTCCATCTCCCGCGATTACGGCATTTACGCCGAGTTCCTGACGCATCTGGCCAAGAAGGGCGCAGGCATCGGCTTCGACATGGGCGGCTACTACCTGACGGCGCTGGCTGCCATCCTCGGCCCGGTCCGGTCCGTCGCCGCGTTCACGGCGACGAATGACCCCGACCGCGTCAACACCCGCATCGGCGCGCCGGGCTTCGGCCAGGCATACGATGTGCAGGTGCCGAACGTCATCTCGGCGACGATGCAGTACGCAAACGGCGTTCTGGGCACACTGCACATGAACTCCGACTGCATCGAGGACGAGGAGACCTGCCTGAAGATCTACGGCACGGAGGGCATCCTCACCATGGGCGACCCGAACCAGTTCGGCGCGCCGGTGTACCTGCAGAAGCCGCTGTGTGAGCCGGTGGAATTCCCGTTCACGCACGGGTATCAGGAGAACTCCCGCGGTCTCGGCGCGGCGGAGATGGCCTGGTCCATCCTGGCCGGGCGCGACCACCGCGCGAGCAAGGAGATGGCCTACCACGTCTTCGAGACGATGCACGGCATCATGACGAGCGCGGAGACGGGCAGCTTCTGCCAGCTGCAGTCCACGTTCCAGACCCCCGCCGCCCTCCCCGCCGGCTACCGCAGCGTCGGCGACTGGTCCCGAAAGGAAGAATCCGCACTGATCTGAGCAGAGGAGGCGTCTATGAGAACGGTACAACTGGAGCTTCTGCGGCCGGGCGAGATCCTGGCGGAGCGTGAGCGCTGCTCGATCGTCTACCTGCCGGTCGGCCCGCTGGAGTGGCACGGCCCCGCCATGCCCTACGGCACGGACGCGCTGCTGGCGCAGTCGCTGGCTAGGTGCGCGGCGGAGAGGACCGGCGGCGTCGTAATGCCGACGCTGTTCATCGGCACGGAGCGCGAGCGCCCGGCGTCGATCCTGCGCGACAAGGGCTTTGAAAACCCGGAGCAGCTGTATGTGCTCGGCATGGACGTGCCGAAAAACAGCATGAAGAGCTTCTACGCCCGCGAGGACATGTTCGCCGTGATCGTCCGCGAGCACCTGCGGCTGCTGGTGCAGCAGGGCTACCGGCTCATCGTGATCGTCAACGGCCACGGCGCGTGGGGGCAGACCTCGACGCTCGAACGGCTGGCCGTTGAGTTTTCGAACGAAACGCCCTCGAAGGTCATCGTCGGCTTCCCGACGATCGCCCGCGAAGGCGAGACGATCGACTTCGGCCACGCCTGCGACGTGGAGACCTCGCTCATGCAGTATCTGACGGACGGCTGTGTCGATCTTTCCCAGCTGCCGCCCCGGGATGTGAAGCTCAAATACACCGACTGGGGCATCGCGGACGACTGCGTGTTCACCGGTCATCCGCCCGCGGACAAGTGCGTCGTCCGCGACCCGCGCGATGCTGCGCCGGAAAAGGGCGAGAACTTCTTCCAGGTCGCGCTGGAGCACCTGTGCAAGCAGGTCACGGACGCGTACCAGCATCTATAAAACACACGAAAAGGGAACGGCGCTGCCGCTCCCTTTTCAAAAAGGAGCGCCTATGCAGATCGAACACAGAATGGACGCGAAGCGCGGCAATCTGATCTGGCTGTCCGACGGCCGGACGGAGGCTGCCGCCGCGCTGGATTTCGGCATCCGCATCGTGCACCTGAGCTGCGCGGGGAAGCCGAACCTCTTTTACAGCCAGCCGGATGATCTGTCCGACGGACTGGCGACGGAGGCGGGCTGGCGCATCTACGGCGGGCACCGCTTCTGGTCCTCACCGGAGAGCACACGGTCCTACTACCCGGACAACGCGCCGGTCGCCTGCGAGCTGCTCGCGGACGGCGTCTGCCTGCGGCAGCGGACCGACCCCTGGACCGGCTTTGAAAAGACGCTCATCCTGCGCTTTCTGCCGGACGGGCGGCTGTCGGCGGAGCATATCCTGACGAACCGCAATCCGCAGACCGTACAGGCGGCCGCCTGGGGCGTCTGCACGCTCCGCGGCGGCGGGACGGCCCGGATCCCGTTCCCCGGTGGAACGGCGGGGGAATATACGCCCGGCCGCGTCCTGTCGCTCTGGGGCCAGACGTCGCTCGCGGATGAGCGGCTGCAGTTCGGGCCGGAGGAGATCTGCGCGCGCCATCTGCCGCGCGGCACGAGCCTGAAGCTCGGCGTCTACACGGCGAAGGGGAAGATCACGGCGGAAAATCTCGGCCAGCGGCTGACGGTCAGCTGCGAGGTCCATCCGATCGCGCAGTGCGCCGACCACGGCTGCAACGTGGAGCTGTATCTGAACCCTGACGTCATGGAGCTTGAAACGCTCGGCGTGCTCGCAAGACTCGCGTCGGGGCAGAGCACCCATCACACGGAATTCTGGACGCTCGAGCCCCTGTCGGAGGGCTGAACAAAGAAAACGCCTCCGTATGACCTGGGTCATACGGAGGCGCTGTTTTTAAGGAGAGGTCAGACCGGCGGGCGGAGATAGAGCGTGAGGCTGCCGGGGATGTAGCTCATGCTCAGGCTGACGGTCTCGCCGGACAGAAGCGTGCCGATGGAAACGTAGGCCTGACCGCGGACTTCCTCCGACGTCTCTTCCAGTACGGTAAAGCCTGCCTGCTCCAGCTGCTTACGGTAGCTGCGGTAGTCATTCTCGGTGAGATCGGTGAGACTGATGCTGCAGCTTTCGTGCCCGGGATCCAGCATCGCCCACGCAACGCGGCCGGGCGGCACGGGAAGCCCCGCCGTATAGTCGTTTTCGGGCCACACGCCCGCGTCCAGCATGACGATGCCCGTCTGCGCATCCCCGGCAGCCTGCGCGGGAGCGGCTGAATCGGAGCATGCCGCCAGAGACAGCAGGAAAAGGGCCGCAGCAACCAAAACAAGCTTCTTCATGCCGCCCTCCTGCCGCTGTGGGCGGCCCGGATGAGCTGGAGGATGGCAAACGCGGCCGCGAGGATCCCGGCTGCGAGAAGGAGCAGGGTCACGTCAAACCCGGCCCCTTCGACCCGGATGTTCGTCATGGCGTCCGCCTGTCCGATCGCGCCGGGCGGCACGCGCTGCGCGGCTGCGGCGGCATAGAGCGCGAACGCGGCGGCGGCCACGGCGAGAGAAATAGCGATTTGGATCAGCCGGTTTCGCCTCCGGCGCGCGGCGGGATCGAAGCCAAACTGCTCCGCAGTCCGGTCGGCAAATTCCCGCGGCGTCCCCAGCCGCTCCGCGACCTGCTGCTCGCTTTCTCCGTGCTCCGCGGCGGAGGCGAAGATCTCCTGCAGATCCCGCACGACCTCGGTCTTCGCGCTGCGGGGGATATGCAGGTCCTTTCTGACCTGCCGGATATACTGTTTTTTCATTTGGCTTCCTCCGTTTGCTGATAAGCGGCGAGAAAGGCGTTGACGCAGTCCGCGTAGCTCGCCCAGAACCCGATCAATTCCTGCAATACTTCCTTGCCCCGGGGCGTGAGGGAGTAATATTTTTTTGCGCCTCCGTTTGCCGCCGCCGGAGCCAGACGGCACCGGATCAGCCCGCCCTCCTGCAGGCGGTACAGGATGGGGTAGATCGTCCCTTCCTTTGCATAGCCCAGCACGGATGCGCTGGCGTTGAGCGCGGCGATCAGTTCATAGCCGTAGGTCTCCTTGCGCCCGATCAGGGACAGGAGGATCATCTCCAGAGAGCCTTTTTTGAATTGCTGTACATATCGGTCCTCCATACGCATCCTCCAACCTTAGTATTACTATTTAGTATTCCTAAGTAGTAAGCCCATTATACACAGCCTCGCCGTGTTCGTCAATAGCCGTTTGAAAAAGACGACTCTGAGCGGCAAAGACTTTATGCTTGCGCGGCAGGGGCGGATGCGTTATACTGAAAACAGAGGAAAAAACAGGGATGCAGCCGAAAGGCGGCGAAGGAGGGCCGGGATGAAGCGGAATGCAGGATGGATGCTGCTGGCGGCGCTCTGCGTGCTGCTGTGCGCATGCCGCGCGCAGCGCTCGGCTGTCCCGGCTGCGGCTGCCGGGCGATACTCCGGCGAGTCGGTCTGCATCTACGGCGGCGAACGGACGCCGATGGACGAGGTCTACAGCGGCGAGAGCTATCTGGAGCTGCGGGAGGACGGGCGCGGGACGCTCTGCCTCGGCGGCGACGAGGCGGAATTTCGCTGGCAGCTGGACGGGACGGCGCTCACGCTGACCTCCGGCCGCGAGACCTGCCGCGGAACGCTGGAAAACGGGCGGATCGAGACAGACCTGTTCGGCGCAGACATCCGCCTGAGCTTCCGCCAGAGCGCCGCACCAGCGCAGGAACCCGCGCAGCCGGAAGAAGCCGGACCGGCCGCGGAAGAATCGCCCGAGCCGGATGCGATCAGCTGGCCCGGCGACTGGTACGGCTGGTACGCGATCGTCGACGCGGGCAGCGACTATGACGAGTTCAAGGACAGCGCCTGGGCCGCCTGCGCCCGCATCACGCGGACGGAGGACGCCGGGACCATCGAGGTCTGGGATACCGAGACGGCCGCGGGCGAGCGCATCGGCAAAATGAAGATCCGCTTCGCCAAGGGCGAGGGCCCGTCCGGCAGTCTGGCGCTGAAAAGCGGGAAGTTCTGGGACGAAACGCTGCAGAAAGACGGCTGGAGCTGCGACCCGGCACGGACGGACGTGCGGAATTTCCCGCAGATGATCTGCCTCAGCGCCCTTGCGGGCGACCCGGCGTCGGACAGCTGGTTCCGGATCCGGCTGTATTTGCGGCCGTGGGGCGTGGACTGGTCCGACGTGCGGACCGGGGACGTGAGCGGCTGCTGGTATGAGGATATGATGCCGCCGGGCTACGACAGCTGGTACGCGCGGCTTCTGGCGCAGGGCACGGCGCAGATGCCGGATTCGTTCGGCGAGGGCTGGGCACTGCTGCGCGAAGGCGGCGATTGACAAACCGGGGCGCGTCCCCGTAGAATAAAGATGGAAGATCACGGACTGCGCCGCAGCCCTTTGCGGGGGGCGGCGAAGGAAAGGAGAATGAATATGGCTTTTTGTCCCTATTGCGGCAGCAAGGTAGAGCAGGGCGCGAAGTTCTGCACCGAATGCGGCGCCGCGCTTGAGCAGCAGACGCCCCAGCCGCAGCCTGCGGCGCAGACCCAGTCCACCGCGTCGCAGCCGCAGCGCGCGGACGGCTTCCCGCCTCCGCCGGAGGCTCCGTATCCCGCGCCGCAGCCGAAGACGGCGAAAAAACGCTCCAAAGCGCTGCTCATCATCGGGATCGTTGCGGGCGTGCTGGTGCTGCTGGCTGTCCTGTGGGGGCTGATCGGCAGAAGGCTCTTTGCGCCCTATGAAATGCAGGCAGAGCCGGTGGATCCGTCGCTGCATACCGCTTCACAGAACGAATTCTGGAACGGCGACTGGTACGGCTGGTGGATCATCGAGTCCGGCACCGGCGACTACGCGCTCAGCGAGGGCGGCTGGTGGGATGCCTGCGCCCACATCGACCTCGGCGAGGACGGCAGCGGAACGCTCACCCTCTGGGACGATTCCTGCGAGGCAGGGGAGTACATCGCCCAGGCAAGCGTGCAGGCGGAGGCCGATCTCACGACGAGCGGACGGCTCGTCTCGACAGACGGCAGCTTCCTGAACTGCCCGCTGACCGGTGCGGACGCGTGGTATATCGACGCGGCTGCGCCCGAATCCATGCCGTATCACGACATGATCTGCATCTCCGGCGTCTATACCGACCCTGAGGGCAGCGGCAGCTCCTTCGTCTATACGATCTATCTGCGCCCCTGGGGCATGGACTGGGAGGATGTGCGCGCTGCGGACGAGTCGCTCCTGCCGTATTACTACGACGACTGGTACCTGCCCCTGATCGAAGCGGGCGGCAGCATGCCGGACCAGATCGGCGAAGCACTGAGCTACGCATAACACAAAACGCGCAGGCAGCCGTCTGCGCGTTTTCTGCCGGTTGCCACAATGTACAGGCTATGGTATAATACAAAAAAGCAATTTGCGGGAGGAATGCAGATATGGAACTTGCGGAACAACGATATCAGCACTGGTGTGCGCAGAAGACGCTGGACCCGGAGCTGCGGCAGGAGCTTGCCGCCATGCAGAACGACGCGGACAAGATCACTGACGCCTTTTACCGCGATCTGGAGTTCGGCACGGCCGGTCTGCGCGGCGTTCTGGGCGCGGGCACGAACCGGATGAATATCTACGTCATCCGCCGCGCGACGCAGGCGGTCGCCGACTATCTCAACGAGACGGACCTGCCGAAGACCATCGCCATCGGCCATGACAGCCGCATCAAGAGCGACGTTTTCGCCCGGGAGGCTGCAGCGGTCTTCGCTGCCAACGGCATCACGGCGTATCTCTATCCCCGGCTCGAGCCGGTCCCGGCGCTGAGCTTCGCCGTGCGGCATTTGCACTGCGGCCTTGGCATCTGCGTGACGGCCAGCCACAACCCCGCGGCCTACAACGGCTACAAGGTCTATGGCTCCGACGGCTGCCAGATGACGCCCGAGGCCGCCAAGCGCGTGGTCGCGCTGCTGGAGCAGATGGACTATTTCACGGCCGCAAGAACAGAGGACTTTGACGCCGCGCTCGCCGCCGGCCGCATCCAGTATATCCCGGACGAGGTGCTGGACGCGTTCGTAGACGCCGTCTATGCCCAGCGCGTCGGCAGCGGCGACGGCATTGCGGATCTGAAGCTCGTCTATACGCCGCTCAACGGCGCGGGACTCGAATGCGTCAGAAAGCTCACGCAGAAGCTCGGCATCCGGAACATGACCATCGTCAAGGAGCAGGAGCAGCCGGACGGCCATTTCCCGACCTGCCCGTACCCGAACCCCGAGATCCGCCAGGCGATGGAGCTCGGCCTGCAGTACTGCGACCGCGTGCACCCCGACATCCTCATCGGCACCGACCCGGACTGCGACCGCTGCGGCACCGCCGTACCTGACGGCAAGGGCGGCTACCGCCTCATCTCCGGCAACGAGATGGGCGTCATCCTGCTGGATTTCATCTGCCGCAGCCGCATCGCCAACGGCACGATGCCGGAAAACCCCGTCGCCGTCACGACGATCGTCTCGACCGACATGGTCACGGCCGTCGCCAACAAATACGGCGTGGAACTGCGCCGCGTGCTGACGGGCTTCAAGTATATCGGCGAGCAGATCGCCCTGCTGGAGGCGGGTGGTCATCCCGAGCGCTATATCTTCGGCTTTGAAGAGAGCTACGGCTATCTCTCCGGCCCGCACGTGCGCGATAAGGACGCGGTCAACGCCGTGCTGCTCATCTGCGAGGCCGCGGCCTGGTACGCGAAAAAGGGTATGACGCTCGGCGACGCGATCGACGCGCTCTACGCCGAGTTCGGCTGCTTCTGCAACGCGCAGAAGAGCTTCACCTTCGCCGGCGAGACCGGCATGGAGAAGATGGCGTCGCTGATGTCCGGCCTGCGCACACACCCGCTGCAGAGCGTCGCGGGCTTGCCGGTCGAGGGCTTTACGGATTACGAGCAGGACGGCACCGGCCTGCCGAAGGCCAACGTGCTTGAATACCGCCTGCCCGGCGGCGCAAAGCTCATCATCCGCCCCTCCGGCACCGAGCCGAAGATCAAAGCCTACCTCAGCGCGGTCAAGCCTACCGTAGAAGAGGCGACCCGCCAGCTCGACACCCTCGCCGCCGCAGCCGCCGAGCTGCTGGCCTGACGGCAAACCAGCGAAAAAAACGTGCCCTGTAAAATGAATTGCAAGAAAAGGTTTTAAGCCTTTCTTGCAATTCTTTTTTTATGCGCAGAAATGTGAGACAGGAGGTGCAGAGCATGGAAAGCAAGGCAAATGTCCGGCGCGGCGCGAAGGATTTGCAGCTGTTTGAGCGCAAGCGCATTGAGCAGATGCAGAGCGCCGGGCACAGCGCGGAAGAGATCGCCGTCGAGATCGGCGTGTGTTACGTCACGATCTACCGCGAGCTGAAGCGCGGCGACACAGGTGAGATGGACGAGCTGGGCCGGAGAGTCTATGACGCGGAACTGGCGCAGCGCAAGGCCGCCCTTGCCCGGCGGAACAAGGGTTCCAAGAATCCGGAGAACGACGGGAGGTGCAGGCGGCGTGGCCAGAACACAGACGGCGAGACGCGACAGGATTCCGGGCAACAGGTATGAGACGTGCATCGGATGCGGGCTGGATTGGAACGTAAGCCTCTTCGCCCCGAAGGGCTGGTACATTTGCCCGCAATGCGAGTATCGAATGAGAAAGAAACGACGGTATGAACAAGCTCAGGCGCAAGGATTTGCGGGAGATCACAGACCAGCTTGAAACGCTGCAGGAATTGCTCCAGGAACTGCAGGAACAGGAAGAAGAGTATCGGGACAATATGCCGGAGAACCTTCAGGGCAGCGAGAAATACGAGCGGGCAGACAAGGCCTGCAGCAATCTGTCGGACGCTTATGACAGTCTGCAGGACGCCATCGACAACATCACGGCAGCGATTGAAGGATAGGAGGAAGACATGGAAAGATACGCCATCATCATTAAGACCGACGGGGTCTGCGTTCTACTGCACTGCTACCCCGGAGACTGCTTGAGTCTGGAGGAGATGCAGAAGATCGTGGAAGGCCACATCGAGGCGGTGCCAACAGCACTGGCACAGGGATGGAGCCAGGAACCCGGCGTCGGCCTCGCGCTCATCGTCAATGAGGAAGGAAAGCTACAGAACCTGCCGGTCAATCAGACGGCGACAGATTTGTCGGCTGCCTACAATGACGTCATCGTCGGAAACGCCATTCTCCTGGGGACGACGGACGAAGACTTCATCGGGCTGACAGAGCGGGCTGCACAGAACATTATGAAGAAGTGGGAGCTTGGCGTATGCTGAACAACTGCATCATCATGGGGCGGCTGACAGCAGACCCAGAGCTGCGGCACACGAACTCCGGTGTCGCCTGCTGCAGCTTCACGCTGGCTGTAGAGCGGGATGGAAAACCGAACGAGCAGACCGGCCAGCGAGCCGCCGACTTTATCGACTGCACTGCCTGGCGGAACACGGCAGAGTTTATCTGCAAGTGGTTCTCCAAAGGGCGCGTGGCTGTGGCTGCGGGCCGGATGCAGACCAGAACGTGGAAAGACCGGCACGATCAGAGCAGGAAGAGCACAGAGCTTCAGGTTGAAAGTATGTATTTTGCGGACAGCCGGAAGGACGCAGCCGCAGACGTGCCGCTTGCGGACGACGATCTGCCGGGTGCATGGACGGAGCTGAGCGGCAGCGAGCCGCTGCCATTCCTATAAAGAGAGGACGAAGGAAGATGGAGCAGAAGGTCATTGTGCTGCGCGAAAGAACGCGGCGAACACGGCACCGCAGCCGGAAGGATGTGCGGGCAAGACGGAGGATTTGCGGTGTGCTGGCGGCGCTTTGTTTTCTGCTTCTGCTGGGCGTCGTCGGTAGTATGGAGAACGGAACCATGGCGCTCGGCATCGGAACGGTGCGCGTGATGGGAACCGGCACGGCTGGCGTGCTGCTCACCTGGGCGGCGGGAGGATTCCAGTATGCAGCAAGGCCATAGACACAGACGCTCCAGAAGACGGCGGAGAAGAATCCGCCAGCTGCAGCTGCTGGTAGCGGCGTGTATCCTGGTAACCGGTGTAGTGCTGGTCTGCGCGGCGCAGCACAGCAGCAAGCAGGAGGCGAAGGAAGCGGCAGCAGCAGCTGCGCAGACGGAGGCACAGGAGCTGAAGACGGTCGAGCCGCCCGCTCAGAATCCGGAACCGGAAGAAGAACCGGAGCCGGAGCAGGACTGGGACGAAGAGGCCCGGTACATGGCGCAGGCGTGCTTCGGCGAGGGCTGGATTTGCCAGTCGAAGACGGAGTGGGCCGCGATCTACTGGAACATCCTGAACCGTGTAGACAGCGATGACCCGTATTATCCGGACAACATCATCGGCGTCGTCACGCAGAGTGCACAGTATCACGGGTACGACCCGACGAACCCAGTGCTTCCGGTACTCAAAGAACTGGCGCTGGATGTCATCGACAGATGGCAGCGGGAAAAACAGGGCGAGACAGATGTGGGCCGTGTGCTGCCGCCGGAATATCTCTTCTTCGGCGGCGACGGGAAACACAACACATTTAGAACCGAGTGGGACGGCGGCGAATACTGGGACTGGAGCTGGCCGTCTCCATACGAAAGTTAGGGAGGAAAGACCATGATGTATCGGGTGCGCCGCGTGCAGATCGGAAACAGCGGAGAGATTGCGTGGGAGTCGAAGCGGGCGGAGATCATGCCGTGGCCAGTGGAGCTGACGGTCGGCGGGCTGTATGCGCTGCGAAGCGGCAGACTGTACCGCGTGGAAGGGAGAGAAAATCGTGGAGCAGAAGGTTGACCCGTATATGCGGGAGGCGCCATGGGTGTGCTGCCCGATGTGCGACGAGGATGTCTGCGTTGGGCGGTTCAACTGCCCGGAGATTGCAGAGTGGTGCAGGGAAAAACGGGAGAAAGACGCGGCGGAAGGAGTTGTACGGGTATGATTGCTCGCGTGTTTCCGCGCAGGACTGCTATGACACCGAGAGATGGCCTGGCGTTCTTCAAAGAGCCAACGATCGAGAATATTGCGGACTGCATCAAAGCGGACGTGACCGAGGTACATATTTCCGTGACGTTCACCTGGGACATCCTGCGTGCGGAAGACCTTTATTATGCCTGGCAGATTCTAGGTGTGCCGGTCGAGGTTGGAGGCCCGGCGTTCGATGATCGGATGGGCGACTTCACGCCGGGGGTGTATCTGCGCGATGGCTACATATTTACCTCACGCGGCTGCACGAAGGACTGCTGGTTCTGCTCTGTGCCACGCTGCGCACGAGGAACAATCCGCGAGCTGCCGATCACGGATGGCTGGAACATTCTTGACGACAACATACTGGGCACCAGCGAGCAGCACTTCAAGGATGTATGCGCGATGCTGAAGCGGCAGAAGCATCCGGCAGTATTTTCTGGAGGCCTTGAGCCAGCGCTGCTGCAGCAATGGCAGGCAGACCTACTCTACGACGTGCGGCCGGACAGGCTTTACACGGCATATGACACGAAGGATGATCTCGAACCGCTCATCGAAATGGGACGAAAGCTGCGGGCCGCAGGCTTCAGACCGGCGAGGCACAATATGCGCTGCTATGTGCTGGTCGGGTACGAGGGTGACAGCTTTGAGGCTGCAGAGCGAAGGCTCCACGAGACCATGCAGGCTGGGTTTGTCCCGTTTGCAATGCTCTACAGAGACGAAAGTGGAGAGCGGGACACTGCATGGCGCCGTTTTCAATGCGAATGGTGCAGGCCGATCATCGTCGGGAAGAAATTTAACGAGTATTGGAAGGAACAACTACCATGAATTTGAAACCGGAAGAACTGGTCAAGGTGCTGCTGTATTGCGGGAATGGAGGAAGCTGTGACGTATGCTGCCGCCCGAATCCTGGTGAACATAGAGAATTTGAGTGGCGCTGCCTAGGCCCCCTGCTGCTCCACACTGCGTCCCAGATTGAGCGCGACCAGAAGGAAATCGACGAACTGCGCAAGGAGCTTGAGCAGGAGCGGAGATGGCGGCAGACTGCGCAGCAATGGCGAGACCGGGACTGCGGCAGGTGCCGCCTGATGCTGGGCTGCGAATACTTCAAATACGCCGGAGTCCGGAAAGACCAGGAGCTGGAGCCATGGATGCAGACCATGATTCTGAAGAAGGATTGCAGAAAAAATCAGATGAAACCTAATGCCGCTGGAGCGGCGAAATAATTACAAAAGGAGGAAACGTATGAGGCTCACAACAGATACCCCGAAAGACAATTTTGAAATGGCGCTCAACCTGTTTTATGTCAAGGACAAAGAGGTCTGGGTGCGCGAATATGGAAAGAACGGTGCAGATATTTCCCTGCTCAATCTGACGCGGGAGATTCTGAGCTACCAGTGCCCATATGTAGAGCCAGACATCTCTGACGATGACCTGATTATGATGATGCCGGAATGGCTTTTCGATGATGTTCGGGCGACGGAACATGTAGTCGGGCTGCTCTATCAGGCAGCGTGGGTGTGCGCGGAGCTGCGCGAGCACCTAAAAGAATTTGAAGACAAGGAGGATACACGAATGAAGAAGCTATTCATATCGCAGCCCATGCAGGGCAAGAGCAAGGAGGAAATCCTTGCGGAGCGGAAGGTCGCGATCTGCCAGGCAAAAGAGGCCGTCGGAGACGAAGTCGAGATCATCGACAGTTACTTCGAAAACGCCCCGGCGTGCAACCGGCCGCTCTGGTTCCTGGGAGAAAGCCTGAAGCTGCTCGCAACAGCAGATATTGCATATTTTGCAACAGGTTGGGAAGGCGCACGCGGATGCAAGATCGAGCACACCTGCGCAGAGGAATACGGCGTCCGCATCATTGAGACACCGGGAATGTGAAGGAGGGATACGCTATGAGCGACATTAAGATTACCAAGGAGAGAATTGACGCGCTTCTCGGCGAAGCGGACATCCGGACACTGACGCTGTTCGGGAAATGCACGGTGGTAACGGCGAAGCTGAAGAACGGGTTCGTTCTGACGGCCGACAGCGCGTGCGTTGACCCGGCAAACTACGACAAGCGCACGGGCGAGCGCATCTGCCTGGAGCATATCGCAAACAAGCTCTGGGAGCTGGAAGGATACCGGCTGCAGTGGGAGGTTTTTAACAAGGCGAACCGCAAAGGCACGGCACCGGGCCTGGACGACGAAACGCTCGATGAGATGCGCACGCTTTGCAGCAGGGCACTGCGAGCCTGGGGCGCAGAGATGCAGAGCGTCGTGGCAGCGGAGGAACTTTCTGAGCTGCAGAAGGAGCTTTGCAAAAGCGTGCGCGGAGAGGACAATGCAGACGCAATCGCTGAAGAGATCGCGGACGTGCAGATCATGCTGGAGCAGATGCTGCTGCTGCATGACTGCCGGGACGCCGTGGACGAGTGGCGCAGGCGGAAACTGGAACGTCTGGAGCAGCGGCTGCCGAAGATCGCAGACCGGAGCCAATACAATCACGCATGGGTTCTGGAACGGACGGACGGCAGCACGCGGTATTACTACTGCGAAAAATGCGGGGCGCGCCACAAACAGGCCGTGCCACAGAAGGCAGACGCAGCGTGGGAGTGACGGTATGAAGGCTATGACGGCAGAGCGCTGCAGCGGCATCAAGAGCGGGTACTGGAGCGCGGAGAAGAAAGAAGACCTCGTGCAGCAGCTGGGGCTGTATGAGCACCAGATTCTCAGCCCGGAGAAGATCAAACGGTTTCAGAAGCTGCGCACAAGGCTGAAGGGGGCCAGGGAGATCGTAGAGCTGGCGAACGAATGTGGGCGGCGGGTTTGCGATGAAGTCGGCCACTTCGCCTGCCCATTCGGAGACGAGAGCATGGAAGACTGTGCCCTGCGGCTGGAGGCAAAGTACGATGAGACCATCGGGCTGCTGCTCGATCTGGCGGAGACGATGGGCTGACAGACAAATACAGGAGGAAAAGCTATGTTTGACATCACAAAAAAGAACGACGATCACGACGGACTGGGCGCAGCTGAAGACCGTGCAGGAGCAGATGAACCTGGCGGAAATCATGCTGGAGGTCGGCAGCGAGTTCCCGATCTGCCTTGAGGCCGACGCAGACAATGAGAATGATGCGTTTGAGCAGCTGACGGCGCAGGTAGTGCACGTCACGAAGGGAGGCCGCGTGATGGTTGTACTGAAGGACTGCATGGAGAAGATGCACGCAATGAACGACTACGTGACGAACGAAGGCGGCTGGAAGGACAGCGCGATGCGCAAGTGGCTGAACGAAGATGTATTGCCTCGGCTGCCGAAAGAGCTGCAGGCGATGGTCGTGCCGCGCACCATCCGGCAGAAGATCAACGGCGAAGAAGTGCAGACGCAGGACAAGCTGTGGCTGCCGTCGTTTACGGAAATGTTCGGCGCAGAGGCGGCGGCTGAGTGGACGACCGGCGATCTGGGAGATGAACAGTTTGAACTGTTTGACTAGGAACGCAGCCGCGTGAAGGAAGTTCCGGGAAGAGGAACATGGTGGTACTGGCTCCGCTCTCCGGATGGCAGCGACTCCGCGTATGTCTGCAGTGTCAACAGCAACGGCAACGCCGACTACGACGCCGCGAGCTATGCGTATGGCGTGGCCTTCGGCTTCTGCCTTTAATCCGGAATCTACCTATGATCTGCACGCCTGTGTGCGTGCAGATCGGCTCAGAAAGGAGCGCACGATGCAGAAACAGACGCAGAACTTTCGCTGGCGCGTGACACACAAAGCGCATGGAACGGTCGAAGTCGAGGGCATCGACCGGCTGCGGGCCATTATTGCAGCGGCCATGACATGGAAGCAGCGATGGACGCTCATTGCCAGAGCGTGCGAGACAGAAAAGCTGGGGCCAGCGTGACGAGGAAGCAGGGATGCAGCAGCTGCGCACGGGCCTTCCGCGAAGAGCAGCCGGGCGGCATGACGGCGCTTCGCTGCGGATACCGCGCAGGCGCAGCGGAGCAAACACCTCCGAGGCCGGACGGAATCCGGATGCTGCAGCCGAGCGTCTGCTATGGAAGGATTACCCAGCTATTTCCGACGGGCATGGACGGCTGCGCAGACGGAACGCCGCCAGCATGGTGCCGAGGATACTTCATTCAGAAACAACATTAGCCGAAACAGGGCGCAGCCGCGTCCTGTCTGCCGGGGACAGCCTCCCGGCACTGACGATGGCAGGCTGGCCATATACATTATATATTCGCGCGTACGCGCGAATTAAGGCTTGTAAGCAATCTTAACTTAGCAACCATTCTCTGAAGGAGGACACAGGGCCATGTATCAGGGGCGCACCTTCATCCGCGAAAGCGTATATGTCTGCGGCAATTACATGGACGCGGACATATATCCGGTGTTTCAGAAACCAGGCCGCAGACGCAGCCGCTGCAAGCCGACGAGCGAGATTCAGAGAAGACTTAACCAGAAGAACGCAGAGAAGAGACTCACGCGCCTGGTACATACGAACTTCACGGAAGACGACGTCGCTCTGCATCTCACCTACCGGCCGGGAGAAGAACCGGAGACGAAAGAGGGTGCTCAGCGCGATCTGCAGAATTACATCCGCCGTCTGAAGCGGAGATATACAAAGCTCGGCAAGGAGTTCAAGTATATCAGCTGCACGGAATACGGAAAGAAGACAAACCGCATCCACCACCATCTCATCATCAGCGGCGGACTCGACCGCGACGAGATCGAGAAGCTGTGGGGACGCGGCTATGCAAACAGCATCCGTCTGCAGTTCGGGCCGGATGGCGTAACGGGTCTTGCGCACTATATCGCGAAGGATAAGCTGTTCTTCCGCCACTGGAACCAGAGCCGGAACCTGGTGCAGCCGGAGCCTGCCCAGTACGACGGGAAGATCACGCTGGACGAGGTGGGAAGCCTGGTAGACGCCATCGAGGAAAAGAACGCATGGGTGCAGCTGGAGCAGCGGTATCCGGAATATCAGCTGACATCCATCAGCTATGTCCGCAACGCCGTCAACAAGGGCGTTTATATTCACTTCGAGATGAGACGGAGGTGGGGACAATAGGCATACGGCTGGAAGACCTGCCGCTGCGTGCGCAGCAGCAGGCACTCGCTCAGCTCAAAACAGCGCAGATACAGAGGGCCAGGAAGTACCGGAACGAGCCGGAGATGGCAGAGGGCATCCGCTTTGACAGCAAGAAGGAGGCCGGAAGGTTTCGGGAACTGCAAGCCATGCTGCAGGCAGGACTCATCCGCGAGCTGCGGCTGCAGCAGGACTTCACGCTGCAGGAAGCATACACCACGCCGGACGGAAGACGCATCCGCGCCATCCGGTACTGCGCGGACTTCTGCTATGAGCGGAAGACGCAGACCGGCTGGGAGAAGATCGTCGAGGACGTTAAGAGCCGGGCGACGCGGACACAGAAGTATATCATCAAGCGGAAGATGATGCAGGACAGATACGGAATCGAGATCAAGGAGATATGAACATGAAGATCGGAGACATCGTACAGAGAATCCCGGAGACATTCGGGGAGACGGAGATCGTCCAAGCAAAAGACAGAAAGCAGCCGAAGAAGGAGCGCAAGCCATTCACGGGGACGGTGACGTACATCCACCCACTGAGGAGATACCACGTCGTCAGCTTCCGGGTGCGCGGCGGTGTCATCCGCGAGAGCTTCGCAGGCGCATGAGACAGACGACGGCGTAAGAGAAAGGGCGTGAGGGAATGTTCCGTTTCAAATCTGGCGTGAAGGTAGACTACAACCGGCAGGGGTATATCTATTTCACCTCACGCCTTTACAAAGACCTGCCGGAAGAAGACCAGCGGGTCATCCTCAACCTGTGCCTGGAACATGGCGGGGAGAGCTACCAGGCGCTGTTTGAGTTCGTGACAACAGACACGACGGCGACGGCGGTGTGCATGAAGCACTGCCTGAGCAAGTCCACGCTGCACCGAATGGTGCGAAGGTACTACGAGGATTTCCCCAAAAAGCTATAATTCGGGCAACGAAAAGCAGGACTGCAGGCGTGCAGCCCTGCTTTTTGTGCAAGGTGCCGAAAAAGTTGACACTTCGTGACGTGACTTTTCCAGTATCATGGCATCGTGACGGGGCATGCACTCGATATTGCAGCAAGACCCTGCGGGAGGGCGCCGCGCATTAGGCGGGATTTGAGCGGTGCGGAGAGCATATTTGAATTTTTCCCCACGACAAGCGCACGCATACGGGTGCGCACGCGCGGGAACCTTAGAGCGCCGGGACGGGAGGTGGCGCAGATGGCGGCAGGAAGGCCCAAAAAATACACCAAAAAGAAGCTGCGGGAGGAAACGGAACGGTATTTCCGCAGCATTTCGCGAACGATTCCGGCCAGAGACGACACGGGCGGCATCATCCGGAACGACGACGGCGATGAGATTCAGCTTTTGCAGTACGTTGTGCCGCCGTCGATTGCCGGACTGTGCCTGCAGCTGGGCATTGATCGCAGCACTTGGCAGAACTACGCAGACCCGACGCTGCATCCGGAGCTGGCGGACGTGGCAGCCGAAGCCAGAGCGCGGATTGAAGCGTATCTGGAGCAGGAGCTTTTGACGCGGGAGAAGGGGCTGCAGGGCATCATCTTCAATCTGCAGAACAACTACGGCTGGCGGCAGAAGCAGGAAGTTGAGCTGGGCGAAAAGACGCGCAGCTCGATGGGGGCCGGTGAGCTGCGCATTGCAGACAAGCTGGCGCTGCTGGCCGAGGAACGCGACGCGCTGCTTATGACGGAGCGAGAAGACGATGGCGAAGAAGCAGACGCAGAAGGAACTTGACCTGAAGGTCGAATGTGCGCTGTGGTTCCGGAATCTCCGGGAGACGAACAACCGCACGTTCCTGCCGCTGTTCTGGGACGAGCACAGATACCTGGTTCTGAAGGGCGGCGGCGGTTCCGGAAAGTCGATCTTCGCGGGGCGAAAGATTCTGGAGCGGGCCATCACGGAGCCGGGGCACCGGTTCCTGGTCTGCCGGAAGGTCGCCAGGACGCTGCGGGAGAGCTGCTTCAAGCAGCTTTTGGGACAGCTGGCAGACTTCTATCCGGACAGCGGATACAAAGCCAACAAATCAGACCTTGCTATTTCGTTCCGCAACGGAAGCGAGATCATCTTCGCAGGTCTGGACGACGTCGAGAAGCTGAAGTCGATCTACAACATCACGGGCATCTGGATTGAAGAAGCGAGCGAACTGCTGGAGGGAGATTTCAACCAGCTGGACATCCGACTGCGCGGCCGGACGCGGGAGTATCAGCAGATCATCCTCACCTTCAACCCGATCAGCATCAAGCACTGGCTGAAGAAACGGTTCTTCGACCGAAAAGACCCACGGGCGCGGGTGCATGAGTCCACCTACAAGGATAACCGCTTTCTGGACGACGCGGCCATTCGGACGCTGGAGAGCTTTCAGGAGACGGACGAGTATTACTACCAGGTCTACTGCCTGGGAATGTGGGGCGTGACCGGCAAAACCGTCTTCGACGGAAAAGCTGTGGCGGCAAGGCTGCAGGCTATCCGGCCGCCGAAGCGCACGGGTATTTTTGAGTATGACGACGACGGCGTGAAGCTGTCTTCGATCAGCTGGACGGACGACAAGACCGGCTGCATCCGCATCTACCGCGAGCCGGAGCCGGGCGTGCCGTATGTCATCGGCGGAGACACCGCCGGAGAGGGCAGCGACAGCTTCGTGGCACAGGTGCTGGACAACAGAACCGGCGTGCAGGTGGCACAGCTTCGCGGGAAATTCGACGAGGACGTCTTCGCCCGGCAGGTCTACTGCCTGGGCCTGCACTACAACACGGCGCTCATCGGCCTGGAGACGAACTTTTCCACCTACCCTGTCATGGAACTGGAGCGGCTGCGGTATCCGCGCCAGTATGTGCGGGAGACCATCGACGACTACACACACAAAGTCCGGCAGTCGTTCGGCTTTCTAACGAACACGAAGACGCGGCCGGTCATCCTCGCTGAACTCATCAAAGCCGTGCGGGACGACATCGAGATCGTGAACGACGAGACGACGCTGGAAGAGATGCTGTCGTTCGTGCGCAACCCGGAGACCCTGAAGCCGGAAGCGGAGCCGGGCGCACACGATGACTGCGTGCTGTCGCTGGCCATTGCTCACCACATCCGGCCGCAGCAAAGCTACCTGCTGCAGGAGCCGAGGGCGCAGGGCGTGAAGTGGTCGCGCAGCCAGTGGGAGGACTACGAAAACGCGTCGCCCGCGGAGCGGGAGATGCTGAAGAAGAAATGGGGAACCCCGGCTACCTGACAGGCAGCCGACGACATAGGAGTGAAGATCATGGCGAAACGAGCGAACAACGACAAGCTCCGGCTCTGGCAGGACAGGCTCTCTCGAAACGAAAGCGCTTATGAATCCGAGGCAAGCCGGATGGACGAGCGGGAGGCACTGTATGCAGGCGTCAATCAGCTGCGGGCCATCGTCCGGGGCGAGAGGAAAACGCAGACACCGCACGTCCGGAACATCTGCGCGGAGCTGATCGAAGCGCAGACGGACAGCAACATCCCGCAGCCGAAGGTCACGGCCCGGCGGAAGAAGGACGAGATGAAGGCCAAGCTCATCGAAGATATGCTCCGCAACGAGCTGGACAGGATGCCGTTTGAACAGCTGAACGACATGATGGAACGCACGGTGCCCATCCAGGGCGGCGCTGCGTTTTTGGTCGAGTGGGACAACACGCAGCGGACGCACTTCACGATCGGAGAGCTGGCTGTGTCTACGCTGCACCCGAAGCAGATCGTGCCGCAGGACGGTGTCTACACGGGCGTGGAGGACATGGACTATATCATCCTCAAAATCCCGCAGACGAAGGAGTACATCCGCCGGAAGTATGGCGTGAGCGTGGCAGACGAGTCGGAGCGCGAACCGGACGTCAAGGGCGCGGGCGACACGTCCACGGCGGATGATCTGGTCACGCAGTACATCGCCTATTACCGCAACGACAAGGGAGGCATCGGCCTTTACAGCTGGGTAAACGATACGGAGTTGGAAGACCTGGACGACTACCAGGCGCGGAAGCTCCGCCGGTGCGTCCAGTGCGGCGCCATTGAGCCGCTGGCAGCGGAACCGATGGAAGAACCGAGCACAGACGGAACGCCGCCGCAGCCGATTTTGCAGCCGCAGACACCGGAAGCGGCCATTCAGGAAGCGGCGAACGAGCTGGAGCGGGAGACCAGACCGGCGGTGCAGCGCGGCGGGCGCAAGGCCTGTCCGTACTGCGGCGGGACGAAGTGGGCAGAGTCCACCGAGGAATACGAGGAAGTCTACTTCCCGATTCAGCGCACAGACGGGAGCGTCATTCCAGGCGTCGTTCCGAAGCAGACCGCCAGCGAGACACAGACAGACGAGCTGGGCCTGCCGGTCGTCACGATCACGGAAGAGCCGACACGCATCCCGTTCTACAAGCCGGACATCTTCCCTGTCATTCTGCAGAAGAATGTGAGCATGTACGGCAGGTTCCTTGGTGACAGCGACATCGACAAGATTGCAGACCAGCAGAACACCACAAACCGCGTTGAGGCCAAGATCATTGACAAGCTGCTCAAATCCGGAAGCTATATCACGCTGCCGGACGAGGCCAGCATCCGCGTGGATGCAGACGACATGAAGGTCATACGGCCGGGCAACGCCGCGACGAAGGCGCTCATCGACGTCTACGATCTGCAGGGCAACGTGCAGCAAGACCTCACCTATCTGGCACAGGTCTACGAAGAGGCGCGGCAGGTCATCGGCATTACAGATTCCTTCCAGGGTCGGACAGACCACACCGCCACGAGCGGCAAGGCCAAGGAGTTCGCAGCGGCGCAGTCGGCCGGGCGCCTGGAATCCAAGCGTGTGATGAAAGATGCAGCATACGCTGCGCTCTTCGAGGCGATGTTCAAGTTCAAGCTGGCGTACACGGACGAGCCGAGGCCGGTCGTGTCGTCGGACATCCACGGAAACGCGCAGTATGAGACCTTCAACCGGTACGATTTTCTGGAGCAGGACGACGCCGGGGAATGGTGCTGGAACGATCAGTTCCTCTTCTCGTGCGACACATCCGCGCCGCTGGCGTCGAACCGCGAGGCCATGTGGCAGGAGACGCGCATGAACCTGCAGACCGGCGCCTTCGGAGACCCGGCGCAGCTGCCGACACTCATCCTGTTCTGGACGAAGATGGAGATGCTGCACTATCCGGGCGCCAGCGAGACGCGCGGGTATCTCGAAGAAGAGCTGAAGGAACAGCAGGCCCAGCAGCAGATGGCCATGCAGATTCAGATGGCCCAACAGCAGGCAGCCGTGCAGGCCCAACAGGCGCAGCAGCCAGCCGGTATCGACGAGCAGACGGCACAGGCCGTCGTGCAGCGGGCCAGACAGGACGCAGCACGGGACTCTGCCGCAGCGAGACAGCAGCCCCAGGGGACAGCCCCTGTTTGATTCTTTTGATCGTTTCTTTTATCCGGGTATCGCCCGGCCTCCTAAAGCGGCAGGCTGCGCGGGATTGGGGTACCCGCGCAGCTGGCCGTGACGCAGGAGCATCCAAAAAGAAAGGAGGACGAACACATGGCAGACAACAAGAGACCCGGCTACGCTGGCAGCATCCAGAACACCGGCGCACAGAAGGTCAACGCGCCTTTCTCGCAGAACGTGAAGAAGGGCAACGGCCAGGTGAAGACCGGCAACGATCTTCGCACCGGCAGTTCCGGCAGCGGCAAGAGCGGCAAGTGATGCCGCTCACCGCCAGCCCCGACAACTTCGCAGCAATAGCGTAAAAATGCAAGGCCCGCAGACTGCGGGTACCGGAGGGACACGTGAACGAGATCGACTACGGCGCACTGTTTGGCATCGACGAAGGCGGAAAAGAGCAGGAAGCCGCCGAACCTGCACAGTCGCAGGAAGAACAGGCGCAAGGCGAAGAAGTGCAGGAGGCCGCCGACCCTGCCGAAGAAGACCAGGACAATACACAGCAGACAACCGGCGCAGACAACCAGGCGTCCGAAGAAGATGCAGGCGGCGAGCAGCCGGAAGGCAATACAGAAACGGGCAGCGAAGGTGCGCAGGATGCGAATGCCCGCAACGCACAGTTTGCAGCGGCACGCCGGAAGGCGGAAGCAGAGCGGGATGCGGCGATTGCAAAGGCCAGAGAGGACGCCAGAGCGGAAGCGCAGCGGTTCATCGACGAGGCGTTTGCAAGCAGCGGCATGACGAACCCGTACACCAAGAAGCCCATCACCTCAAAGGCGGAGTACGAAGAGTACCGGGAGCGCTTTGAGGAAGAGAAGAAGTCTCATCTGCTCCGCAAGAGCGGGATGAGCGACGAAGAGTTCAATCAATTTGTGCAGAATCTGCCGGAGGTGCGCGAAGCGCGGGAGGCAAAGCTGGCGGCGGAAAAGGCCAGACAGGACGCCCAGGAGGCGCAGGCCAAGGTGCAGGTGGACGAGCAGCTGAAGAAGATCAGCGAGCTTGACCCCAACATTCGCCAGCTGCAAGACCTGGCAAAGATGCCGAACTATCCGCAGTTCTATGAACTGGTGAAGAAGGGCAACAGTCTGCTCGACGCTTTTAAGCTGGCGAACTTCGAGACGCTTTCACAGGGCGCAGCGGCTAGGGCACGCCAGGCGGCCATCAATGCCGCGCAGTCGAAGCAGCATCTGGCGCAGACGCAGACGCGGGGGAAGGGCGCCGTGCCGGTTCCTTCGGACGTGAAGGAGCTGTACCGCACCATGAACCCCGGCGTCACCGACGCGGAGATTCAGGCACATTACAGCCGGACACACAAGGGCTGAGAAAGGAGCATTTCCCATGAGTTTCAAAATTCACAGCATCGATGACAACCGGATTTCGGGCATCGAATATCTGCCGTGCAGCGCCATCACGCCGAAGGTCGGCATGGCGCTCATCCAGTCGGGCGGGAACCTCGCGCTGGCAACCGGCACGAACGCGCCGACGTACATCTCCATGTGCGAGAAGGACAGCCCGTGCACGGCGGGCGACATCATCCCCGTGATTCGGGTGAACAAGGACATGATCTTCGAGACCACGTTTGCAGCGGCGGCGACCAGCGTGAAGCTGGGCGACAAGGTGACGCTGCACACGGACGGTCTGCAGGTCACGGGCACGACCGCGAGCGGCGTGGCTGAAGTCGTCTATATGGACGGCACGGCGGCGGGCGATATGTGCCGCGTCCGCTTCTGATACCAGGAAAGGAGACATGAGCAATGGCTAACATTACCTTTACCGAAGGCTCCGGCCTTCAGGACAGCATTTTCGGCAAGAGCCAGGAACCGATCAAGATGTTCCTGGAGAAGCGCGGCGAGGCTTTTGAGCAGGCCAGTATGCTGCCGGAACTGTTCAACATCTCCCCCAGCAACCACTGGGGCGAGAAGTTCACGACCATGACCGCGATGGAGGGCTTCCAGCCGGTCGGCGAGAACGGCGACTATCCCGTGGACGGCATGCAGGAAGGCTTCAGCAAGTTCCTGGAGCACATGACCTGGAAGAACAGCTTCTCGCTGTCGCGCGAGATCGTGGAAGACGGCAAGCTGATGGACCTCAAGAAGCAGCCTGCGGGCTTCATCACGTCGTATTACCGCACGCGCGAGAAGTTCGGCGCGGCGCTGCTCGGCGCGGCCATCACCGGCGCAACGAGCACGAAGTTCTACGGCAAGACCTTCTCTACGCTGGGTGCGGACGGCAAGTGCCTGTTTGCAAAGGAGCACCCGTCGGCGCTGGGCAAGAAGAAACAGTCGAACCTCTTTGCCGACGGTTTCTCCAACGACGCGCTGGCTGCAGCGGAATCCGCCATGCAGGACTTCCGAGGCGACAACGAAGAAGTTTTGGACGTGGCGCCGACGACCATCCTCATCCCGAACGAGTACACGCTCAAGCGGGATGTCTTCGCCGCGATCGGTGCAGACAAAGACCCGAACACCGCCAACAACGGTTTCAACTTCAACTTCGGCCGCTGGAACGTTATCGTCTGGCCGTACCTCAACCAGTTTATCACCGCAGGCACGAAGCCGTGGGTGCTGCTGGACAGCAAGTACAACGAGGAATACGGCGGTGCCGTGTGGCTCGACCGTGTGGCGCTGGAGGTTCGCAGCGAGCTGGCAGGCAACGACGCCAACGCCTGGAAGGGCTATGCGCGTTTCATCGCGGGCTTCAACGACTGGCGGGCGTTCTGTGTCGGCGGTGTGACCGGAGGCACGCAGCTCATCGCCGCTTCGACCGGCGGCTAATCAGAACACAGACCAGACGGGGCGGCGGCGCAGGCCGCTGCCCCGCTTTGCATTTTTCAAGGAAGGAGGTGCCGGGCATGGCAACCTTGAAGAGCGTCATCGACATGGTAGACGAGATCAAGCCGAACGCCTTCTCCAACGAGGCCAAGACGCAGTGGCTCAACGAGTGCGAGGGGCTGGTGCAGACGGAGGTTCTGCTCTTCGCAAGCGAAGAGATCATCACCTACCACTATGACGCAGATAAGGACAAGGAGCTGCTGGCGCAGCCGCCGCACGACAAAATCTACTGGGCCTATTTGACGGCCATGATCGACTTTGCAAACGGCGAGTACAACAAGTACCAGAACACGATGCAGGTATTCAACAGCTTTTTCAGCGAGTTCATGCGCTGGTTCGCGCTCAACTACCATCCGGCGGACACCCACATGGAGGTGTATGTATGAGCTACACGAAGATCGGAACCGAGTGGCGCGGGTATTACATCACGGCTTATGGCATCGCCGTGAAGCACGGCTTCACCGGAACCGAGGAAGAGTGGCTGGCCAGTCTGAAGGGCGACGGCGGCGAGCCGGTCGTCATCCGGTACAGCGAGACCGACGGGCAGCTGCAGTGGAAGTATGAAAACGAAGACGACAGCGCGTGGCGTGAGATTCTGACGCTTGCAGATTTGCAGGGAGACCTGGTTTCTGCGACGATCTCACAGGCGCAGGCGGCCAAGGCAGCGGCAGAGGCGGCAAAGACAGCCGCGCAGTCGGCAGCATCGAGCGCCCAGGCCGACGCCAGCGCTGCGCAGACGGCAGAAGCAACCGCCAGCACGAAGGCGGCAGCGGCAGCCGCTTCCGAGCAGACAGCTTCCGGGGCAGCGGACACGGCGCAGGCGGCCGCCACAAAGGCGGAGAACGCGCAGAAGACCACGACAACGAACGCCGCGCAGGCGGCACAGTCGGCCACGGACGCCCGCACGGCGAAGGCAGGCGCAGAGTCGGCGGCCAGCAATGCGGCAGAGTCTGAGGCGGCAGCAAAGACGGCGGAGACGAACGCGAAGAAAAGCGAGGCATCCGTCGCGGCAGACAGCGCAGCGGCGACAAAAGCGGCTGGAGATGCGGCAAACGCACAGACGGCTGCGGAAGCGGCCAGAGATGAGGCGGTCGGCAGTAAGACGGCGGCAGCTGCATCCGCTGCAAGCGCAGGCCAGGACAGGCAGGCAGCGCAGGCAGCCAAGGCTGCAGCAGAGACTGCGAAGACGGACGCCCAGGCAGCGGCTGCGGACGCGCAGGAAAGCGCGGAGCTTGCGCAGAGCAGCGCACAGGGCGTGGAGGCAAACGCAAAAGCAGCTGAGAGCTGGGCTGTGGGCGGCACAGGAACGCGCGAGGGCGAGAACACCAACAACGCGAAGTATTGGTGCGACAGCGCACAGGCCATTGCAGGCGGCGGCGTGACGAGCTTCAACGGACGCGGCGGCGCAGTTGTTCCGAAGGTGGGCGACTATACCCCGGAGATGGTAGGCGCAGACGCAGCGGGAACCGCCGAGACCAAGGCGGGCACTGTGCAGGGCAACCTCGACGACCATGAGGCCGATACCACGAAGCACGTCACGGCGGCGGAGCGCACCAAGTGGAACGGCAAGCAGGACAAGCTGACCTTCGACACAGCCCCGACGGCGAACAGCACGAACCCCGTGACCAGCGGCGGCGTGAAGACGGAGCTGGACAAGAAAGCCAACGCCACGAGCTTGGGCGCACACACCGGAAACACGGACAACCCGCACCAGGTAACGGCAGCGCAGGCAGGCGCAGACCCGGCAGGAACCGGCAAGTCGGAAGCGGCCAGCGCGGTGTCGGCACACAACAGCTCCAGCGCGGCGCACAGCGACATCCGCACCGCGCTTGCAGGGAAAGAAACGGCAGGCGCTGCGGCAACTGTGCAGGGCAACCTCGACGACCACGAGGCCGATACCACGAAGCACGTCACGGCGGCGGAGCGGACGGCCTGGAACGCAAAGAGCGGGAAGGCTGTTTCCTTCACGGTGACGCTGGCGGCTGCCAACTGGAGCAGCAAAGCGCAGACGGTGAGCAACGCGAACTTCCTGACGGGCGCGTATGCGTATGTGGTGTCGCCTGCACCGGCCAGCTTCGGCGCATACAGCGCAGCGATCATCTACGCGGACAATGTGACGCAGGCAGGAAAGATGACCTTCCACTGCAGCCAGACGCCGACGGCGGCATTGACGGTGAACATCACGAGAATTGAGGTGGGAGCATGAACGGATTAGTCTTCAACATGGTAGGCGGCGGAGGCGGCGGGGTGAAGCTGGTGTCGATCGCCATTACAACGCCGCCAGCAAAAACGACCTATGTCTCCGGAGAGACCTTCAATCCGGCAGGCATGGTCGTCACGGCGACATATTCCAACGGCGCCACGCTCAAGGCAACCGGATACAGCTTCAGTCCGGACACGGCGCTGACGGACGGTACGACGAGCGTCACCATCGAGTACACGGAAGGCGGCGTGACGAAGACGGCGGAGCAGGCCATCACGGTGGTGCACCGGCTGGAGTCGATCTCTATCACGACGAAACCGACGAAGACCACCTATGAGTACGGCGACAGCTTCCAGAGCGCCGGCATGGTGGTAAAGGCCACATATTCCGACGGCGCCACGGCCAACGTGACCGGCTACAGCTGCAGCCCGACGCTGCTTAGCACGGTCGGTACGCAGACGATCACGGTGAGCTACACGGAAAACGGCGTAACGAAGACGGCGACGACGAGCGTGACGGTGAACCGGAAGACGATCTCTGCGGTGCCGAGCCAGAGCGGGACGCTGACCTACAACGGCGGCAGCCAGTCCCCCACATGGAACAACTACAGCACGACGCAGCTGACCATCGGCGGCACGACCTCCGGCACGAACGCGGGAAGCTACACGGCAACCTTCACGCCGAAGAGCAATTACCGCTGGGCAGACGGCACGACGACGGCGAAGAGCGTGAGATGGAGTATCGGGAAGGCGGCAGGGAGCCTCTCCATCTCCCCCACCAGTATGACGCTGGACACCACGACGAAGAGCAAGACCATCACGGTGACGCGCAGCGGCGACGGCACGATCAGCGCCGTGAGCAGCAACACAGCGGCGGCGACGGTGAGCGTGAGCGGCAACACGGTGACGGTGTCGGGCAAGGCCAACGGCAGCGCGACGATCACCATCAGTGTGGCAGCAGGAACAAACTATACTGCGCCCGCGAGCAAGACCTGCGCGGTGACGGTGAGTTTCCTGAAGGATAATTTCGCAGACAACGACTGGGCTTCCATCATCGCGGCGTGCCATAGCGGCAGCGTGCCCAGCACATGGGTAGTGGGCAACAGCAAGACGATGACCATCAATGGCGCGAGTTATCAGGTGGACATCATCGGCAAGAACCACGACACCTACACCGCAGGCGGGAAGGCACCGCTGACCTTCCAGCTGCACGACTGCTACGCGGACACGAAAGTCATGAACAGCTCGAGCACCAACAGCGGAGGATGGACGAGCTGCGCCATGCGAAGCACGCACCTGCCCGCCATCCTTGCCCTGATGCCGACGGAGATACAGAACGGCATCCGGGAGGTGAATAAGCTGACCTCGGCGGGCAGCCAGAGCGCCACCATCAACACCACGGCGGACAAGCTGTTTTTGCTCAGCGAGGTCGAAATCTTCGGCTCGACCACCTACTCGGAGGCAGGCGAAGGCACGCAGTATGACTACTACAAGGCAGGCAACAGCAAGGTCAAGAAGCGGAACGGCTCTGCGGCCTACTGGTGGGAGCGCTCTCCGTATGGCAGCAACTCCACGTTTTTCTGCTATGTCTTCAGCAACGGCTACGCCGACTACAACGACGCGAGCGATGCGAATGGCGTGGCCTTCGGCTTCTGCTTTTAATCCAGAATCCGGAAAGCTAAGATTTCAAAACGAAGAAAGCTCTGCCTCCGGCCAGCAGCCTGTGTGCTGCGGGCAGGAGGCGGCAAGAAAGGACGAGGCGGTATGGCAGTCTACAAATCCAAACGGAGCGAAAGCAGCATGCAGTTCGTGGACACGGCGAAGAAACTGGAAGCGTTCACGCTCAGCTGCTGCATGAAGGCACCGAAGCGGTACACGTTCTTCCTCACGTCGCGCATTATGCAGCTGGCCAGCGACGTGCACGAGCACGCGGCAGCGGCCAACAACATCTGGCCGACGAATCAGCACGAGGCGCAGATGCGCCGGGACGAGCTGACGCGGGCAAACATTGCGCTGCAGAATCTCGACCCGAAGCTGCAGCTGCTATACGAGGCGGCCCGGCAGAACCCGGAAGGGTGCAAATGGATTGGGAAGGCCATGGAGCAGTGGGGTGCGATGATCGCGGAGGAAGCGAAGCTGCTGGCAGCTGTCCGGAAGAAAGACCGGCAGCGGTACAAGGATTTGCCGGACGGGCCTGCCGGAGTTTCGGAAGAATAGACAACATGGGTTAAGCTCTGTTTTTGTTGCCGTCGGCTCTGCAGCCAACTGGTGGGAGCGCTCTCCGAATGGCAGCAACTCCACGAATTTCTGCAATGTCAACAGCAACGGCAACGCCAACTACAACAACGCGAGCAATGCGAATGGCGTGGCCTTCGGATTCTGCACAGCACGGTCTGACGCAGTAACCGCTGGAAGGCGGCGAAGCAGTACCTATGCAGAAGGAGAGCTTATTCCCGGCAAAAGCCAAAACAATCCGCCGGTGCAGACGGCTGGACGCTGCTTGCATGGCAGGCCGATGTGCGCGGGCCTGTTTCATAGCCGGACTGCCACGAGGGTAGAACGCGCACCCGACAATCATCCCTTACGGCGGGTGCCCGAACGGGCAAGGAGAAGAACCATACATGACAAGCGAAGAGCGAAAAGAGGGCCGGTATCAAAGACGCTGCGCCAGGCGGGAAGCAAAGCGCCGGGCCAGGAGCGAAGCGTGTGGCAGCTTTGAGCAGGTATTCAGTTACGAGAACCTATACAAAGCGGGGCTGGCGTGCTGCAAGGGCGTGCGCTGGAAGTGCTCGACGCAGCGGTATCTGGCAAGTTTGTCTGAGAACACGGCCAGGACGCGGAAGGCACTGATGGACGGAACGTGGAAGACAATGGGCTTCCACGAATTTGACATCATGGAGCGCGGAAAGCTGCGGCACATCCGGAGCGTCCACATCTCAGAGCGCGTGGTGCAGCGGTGCTTATGTGACAATGCGCTGGTGCCGCTGTTCTCATCGGCCTTCATATACGACAACGCGGCGAGTCTGAAGGGCAAGGGCATCGACTTTGCCATGGACAGAATGAACCGGCACCTGCAGCGGCATTACCGGAAGCATGGGATGCAGGGCGGCATCCTGGTGTTCGACTTCACGGACTATTTCAACTCCGCACCGCAGGAACCGATTCATCGGGAGAACCGGCGCAGGCTCTACGACGAGCGCGTCCGGGAGCGGGCAGAGATCTTCATGGCGGACTTCGGCGAGCGAGGATTCGGCCTGGGCAGCCAGGTGAGCCAGATCGACGCGCTGATGCTGGCCAACGGACTCGACCATTTCATCAAAGAGCAGCTGCACATCCGGGGCTACGGCCGGTATATGGACGACGGGTATCTCATCTGCGAGGATGTCCGGTATCTGGAGGAATGCGCCGCACGCATCCGGCAATACTGCGCCAGCATCGGGTTGCAGCTGAGCGAGAAGAAAACGCGCATCCTGCCGATCAGGCAGGGCGTGCGGTTTCTGAAGACGAAGTTCAAGCTGACACAGACCGGCGGCGTCATTCGGAAGGCGCAGCGCAAAAGCACCAGAAAGATGCGGCAGAAGCTGCGGAAGTTCCGTCGGTGGGTAGATGACGGACGCATGACGGAAGAAGACGTGCGCACGTCGTATGAGAGCTGGAAGGGCCATATGCGACGGGGAAACAGCTGGAAGGTGCTGCGGAAGACGGACAAGCTGTATCGAAAGCTGTTCGGGGAGAAAGGAGACCATCAATGTACGAAATTCGGAAGGACGGGGGCGTGATTGCACTGACGGAAGCCCCTGATTATATCCGCAGGCATCCGGACGGGTTCTGGCTGCTATGCGGAGAGGATGAGGCCGAAGGCGTGGCCGTGGGCGGAACTCCCATGCTGCTGTCGCAGATCATCCTGGTAAAACGTGACACTGGAACATTCCTGCAGGAAAACCAGGCGGCAAGCGCCATCGCATTTGTCACACTGGCTGAGAACGGAAGTATCGACGGCGTGACGGCCGGTGAACACGCGGAGCTGTTCAGCCCATGGGAATACCCGGTGGCCTACACTGCGGGGCAGATCAGGGAGCGCAGCGGCAAGCTCTACAAATGCCTGCAGGCGCACACCTCGCAGGCGGACTGGAAACCGGAGGACAGCCCGTCGCTGTGGGTGGGCATCTCTGACCCGGCAGAGGAATGGCCGGAGTGGAGCCAGCCGGTGGGCAGCACGGATGCCTACGCCAAGGGCGCAAAAGTGAGCCACAACAGCAAGCGCTGGACGAGCAACGTGTATGCGAACGTGTGGGAACCGGGCGTGTATGGATGGACAGAGGTGACGGCATGACGGAGACCATCGTAGTGGCCGTGCTGAGCCTTGCCGGTACGCTCATCGGGACATACCTGGCGAACCGGAAAAGCGCAGCGCTCATTGCATACCGGCTGGAACAGCTGGAGAAGAAAGTAGCGAAGCACAACGGTTTGGTGGAGCGCACCTACCATCTGGAAGAGGCGGCGGCGGTCTTCGAGGAAAAGCTGAAGGTTGCAAACCATCGCATCGACGATTTGGAGCACGGAACATGAAGCAGCAGAAACGCACCAGCTTAAAGACGACCACAAAGCGGGCGCTTTGGTTCTGCCTGGGAAACGGCGTGGGCTGGGTGTGGTGCAGCTACATCCTGGCATACCTCGGAAAAGAGTCCATCGCCGAGAAGCTGAGCCAGACGGCCGTGACGGAGATCGTCGGCGTTGTCGCTCTGTACTGCCTGAAGAGTCTGTTTGAAAAGCGGAAGGGCTTCGGGGCAGTCGGGAAAAAGGAAGCAGAAGAAACCGATCAAGAAATCTGAAAGGAGATCACCATGAACATTACACCAATCATCGAAACAGTATTCGCGCTCATTGCGGCGGTCATTACCGCCATCGTCATCCCGTACATCCGCTCGAAAACAACAGCGCAGCAGCAGACGGAGATCAACGCCTGGGTGCGCATTGCGGTTAGCGCAGCGGAGCAGATTTATGTAGGCTCCGGGCGCGGCCAGGAGAAGAAGGCATACGTCATCAACTGGCTGGCGGAACACGGCGTCACGCTCGACGAGACGCGCCTGGACGCCATGATCGAAGCGGCGGTATATGACCTCAAAAAAGGGCTGTTTCCGGCAGGAGGTGACTCGCAGTGAGTATCCGCATCGGCCAGGCAAGCCTCGGAGAGACCGGCGGCCGCGGGCAGAAGCCCGGCAATCAGACGGGCCGGGAGCTGAATTTTTCGTACTGGTACAACGGAAACTGGCTGGGGATTCTCCGGTTCAAAGACCCGGCCATGTCGGAGCGGGCGGCGCAGGCCTGCGAAGACGGCGTACGGAACCGGAACATCGGCTATGACATGGACGGGCGCAACACGGCATACGCCGCTGCGGAAGCCGTGGACTTTGCACTCGGGAAGATCAACAAGCCGGTCGAGACAGACTGCTCGGCATTTATGATGCTGTGCGCGATCTCGGCAGGCGCGACGGAACTGAAAAAGCTCTTCAAGCGCCAGGGCAACAGCTGCACGACCTACTGTATGCTGCACGACTGGCCGACGACCGGGCAGTTCGAGATGCTGAGCGGGAAGAAGTTTTTGACGGAAGATCGCTGGCTGCGGCGCGGCGACATCCTGGTATCCCAGGGACACACGGTAATGGCATTAGACGACGGAGAAATGGAGGACGAGAACATGGACAAGGATAGATTCGCAGAGCTTTTCGGACAGATGCGCAAAGACCTGCAGGACAACGACTGCAGCCAGTACAGCGAAGAAGCCCGGCAGTGGGCCACGGAAAAGGGCATCGTGCTCGGCGGCGGCACGCTGGAAGACGGCGAGCCGAACTATATGTGGCAGGACATGCTGACGCGAGAACAGTTTGTGACGGTACTGTACCGGTTCGCAAAGCTCGCGGGCCTGGCGTGAGACGCACGGGAGGGGCCGGAGACGGCCCTTCCCGAAAACGCTACAAGGAGGCGATACGGTGCCATCCAATATTTTGAGCGCGGACACGGGGTTTCCACAGTTCACGAAAGAAACGTCCGACAAGGACAAGATCGAGCAGATTACGAGCTACCTCTATATGCTGCTGGAGCAGCTGCGGTATTCATTCTGCAATCTGGACAAAGACAACTTCAATGAGACAGGATTTGATGAGATCGTGAACATCATCACGGAGCCGGTATATGTGCAGCTAGAAAATGACGAGAAGCAGATTCTTGCGCTGCAGGTCACGGCAGAGGGCCTGGGTGCGAGGCTGGAAGATGCAGAAGGAAACATCACGTCTCTAACTGCGACGGCCAACAGCCTGACGACGCGCATCACGAACGCAGAAGGAGATGTTTCGTCGCTGCAGCAGACGGCGACGGCGCTGCAGAGCAGAATCACGACGCTGGACGGCAGCGTATCGTCTCTGACACAGACGGTCAACAGCATCACGCTGTCGGTCTCCAACGGAGAAAGCAGCAGCACGATCAAGCTCATGCGCGACGGCGTGGTGGTGTCCAGCAAGTCGATCAGCTTCAGCGGCATGGTCACGTTCTCAGACCTGTCCACCGCAGGACAGACAACGATCAACGGCAGCAACATCACGACCGGCACGATCGACGCCATCGACATCTACGGCTGCACCATCGAGGGCAGCACCTTCCGAAGCGTCCTGCAGTCGAACGGCATCTGGGGCGGTGAGATCGAGTTCTGCTATATGAACAGCAACTACACCGCAGGCGGCATCCGGCTGGACGCCAACGGAGCAGGCAGCCAGTATGAAAACCGGTACAGAATGTTCATCTACACGAACTATATTCGCGGCGTGTCGTTTGCCATGAAGCTGCAGTCGGCAGGCGGCATCTCCATCGAGGCAGACGAGAATATCTACATCTACGGCGAAAGCGGCGTGACGATCTCGTCGGGCGGGAATATCAAATTCTACGGTACGGTCTACATCAACGATTCGCCGCTGAGCACGAGCTGAAAGGAGCACAGCATGAAAATAACACTCATCCGATGCGTCAACGCCTGCATGGCGGTGAACTATCTTTCGCAGATGGAATGGGACTACAAGACGGCCTTCACGCTGGCAAGACTGCGGCGGGCCTTGCAGCCATCTGTGGACTTCTATATCCGCGAAGAGAATAAGCTGACGCAGGAGTTCGGGCAGCTCGACGAAAAAGGCAATGTCGCCTTCACGGAGCGTGGTACCTTCCTTTTCAAAGACCCGGCAGACGCACCGGAATATAACACGCGACGGTTTGAGCTGGCCAATGTCGAGACGGAGATCGACTGGAAATCGGCGGCGGTTCCGGAACCGCAGAAGATCAAGCCCATCCATCTGGAAGCGCTGGAGGGGTTCATCCGGTTCGGAGGTGACGACGCATGATCGGACTGCCGCCAATGGCAAACCAGGACGGTATCCAGAAATACAAGCAGACAAAGTTCGGCGGATACAACCACACGCTCGGCGCAGACAACGGCGACATCTGGGACATGAAGAACATGACGAGCGACTTCTATCCCCTGCTCGCACCCAGGCGCCCGCGTTGGAAGGTACGCACACTCACAAAACCGAACGGGTTCTACGCGCACGACGGGCTGTACTGGGTGGACGGAACGGGGTTCTACGCAGACGGAACGCTCAAGGGAACCGTCACGAACGGGAGAAAGAAGTTCGCGAGCCTGGGCGCGTACATCATCATCCTGCCGGACAAGAAGTATTATAACCGCCTGGCGGACGAGTTCGGCACGATGGAAGCGAGCTTCACCGGCAGCGCAAAGATTCAGGACGGAACCTACGCAGGCGAGGACGCAAAGGCCAACACGATCTATGCGTCCGGTGCGGCATGGGATTCTATCTTCAAGGTCGGAGATGCTGTGACGATCTCCGGCGCAGTGAAGCATGAGAGCAACAACAAAACGCCGATCATCCGGGAAATCGACGGCGACTACCTCCGCTTCTACGAAAACACCTTCACGATCGGAAGCGGCGGGGACGCCGAGACCTTGACCATCAAGAGAACCGTGCCGGATATGGACTTTCTATGTGAGAATGAGAACAGGCTCTGGGGCTGCAAGGAAGACACAATCTACGCCAGCAAACTCGGAGACATCTTCAACTGGAATGTATTTGACGGCGTGGCCACGGACAGCTACAGCGTAAATGTCGGCAGCGCGGGAGACTTCACGGCGTGCTGCAGCTACCTGGGCTATCCGTGCTTTTTCAAAGAAGAGCACATCTACAAGGTCTACGGAGACAAGCCGTCGAACTTTCAGGTGATGGGCAGCGCTTCATTGGGCGTGGAGGCTGGCAGCGATGCGTCCATCGCCATTGCCGGAGAGACGCTTTTCTATCTGGCCCGCACGGGCATTGTCGCCTACTCCGGCGGCATCCCGCAGCAGGTGGGCGCAGCGTTCGGCACGCAACGGTTCCGGAACGCCGTGGGCGGCAGCGACGGGACGAAGTATTACGTCTCGATGAAGGACACGGCGGGCGCCTGGCATCTTTTTGTGTATGACACATTGCGGGGGCTGTGGGACCGGGAAGATGCGCTGGAGGTTGTCGGCTGGGGCTGGAACGGGGAGCTGCATTTCCTGGCTGCAGACGGAAGGCTTTTGCTGAACGGAAATGCCAGGACGGCGCCAGCCGCAGCGGTTCGGGAGACAGAGGTCTTCTGGATGACGGAGTGGGCGGACTTCTACGAGTACACGACATACTCCTCGGCATCGGTGCCGATTCCGCAGAAGAAGGGCATCGGGAAGCTGTTGGTTCGGCTGGAGCTGGACGAAGGGGCCAGCGTGAAGATTGAGATGCAGTTCGACTCAGACGGCGTTTGGCGCGAGGTGAAGACGCTGCAGGCGGAAAAGAAACGCAGCTTCTATCTGCCGATTGTGCCGCGCCGGTGCGATCACTTCCGCATCCGGATGACAGGCAGCGGCGGGTGCAGGCTGTATTCGATGGTGCGCGAGGTCTATACGGGCAGCGAACTGTAACCACGAAAGGAGACGACAATGGCACAGAGATTTACATACGATGAGTTTCAGCGGGAGCTGACGAACTCCGGACTTGGCAGCGAGTTCTCGGCGGCCGATCTGAAGCTGGCACAGCAGAATCCGGATGCGGGAATGAGCATCCTGAAATACAAGCGCGACTACCACAACGCCACGACGCCGGAGCAGCGGGCACTGGCAAACCTAGGCGCGGAAGGCATCCGCAGCAGCTACGGAAACTACACGGGCGGCGGAGCGGGTTCACAGTTCTACCTCGACCCACTTTCCCCGAACAGCTTCCAGCAGGATGCAAAGCCGACGTACTCTTCGAGCCGAACGGGGTTGGTGGACGATCTTCTGAACAAGCAGCTGAACTATGGCAACTATTCTTATGACGTCGCACAGCCGGAATACACGAACCGGTACGACGAGACCATTCAGGATTTGCTAAAACAAATTCTGAACCGCGAAGCGTTCAGTTATGACCCGGAGCGCGATCAGCTCTACAGCCAGTACCGCAAGCAGTACACCCGCGAGGGAGACCGCGCACAGCAGAACGCCATCGGCGCGGCAGCGGCGGCGTCAGGCGGCATCCCGTCGAGCTATGTAGCGACGGCAGCGGCGCAGGCCGGAGATTATTATGCAGCGCAGATGACAGACAAGATTCCGGAGCTTTACCAGCTGGCCTACAACAAGTACATGAACGACTACAACATGAAGCTCAGCGATCTGGGAGCCGTGCAGGGCGCAGAGCAGTCGGACTATGACAAGTATCTCAACGAGCTGCAGCAGTACAACACGAACCGGAACTTCGATTACCAGACATGGGCAGATGCTTACAGCCGGATTGCAAACGACGTGCAGACGGCGAGCGCACTGGAGCAGCTGGACTACACGAAGTATCTGAACGAGCTGAACCAGTACAACACAGACCGCAGTTTCAGCTACCAGAACCTGCTTGACGAGATCAACCAGCAGACGGGACTTCGCGGCGAGGCACTAGAGAAGGCGCAGCTGGCTGCACAGTACGGCGACTATTCGTATCTCCGGAAGCTGGGCATCGACACGTCCGCATACGAGGCAGCGCTGGCGGCCAAGGGCGCTAGAAGCAGTGGCGGCGGTTCCGGCTCCGGAAGCGCTGGCGGCTCGAAGATCAACGGCGGCGGAAGCTACAGCGGCAACGTGGCCATGGCGAGAGATTCGTATAACGGCGTACAGCGGACGATCTCGACACTGCTCGGCCAGGGCAACTATGACAGGGCCTATGATGTGGCCGTCGGCGCACGCGGGCAGATGTCGAAGCAGCAGTGGTCTGACGTGGCGAAACGGATTTACGAGGTGAGCGGAATCAAGATCGACGACTCCGTGAAGTACAAGTAAGGAGGAAAGTATGAGCGTTATTTCCAAGAAATCTTTCCTGAACAAAGCGGACAAGCAGCAGAGCAACTGGGAACAGACCACCGGCCAGGAGGCCGGTGGCGTCCTCAATAAGCAGGACTTCATCCGCCAGGCGCAGAGCGCCGCACAGCAGCGCCGCCAGGCGCAGGAGCAGAAGGCCCATCAGAGCGAGAGAAGCGGATTCGACCGGACGGCAACGCCTGCCAGCATTGCAGGACTCGGCGCATCGGCCCCAACTTCTCAGCGGCAGAAGGAACGATACAACCAGGAGATCGGCCAGTATGGCGTGGGCAACATCGACCTTTACAACCGGCCGCAGTATCGGAACGCCGACGGCAGCATCTCGACCGTGGACAGCACGAGCTTCAACATTCAGGGCAAGGAGGTGCTGCTTCCGTCGGTCTGGATGAAAGACGGGAAGGCATACCGCAGCAGCGACGGAGACGAAATTCTGCAGCACTTCTACGACACCGGGGAGTTCCTGGGTGTATTCGACACAGTGGATGCTGCGAACAGCTACGCAGAAAAGCTGCATGATGCGCAGGATTATTACTACACCACGCAGCGCGAGCAGGCGCTGGACGAAACGGTAGCGCACGATCAGCTGCAGGGTATGAAACGGACGCTCGCCATCTTGGAGAGCCAGAAGAAGCAGGAGCAGGCGCAGCAGCCCAGTATTCTTTCCATGCTGGGCAAAGCCAGCGATTCGACGCTGCCAACTTTCCGGGCAGGCTCTGCGCAGAGCGAAACAGACCGGCGCATCCAGGCGCTGCAGGACGAGATCGACCGCCAGGAGAGCGAGAGCCAGATGCAGGGCACGAAGCGGCCGGAGACGTACACCGCGAAAAATGTGGGACGATATAAAGACCGGCTCATTGCGCTGGCCAGCGTTCCGGGAATCTGGACGAAACACCAGAATCAAGAGGCGGAAGAGATCATCGGCACACAGAACGGGTTCGGCGGGCTTCTTGGCTATGAGCAGAATGTGACGGCCTTTGCGCCGTATCAGGAAGCGATGCGCAAGGGTGACACAGAGGCGGCAAAGCAGTGGCAGCAGATTTACGATGTTCTTTACACAAGACTGTACTCCAAGCAGACGGCGGTTGCGAGCGGGCTGCAGGAGGGGCTGGGTGTGACATCGGCTGCGGCTGCAGTCGGAAAAGCGCTCGGCGCGAACGAGGACGAGTATCACCGGCAGATGGAAAACGCGCAGCGGGCGCAGGCAGAGCATCCGGTGCTCGCGGGCGGCGCGAAGATCGCGGGAAGCCTGGCGTTGATGTCCGGCATCGGAGAAGCGGCGGGCGCTGGGCTTGCGGCAGCAGGAATGAATACCGGCAGCCTCGGCTTCAAGGTGGCGGCGGGAGCGCTGAGCTTTGCCGGAGCCGACGCCGTACACAATGCAGGCGCAGCCGCCATGGGCGACATGAGCACGGAAGATTACCTCAAACGCATTGCCATCAGCGGCGCACAGGGCATGGCTGGCAACCTGGCAGGCGGACTGGTAGGAACGGGTCTCGCCAACGTGCTGCGTGATACGCATAAGATGACGCCGTTCATGGAGTTTTTACGGCAGACAGCAAGCGGCGTGACGAATGCGAGCGTGAACCAGGCGGTCGGTTATCTCGCAGCGGATGAAAAGCCGACGAAAGAAGAGATCGCCACAAACCTCGTGACGGCTTTCGCGTTCTCCGTACTCAACGGTGCCATCAGCAGCTACCAGGCGACGCAGCAGCAGAAGGCACAGATGAATCAGGCGTACCAGGCCATCGAGCAGGGATACCGCGCAATGACGGCCGGAACGGAAAATATGACGCCGGAAGCGAAGGCACAGCGGGCACAGTTCATCATGCAGCAGACGCAGAGTCTGCGCGAGAGCATCAACAGCTATTACATTGCGGGCCAGCAGAAGGCTGTGGACAATCTGAACGAAACGCTCGATCTTATCGATGAGGCGATGCGGGCGTATGTCAATGGGTACACCGCAGCGTCCAGCGCCATGCAGACGCCGAATGTCATGCTGCCGGGCGGCGGAAGCACGGGCCAGCTGCCAACGGCGGCAGACCTGCCAACGACACCGACAGACCCGCAGATGCAAAAACAGGTGGAGCAGGAGATTCAGACCGCCATCCAGCAGGGACTGCAGCAGGCAGAGGCCGGAACACAGAGCGCACAGCAGCCGGAGAGCGGGCAGGCTCTGCAAAGCGGGAACGCGGCGGCCGCAGCTGCGCAGATTGCGGGGCAGAGCCAGCAGGTGCAGCAGCCGAATCTTCCAACGGCGGCACAGGCCGCAGCCGTGCAGCCGCAGCAGTTGGAACAGAGCACGCAGCAGGAAGCTGGGCTGCCGACGCCGCAGCAGGTGCAGACCGAACAGACTGCCACACCGCTGGAACGCCTGGAGGCCATGGGCGTGAGCGGAAAACGCGCACAGTCGATGGCACGCGGCATTGAGGCGTTCTATCGCGGGCAGATCACAGATGGCGAAGTTCTCAACAAGCTGCTCTCTTTCCCGGAAGTGCAGAACGTCATGCGGCAGATGACGGACGCGGACATCGAAGCGGTCGTGTCCGGAAACGTGCAGGCACAAAATCAGCAGCCGGTCAATGCTGCCGTGCAGCAGGTGCCAGGGAGCCAGCAGCCCGGCGTACAGAATGAAGCCACAACACCTGAAGGAGGAATGAACAATGGCACAGAACAGCTTCCAGCCGGGCAGCAGCCAGGCGCAGAACAGCAGGGCGAGCAGCTACCTGATGGAGACGGCGGACGGATTCTCCGTGAGAGTACCGGCGGACAGAGTGGAATCCTGGCAGAAGGCAGACCACAACGCGCCTTTAACCAGGGCAGAACAGCTGTTGAAAGAGAGAATCTTGGACGAACTCTACGGCTCGAAAAAGTAAGCAGCCAGAGCCTGGGCCTGCCGAACGGAACGGAGGAACGCGAGATTCAGGTCATGCCGGAATCTCACTGGGATACGCAGATGCAGCAAACGGCGCAGCGCATTTCCTATGAGACCGGGAAACCGGTGACGTATGTGCTTGGTTCCATCCGCATCCGCCAGGCAGATGGCTCGGTAAGCGCGGCACGCGGCGTCTACACAGAAAACGGCATCATCGTCCAGGCAGACCACCGCTATCTGAACATCGACCAGATCGCAGACCACGAGGCCTTCCATGATTACGCGGCCAACAATCCGGGGCTTGTGCGGCAGATCGAGCGGGCCATCGTAGAACAGTACAGCCGGGAAGAATTTGACGCAGTGGTCGAGAAGTATCTGAAGAACCTGCGCGGCGTATATGATTTGCCGGAGCACGCATCCGGACAGGAAGTAGCCGAGGTTTACGGCATCGTCAAAGAGGAAATCTGTGCGGACGCTTATGCAGGAATCAACTTCTTCGGCGCCCACGCCGAAAAGTACCGCAGCGAGGCGCAGGCGGTTCTGCAGGAGCGGAAGATCACCACGCCAGGCAGCGAGACGGCAGCGGCGACACAGCGCAGGACTGGGCCGCCAGAGCGCTACAGCATCGGTGAGATCACTGACAAAGCCGGAAACAATTACGGGCGCGGCGTACATCTGGATTCGACGCTGTTGGAAAATCTGAGTGACAGCGAACGGGTGCAGATGGTCAAAGAGCGCGTGAAAGAACTCGGTGGACAACATTTTACGGCGTATGACGGCAACGGGAATGAGGTCGATATTCAAATCGCAAAGCCGGGTGCTCGCTTTGTAAATAAATCGGGGAAAAGCGTTCCGGTAAACAAAGACCTAACCACGAAAAACCGCAAATCAAAGGTCAAGCAGGAGGCGGTTGTTCTTGCGGATGAGCTGATAAATACAGCGAAACACAAGAAAGACACGCCTGCAAGGTATCCACACGGCTGGCTCGACGATAATGGTAGAAACGATTGGGCTGAATGGAAAACCTATATCCAGGACAAAGAAAACACCGTATGGGAAGCGACACTTCATATTGCCACATCCGCAGACGGTGAAAAGATTCTGTATGATATTGACCCAATAAAAAAGACGGGGCAGTCCGGAAACTCGGACACATCCACCGTCGAACCCATTGTAGCAGATGAAGCTGAACCTGTCAAGCGCGAGGACGAGGAAGAAATGCCGAAGCTGATGAACCTGCAGCGCTATTCGGACATTGCCGGGCAACAGGAACAGACGGCGGAAATGACTAACGCAGAGCCTACCACCGTTGGGGCTATCACCAGCGGTAGTCAATCGCTGGGAGGGAGCGCACCCGCCATCAGCTCTGCGTCTGAGGCCAGTGTAGCAGAGAAACGGCAATCCGTCAAGATTCCGTCCGCTTCGGACGAGTCGAGCGAAAACACAAATAAAGCACCTGCGCCTCCCCGTCAGTACCAGAATGGTACAGCTAAAGCGGAAAACCGCCCTGTTAGGGTGCCCACAGATGCTTCTGAGGCCAGTGTAGCAGAGAAGCGGCTGCCTGTCAAGGCCCGGTTCTCCATGGACGAGCCGGTGGAGCAGACGCAAGACTTGATGGCCATTCACAATCTGGACGGCAAGAAGATGGACAGTATGCTGCAGCTCGGCGCCATCCCGTCGCCGTCGGTCGCTATTGTGAAGGCGAGCCAGGGGCATACACAGTACGGAGACTATACGCTGGTCTTCCCACGCCAGAGCATCGACCCGCAGGCAGACCGGCGCAACAAGGTCTACGGAGCAGACGCCTGGACGCCGACGGCAGCAAACGCAATCGTCGAGCGGGAGGTGAACTACGAGGCCAGACGCGCCGCAGAGCAGAAGATCGCGCAGCTGGCGAACCAGGTGGCGGGCGGCATCTTCTCTCGTGACAGCGTCATCGGCAGCCGCGTGGACGAAGTGGCCACGATGGACGAAGCGGAGCTTGCAAAACAGCTTGCCAAAGACGACGCAGTGCGGGCCGCATATCTTGCAGAGCAAGGGAAAGACATCGAGCCTGTACTGAAGGAGAAAGTCTGGGACAGCTTCGGCAACCAAGCGCTGCAGGACTACACGGAGAAAATCGGTGCACAGGAGCTGGCACGGCTGTATGTGAAGCTGGAGACCGGCGACCGGCTGACAGCGGCAGAACTGGAGACGGCACGCGAGAGCATCATGGACGCCTGGATTGCAGACCATGAGTATGCGCTGAACCGAAGGCCGGAGCTGCGCGAGACGCGCATTGCACGGCAGCGCGACAAGATCAGCGATGTGCGCGTGGAGGATTTCATCCGGAACGCAGAAGCGCTTTATGAAGACGGCGGCCAGACACGCGACGGCGTAGACCGCTATGCCACGCAGGATAAGCTCCGCGAAGCGGTGGACGATGCTGATGTCGAGGCATGGGTACGCGGGCAGCTTCGCGGCGTGCTGGGCGAGCCGGGCATCTACAATGGGAAGGAACGCTTCACGGCTTCCGGCAGGAGAAGGAGCTTCCGGGAAACGCACGGCGCGTACACGGCAGAGAACATCGTAAAAGCAATGAACCAGGCAAGCGCCAGGGGCGAGAGCTACTGGGGTGTGGGCGCAAAGGGAATCTTATCTGTGGCGACGCCACGATACAAAAGCGTGGACGCCATCCATGCAGACGAGGGCCGTCTGCAGAATATGCCGGAAGAGGAATATAACCAGCTACTGCAGGAACTGGACAAGCGCATCGAGGGCATCGTTGCAGATGTGCAGAAGACGGCCGGAAGCTATGATATGGATGAGATCGCGGGCCTTCTCATGGAGAACGCCGGGCAGGACGCCATGCGCATCCAGCAGGCCTTCAGCAGGCAGGGGTATGACATCGACGGCGGGCTTGCCACGGAGATTGCCGGTATGTACCGCCAGGCGGCAGAAATGCCGACGGGATATTTCGAGGCGAAGCCGCAGCGCGTGGTCACATTCGACGAGCCGGTCTGCATTGCGCCGGATGATTGTCCGCCGGAACGGCTGGAGAAGATGAAGGCGGCGGGCCTGAACGTTATCGAGTACGAGGCCGGGAACGACGAGCAGCGCATGGAGATCGCCAGAAGTCTGAAGGGTATGCGCTTTTCCGTGGATGAACCGCAGGCGGAAACCGGCAGCGAGATCGAGCAGGCGCCGGAGAACAAACCGGCAGAGCCTGAGCAGAAGGAGAAAAAGCCGCGCAAGAAGAACGAGACGAAGCCGGTGGCTGAAAGCCTGCCGATCATCGCAAAGCGGAATCTGCGGCAGGATATGCAGGGCATCTTCTCCATTCCGGAAGGACGGCGGGCAGAGATCAACCAGATCATCGACGGCCTGGCAGACCGGATGCTCAAGAACGGCGAGCTGACACAGGAAGACCGGGATGCCTTCTTCGACCGGATGTACGCGGAGGGCGTCATGGAAGTGGCAGCAGATGAGTATCTGCAGCAGGCACGGTCGGAGATTGCGGGGCGTCGCATCTATGTGCCGGAGAGCGTGAAGCATGAGTTCGGAGACGACTGGGGCTATTTCCGGAAGAAGGCATTTGCAGCAGGCGTTATGCTGGTAAACGATACGAGCGCAGCTGGTATCGACATGGTAAACGCAGAGCTTGCAGACACGCTGCCGGGGATGTTCCATGCGGACGATCTGGACAGCCGGGAGATTCTGGAGAACATTGTGCAGACGGCGGAAGAAGGCAAGAGCCAGAACATGAGCCTGGCGCAGTACACTGCGCTTCTGGCCGGGCAGGAATATGTTTCGGAAGACGAAGTCCTGGACAATATCGAACGACAGATGGACGAAGCACTGCACACGTTCACGCGGACAGCAAAGCTGGAGGTTCATCTGCGAGACAGAACCGGCGTGAAGATCGCGCAGGAGCGGGAGAAGTCGGCAGCCGCCCGGCAGCGCGAAGCACTCAGCCGCGCGAAGGAGCGGCAGCAGCGCAAGGAGATGAGCCAGCGGCAGCGGGAATACCGCGAGCTGAAGGAGCAGCAGAAGAAGACACTGAAGGCGCTGCAGTGGCTGGCCAAGAACCAGTACCGGGCACCGGAGGAACTGCAGGGAACCTGGGACGAGGTGCTCGGAGACCTGGACATCTACGCAGTGAGCGCAGCCAACGAGATGCGCTATTCCAAGAAGTACGACGCGACGTGGAAAGACCTGGCCGAGATGTATAAGGACGCACAGACAAACGACCCGAACTTCCTGCCGTCGAAAGAGCTGGAAAAGATCGTTCACCGCCTGGACAACAAGAAGATCGCGGACATGGATTTGAACGCGCTGCAGGATTTGTATAAGGCAGCCGTCGGACTGCGGACGGAGTTCTACAACCGGAACAACGTCATCAACGACGACATGAACCGGCTGTTCGCAGAGGTCTACACGGACAGCAAGAAAGAGCTGGACTTTGGCGCACAGACGAAGGCAGGCGAAGCGGCACGCCAGGGAAAGAAGCTGGACAGCCTGTTCAACCAGGAACAGCTCTCTCCGATGAACGTGATGCAGCGCATGGCAGGCTGGAACCCGAACAGCGCGTGGTACTCCATGGCCAAGCAGCTGGAGAAGGGCGAGCGGGACATCCGCGACTACACGGTAAGCGCCACAAAGCAGCTGCGTGAGTTCTTGACGGAGCATGAAGACTGGGCCAAGAAGGCAGACGGCCAGGGAGACGACGGCATCTGGTATGAGGTGAAGATTCCGCAGCTGGTCGGCGCTCTGGAGGTCGGCAAGCCGCCGAAGTTCGGGGACACGATCACGGTATGGATGACGCCGACGCAGAAGGTGCACATGTACCTGGAGAGCAAGAGCACGGAGAACCTGCGGCACATGGAAGGCGGCCGTACTTTCGCCGACAAAACGCTCTACAGCCAGGGCAAGCGTCGCGAGGCCTTCGCCCAAGGCAAGACCGTGCGCATGGCACCGGAAAACGTGAAGGCGATCGTCGGCAGCTTAACGCCGGAAGAGCAGGAACTGGCACAGGCGCTGGAGCAATATTACAACGTGTTTGCCAAGAAGGAGATCAACCGCGTTTCCAACATTCTATACGGGTACGACAAGGCTGTGAGCAAGAACTATACGCCGATCTACACCAACTCCAACTACACCAAGAGCGAGCTGGGCGTCTACGACGCGACGGCGGAAGGCGTCGGCAATCTGAAGAGCCGCCAGTTCTCCAAGAATCCGAGTTACAACATCGGCGCCTTCGATGCTTTTGAGCGTCATGTGGAGCAGACGGCACGGTTCGTGGGCATGGCAATTCCGGCCCGGAACTGGCAGACGCTGCTCAACTGGCGCGAGCGGGAAAACTCCATGGCGGATATTATCACCCACGACTGGGGCGACGAAAGCCTGAAGTACATCCAAGACCTGGTGCAGACGCTGCAGGGCGGGGCCGCCAGCACACGCGACAGCGTGAGCATGGGCACGGAAAAAATCTTCAGCAATTATATCGGCGCCGTGTTCGGGGCAAACCCATCCATCGTCTTTAAGCAGCTGGGTTCGATTCCGCTGGCGGGTGCGTGGCTGGACTTCAAGAACTTCCCGTCGCCGGGACAGGTAAAGCGCATCGACCGGAGCCTGATTGAGAAGTACACGCAGGAGCTGGACTGGAGAACGCTGGGCTATTCCACGCCGGAGACCAAGCAGCTGAAGGAAAATCCGAACTGGACACAGACAAACAAGTTCACGAACTTTATCTTCGGCGGCGGAGCGATCACCGCCATGGACGGCTGGGCCGCGAGCGTGCTGTGGCCGTGGGCGGAAAACAAGGTACGAGCTGAGTTCCCGGAGCTGGAGACCGGAAGCCAGGAGCAGATCGACAGCGGAAGCAGCCCGTTCTATCAGAAGGTTGCAGAAGTATTCAACGAAGCGGTGGCGAGAAGTCAGTCCACCTCGGACGAGATGCACCAGGGCACGCTGCGTAAGAGCAAGAATCCGGTGACGCGGGCATTTACGATGTTCAAGTCGGACAGCTCGCAGACCTACAATGCGCTGCGGCAGCGTGCCGGTGAGGCGGAATACTACAAGCGAATCGGAGACACAGAGAATTACAACAAGGCCAAGCGTGGGCTGGGCGTTGCGTTCCTGGCAGCCGTCGGCGGATACATCTGGGCGCAGGGCATCGAGTTCTTGATGAACCTCTGGAAGCGCAAGGGCAAAGCATACCGCGATGAGGACGGGAATCTCACAGCCGGAAGCGTGGCAAAGGAAATGGCGCTGGGGCTGGTGGGCGATCTGGCCAGTATCGTCACCTATGGAGAAGAGATTGCGGACGTCGTCGGCAACATTCTCACGGGCGACAAGTGGTACGGCATCGACACGCCGGGCCTGGAGCAGCTGTCCGACGTCGTGGAGACCATTGTGGAGCAGGGGCAGAACGGTCTGGATGTGCTGAAGGATGCAGCGGACGTCGTGAAGAACGGTGGAAGCCTGGGCGAGTATCTGCACCGGCACAGCGGAGATATTGTCGGCGGCATCAAAGACCTGGCGGCCGCAGCGGCCACATATCTGCCGGGCATCTCGGTCAACAATCTGGAGGCATATCTGATCGGCACGGTGCGCTGGGCCTCGCCGGAGCTTGCGGCGGCATATGACGATGCGCTGGCCACGGCGAACAAAAACCAGATGAAGGGCATGCGCGGTGCGGAACTGGAGCGCAAGATCAGCGACACCCTGCACAACCGGCGCGTGGAGACGGACGAGACGACGAACGAAACGCTTGCTTCTCTCTACGAAGGTGGATTCACAAAGGCGGTTCCGTCTGATACGCCGGGCAGCATCAGCGTTGACGGCGAAGGCCGCAAGCTCTCGGCCTATCAGAAGCAGGTCTACGATAAGACGTGGAGCAGCGCCGTCGGAAGCAGGCTGCAGGAGCTGATCGCAAGTGACGTGTTCCAGGCGGCGGACGACGAGACGCGGGAGAAGATGCTGAGCGGGCTGTACGAATACGCCGGAGAGAAGGCAAAGGCAGCTGTCTTCGACGACTATGAGGTGAAGACCTCGACGCAGAAGGCGGACGACGTGCTGGCAACGGGCGCAGAGATGGTGGACTATCTGGAGCTGAAGCTGGCAGGAGCCGTGGACAAGTATCTGGACGCGATTGATGGCGGGCTGGACACACAGAGAGCGAAGGACGTGGCGCTCGGTATGGCAGAGCTTACGCCGGATGAGGGGAAGAAAACGGTATCCGACGTGCAGAAGTGGCGTGCAGCCATCGACGCAGTAGATGGAGCGGATGCACAGCACGACGCTCTGCTCGCGGTGATGAAGGACTCGACAAAGCAGAAATACGAGATCGCCGACAGCTACGGCATCGAGGCAAGAACGTGGGTGCAACTGAAGGAAATCCTGCCGCAGTTCGACGAAGATGGGAACGGCAGCTATAAGGGCGAAGAGATCGAGAACGCCATTGATGCGATGAACGGGCACGGCGGCATCATGCTGCCGGGCGGCGACGGGCCGCAGCAGCTGACAAACGAGATGCGGGCCGTGCTCTGGCAGCTGTTCACCGGGAGCAAGAGCGCGAAGAACAATCCGTACAGCGAGCGCGTGGGCAGCCAGGTGATCGCGGAGCGCGAGAAGACAAAGCAGGAAGACTAGCAGATGGGCATAGAAAGAGCACCGCCAGGGAGACCTGGCGGTGCTTGATCTTAAAATTCATCGATGTCTATGGAGATCGTCTGCATATTTCCGTTGTAAACAGGATAGAGCGTGACAGTCCAACCGCTCACATATCCGCCTATTTCGCTGAAGTCAAAAAGGCTGGTAGATTTTGAACACACTGTAGCATCACCAAATAAACGCTTCAAACCATACCATACGTCGCCGGAAGCATAGAAAAGATCGAAGTCGCCTAGCGGCACATCAACATCGACGATGTCACCAGCATGGATAAAAACGCACAGCACATCAACGCCAGAAATATGATCTTTCAATTTAACGACGTAGTACCCACTGCCGGACGTTTCGATGGTAAAAGGGGCAACACGATCTTGCTGATCGTGATACAACACCTCCCCGCTGCCCGGAACAGGAAAAGGTTTCATGGTAGAAGCTGGCGGAAAAGATGGCTGCGCAGTCACTGGAGTATTGATTGCTTCTGCGGTCACTACAGTCGTGGCTGAAGGTTTTCCTATATTGGAGGAAATGCAGATGAGAACAAGACACCCGAACAATGTGGCTGCAATGCTAGCAAGAGCGACAACAGTTTGCTTAGACCTAGAAGGCGCCCGCGAGGCGTGACGTGGTGGCTGAGTGGGCGGCGTTGGCGAAGTTGAAAAACTAGGAGACGCTTCGGCCTTTACCGGAGAAAGGAGTTTAGCGTCATATAGCCTTTTGGCATCGGGGTCTCTCAGCGTATCGTAGATCGCATTGAGTTCCTGCATTTTCTGGTGTGCGATTTCGGGAGTAACATTCCCTGCGTCCGGGTGAAAAAAACGAGCTTGCGCAAGGTATGCGCGGCGTATTTCATCTTGCGAACTGCAGAATTTGGGGACACCTAGGAGAGCGTAATAATCGACAGACATGGCTACACCTCCACAAAATTTTCATTTTAATCATCTTTTTTATAAGATTAGCACGAAGATATGTTAAATTCAAGCAAGATTATGCAAAAGATGATTATAGGGAGGCGGAGCGGTGCGGCTCTATACTCTGGATGGACGGTTCAACTTATGCGGCAAGCGGGTGCGTGAGGCGCGGATAAAGGCTGGAATGAGCCAGGACACGCTGGCGGCGAAGCTGCAGCTGGCCGGGCTTCAGATTGGGCAGATGGCAGTGAGCAGAATTGAAACTGGGAAGCGCGTGGTGCCAGACTTCGAACTGCCGGTCATCGCCGGTGTACTGGGTGTCAGCACGGACTGGTTGCTGGGAAAAGAATAGACCTCTCTGCTGCGCAGCAGGGAGGTCTATTTTTGACGGCTTGACATTTCGGCTTAATCAGCTTTAGAATAAAAAGCAAGAAATGGCAATAGGAGGCCGGACAGATGGAACAGATGAAGCGGACGTTTAAGCACCTGCAGTACAGAGACAGAATCAAGATCGAGATGATGCTGCGCGAGAAGGCCAGCATCCAGCAGATTGCAGACCGGCTGCACGTCACCTATCAGACCATCTGGCGCGAGCTGCGCCGCGACGGGGTGTGGTATGAGCATACGCTGAGCAACTTAACGACAGAGCGGCGGTACTCGGCGGACATCGCGCAGGCGCAGTATGAGAAGAACAAGCGGGCGAAAGGCGGGATGATTAAGCTCGGCCACGACTTCGCACTGCATGATTTCATCGAGCAGAAGATTGGGCGGGAACACTATTCCCCGGCGGCAGTCATCATGGAGATCAAGCTGCGCGGGCTGAAGTTCGACGTGGACATCTGCGAGAAGACGATCTACAACTACATCAACAGCGGGGATGTTTTCTTCTCCATCACGAACAAAGACCTGCCGCAGCGCGGCGAGCACAAGCGGGAATACAAGAAGGTGCGCGAGGCCAAACGGCAGGCGCCAGGAGAAGGCATTGAGAACCGGCCGCCGGAGATCGATGAGCGGAAGGAAGAAGGACACTGGGAGATGGACACGGTGAAAGGAAAGAAGAATGGCCGCAAGTGTGCGCTCATGCTATCGGAACGCGCGATGCGAACGGAACTGGTTCTGCCGATGGCGGCGTGCACAATGGAGTGCGTCGTGGAAAAGCTCGATCAGCTGGAGCGGCGCTGGGGCAACAAGTTCAGCCGCATCTTCAAGACGATCACGGTGGACAACGGCAGCGAGTTTATGGACTACGAGGGAATGATGACGAGCAAAGAGACCGGCGAGCGGCGCACGCAGGTCTTCTATTGCCATCCCTATCGCAGCAACGAGCGCGGCACCAACGAGAACCAGAACCGGATGTTCCGCCGGTTCTTCCCGAAAGGGACGGACTTGGACGCCGTTCCGGACGAGGACATCAGCGCCGTGCAGGACTGGATGAACAACTATCCGCGCAAGCTCCTGGGCGGAAAGACGGCGGGGATGCTGTTCGACGAGTTTGTGGCCTCGCTGAGCTGAAAAATTTTTTCGGATTTTTTGAAATTAACTCTTGCAATTTACGTATTCTATGCAGAAGACGTTTTTTTGTTTACAG
>OLSB01000256.1_pt1 | contig 64070 bp, 56 predicted proteins | sample 1672071 | NCBI WGS metagenome assembly OLSB01 (sample SAMEA3136642, study PRJEB25190) | human gut metagenome | biome: human gut; feature: human-associated habitat; material: faeces | place: Austria | collected 2013
AAATGACCTCTGCATTTACGATTTCTGTAGCTCGATTGCGGATGTTATTGCTCCGTCTGACCCATTTCATTGGGGCGGTTGCTTTGAGATTTTCAGTAACATTTTCATCTTCGGACAGTCGCATTACAATGTCATTGAACAGTGCTTGCGCTTGCAGTTCGATCTCTGTAAGATAGCTGTTCAGTGTCCCGGCAGTGAGCAAATTGTAATAGCGTACACGGTGATGCTCTTTCAGGTACCGCCGGTGTCGCTGCCCCCATACGCCGATCAGCACCTCGTCCTGTTCTCCAATCTTAAGATTGGGTAAGAAGTAGTCTCCCTCCTGTCGGTATGTGCCGCCCAGTTTTTCAAACTCCGTCATTGTCGTTACCTCCTGCTATACCGTATATATGACCTTGATTTTTTTGACCTTGGCATTTACAAATTTGATTAATAACTCATCAACTGCATCGGTATACCGCCCTGCTGCAATAAGTTTGCTCCGCAGGTTGTTTAGGCTCTCGATGATAAGCCTCCGTTCTGCCGTATCAAGCGCAAGATAATAGCCTTGCTTCATCTGCCGTTCCTCCTTTGATATTCTGCAACCATTATATCGAAGAAGGCGGCCTGAATCGAATGTGCGGATAAAATTCTAAAGAAGCTATTCGTGTGCGAGATGAAATATGTGTGTTTCTGCCGGTTAATTCATTGTTTTATGAAATCCGTTATCACCACTCGCACCAAAAATGTTACCTGACTTGATAGAATCTCAAGTCAGGTATTTTTTAGGCTCTGTTAAAAATGTTGGGGTGGCGGATACTTCAAGGATTACAGAGCCTTTTCATTTTTTGAAAAACGCTGTTTTCATCAACTCCTACGGGAGTATTCCGCAGCCGGTTCCCTGATACTGCTGATGATCTCGATTTGGGGTACAAAGAACAGCCATGCCGAAAATTCCGACAGATAATCCTTATACAACCAAAAGCAACGAGCGATGCTGATACAAATCATATAAAAACGACACATTCACCTGAAAAAAGTGTCTATCACATGGCGCATACCTTTCATATAATATTTTATGAAAACAATGGTGTGCACTACGTCAGTGAGGGGATCATTACATAGATAGAGAATGGGCATTAAAAAATTTGGAGGCAGCGGAGTATGATTGCAGAAAACCGAGCAGTGAAAATTGCCATGATAGTGTTATTGGTTATTGTTGTAAGCACAGCTTTTGTAGGTGGACGATACATGAAATCAGTAAGCCAAAACAAAAAAGAAATTTCAGCAATTTCATTTACTGAAATTGATCTTGCAGATGTGCCCGATGGAGTTTATCAGGGGGAATATGATGCAGGGCAGGTAAGCGCAAAAGTACAGGTCATGGTGAAAGAACATGCAATTGAAGAGATAGATCTTTTAAAACATCGTAACGGAAAAGGCCAGTCAGCAGAAAAAATTCTTGATAAAATGGTTGAAAAACAGAGTGTGGACGTTGACGCAGTAAGCGGAGCAACGTGTTCAAGCAAGGTTCTGAGGAAAGCTGTGGAAAACGCTCTTGCAAGATAGTGCAGATGACAAAATCCGAATTATATGGTAAAATATAAACATAAAACATTTTCGGAGGCGACAAAATGGAAAAAGTATATGAATTTCTAAAGGCAGCACAAACCTATTATCTTGCCACCACAGAAGGCGGTCAGCCAAGGGTCAGACCTTTTGGCACTGTAAACATGTTTGAAGGAAAGCTTTACATACAGACCGGAAAGTCAAAATCCGTATCAAAGCAGATTCATGAGAACCCAAGGGTGGAGCTATGCGCCATGAATGGTGATGACTGGCTGCGTGTGACGGGAGAACTTGCGGAAGATGACAGGAGGGAAGCACGGAAAGCCATGCTGGACGCATACCCGCATCTAAGGAAACTTTATGATGAAGATGACGGTAACACACAGGTTCTGTACTTCAAAGATGCAACGGCTGTTTTCTGCTCCTTTACAAAGGATCCGGAAATTATAAAATTTTAGATAACACCAAAATAAAAACCCGCTGAATTAAAACTAATACAGCGGGATTTTTTTGTCATGCCTGGCTTTACGGGCGCTTTCCATTAGAAGTGTAATTGAATCAGATATAATATTTTTACTTTCCTCATCCAGTTCCTTTAAGGATGACAGAAAGCTGATAAGTTTTTCGGATCTCCTGTTTCCCAGATCATCCAGGGTGCGGGCGCCTGTATCACATATCAGTTCGTACATTATATTTACAAAAGCTTCACGCTGAGAAGGTTCCATACTGCCCACCCATGACTTGAGAGTCTCATCAACAAATTTGCTGTGCATGGTTACTTCTTCCAGTTCGTTGAAACTGTCTCGAATGACTTCCCAGGAATATAGATTGTGCTGGGGAAGGCCGGGTTTTTCAAGGCTCCTTATTACTTTAAGCTCTTCACCATGAAAGAGCAGCATTCCAACGACGGAAGACTGAGGGATAAAGGCCATTATTTTATTTTTAACGTTGCGGTATCCTTCTGAATTTATTATGCTTTCTTCAAAACCGGGTCCGTCAAAGTTATACACTTTCACTATTCTTCTCTGGATACCGGGACGGCAGAAGGCAGAGGCATACATTGCAAGATTTCCTCCTTTTGAGTGGCCTGTTACTATTATACGACCGCCCAAAACAGAAGACGCTCTGCTAAGGTAGTCAACTGCTGCTGTCTGGGATGGAACAGGACAAGAAAAGCCCATATTGAAGTCTTCCTTCCAGCCCAGGAGTGTATTGTCGGTGCCTCGGTACGAGATACAGACAGTGTGGCTGTCGACTGTTATGGATATTGCCGCAAACTGTTTTTCGGCATTTTCGTCCCATTGGCTTATATATCCGCAAAGCAGCAGATTGCTGAAACGAGGAGAAGAAGATATTTTTTTCAGCATTGCCAGGTCAGAACCGCGATATATTCTGTCTACCGCATCCGGCAAAGAAAGAAATCTGTCAGCAGCATCTCCGGCAGAAATTTTTTCTTCAAAAGAAGAAGACACTATGCCGTTGAAATCTATGTACGCCAGACGAGAAAGAACAGCTATGTCTACTTCGTTTAAAGGAAAAGATTTAAGGGAAAGATCGCCGCGCCATTCCATATAACTCAGTATGTTTTTCAAAGCGTTGACCTCCTGTTGAATTTGATGTTACCGATATAATACTTTAACACCGCGAATGTGTCAAATAAAGAAGTGTTGACAACGTGGAAAAAGAGTGATAACATGTAAAAGTAAAGTGAATATTTGAGCAAGGCAAAATCGGAAGCCGGTGTAATTCCGGCACTGTGTCTCAGCAACCGTGATATCTACGAACGGATTATGCGTTAAATCGCAAGTCACTGGAGCGAAAACTCTGGGAAGGCATCCAAGTAGGCTTTAAGGATTAAGTCGGTAGACCTGTCAAAGCTCCTTTTTTATCAAGTCTTCTGAGGTGAGACGATGATTTTTTTGTTTGAAAAAACAGGTATTTTTGCAAAAAAATTTCGGCGCTTAACTGACTTGAGCGCCTTTTTTTGTTGCTCAAAGTGAACTTTTCATCCTTTTGGAGGCGGCGTAGCTTACCGCCTCCTTTCTCAAAATTTTTATGAACGGAGGGAAGAAATGAACAAGAAATCCATTATAAGTGCATTACTTATTATTGTAATGGTTTTCACAATGCTCTTTGGGTTTACCGGCTGTTCAGATGACAAAGAAGTGATTATGCCGCAGCTTAGAATCAACGAGCAGACAAATTACTGGGAAGTGTCCTATGATAATGGTGACAGCTGGATTTCTATGGGTGTCAAAGCTACAGGAGAAGATGGCAAGGACGGCGCAGATGGAAAGGACGGAATTAACGGTATCAATGGCACTAACGGCGTCAACGGCAAGGACGGAACAGATGGAAAAGACGGCAAAGATGGTGTAAACGGTAGCAACGGTCAGGCAGGAGCCGACGGAATTACACCGCACATCGGCAGTGACGGATACTGGTATGTAGGTGATGTATGCACAAATATATATGCAGGAACCACACAGAAGGTTACTGTTACCTTTAAGGAAGCTGCAGTTGAAAAGAAGGTTACTACATATGCAGGCTCAAGAGTAGGCTGGTATCTGCCTGAATGCAGCGTAGCAACCTTTGTGAACTGGTACAGCGATGAAGCATGCACAAAGCTCTTTGATTTTAACCAGGCAATAACAAAGGATACAACCGTATACTCCAAATGGAGCTATGATGATACCTTTAAGCAGGTGGCGTCTCTGATGGAAAAAGCAAGCCTGGGAAAAGCCAACTGCTTTGGAACAGCCGCATGTTTTAACTCCTCATACTTCAGAGTTCTTACGGATGACCACAGTTATTACGATGGTGCTGCAGGAATTGCAAATTACCTGAAAGGTGTATTTACAGAAGAAAACGGAAAGGTAACCGTATCCTCAAGCTCGGCTTTAAGACGGATATCTTATACAGATGCCGTAACAGTTCTTAACTTTGCTTCTGCATTCTCATCATACAGCGAATATATCACAAGAAACAATTTGTCCATGCCTGAAGATATCGCATCACAGAAAGAACTGGCAATAAAATTCTTTAATACTGTGGATTATAAAGCAGATGGCTATAACACGCACACAGGAGGCGGCGGGCTCACATTCCCGTCAATGTCCGTAACGGTTGTTGCCATGGGTTCGCTTATGAACCAGAATGATACAGACAGATTTGATACTCTGATAAAAGCCGCTTATGAGAACGTTGATGCATCCTTCTGGAACTCATCAATGTATCTGGAACCATTTTATCAGCTGTGCGCAAAATATGACTGGTTTGATAAGTCAAAATTTCCGGAGGTAACTGAACTGACCGACGCGTCGGTGGTTAAATACTATGCTTATGGAATAAATGTTGCAAAAGATTATCCTGAATTCTGGACAAATTATGTGAATAACGCTCTGTCAGACGGAAGACTGAGTGTGGCTGAGGCAAAAGCATTCGCATATCATTATGCATACCAGCTTACCGGTGGTGATGTATATCTGGGAATTTACGGAGGCAGCAGAGACATAGTTGATTTCAGCAAGATGTAATTCGGAGACATGCTCAGAAAAGAATTATTCATAAGGAGAGATACTATGAAAAAAAACAATATCAAGAAACTGATATCTTTTGCTCTTATTATCGCGATGCTTTTCTCGCTTAACACTTTTATTGCTTTTGCAGGAGAAGCATCCGATATAGAGTGGTACAATTTCAGAAACAATCCGGAAAACAACGGAATTGTTTCTTCGCAGACACCGATTTCAGGTGCAACAGCCAACCTCAAATGGGCGGAAAAATATGGAACAGGCTGGGCCGCAGCTCCTACACCTCCGCTTATTCTGGACGGATACCTGTATATAGGCATGTCCAACAAGATTGTAAAAATCGACAAAGACACCGGAGAAAAAGTGGCAGAGAGCGATGCTATGGTCGGAAATGTAGGCTATGCCATGAATCCGATAACATATGCCGACGGCAAACTGTTTGTCCAGGTTGGAAGCGGAATTATCCAGGCAGTAGACTATGAAACACTCAAATGCGTATGGTCTACGGAAAAGATAGGCGGTCAGACACTTTGTCCTATATCTTACGTGAAAATTGACGGGAAAGGATATATTTATACAGGAACATGGCAGAGTGAAGTCAAAGACGGAGCATATATGTGCTTTTCTACGGACGACAGCAATGTTAATGAAAACAAAATAAAAAAAGCCGAATGGAGATTTATACCATCCGGACAGACGGATCAGCTTTTAAGCGCAAATATTGTGTATGAAGATACGAAACTGACATGTGATGAAGACTTAAAAGCGGCCATTTCTGATGAAAGTTCGGTTTCAAGGAGAGGCTTTTACTGGGCAGGAGCATACGCCTGTGAAAAGTATATTGCAGTAGGAACAGATGACGGTACACGAGAAGGCGATTACAAAGCAAATGCATGCTTCTATACTCTTGACCCTGTTACAGGTGAGGTAATCGACAAAATTTCCGGAATAAAGGGCGATATAAGAACAACTGTCGTATACAATGAAGGAAATCTGTATTTCGGCACAAAAGGCGGGCTCGTTTATAAAGTCGCCGTTGATTCAGACGGAAAACTGGGCGAGGTAAAAAATATAGATTTAGGAAATATGGTAACGGCATCACCCCTTGTATATAACGGAAAGATTTACATAGGAGTATGTTCACCTCAAGGTCAGTTTGCAGCGGAAGGACATAAATTTGCTGTTATATCTACAGAAAAAATGGAACTGCTGTATGATCTGCCTATAAAGGGATATCCTCAGGCGGCTGCATTGCTGTCCACCGCATATGAAAATGAAGATTTTGACGGAGACGGAAAGGCAGACGGCAGGGTGTATATTTACTTTACATACAACAATAACCCCGGAGGAATATGTTACACCTATGATACGGAAGATAAAGAGAATTCCGCAACCGAAAGCTACGACCTTTTTATTCCGGATACAGCAATGCAGAACTACTGCATAAGCACCATATGTTCAGACAAAGAGGGAACGCTGTATTACAAAAACGACAGCGGATACCTGATGGCAGTGGAGGCAAACAATGCTTATATCAGCAACATTGAAGTCGAAGGTGCAAAATCCTGGAGCAATGAATTCAGTGCGGGAAAGGCAGAATATGAAGTTGTCATGGCTACAGGAACAGAAAAAGCTGTGGTGAAGCTTTCCCTTCCGGAAGGCATGAAGGCTGAAGTAAATGGTGAAGCATATGATGAAGTAAAAGGAAACACTGTGGAATTTGACAGCGAGGGCAGAGGCAAAGCGGAGATAAAAGCTATATGTGGAGCCGATGAAAGAACATACACGGTCAACTTCAGAGGACAGAGCAGTGAATGCACATTGTCAGGATTGAAGGTAAATAACAGCAACGCATTTTCAGGTGCCGCTCTTACTTTGACTCCTGAGTTCAGCAGCGACAAAACCGAGTATACAGTTGATATTGACAAACTTTCAAAGAGTTTCTACAATATATGGCCTGATGCGGCTGATGCAAACTCAACTGTGAAAGTTTACGCAGTGGAAAATGTTGACAAAAGAAAACAGAATGCCGACGGAACCGTAAGCATAACCGCAGTAAACAGTGGTCACAACAGGTATGCGATCTATCCGGCAGACGCGGATAAGTCAGTAAAGATAAAGATTGAAGTGATTTCTGAAAATGAGCAGCAGTCCGGTGTCTATACCGTTACACTGCAGAAATATTCAGCAGAGTATATTTCTGAGCTGGAAAATTACATCAATCCTGACGATTACGGCAAAGAACAGCAGGAGCAAGCTGCTGATATAATTTCAGATGCTGAAGCAGCAATAAGCAGCGCGGTATCCATGTCGGATGCAAAGGCCGCATTAAAGGAAGCAGAAGAAAAGCTGGACAGTCTCTATACTTTAAAAGAACTGGCAGAAGCGGAAGAAACCTCGGTATCAGTTACCATAAGAGAAAACATAATCGCCAACGAACCTTCAGGAACGGTTTTAAATGCATTAATAAAAGCGAATGAAGCGGTTAAATACGGATACACAAAGCCATCTGAAGTAAAAACAAAAGTTACGGTGCTGGACGGTCTTGTGGCACTTCACAGAGAAATGTTCGGTGAAGATTATGAAAACTCGCCTGAAGATTATCTTGTTGTTTCATCCAGCGGATGGGTGAAGAAAATTTTCGGAGTTGAAACTTCAAACATGGGATTCTTTGTGAATAACAAGATGCCGTTAGATGAGGTTACAGGATACGGAACCACAGCAGACAGAACGGTCCTCAATAATGGTGACGTTCTTACCGTATTTATGTATAACGATGAAGATACATACAGTGATATGTATATGTATTTTGACACTGAAAAAGTGAGTGCAGAAACAGGCGAAAAAATAACACTCACTCTCAACGGCGCATATGCAATGGGAGGAACTCACAGTGTGCAGCCAAACTGTAAGGTGCAGATTCTTGATAAAGAAGGCACTGTTGTCCTTGAAGGAGTGACGGATGATAAGGGACAGGTTTCCTTTATCATAAATAATGAAGGTGAATACAATGTAAAAGTCACGGAAACACCGTATGAATACTACATTATGCCGGTATGCGAAATAAGCGTATCAAAGAATAGTGATAAACAGAATCAGATTGCAGACAGCCAGGACAATAATAACGGACAAACTGTAAATACGGGAGATTCAACTGATATATTGATGCTGCTGTCCATACTGGCGCTGTTCGGCTCGACGGCAGCCTTCGCAGCAATCAGGAGAAGAGAAGAATAATCTGACGGAGAGAAAATTGGAAACTAAAAAGAACAGAAAAATATTCAACTTCATAATGTTAGCTGTAATAGCAGTCATCTTTGCTGCAGGCATTTTTGCGGTAGGAAACACCAAAGGATGGTTTTCGGCTTCAGATGGCCAATCAGCTGTGTGCACTGATAAGGTTGGAGTGGTTACCATTGAAAGAAACGGAGTATCCTTCGATCTGGGCAAAAATGTCGAACTGAAAGAAAATGATATACTGAGAACCAAGGACAAAGCAGGTGTCAGGGTAAACTACAAGGATAATTCGGTGTTTCTCAATGAAAACAGCGAGTTAATGATAGGCAGCTTTTCTGAGGAAAAAATGAACCTCACTCTTAACGGGGGAGAAATTTTCGTTACCGATGATAAACCTGATAAACTGGGAACAATCAATATTCAGGGAATCGAAATATCTTCAGATGAAGAAAGCGTATTTTCAGTAAATGTTCAGACAGGCTCCGCCGGAGTGAATGTGTTTGCAGGCAAAGTAAAGGCCTTAGGAAACGGCCAAAGCTGCGAAGCCATTTCCGGACAGGCGATAAGTATTGTGGGAACAGAGATTGCTGTAGTGGATCTGAAAATACAGAGCCTGAATGGATTCAATATTGAGAAAGCCATGGAGACAGGTAAGGATCATAAACTCTGCTTCTCAGAAGACGAACTCCAAAAGATACTGGATGAAAGAGAAGCAGAGGCTGAAAAAGCAGCTGAAAATGCTGAGGAAATGGAAGATGGAGATAACTCCTCCGCTTCATCAGCTTCGGGCTCCGGCAAGGATAAGACCTCATCTGCATCCGGAAGCACCGGAAGTCCTTCAGGCTCCGGAAATTCATCATCAGGCTCAGGAGGTTCATCATCAGGCTCAGGTGGAGGCTCATCTGCATCGGATAACAGAAACCTGAGCTGTACGATAGAAATAAGATGCGACACCATATTGAACAATATGGGCAATCTTACGCCGGGTAAAGAAGGGTATGTGCCTTCAAACGGAGTAATATTAAAGACTACTACAGTGAAATTTTCACAGGGAGAGACTGTATTTGATGTACTTACCAGAGTTTGCAGCAATAAAGGAATTCAGATTGAATACTCATGGACACCTATGTACGGCAGCTACTACATTGAGGGCATCAACCATCTTTATGAATTCGACTGCGGGGAGCAGTCAGGCTGGATGTATAAAGTAAATGGATGGTTCCCGAACTACGGATGCTCATCTTACACGCTGGAGGAAGGCGATACCATAGTATGGTGTTATACCTGCAACGGGTATGGCGCAGATGTGGGCGGAAGCGTATATTAAGTAAATTATTTTCATCCTTTGAGAGACGGCTCAGTTTAGCTGCAGCCGCCTCTTTTATTTTAATAACAGAAAAATGCTGCAGTTGACTTTTGACACAACCGATGATAGTATAATATATAACTAAATATTTGTCAGACAAATCGGAAGCCGGTTAAATTCCGGCACTGTACCTCAGCAACCGTGATATCTGCGAAAGGATTGGCATTAGAAATGCAAGCCACTGAAGCCACAGGTTTTGGGAAGGCATCCCGGTAGGTTAAGATTAAGTCGGTAGACCTGTCTGACAATAAATCAGGTCTTCTGAAGTTAGATTGTGATTTGGTCATTGCTCAATGACCGGATACTGCTGTATACAAGATACTCAGTTGGCTTGAGTATCTTTTTATTTTAGAGGAAAGGATGAAAAAAATGAAAAATTTAAAGAGAAAAATCGTATCCGTACTTCTTGTATTTGTTCTGATTTTCAGCATGACCGCAGCAGCCTTTGCAGGCACAGATGCGGCAGCGTTTAAGAAGGCATACGATGAGACGGGTGCATATCTGCTCAGCTACTTGGAAAACAATTCGCCTACAATTGGATATGAGTGGATAGTTCTGGGACTTGCACGCAGCGGGTATGAAGGCACAGAGGAAGTATTTCAGCAGTATTATACCAATGTGCTTAACGACATTGACGCTGCCATAGACGAAAATGAAAGAATGGATTCACCTACCACCAATGCACGAATGATTCTCGGTCTGACTTCCATAGGAAAGGATGTGACCGATGTTGGCGGACATAACCTGCTTAAAGGGCTCAACAGTATGGAGCTTATACAGAATCAGGGAATAAACGCAGCAATGTATGCGCTGCTGGCATTTGATTCAAATGATTATGAAATACCTGCAGGAAGTGACACTTCTGACAGTGTGACAAGAGAAAAGCTGGTAAATCTTATTCTGGAAAAACAGATTGCGGATGGAGGATGGCATTGGGACCCTACTTCAACGTCTTCAGATACAGATATGACTATGATTGCAGTTCAGGCATTGGCAAAATATAAAGACGATGCAAAAGTAAAAGCTGCATTGGATAGGGCTGTAAACTTCCTAAGCGGAAAGCAGATGGAGACCGGCGAGTTCCCTTACATCTGGGGAACAGATGAATTCCCTAGCGTATACACAACAGCGCAGGCTGTAGTGGCACTCACAGCCGCAGGAGTGGATGTTGATAAGGACGCAAGATTCATAAAAGATGGAAAGAACATTATGGACGGACTTCTTCAATATGCATTAGATGGAGGAGCATTTACAGGAAGTGTAGGAGCTACAGATGTTGACAATTATGCGACTGCGCAGGCATATTATGCTCTGGCGGCTTATGACAGATATGTCAGCGGAAAAACTGCTCTTTTCGACATGACAGATCTGTATGAAAGTACCGATGAAGAAGGACAAGGCGGAGAGAATACCGGAAACGGCACAGCTGACGAAGGCAGCAAAACTGATGTTCCAAATACAGCAGATAATCAGAGCCTTGTAATGTGGATAACAGCCCTTGCCATAGCAGGAGCAGCTGCAGCCTTTGCAGTATCAAAGAAAGAAGAAAAATAAACTAAGATATAAAACTGCCGCTGAATATGACTGTAAAATCAGTTTCAGCGGTAGTTCTTTTTGTACGATATAAAGCAGGGATATTTGACATATGCGATATAATGTTGTAAAATATATAATATATGACAAAGCATCTCGGAAGCCGGTTAAATTCCGGCACTGTGTCTCAGCAACCGTGATATCTGCGAAAGGATTGGCATTAGAAATGCAAGCCACTGAAGCCGAAGGTTTCGGGAAGGCATCCCGGTAGGTTAAGATTAAGTCGGTAGACCTGCTTTGCTGTGTTTATCAAGTCTTCTGGGGTGAGGCGAGGATTATAAACGTATAATAGCGTAGATATAATTTACACCATTTAAGCACACAACCTCAGAGTGTGCTTTTTGTTTTTGCGGAGATAAGATGGAAACAAAGAAAAAGAAAAAAATATTAAACGCCGTAATGGTGATTGTTATACTTGCCATAATATGCGCAGGTTCCGCTGCTGTAATCAGCATCAGAGGAGGCTCTGCCGCACCGGAAGAAGCAGAGGCTGTATGTATTGAAAAAACAGGAGTTTCCACACTGGAAAGGAGAGGCGTATCCTTTAACCTGGAAAAAGATATGGTTCTTGAGGAAGGAGATATTGTCAGAACCAAGGATAAAGCGGAGGCGGAATTACTGCTGAAAGGCAGCACCATATTTCTTAACGAAAACACTCAGCTTAGAATCACATCATTGGAAGAGGAGAAAGCTTTGACGTCTCTTGACTCCGGAGAAATATTTGTAGTGTCAGACACAAGTTCTTCCTGCAGGATTCTTGAACTTCAAAACTTCATGATCGAAAGTGAAGGAGCTGTTTTATCTGCAAGCTCGAGAACCGGCTCAGGTGAATTGAATGTTCTGAGCGGGAAAATAAAAGCGATTTCAGGCGAAACTGAAATTGAGGTCAAATCAGGACAGAAAATAAGCATATCAGGAGATAAAGGCGAGGTGGACAGCCTTAAAGCTGAATATTTAAGCAATTTTGCCATAGAAAGAGCCATAGAAAAATCCGGTGAGGGAAAACTCTGCTTTAATGAAAAAGAACTTAAAAAGATTATGGAAGACAGGCAGAAGGAGGCAGATAAGGCTGCACAGGAGAGTCAAAGTTCGGAGGCAATATCAGACTCGGAAAATGAGAAGACTCCTCAGAACAGCGTAAACAACCAGGGAAGTTCCTCCTCATCAGATTCAGATGAAGCATTGCCGCCTGCAGACAGTAAAACTTTGAGCTGTACTATAGAAATAAGATGCGACACGATTCTGAATAACATGGAAAAGCTTAAGGCCGGAAAAGAGGGATATGTACCTTCAGATGGGGTGATATTGAGAACCACAGAGGTAAAATTTACTCAGGGAGAGACTGCTTTTGATATCCTCAAGAGAGCCTGCAGCAGCAGAGGAATACAGCTTGAGTATAAGGCAAGCTCTGCCTATGGTACCAGCTATGTGCAGGGAATAAACAACCTTTACGAGTATGATTGCGGAAACACATCGGGATGGCTGTACAAAGTAAACGGCTGGTTCCCGGACTATGGCGCATCCAATTATCGTCTTAAGGATGGGGATGTGATAGTATTCTGCTACAGCTGCTCTCAAGGCGATGTGAAATAGACTTAAGGAGATATAATGGAGAATAAAGATACTTTTTCCGGATATAATCCGCTGATAACATTTTTATTTTTCATAGGAGCGGTGGTTTTCGGGATGTTTTTTGTCCATCCTGCATTCCTGGTATGTTCCTTTCTTCTTGCTTTTGCTTACCATATTACAGTTCGCGGAGCAAGGGGCTTCAGGCTTCTTTTTGGCATGCTGCCGCTGTTTATACTTCTTTCAGTAGTAAATCCTCTTTTTAACACATATGGAGAGCACATATTGTTTACATATTTCGGAGGAAGACCATATACACTGGAAGCTTTGTTTTACGGAATGGCCATAGCAGCTATGTTTGTATCCATGATGACATGGTTCGCATCATACAACTCTGTTATGACCAGTGATAAGTTCCTGTATATATTCGGCAAGGCGGCTCCTGCCGTATCACTGGTGCTTTCTATGATAATGAGACTGGTGCCTAATTTCAGGAGAAAAGCAGAACAGATTACAGCTGCAAGGAAGTGCATCGGAAAGGCAGGAAGTTCAGGAACAAAAAAAGAAAAAATCCGGAACGGAATGACTATATTATCAACATTGACCACATGGGCCCTGGAGGGCGGCATAGTTACAGCTGACAGCATGAGAAGCAGAGGATACGGAAGCGGCCCAAGAAGCAGCTTCTCAATATACAGATTCGATAGCCGTGACAAAGCACTGCTGGCAATAATGTGCATTCTGGTTGCCATGGTTCTGGTTTGCGGAATAATGGGAGGAGCAAAAGCAGTATATACACCTGCATTGTTCATCTCATGGTTTGATAACATGTATACAGCTGCAGGCCTGGCTGCTTATTTTATTTTTCTGTCTATACCAACTGTTTTAAACATTACGGAGGCAATAACATGGCGCATTTTGAGATCAAAAATCTGACATTCACTTATCCGACTTCCGGAGGAAAAACGGCGCTGTCAGATGTCAATTTAAAAATAGAAAGAGGAGAATATGTTACCGTTTGCGGAAAAAGCGGAAGCGGAAAAACCACCCTTTTAAAGCACCTTAAAAGCGTGCTGACTCCCCACGGTGATGTTTCCGGGGAAATTTTATTTGAAGGAAAGCCTCTTTCAGAGGTGGATCTCAGACAGCAGTCCTCTAAGATAGGATATGTGATGCAGAATCCTGACAATCAGATAGTTACAGACAAGGTGTGGCATGAGCTCGCTTTTGGACTTGAAAGCCTTGGAATGGATCAGAAGACCATAAGGCTGAGAGTTGCCGAAATGGCCAGCTATTTCGGAATACAAAGCTGGTTCCACAAAAACGTTTCGGAACTTTCGGGAGGACAGAAACAGCTTCTGAACCTGGCATCCATAATGGCCATGCAGCCTACGGTTCTTATTCTTGACGAACCTACCAGCCAGCTTGACCCCATTGCAGCAACCGACTTTCTTAATACAGTGAGAAAAATAAATCTGGAACTGGGCACAACGGTCATTATAACTGAGCACAGGCTGGAAGACATATTTCACGCATCTGACAGAGTTGTGGTCATGGAGGACGGCAAGATCATAGCCGATGATGAACCTCATGCCATAGGCGCATATCTTAAGGAACAGCATAACGAGATGTTTGCGGCCATGCCTTCTCCTGTTCAGATATACTATGGAGTTGATAACGAGCTGGAATGTCCCCTGACGGTGCGTGAAGGCCGAAACTGGCTTAGCGACGTGCTGCAAGATAAAGAAATGAAAGTCACCTCTCTGGTAAAAAAAGAGGCGGATATGGATGACGTGGGAACTCCTGCAATAATATTGAAAGAATTGTGGTTCAGATACGAGAAAGAGGCACCGGATGTGCTTAAAGGAGTAAATCTGAAGGTGCCTAAGGAGAGCATTTTTGCCATAGTGGGAGGAAACGGCACAGGAAAATCCACTACGCTTAAGGCAATCTGCAATATATGCAGACCATACAGAGGTCAGGTTCTGATAGATGGAAAACGCATTGAAAAGTATAATTCTGCAGAACTTTTTAAAGGTAATCTGGCCATGCTGCCTCAGGATCCCCAGAGCCTGTTTGTCAAAAAGACGGTAGGAGAGGACCTGGCCGAAATGATTCCTGACGGAAGATTCAGCAGTGAAGAAAAGGAAAGCAAAATAAAAGAAACTGCAGAAATCTGTGATATTCTCCACCTTCTGGAAAGTCACCCTTATGATCTTTCGGGGGGCGAACAGCAGCGTGCAGCTTTGGCTAAAGTACTTCTGACGGAACCGAAGATTCTGCTCCTTGATGAACCTACCAAGGGAATAGATAATTTCTTTAAACTTAAGTTCGCTGAGATACTTAACAGGCTGAAGGAGAGAGGTGTAACAATTCTGATGGTATCTCATGATGTTGAGTTCTGCGCAAAGTACGCTGATTTTGTCGGGATGTTCTTTGACGGAAACGTGATAACCACCAATACGCCTAACAGATTTTTCTCACAGAACAGCTTTTACACCACTGCTGCAAATCGCATGAGCCGCCATGTATTTGAAAATGCAATTACCAATGAGGATGTGATAGAGTTATGCAAAATGAACAGATAAATTCAGGAAAGAAAAAACGAGGAAAGAGCTTCTGGGTATCACTGATCGTAATAGCAGTGCTGATACCGCTTACCGTGGGAATATCCTGGTATCTGGGAGATCGCAAATATTACGTAGCCAGCGTTCTCATTATGATATATTCCATGCTGCCTTTCTTCGCCGGATTCGAAAACAGGAAACCTCAGGCCAGAGAACTGGTGACACTTGCTGTAATGTGCGCAATTGCAGTAGTGTCAAGAGCTGCGTTTATAGCAATAAATAACTTTAAGCCTATTGGCGGAATTGTAATGATAACGGCCATGGCTTTCGGACCGCAGGCAGGCTTTATGACAGGTGCTCTCAGCATGATAGTCAGCGATATAATTTTCGGGCAGGGACCGTGGACACCATGGCAGATGTTTTCATATGGATTGCTGGGATTTGTGGCAGGAATCATGGCAAAAAAAGGAATACTTTCTGAAAAAACACCGCTTAGAGATGCAATTATAGGATTTGTACTGATGGTTATAATGGTGGGACCGATACTTGATACATGTGCGATATTCACAATGGCTAATGTTGTAAACACTTCCTCGGCTCTGGCCGTATACATATCAGGAATTCCTGTAAATGTGAGTCAGGGTGTTGCAGTATTCCTCTGCGTTCTGCTGCTTACCAAACCAATTATGGAAAAACTTAACAGAATCAAGATAAAGTACGGGATGATGCAGCCATGAGATTTGACAGTTACCATCCAGCCATAAATCTGATATATTTCGTATCAGCCATAGGTCTTGCTTTAAGCTTTAATCATCCTGTATTCGTAGCAGTAAGCTATGTGTGTGCCTTTGCATATTCAGTCAAGCTCAACGGCAAAAAAGCTCTGATTTTTAACCTGTGTCTTATACCTTTTATTGTGTTGTACAGTCTGATTTATTCCTCCTATAATCATTTTGGAGTAACAAATATCAGACAGAACTTTATAGGAAATGAGATAACATTGGAATCAGTGATATACGGACTGGTCATAGGAGTGATTGCTGCATCTGTAATAATGTATATGTCATGCGTGTTTGCAGTGTTCTCATCAGATAAGGTGATTTACCTCTTTGGTAAGATTTCACCGAAGCTTTCTCTTTTTTTATCAATTGTACTGAGGAGTGCACCGAGGATAAAAAAATATGCCGGGCGCATAAATACGGCACAAAAAGGAATCGGCATGAGCCCCTCTCAGGGAAGCCTTTTTATGAGATTTAAAAATGCATGCAGGCTTATATCAGTGCTGATTACCTGGGTCCTGGAGAATTTTGTGGAGAGTGCGCAGTCAATGAAATGTAGAGGATATTCACTGAAGGGCAGAACGGCTTTTTCCATTTACAGATTCGACAATCGAGACAGAAGTTTCGTTGTGACAATCTTCCTGCTCCTTACCATAACCGGAGCGGGCTGGGCTTTGGATCAGACAGGAATCTATTATGATCCTAAAATAATAATGAACGATGTTACACCGTTATCGTATTTGTTTTATGCAGCATATGCCGCTTTACTTCTCCTGCCCATGATACTTCAGATAGCAGGCGAGCTGAAATACAAGAGACTCATAAATGAAGTATAGACCGGATAAATATAAAACGCTGTCGCTAAAGTGACAGCGTTTTTGCATATCGTTATATTGCCGGGAAGAGCCGGCTATAAGAAAATCAGAATCTTATTGGTTTACTGTTGATTCTCACATTTAAGATAAAGCCTATGGACATGAGGCTGGCAATCACTGAGGTACCCCCGCCTGAAAGAAGAGGAAGCGTGATCCCCGTAACAGGCATTACGCCCAGGGTCATAGCGATATTTTCAAATATCTGGAAAAGGAACATTGCAGTAAAGCCGGTTACTATAAGTGCACCATGTAGATCGAGAGCTTCTCTTATAGCAACAATAAAGCGGTACATAAGGCCACTATACAGAAGGATAACCAGGAAGCCGCCTATGAAGCCAAGTTCTTCGACAACAACAGAAAAAATAAAGTCAGATTGCTGAACAGGGATAAAGTCCAGTTCCTTCTGAGTTCCGTTAAAAAGACCTTTTCCGAAGAAGCCGCCGGAACCGATGGCCACCTTGGACTGCCATACCTGATAGTTGCCCGGAAGGCTGAGATTATCAGGGTGAAGAAATGCTTCTATACGATCTTTCTGGTAATCACCGAGAAAGTTGTAAACTACCGGAATTGCTGCTATTGCAGCTATGATTGATTTTAACAGAACCTTGTAGTCTATGCCGGCAAAGAAAACCATGAAAAGCCATACCACCATATAAACAAGAGCACTTCCCAAATCCTCTTTAAGGACTATGACTATTATCGGCAAAGCGTAAAGACCGGCCATAAGTACACCTCGGAATTTACGTATGTCTTCTCTGTGTACGGAAAGATAGTCGGCCATGATAAGAATAAACAGTATCTTCACAAATTCGGAAGGCTGCAGCGTGGTGAAGCCCAGATTGATCCAGGCTCTTGAACTGTAAAGCTCAACTCCCAGTCCCGGAATATACACCGAGAGAAGAAAGACTACCGCTATAATATACAAAAACTTGTTCATGCCTACAAACATGGAGTATTCAAAGTGCAGAACAGCCACCATGGCGAAAAAACCTATGATATAGGATGCGGCCTGAACGATGACGACCCTGTCAAGAACAAAGCCTCCATCGTAAACCGTGCTCTCCAGCATGAGGAGGCTCAGGCATCCAAGGAGACATACAAAAATAAATATAAGTTTATCCGCCATCTTGAGCGGTTCAAAAAATTTCTTCATTCCAAAATTATCCTTTTAAAGTGGTTATTATAATAATTATAACCTTATTCTTTCAATATATCAAGTACTGCTGTCAATACAGGAGTTTTTTCAAAGAATCATTACAAAAATATCAGAGGTTTGACATAGGAGATTTAAAATTGCATTTAAAAAAGTATTATTTACAACGGAAGGGTTTTGAGATATAATAACTTTGTATGAATATAAACTGAATAAAGGAGGTGTTGTAATGGCTCCAATCGTTGTAAAAATTATTATCGCAGCCTGCGGACTTGCTGTAGGTGCGTTAATCGGATATATTTACAGGAAAAATGTCGGTGAAAAGGCTATAGGAAGTGCAGAACAGAAGGCAAAGAACCTTATACTTGACGCCGAAAATAAGTCCGAGACGATGAAAAAAGAAGCTATCCTCGAAGCAAAGGAAGAGGCACACAGACTCAGAAGCGACGCCGAGAGAGAAGCAAGAGAAAGACGAGCAGAAATACAACGTTCTGAACGCAGACTTATCCAGAAGGAAGAGTCTATAGACAGAAAACTGGAAAACATCGAGAGAAAAGAAGAAAGCATTACACAGAAAGAGCAGGCTATTGTAAATAAACAGAAGGACCTGGACAAAGTAATATCAAAGCAGCTTGAAGAACTGGAGAGAATATCGGGATATACAATTGACGAAGCAAAAGCAATACTGCTTTCCAGCATCGAAAAAGAAGTACGCCATGATGCATCGGTCATGATAAAGGATATCGAGTCAAAAGCCAAGGAAGAGGCGGACAAGAAGGCAAAATACATCATAACCAATGCAATTCAGAGATGTGCTGCAGACCATGTGGCCGAAAGCACCGTGTCTGTTGTAGCTCTGCCTAATGATGAGATGAAAGGCAGAATAATCGGGCGTGAAGGAAGAAACATCAGAGCAATCGAGACTCTTACGGGTGTTGATCTTATAATTGATGATACGCCTGAAGCCGTGATTCTTTCCGGTTTCGATCCTGTCAGAAGAGAAATTGCAAGGATTGCCCTTGAGAAGCTTATAGTTGATGGCAGAATTCATCCGGCAAGAATCGAGGAGATGGTGGAAAAAGCCGAGAGAGAAGTCAATGCAACAATAAAAGAAGAAGGTGAACAGGCAGCTTTCGAAGTGGGAATTCACAATCTTCATCCTGAACTGATAAAACTTCTGGGAAGACTTAAATACAGAACGTCTTACGGACAGAATGTTCTGAAGCATTCCGTAGAGGTTGCCCATCTGGCAGGACTTATGGCAGGGGAACTGGGACTGGATATCAAGCTGGCCAAAAGAGCGGGTCTCCTTCACGATATAGGCAAGGCGCTGGATCACGAGGTTGAAGGCACACATGTAGATATCGGCATAGATGTACTTAAAAAATACAAGGAGTCTGATGCGGTCATCAACGGCATGGCAGCTCACCACGGAGACTATGAGCCAAAGAGTATGGAGGCTGTACTTATTGCAGCAGCGGATGCTCTTTCAGCTGCCAGACCGGGAGCAAGGAGAGAAACTCTGGATGCCTACATTAAGAGACTGGAAAAACTGGAAGAGATTGCAAATACAACTCCGGGTGTTGAGAAGTCTTTTGCCATTCAGGCAGGCCGCGAAATCAGAATCATCGCAAAGCCGGAAGATGTAAACGATGAGGAAATAGTATTCCTGGCAAGAGAAATTTCCAAGAAGATCGAGTCGGAGCTGGAGTATCCGGGTCAGATAAAGGTAAATGTAGTAAGAGAAACAAGAGCTATAGATTATGCAAAATAACCAATGAATTTGCTCGGGAGCTCCTTTGTGATGAAGGAGTTCCCTTTTTTAAAGAACAGATTAAACAAAGTATACAAGAAAAAAGGAGGTGACGAAGTGACAGAGACGCTCAATGCAGCAGAAAAGAAGCATTTTTATAAACAGATGCTGGCCATCGGACTGCCGGTTATGCTGCAACAGTTAATTGTAGTGGGTCTTAATCTGGCGGATACTATAATGGTGGGCAAAATATCTGAAAATGCACTGGCGGCAGTAGGCGCAGCAAATCAGGTATATTTTGTCTACAGCGTCCTTATTTTCGGAATCTTCAGCGGTGCAGGGGTGTATCTGGTACAGTACTGGGGCATCAGAGATCTGAAAAGCCTCAGAAAGATCCTCGGTATCGATTATGTTGTATGTGTGGCTGTTACAGTTCCCGTAATATTGCTGGCATACTTTGCATCGCCCGTTCTTGTAGGGCTGTTTACGGAAGATTCAGAAGTAATATCTTTGGGAAGCGATTATATGAAGATAGCATGCTTTTCTTATATATTCAGCGCGCTTACATTTGTTATTTCATATAATTCCAGAGCAACGGCCATTCTTAAAATTCCGACAATAGTCAATGGATGTGCCATATCACTGAACATTTTTCTGAATTACTGTCTCATATACGGTAAACTCGGCATGCCGGAATTGGGCGTCAGGGGAGCAGCAATTGCAACATTGGTGGCCAGAATAGCAGAGTGTGCCGCCATGTTCATATATGTATATGCGTCAAAGGACAACCCTCTCAAAGCTACTCTGAAGGAACTCGGAGCTTTTACCAGGGAACTGTTTGCCAGAGTAATGAAGACTGCAGTACCGGTGATAATAAATGAAGCGATGTGGGCTTTATCTGTTGCGATAATTTTTGCCATATACGGATACATAGGTCCTACTGCCCTTGCAATTGTTCAGGTGGCCAACACTGTAACCGATGTTTTCCAGACAGCTTATGCAGGTCTGGGCAACGCATCAGCGGTGATAGTGGGGCAGACTCTCGGACAAGGCAAAAAAGAACTGGCCTACCGATATTCTTCAATGGTGCTTAAGGTCACATGGGCCCTCAATATAGTTATGACGCTGATACTTATAGCCATAAGGGGAATAGTTGCCGACATATATGATTTTAATCCTCATACAACCCGGCTGCTGATGGAAGCACTGCTTGTGTATGCTGTGGCAATTACGCCGAAGATGCTTGCTTATCTTATAATATGCGGTATACTTAGGGCAGGCGGAGACACTATGTACTGCATGCTGATAGATGTGGGATTTAATGTGCTCCTGCAGATTCCTCTTGCACTTATAGCAGTAAAAGTTCTGCAGCTTTCTCTGCCTTTTGCAATAGCTGTTGTTGCGATATCAGACTTTGCAAAGGTGATTTTATGTTATCAGAGATATTTCAGCAAGAAATGGGTAAATGTATTTACGGGAATGTGATACTTAAAAACCCAATGATTCATATAGAAAGGAAACATTATGTTTGTTTATCTGGACAACAGTGCAACTACCAGACCATATGCGGAGACGGTAGAAGCTATGAATAAAGTTCTGACCGATGATTTCGGAAATCCTTCTTCTCTTCACACTCTGGGAATAGCTGCTGAAAACCACGTAAAAGCGGCGCGGAAGTCATGTGCAGAGGCTATGGGTGCTTCGGAAAATGAGTTCTTCTTCACTTCATGTGGAACAGAATCTGATAATACTGCAATTTTGGGGGCTGCGGAAGCCGGTCGTCATTATGGCAAAAAAATAATAACAACGGCGGTAGAGCATCCTGCTGTGCTGGAAACTGTAAAAAAACTTGAAAGCCAAGGTTTTAAAGTAGAATATATCGGCGTTGACAGTAAATGCCGACTCGACATGCGGCAGTTCAAGAAGGCTGTAACGGAGGATACAATACTGATTTCGGTTATGGCATTGAACAATGAAACCGGTACGGTGATGCCGATTTCAGAGATAGCAGAATTCAAGGACAATTTTAATCGCAGTCACGGAACAAGAATACTCATGCATACCGATGCTGTTCAGGCTTTCGGAAAAATACCTATGAATGTTAAAGGAAACCTGAAAGGTGTCGATATGATTTCCGTAAGCGGCCATAAAATCCACGGACCTAAGGGAATCGGAGGATTATATGTAAAAAAAGGTCTGCATATACCTGCGTATATTATAGGCGGAGGACAAGAAAGCAATATGCGGTCCGGTACTGAAAATACTGTAGGCATAGCAGGTATGGGCTGTGCTGCAAAAATTTCTCATGAAAACTTCGACAACAGGACAAGGAACATGAGGGATGCACGTGCCGCGTTGCTTCAGGGTATTAAAGCCGAAGTTCCGGAAATAATGGTAAACAGCCCTGAAGACGATACGGCAGGACCGTCTGTGCTTAATGTCTCGTTTCTTGGAACCAGAGGAGAAGTTCTCCTTCACACCCTTGAACAGGACGGGATTTTTGTCTCGACAGGTTCGGCGTGCTCATCCAACAAAAAAGGACAGAGCCATGTACTGGGTGCAATGGGACTTAAACCAAAGGAAATAGAAGGAGCAATTCGGTTCAGCTTCAGTGAATTCAACACTGCAGAAGAAATGGAATATGTGACAGAAAAAGTCAAACAGGCTGTTACAAGATTCAGACGGCTTGGAAGCTTCAGATAAAAAGCTGCAAAGGAGACGGATATGAACGAAGAAAATATTTTAATAGTCAGATGCGGAGAAGTAGCCCTGAAGGGTATGAACAAGCCTTATTTTGAAAGAATGCTGCAGGATCGCATACGCCGGAATCTTAAAGAATTCAAGGGAACAGATGTAAGGCGCCAGGAGGGTCTCATATTTATCAGAGCGGACAAGAGCCTGGACATCAACGCTATAATCAAGGAGACATCTAAAGTGTTCGGAGTTGCATCAATAAGCAAAGCTGTAGAAGCAGAACCCGAACTGAATGCCATAGGTGCTGAGGCTGTGAAATATATGAACGGCCTGATAGAGGAACGAGGAGTGAAGACCTTCAAGGTTGAAGCAAAAAGAGCAGACAAGAACTTCCCTGTAAAATCACCTGAAATAGGCAGAATAATAGGAGCCAAAGTTTTAATAGGATGCAAAATACTTAAAGTTGATGTGCACAATCCGGATGTTCTTCTTCACGTGGATGTGCGGCATGACAGAGCATATATATATGAAGGCAAGGTAGCCGGCTTCGGAGGACTCCCTCTGGGGACCAACGGAAAGGGCATGGTTCTTCTTTCGGGAGGTATTGACAGCCCTGTTGCTGCATGGATGATGGCCAAAAGAGGCATGCTCATAGAGGCGGTACATTTCCATTCATATCCGTACACAAGTCCCAGGGCCCAGCAGAAAGTTGAGGAACTGGCAGGCATACTTGCATCATACTGCGGGCGATTTAAAATGCATGTGATAAATCTCCTGCCTATCCAGGAGCAGATTGTAGCCAACTGTCCTGAAGAGGAGACAACTATTCTGGTACGCAGATTTATGATGAGAATTGCCGAAAAGATAGCAGAAAAAAACGACTGTATGATGCTGATAACCGGTGAAAATCTGGGGCAGGTTGCAAGCCAGACAGCAGAAGCTCTGGTGGTGACAGATGCATCGGTTTCAAAGCCTGTTATGCGTCCGCTTATTGCCATGGATAAAGTAGATATAATGGAAAAGGCCAAAGAAATCGGTACGTATGAAAAGTCCATCGAACCTTACGAGGATTGCTGTACGGTGTTCCTTCCTAAGCATCCTACAACAAAGCCTCGCCTTGAACGCATTCTTGAGTCAGAGAGCAGACTTGACTGTCAGGCTCTTATAGATGCAGCAGTGGAATCCGAGGAAATAATCGACATAAGAGGTTAGAAGCTGCTTTAGCAGGCAGACCCGAAATGAAATAAAAGAAAACAGCAGCCGCAAATCAACTGCTGTTTTCTTTTATTCGGCCACATGACTCTTTACTTCACTTATTCCTCTGCATGCCAGGGCATCCACTTTGTGATTCATCTGAGTTATATATATGAAATCTTCGTAGGAAAATCCTGTACCGTTCCAGGACAGAAACTTTTCGTAAAGCTGCTGCAGCTGACTGCTCTGCGGCAGATCCCCCTCTGATGCGGCAGGAAGCTTTACATGCCCTTTTACGCGATAAAATGTAACGTCGTTTTTTCTTACAAGAGCAAGAAGCTCTTTCCACAGTTCCTGATTTTCTACAGGTTTATGAGCGGCATTTCTCCATTTGTTGCTTTCCCAGGATTTGTACCATTTTTCCCTGAAGCAGTTGGACACATAGGCGCTGTCAGAAAAGACATGAATGGTAAGCCCATCTTTTTTAAGAGCCTTAAAGGCTTCAATAACCGCAGTAAGTTCCATGCGGTTATTGGTGGTATCAGCTTGTCCTCCCCAGAGCTCTTTCTGGTGAAGACCCATTTCAAGAACTGCGCCCCACCCTCCGAAGTTGCTCTTTTCCTGATTGCCGGAGCAGGCGCCGTCGGTGTATATTCTTAATATTTCCATGGAAATTACCTCCTGAATTATCATGAATATATTATGGCTTATTTTAGATGATTTTACAATGAAAAAGTGGTATAATTCGATTATATGCAAGATTCTCGGGAGAAATACAGTAATGAATTTGGGTTTTTGTCCTCTGGCCAGCAGTAGCTCGGGGAATTGTTATCTGATAAAAAGCGATAGCACAAATATATTGGTAGATGCAGGAATAAGCGGATCAAAAATATATGAATGTCTCAAAGAACTTAAAATATCACCGGATCAGGTAGATGCGGTGCTTCTAACCCATGAGCATGGGGACCATGTGAGATCTGCCGCCACACTGGCGAAAAAGACAGTAAACGCCGTATTCTATGCAACACGGGGAACCATAGAAGGCATGGAACGAAGATTTGCGTCGGTTCCGGGCGAAAGGCTGGTGACCATAAACGGTAGTCAGAACTTTGAAGTGGGCGATATAAAAGTTACTGCCTTTGAGACTTCTCATGACGCCGCAGAACCTGTATCATATTTTTTTTGCAGGAAAAATAAAAAAATAGCTATTGTCACGGATACGGGAGTAATCACGCCGGCTATTGAAGAGGCCATAAAGGATGCGGATATATTGATTCTGGAGTCCAATCATGAGGTGAATATACTTCTGTACGGCAGATATCCATATAACGTAAAACACAGGATACTCAGCAACATAGGTCATCTGTCCAATGAAGCAGCAGGAGAATGTCTGTGCGGATTCCTGAGAGACAGAAGTTCTGATAATGTCCCATGTGTTTACCTTGCTCACCTCAGCAAGGAAAATAATACGCCACAGCAGGCAATGCTTACGGTAAAGAACATTCTCGAAGAGGAAAACTTTTATATCGGAAGACATCTTCTGCTGGAGGTACTAAATCAGAAAGACAGAGGAGATCTGGTTACAATATAGATACGGAGAGCACAAATGAAAATAAATGTAATATGCATAGGAAGGCTTAAGGAGCGGTATTGGCAGGAAGCTGTGGCTGAATACAGCAAAAGACTGTCTAAATATTGCGACCTGGAAATAACGGAACTTAAGGAAGCGCGCCTTCCGGACAAAGCTTCTGAAGCTCAGGAAGCTGCTGTAAAAGAAGAAGAGGGCAGAAATATCCTGAAGCATATAAAAGAAGGAAGCTATGTCATAACTCTGGAGATAAAAGGGAGAAGCTTAACGTCTGAAAATCTGGCAGGTAGATTGGAAAGCCTGCAGGTGGAAGGAAAAAGCCATATAACGCTGATTATAGGAGGAAGTCTCGGACTGAGTGAGGATGTCAGCAGACGGGCAGATTTTAAACTGTCCTTTTCTGCAATGACATTTCCACACCAGATGATGAGGGTAATCCTGCTGGAGCAGATATACAGGGCATTCAAAATAATGAAAAATGAAACATACCATAAATAAGATTCTCTTTTGACAAAAGTAGTGTCTCTTCGACATTTTCTGTCAAGGACAAGAAGCTGTTCGGGTAGTATAATATATACGACCAAGGAAAAGGAGGAGAGATTCGGGTGGAGATAATATTTACGGTAACGGAAAGCACTCTCGTGGCGGAACTTCTTGGGGAACTGGACCACCATGCTGCCGAGGGCACAAGAGAGAAAATCGACAAGGCTATGGATAATTACAAAGTCAGCGGCCTGATTATGGACTTCAAAAAAGTGAGTTTTATGGACAGTTCCGGTATTGGAATGATTCTGGGCAGATACAGGAAGCTTGGCGAGAAAGGATTAAAAATTGCCATTTCAGGCTGTTCACCTTCTGTCAGGAATATACTGAACATGGCAGGAGTTTTTTCAATTATCGATTACTACCAGGACAGAGAAGAAGCTGTCAGGGAAATGAACAGAAAGGAAGTCTCATAAATGAAAAAGGAATTAAAAGTCCAGCTAGACGGTATTCTGGAGAACCAGGGACTGGCAAGGGCTGTTGCGGCAGCATATGCTTCTCAGGCCGACCCTACTGTAGAAGAACTTACAGAAATAAAAACGGCAGTATCTGAGGCTTTCAGCAATGCTGCCATACATGGTTACAAAGGAGAGGGCGGGCCTGTAAAAATGGAATTCGGCTTTACCTCCGCAGATACATTGATGATAAAAGTCATTGACAAAGGTACAGGTATCGAGAATATTGCTGTAGCCATGGAACCTCTTTTCACCACGGACACAGGCCCTGAAAGATCAGGAATGGGGTTTACCGTGATGGAAAGTTTCATGGATAAGCTTAAGGTGGATTCAAAACCGGGTGAAGGCACCACAGTAACGATGATCAAAAAGCTGGATACATATTATGAACTCTGAACTGGAGCAGATAGTCGCAGAACATACGGGGCTTGTCAAGTCCGTGGCGCTGCGGCTTTCTTATATATACGGAGAAGAACCCGAGGATATGATTCAGATCGGCTACATAGGACTTATCAAGGCGGCCCGGCGCTTTGATCCACAACGCGGTCTGAAATTCTCGACTTATGCTGTCCCTATGATAGCAGGAGAAATAAAGTCTCAGATGAGGGACAGAGGAGCTATTAAAGTGAGCAGGAGCATAAAATCAGATGCTGCTGTTATACGAAGAGCTGAGAATGACTTTACAGCTTTGAATGGCAGGTCCCCGAGAATAAGCGAGCTTTCAGAAATAACAGGCATGCCTGCAGAAAGAGTATCTCAGGCGATTCAGGCAGAAGATGCCATGAAAAACATGGAAGACTGCATGAAGATTGATACTGCAGTCTGTGAAGAAGAGAGAAATGTAAATAAAATAGACATAAGTATTGTTCTGGAACATCTTGATCCTAAATCCAGACAGGTGATGGTGCTGAGATATTACAGAGATATGACTCAGTCGGATGTCGCACAGGTTCTGGGTATTTCTCAGGTGCAGGTGTGCAGAATAGAGAAAAAAGCTCTGACTGCTATGGCTGAAAAACTGGATTTTGATTAAAAAAACAATAAAAGAGTATAACCTTGTGTGCGGGAGACAAAAGCAAAAATTGGCACCGCAAAATTTCACCTTTTTTTCGCTTTTTCGAACAAAATTTTGTTGCAATTTTAACGATAAAGTGTTTTAATAGATATGTATGCATGTTATATTCGAGAGACGAAAAATAACAAGTTAAAAATACGGATACTGTCCATATCGGACCCCGTTATTAATAATTTAAGGAGGCATTTAAATGAACTTTCAACTAACGAAGGAACAGGAATTCGTAAGAAAAATGGTAAGAGAATTTGCCACTAACGAAGTTGAACCGTTAGCTGCAGACATCGACAAGGAACACAGATTCCCTGTAGAAACTGTTGAAAAAATGGCTAAGTATGGCATGTTAGGCGTACCGTTCCCTACCGAATACGGCGGAGCAGGTGGAGATCACATCTCATACGCAATCACAGTAGAAGAATTATCAAGAGTTTGCGCTTCAACAGGCGTAATCTGCTCAGCACATACTTCACTTTGCTGCTGGCCTATCTTTAACTGGGGTAATGAAGAACAGAAACAGAAATACTTACCAGACTTACTGAGCGGCAAGAAGCTGGGTGCTTTCGGTCTGACAGAACCTAATGCAGGTACAGACGCAAGCGGACAGCAGACAAGAGCTGAATTAGTAGGAGACAAGTGGGTTCTCAACGGAGCTAAGGTATTCATCACTAACGGTGGATATGCTGACGTTTTCGTAGTAATGGCTATGACTGACAAGTCAAAAGGAAACCACGGAATTTCTGCTTTCATCGTAGAAAAGGGAGATCCTGGATTCTCAATCGGTAAAACAGAAGATAAGATGGGTATATGCGCATCTTCAACTACAGAACTTATCTTCCAGAACTGCGAAATTCCTGCAGACAGACTGCTGGGACAGGTTGGTGACGGATTCAAGGTTGCAATGTCCACTCTGGACGGCGGACGTATCGGTATCGCTTCCCAGGCATTAGGTATTGCACAGGGTGCTTTTGACGTTACAGTTGAATACATGAACTCAAGAAAGCAGTTCGGAAAGAAACTGTCACAGATGCAGGCACTTCAGTTCTCAATGGCTGATCTGAAGACTAAGATCGAAGCAGCAAGACTGCTGGTATACAGAGCTGCAGACATGAAGGATAAACACATGAACTATGGCGAAGCCGCTGCAATGGCTAAGCTGTTTGCTGCAGAAACTGCTATGGAAGTTACTACTAAGTGCGTTCAGTACCACGGTGGTTACGGTTACACTAAGGACTACCCGGTAGAAAGAATGATGAGAGACGCTAAGATTACTGAAATCTACGAAGGAACTTCTGAAGTTCAGAGAATGGTAATCGCCGGCAAGACTTTCAAGAAATAAGATAGTAGGAGGAAATTGAAATGGCATTTAAGATTATCGTATGCGCAAAGCAGGTTCCTGATACAAACGTTATCAAAATCAACCCTAAAACAGGAACTTTGATCAGAGACGGCGTTCCATCAATCCTGAACCACGATGACAACAACGCTCTTGAAGAAGCTTTAAAGATTAAAGACAAATACAAAGACGTAACAGTAACGGTTATTTCCATGGGACCTCCTCAGGCAAGTGATCTGCTGTTCGAATGTATCGCAAAGGGTGCTGACGAAGGTATCCTGGTATCCGACAGAGCAGTTGGCGGATCAGATACATGGGCTACTTCCAATACACTGGAAGCTGCAATCAGAAAATGGGAAAAAGAAAACGGTCCTGCTGACCTGATCTTTGCAGGTCGTCAGGCTATCGACGGAGATACCGCTCAGGTAGGTCCTCAGATTGCAGAAAAGTTAGATTTACCTCAGGTTACATATGTTGAAGAATTTGAAATCGACGATAACCTGAAGGACATCACTGTTAAGAGACAGTTAGAAGACGGTTATGAACTGATTCACATCCAGACTCCTTGCATGCTGACTGCCATCAAGGAACTGAATGAACCAAGATACATGAACATGAAGGGTATCTTCGGCGCCAAGGACATCAAGGTTTGGAACGCTAAGGATATCGAAGTTGACCTCACAAAGGTTGGTCTTGAAGCTTCACCTACAAATGTATTCAGATCATTCACACCGGCTCCTAAGGCTCCTGGTCAGAAGATTACAGGCGACACTGAAAACGAGCAGGCTAAGAATCTCTTAATCCAGCTTAAGGGTAAGCACATCATCTAATAGGAGGAAATACAATGGCTATTGAAATTTTAAAAGAAAAATGTATAGGCTGCGGACAGTGCTTTAAGTCATGTCCGTATGACGCTTTTGAATTTGAACCTTATGACGGCAATAAGCTGGGTAAGGTTGCAAAAGTAAACGCAAAGTGCTCCTTCTGTAATCAGTGCTTAACCGCATGTAAGTTTGGAGCAATTCAGGAAAAGAAGCAGGATGCTGCAGTAGATCTTTCTGAATACAAGCACATATGGGTATTCGCAGAACAGAGACAGGGTAAGATTCAGAATGTTGCTCTGGAACTCATTGGCGAAGGAAAGAGACTGGCTAAGGACATCAGCGAAGATACTCAGATCTGCGCAGTACTGATGGGTAACAACATTGATCACCTGGCTCAGGAATGTTTTGAATACGGTGCTGAAAAGGTTTACATGGTTCAGGATCCGTTACTGGAAAACTTCACAACTGATGGTTACACAAAGGTTATGAAGCAGTTAATCGATGAATACAAGCCTGAAATCGTTCTCTATGGTGCAACTCATATCGGTCGTGACTTTGCTCCTCGTATTGCTGCAAGATGCAACACAGGTCTGACTGCCGACTGTACACACCTGGATGTAAAGGTTTCCAAGTACATCGAATTTGCAAAAGCAAACACTACATTGGATACATCAACATTGGATCCTAACGATCCTTCAACAGGCATCAAGCAGACTCGTCCTGCATTCGGCGGAAACCTTATGGCTACCATCATCTGCCCTAAGACAAGACCTCAGATGTCAACAGTTCGTCCTGGCGTAATGCAGAAGCAGGAAAGAGTTCCTGGAGCAACAGGCGAAATTGTAAATGTTAAGCCTGATATCAAGGCTTCAGATATCAGAATCGAAATCAAGGACATCGTTAAGTCAATGAAGGAAATGGTATCCTTAACTGACGCTAAGATCATCTGCTCCGGCGGTCGTGGTCTTGGAGATGCTTCCGGATTCCAGCTGATTCAGGAATTTGCTGACAAGGTTGGCGGTGTTGTTGGATCATCCCGTGCAGCTGTAGACGCAGGCTGGATTGATCACTCTCACCAGGTTGGACAGACAGGTACTACCGTTAAGCCTGAAATTTACTTCGCTTGCGGTATTTCCGGTGCTATCCAGCATCTGGCAGGTATGCAGACTTCAAACTGCATCGTAGCTATCAACAAGGATCCTGATGCTCCTATCATGGAAGTTGCCGACTACGCTATCGTAGGCGACCTGTACAAGGTAATCCCTGAAATCATTGCTGAATGGGATAACGCAGAAGCACTGTACGACGCAACTACAAAATAAAGTGAGCTTCGAAATCTTTGATTTCGCCAAGCGAACTTTTGCAAAGCTTCCCCAAGAAGGCAAGCGCAGCGAAGGCTGATTGGAAAGGAAGCGACTGCCGAGCTTCGAAATCTTGTTCGATTCGAAACTGCATTTAAATCAAAAACAAAAGGACGGTCAAAGGACCGTCCTTTTCGTATGCTGTTATGAACTATCATAGAAATGCAGCATAACACATACTCGGCGTAAAGATAACGTAAGGACTTCTTCACCTGATGCTAAGAAAAAATCAAGGTTTGAATAACTCCGTTGAAATAGCCGCAAAATATAATTATAATCATGCTCTAAAGATAATATTACTGAATAAGCTGTTTCAAGAGGAGGTAATTTTTCATGGAAAATTACGAATTTCTGGTCAGTATTGCTATAATAATACTCTCTACCAAGATTTTAGGTGATCTGACAAAAAAAGTAAGTATGCCTCAGGTTGTAGGAGCATTGCTTGCGGGGGTCATTGTGGGGCCTACGGGTCTGGGACTGATAACGAACACCGACTTTATTGCCTGTACGGCAGAAATAGGAGTAATCCTTCTTATGTTTCTGGCAGGGCTTGATACGGATATCGATGAGATAAAAAAGAACAGCGTTGCCTGTATAGTGATAGCAAGTATAGGTGTAATAGTACCGCTTATAGGAGGAACGGCGTGCTATTATTTTTATTTTGAAGCGGGAGCAGACAGCTATGAGGAGATTCTGAGAGCTGTATTTGTGGGAGTTGTTCTCACTGCGACCTCTGTGAGCATAACGGTTGAAGCCCTGAGAGAAATGGGGCGTCTTGACGGTAAGGTAGGTAATGCCATTCTGGGTGCTGCCGTGATAGATGATATTATAGGAATACTGGTACTTACAGTAGTGTCAAGCCTTAAGGACAGCAGCATTTCCATAGGTGCTGTGGTCATCAAGGTACTTCTTTATGTTGTAGTGATGATCATTATCGGTGTGCTGATGACAAAATATAAAAGAGCTATCGATGCAAATCTGAAAAAACAGCGTATAACAACTTTTGTAATGGCCGGATGCCTTCTGGTTGCTTTTGCATCGGAGCACTTTTTCGGCATTGCAGACATAACAGGGGCGTATATACTGGGGCTTTTCCTGTCGCGCCATGAAATAAAAAAAGAGGTTACAAAAAAGATAAGCGTACCTTCATATCTGTTTTTTTCTCCGGTTTTCTTCGCCAGTGTGGGCCTGAAAGTAAACCTTGAGGGGCTTAACGGAAGCATGCTTATTTTTTCACTGCTGCTGCTGGCGGTGGCAATACTCACAAAGATAGTAGGGTGCGGTTTGGGAGCAAAGCTATGCGGATTCAGCAATGAAGAAGCAGTGCAGGTTGGAGTAGGAATGATATCCAGAGGTGAAGTGGCTCTCATTGTAGCGCAGAAAGGATATGCCATGGGACTAATGAGCGCAGCTCTTTTTCCACCTATAGTACTTGTTGTAATAGCCACAACTATAATAACACCTGTTATTCTGAAAAGAATAATGTAAATAATAACGGCATATTCAGCAGCGGGACGGCTTTTCAAGAAAGAAGGCCGTTCTTTTTTTGTTGAAAATAAAACATGTATTGATATTTTTTTGTCATTTACCACAAAAACAACTATGGGAATATGTGCAAAAAACTAACAATCTCTTGATTTAACAGGCGAAATATGATATATTGTAAGCATATTTGTTGTAGAGGTGAAGATTGTGAAGAACTTGAGACTGCTTGATGCAGCAAAGGCTATATTTGATGAAACAGTAGATATAAGACGAGATATACACAGAAACCCTGAAATAGGACGAAAAGAGATACGCACTACCAGCCTTATTAAAGAAAAACTTCAGGAGTACGGAGTCGATGAGATTCAGTCACCTATGCCGACAGGCGCTGTGGCTCTGATAAAAGGGGCAAAGGGCGAGGGTCCATGTGTTGCCATCAGGGCCGATATAGACGCTCTTCCTGTAGAGGAGCAGACAGGACTCCCTTTCAGCAGCCAGATTCCGGGGATGATGCACGCATGCGGACATGACATGCATACGGCAATGCTGCTTGGCACCGTCAGACTGTTGTGCAGCAACAGAGATGCTTTTGCAGGCACAGTAAAAGTGATTTTCCAGCCCAGCGAAGACACTTTGCCGGGAGGAGCCAAGGAACTGGTAGAAAAAGGTGTAATGGAAAATCCTCATGTAGATGCCATATTCGGAATGCATATTATGCCTGATGAAGCAAAAGTAGGACAGATAGCCTTTCACGAAGGTCCATTAACCACATCTGTAGACCTGTTTGATATAACAGTAAAAGGAAAAGGCGGACATGGTTCCACTCCTCACCTGACAAAAGACCCTATACTTGCGGCATGCCAGATGGTAACTTTGCTTCAGCAGATTCCGGCCAGATATATTGATCCGCTGGAGACGGTGATATTCCCTGTATGCAGCTTTCATAGCGGGGATGCGCCTAATGTAATACCTAACGAAGCAGAATTTTCGGGAATAGCACGTTCGTATCTGCCTGAAATCAGGAAACAGGTCACCGAGCAGGTGTTTGAAATAGCAAAAGGCGTTGAGGCTATTTCCGGTGCGACAGTAGATATCAATCACTATGACGGATATCCTGCATGCTTTAACGATCCTGAACTGACAAGAGCAGTAAGGACATCAGTATCCCAAGTACTGGGGGAGGATATGATAGTAGATTTGGAGAAACCTCTGTCTTTCAGCGAGGACTTCAGCTATTTCACTGAGATGACAGGCACACCCGGAGCATATATGTTCTTGTACGGAGGTCATGAAGGCGAACTGGTGGCGCTGCACAACGCAAAATGTGCAATGAAGGAAGAGGCTATGCCTTACGGAATTGCGGCAATGACATCAGCTGTAATCGGCTATCTGAATAAATAGTCAAATGCTAAAATACATAAAACAGTGAAAAAGGTAAAAAAGCTTATCGATTAAAGAAAGCTTTTGCATAACATCACACACAGAAAGGAAGACGTAAAATGTATAACTTTGCACTTGCGTTCGTAATTTGCGCCGTAGCATACATCATAGGTGAATATGTTGCAAAAATTACAAAAGCATGGGTGCCTTCAGTATTCGTTACTGCAGCTGTTCTGCTCATCGGATACTGGACAATTATACCACAGGAAGTAGTAAGCGACTCAATGCTTATTCCTTTCGGAAGCACCATCGGTATTTATCTCTTAATCACCCACATGGGTACTGTAATCAGCTTGAAGCAGCTGATTCAGCAGTGGAGAACCATCGTCGTATGTCTGTCAGGACTGGCAGGTATGATGCTGCTGGGCTACTTTGTAGCACCTCTCCTCATCGACAAGACTCTGGTTATTGCCGGTCTGCCTCCTCTTACAGGCGGTATCGTAGCTGCTACCATGATGCAGTCGGCAGCACAGGAAGCAGGACTTGAAGTGGCAGCTGTATTTGCTATAGCCATGTACTGTATCCAGGGCTTTGCCGGATATCCTATCACTGCAATCTGCCTGCAGACAGAAGGAAAGAGACTTCTCAAAGATTTCCGCAGCGGAAATGTAGTACTTACAGAAGCTGACAGAAGAGAAATGGCCAGCGTAGGTATGACTGTAGTTGCTGATGACAGTGACAGAAAAACTCTGATTCCAAGAATCCCTGATAAGTGGAACTCACCTGTTCTGATGCTGGGCAAACTGGGCCTTGTTGGCTGGCTTGCAACTCAGTTGGGAGCAATCACAGGTATCAGCGGAGCTATATGGGCTCTCGTACTGGGTGTATTCTTCACAACTATCGGTTTCCTGGAAACTAACCTTCTGAACAGAGCAAACTCATACCAGATTATCATGTTCGCACTGATGATGTACGTATTTGACGGTTTAAAGACTTGCACCCCTGCAATGCTTAAATCCATCATAATTCCTATGATTGTTCTCATCGTTATAGGTGTTGCAGGTATGGCAGCATTTGCGTTCATCATTTCAAAGGTACTGAAGATGTCATTCCCTCTGGCATTTGCCAACGGTCTGACTGCACTTTACGGATTCCCTTGCGATGCAATCATAACTGAATCAACCTGCAATGCTCTGGGACAGACTGAAGAAGAAAGACAATACCTCATGAGCAAGATGTTCCCATCAATGATCGTAGGCGGATTCGTTACTGTAACAATAACTTCCGTATTCATCGCAGGCTGGTTCAGCAGCATCCTGTTGAATATGTAATTATAGGACAATAACTAATAATAGTATAGAAGGTGTTTAAAATGAAAATTCAAGAAGTTGCTTCAAAATATGAGAAGTATCAGGTTGAAATGCGCCGTTACTTTCATCAGTATCCTGAAGTAAGCGGAAAGGAATACGAGACAAGCAAGAAAATCAAGGAAGAGCTGGATAAAATCGGCGTTCCATGGGTGGATTGCGGTCTGGAAACAGGTGTCCTTGCCACGATTAAAGGCTCAAAGCCCGGTAAAACCATTCTGCTGAGAGCTGATATCGATGCACTGTCTGTTCAGGAAACAACAGGAGCAGAGTATGCCAGCAAGAACGAAGGCGTTATGCACGCCTGCGGACATGACTGCCATATATCCATGTTGCTGACGGCAGCTCATATCTTAAACGATATGAAAGATGATCTTTGCGGAACCGTTAAACTGGCATTTCAGCCTGCAGAGGAAGCTGCAATAGGTGCCAAGGCCATGATTGCTGACGGAGCTTTAAAGGGTGTTGATGCAGCTTTTGGTATTCATATCTGGTCTGACGTGCCTGCCGGACATGTTTCCTGCTCAGAAGGACCAAGAATGGCATCTGCGGATCTGTTCAAAATTGACATCAAGGGAAAAGGCTGCCATGGAGCAGCTCCTCATCAGGGCGTTGATGCTGCTGTTGTAACGGCATCTGTTATAAATAATCTTCAGGCCATGGCCAGCAGACAGACAGCTCCGGTTGATCCCATTGTAGTTACAGTGGGACTGGTGGAAGCAGGAACAAGATGGAATGTTGTTGCTGAAAATGCACACATGGAAGGAACAACACGTTGTTTCAGCCAGGAAGTATGGGATTCCATTCCTGTACTGATGGAAAGAACCGTAAAGAATACCGCTGCTGCCTTCGGAGCTGAAGCTCAGGTATCCTTCGACAGATTTATACCTCCTACGGTAAATGATGCTTCAATGGCTGAACTGGCAAGAGAATCTGCAGTAAAGATAATGGGAGAAGGAGCACCTATAGACAGCCCTGTAACCATGGGCGGAGAAGACTTCGCATATTATGCAAAAGAAGTTCCTGCTGCCATAGCTTTACTGGGATGCGGCAATGAAGCCTGTGGAGCTGTATGGCCTCAGCATTCCGGAAATTACTGTGTAGATGAAAGTGCTCTGATCAAGGGTGCAATGCTCTACGCTCAGGTTGCGATGGACTACAATGCAAAATAAGAGCCTTATGCTATATAATCGGAACGGCGTCTTGGCAGATGCCGTTCCTTTTGTATTTCAGTCATGGCCGCTGGTTTAATTTCCCCCTTTAATAATGCGGCAAAATTTGATATAATAATATAGTTATCGATATGAATAAGGAGCATATGACACAAAATGAAAGGTAAAAAGATTATTCACCCGAAAGAAGAAGATACAAAGGTCCTTCTCATCAATGATATAGCAGGATATGGCAAGGTATCTCTGGCTGCAATGATACCCATAATGTCGCATATGGGATTCAGCATATATAACCTGCCTACAGCAGTAGTTTCCAATACTTTGGACTATGGACTCTTTGATATACTTGAGACCACCGATTACATGAAAAACACTCTGGACGTATGGAAGAAACTGGGCTTTGCTTTTGATGCCATATGTACCGGTTTTATCGTATCAGAGGAGCAGGTAAAAGTGGTAGCAGAATACTGCAGTGAGCAGCGGCAGAACGGTGTGAAAATATTTGTAGATCCCATTATGGGAGATGACGGAGCACTTTATAACGGTGTATCGGATAATACGATTACATATATGAGAAGAATATGTTCTGTTGCCGACATAATAATGCCTAACTATACCGAAGCGGTATTCCTGTCAGATAAATATATAGGCAGGGACAATGTGACAGAAGCTGAAGCAAGAGAAATCGTTGATGCGTTGAGAGAACTGGGGTCGAAATCAATTATTATAACCAGCATAACCGTTGACGGTCAGACATGTGTGTATGGATACGATGACGGACGCTGTGAATATTTCAAGATACCTTTCGAGTATGTGCCGGTAATGTTCCCGGGAACGGGAGATATCTTCTCTGCGCTTTTAATCGGAAGTGTTCTTAAAGGCCGTGAACTGCAGGAGTCAACGGCTTTTGCCATGAACATGGTTCGGGAATTGATACTTCTTAACGTTGACAATGTGGATAAATACAAAGGTCTCCCTATTGAAAAATATCTTGATGATATGACAAAATTTGAATGAGGTGATTTGAGATGCAGCTTACTGAAAGAATTGAAAACTGTAACGGATGCGGCGCATGTGAGGTGGCCTGCAAATATGTGTGTGTAAAAATGAAAGAGGCAGAGGATGGCACGATGAAACCCGTTGTCAATGAAAACGGCTGCAACAAGTGCAATGCGTGCGTGCTTTTCTGCCCGCTGTACAATCCTGTGGAACTGCCTGATTTTGAAGAATTCTTTGACTGCAAAGAAGATGTGCGCACAAGACATATGGCGCCTGTTTACAGAGCTGCCATGCGTAGTGTTAAAGACGGCAAGCACACTGAATTTGTAGGAACACTTTGCCAGATAGCAGCTCTTAAGTCTCTTAGAGGGGATAAACTGGCACACAACCTGGCGATATTTCCGGTGTACTGCGACGAAGAACAGAGAAAATCCAATCACGCTTGTGCAACATGCAGATTTTATGATTGATTTGAGAGGATTAAATGGAGAATTCGATTTTAAATAAAGTAAAAGAAACAGAGGCTCTCTTTGAAAATTACGAAATTGTCGGCAGCGAGCTGGCAAGGCTGAGAAGGCTGCGCAGTAAGCTGGAAGAAAGGCATATAACCGTATCCGTAATAGGACAATTTAAAAGAGGTAAGAGTGCATTGGTAAACCGCATTCTCGAAAGGGAAATAATGCCTGTAGGTATAGTTCCTGTAACTGCAGTGGTAACCACTGTGGATTACGGTGATGAGGAAGCAGAGATCCATTTCAACAACGGTCTTGTTCAGAAAGTTGAATTTGGCAACTTATCGACATATGTAAATGAACAGGAAAATAAGAATAACAAGTTGAATGTCTCCAAAGTGGCAATCAAGTGTCCATCAGCATTCCTTGAAAATGGAATAACGCTGGTGGATACTCCCGGCGTAGGCTCTATGCACGAAAAAAATTCTGAAGAAGCTTATGCTTTTGTAAAGGAAAGCGATGCGGTAGTCTTTACCTTATCGGTGGACAGCCCTATAAATCAGATTGAGATAGATTTTCTTAAGAATGCAAAAGAATATGCTGCAAAGTTTTATTTCGCTGTCAACAAGATAGACGTAATTGACGATGCAGAACTGAATTCATACATGGAATACTGCCGCGGATTTATTTCAGGACTTATGGAAGTGGAAAATGTGACACTGTTTCCAGTCAGTGCGAAAGATGACCGTGGAATAGATCGTCTTAAAAAGGCAGTTACTGACGACCTGCTGAGAGAGAGCAGCCATATTCTGGAGGAGTCTGCCTCTAAAAAGCTCCACGATATAGTTATGAGCGCCCTTTCGCAGGTTACCTTTTACAGAAATGCCCTTTCGATGACTCATGGGGAGTTCGATGCGAAATTCAAGGAAATGCAGGAATTTTTTGATGCCATCCATGTAGAAGCAGTGGCACTTCCGGAATCCCTTAAAGAAAACAGAGTAGTATGTCAGGCTTATATCAATGATGTAAAAAACCGACTGACTGCGAAGGTAAAGGAACTATTCGGAATTGATTATCACTATGATATTGCTGACATTGAAGGAGAAACAGCTGTAGCTGCCGGAAATGTCTCCGGTCAGGTGGATGAAATATGCTCTTCACTGAACAAAACCCTTAATGCTATTTTTATGCATAGGGAAGAGAACACTTATGTGGTGGCAAGAAGAATCAATGATCTCAACAGGCTGGTAAGAAGGCTTGTAAAAATGAGAGACGAGAAAATCGAATAACAACTGTCCATGCAGTTTTTTAGAGAACAATATGAAACGGTGCAGAACGGCAAAGACTGCACCGTTTTCTTTACTTTTTTCTTAAGATTATTGAAATGAAGTTCGGATAGCGACCGCCTCCGGCATCCATTGCTTTCCTGTCCCCCACGGCATACTGATTTTCCTGACGAAGCCAGTCTGCCCACACTTCTTCATTGCTTTCCATTTCTTTAACTGCAAGTACCCGGGCGTCCCTGCAGAAACTCACAATTTTCGCCCAGTATTTTGCATCGTGCATGTAGTCAAGCTGCTCAGGGGTCCACGACAGCAGTAATTCCTGTGGCAGGTGACGATGACAATCTTTTTTCATACCCGGAATTGCAATATAAACATATCCACCCCTTTTTACGAAAGGCAGAAGCTTGTCATCAAGATATCGCGGATCACGTCCGAAATAGTTATAGGAATCCACACTCACCACAGCATCAAAGAATTCCTTTCTGAACGGCAGGTGGGATGCATCTGCTTTTACCGGAATGATCTGATCCTTCGTTAAACCCATTTTAGTGAAAAACAACATGTTTTCTTCAGGGGCGCTCCAGAGATCTGCTGCATAGACTTTAAAGCCGTATTCTTTCGCAAGAAATACACTTGTCAGTCCCTGCCCGCTTCCAAGATCACAAATAATGCTTCCGGGCGGGATATTATGATTAAGCAGTAATTCCTCCGTAAGTTTGACGGGATTTGGTCCCATGATTTTTTCATGAAGGACGGGAGTGTCATATTTCCTGCTTCCTATATATTCCATATAATACCTTCCTATCTTTTATGCAAATTCTTGTTATATTTTGCGATTTTTTTGAATTTTTCCCTTTTCTCAGCTAAATAATCTTCTGTATCCTCAATGTATCGATTTTCGCACATGAGTTTCTGATAGGAGCGGAGGCGCTCTGCTGATAGCAGGCCATTATCGGCAGCTTTAAGCACGGCGCATCCCGGTTCTCCCGAGTGAGTGCAGTTACGGAAACGGCATTTAAGTGCCAGAGCATCAATGTCTGAAAAAGCAGTGTTTATTCCATCGCCTGCATCCCACATACCCAGCTCTCGCATGCCCGGAGTGTCGATAACCATGCCGCCGCAGGGCAGGAGAAATAGCTCACGATGTGTCGTAGTGTGGCGACCCCTGCCATCGCTTCTGATACTGCCGGTATTCAATAGGTTTTCATGCATAAGACAGTTAATTATGGTGGATTTTCCCACTCCGGAGGATCCGATGAACGCTGAGGTCTTTCCTTCCGTAATATATGGGTATAGTACCTCAAAGTCCAAGTCGTTTATGCAGCTTGTGACTAAAACATCAGCTCCTGAAGCTACAGCAGATATGGCAGAAAGCCTGCTGCCTAAATCAGAGCATAAGTCTGACTTTGTAAGAACGATAACAGGCGTTGCTCCGCTGCTCCAGGCAATTGCGAGATAACGCTCCAAACGGCGCAGGTTAAAATCATTGTTTAAAGCCATGCATAGAAACGCCGTGTCAATATTGGCGGCTACAACCTGCTCCTGTGCTGTGCCGCCGGCAGCTTTTCGCATGAAACAGCTGCGTCGAGGCAGAACCTGATGAATTACAGCGCTGTCATTTTTTTCGTTCCAGTCCGTCATGACAAAGTCTCCGACTGCCGGATATTCTGATATTGTATGTACATTATAATGAAATTTTCCGGATACCTGACCGTTTTTTTCTCCATACTCTGAAATAAGCCGGTAAAGTCCCTTTTGCTGCGAAATTACTCTGCTTACAGTTAAGTCTTTGAAGCCTTCCGAATAAACTGTAAAAGTTTCTGACAGACCATATCGCTTCATATCATTTATTTTTTCCATATTGCCCTCTGCTTTTATCTGATAACAGATTGTGAACTGCATCCATTATAGTAAACGAACGTTCACCTGTCAAGAGGCACATAAAAAACAGCGTGATAAGCCTTACTGCTTATCACACTGTCTTTGGCTTAAAATAGAGCAGATGCTATTCTCTGCTCTGTTTTGTGACTTTATCCATGTACATGCTCCATTTTATCGCATGACGCGGGTCAGGCTGAAGAATGAAGTTGTACATTTTTTTCTTGTGATACATGTCAAAATGGTCACCTACACTCATGGGAAGAGCCTTGATATTGGAAACTTCTTCGGTAAATTCCAGAGGCTCTCCGAAACAGGTTCCGCTGAAGGAGACCGTATTTCGATCCATCTTTATGATTCCTTTTCCGGCATTGCGATTCAGATCACCTCTTGAATCGGGAACAGCCAGAATGGTGGGGCTTTCCAGAGGTGTATCAATATCTATCTGAGATTCCTGCCAGAAATACCAGTCATTTATTTTTTTAAAAGGACCCCCGTGAAGATTATAGTAGTTGTCCAGTTCCGAGCTGAAACCGCAGCTGCATCTGATATGCCTGTCGTCTGTAGTCATGCTGAATTCAGACAGGCAGGAAGGGCATTTGTATAAAACTCCGTCAAGGCCCATTGCAGGCCGGCTGCACCGGTATTCTACGTCTTCCAGAACATGGTCCTCGTCATGGAGAATGGCCGAATCAATTATTGTATTTATTTCTTCCGCGCTGAGGCTCTTTATCTGGTCTGCCTCCAGAAGCTTTGCTGTGGTTACTTCAATACGCCCTTTTCTTAAACCGGCTTTTCCCCATTTTGGCAGTGTTTTATATGCGCCGTTTTCGGTTACGGTATATACATCAACACCCATCTTTTTTACCAGCTCGGCAGTGCCTTCAGTAACCTGCAGAGAATGTCCCATACATGTCAGTCTGCCCTCAGGAAACAGAACCACCACATTGCCGCTGTCGCGAGCGCGGAGAATGCTGATAATGGTTTTGATATCGGGACAGAACATCTTTTTTGAGATTACATGCATGTGATTGAGAAAGCGGCGTATAAGAGGCTTTGCCATAAAATGCTCGCTCACTACGAAGGTGGGGCGTATGGGCATAAGAGCCACGGCTACCAGCAGAAAATCTATGTTTGATACATGAGGACAGAGGACAAGAGCAGGACCTTTAAGACCCTCAAGTCCGCTTCTGTCATAGGAAGCTCTGCATTTAAGTTTAAGAAAAAGAGCAACCAGAGCATATAATATTGTGTAAGAAACCACCGGTGGTTTTTTGATAACTGTCTTTTTGCTTTTATCAGACATATGTTGTACCTCTCTGCTTTAATCAACATATATTATATGCGAAACAATCACGTAAAAGCAACAATCTTTAAATAAATAGAGTATTATTTCCCGGGAAATGGTGGTATAATATCATTTGTCCCGCAAGGAGGAGGAAATAAAATGAATAATAAATCCAATGTAAAAAAAGTAATAGGCGTAGTTTCAGGTAAAGGTGGTGTGGGGAAATCATCCATAACTTCCATGCTTGCAGTGGCTACTCAGCGAATGGGATACAAAACAGCGGTTCTTGATGCGGATATTACAGGACCTTCTATTCCAAAGGCTTTCGGACTTATAGAAAAAGCCATGGGCAATGACAAAGAAATAATGCCGGTAATAACTGACACCGGAATCAGAACCATGTCAATAAATTCTCTGCTGGAAGATACCACCGATCCGGTGGTATGGAGAGGACCTGTTCTTTCCGGAGTAGTGGAGCAGTTCTGGAATGATGTCGTATGGGGAGATATAGACGTGATGTTTGTGGATATGCCGCCGGGAACAGGAGACGTTGCACTGACAGTGTTTCAGTCCCTGCCTGTTGATGGTATAGTAATCGTGACCTCTCCGCAGGAACTGGTAGCCATGATAGTTGAAAAAGCTGTAAAGATGGCGGATCTGATGAATGTGCCGGTAGTGGGAATCGTAGAGAACATGTCCTACTTTGTATGCCCTGAATGCGGCAGACAGCACAAGATATTCGGAGAAAGCCATATTGAAGACATTGCATCAAGATATGGAATCAAGGCTGCTGCAAAGCTTGCCATGGATCCGGAAATTGCACATAACTGTGACAGAGGAATGGCAGAATGCCTTAAAACTGAAGGTCTTGAGCCTGTGGTGGAAGCCTGCCTTAATGCTTTTAATCCCGACAAGCAGGATGGTATACCTAAGCCGGAAGGATGCAGCGGAAGCTGTTCCAGCTGCGGTGTTGACGGATGTTCAAGCAGGCAATGATTATACATAATTCACTAAAAGCACACACTTGCTGTGCTTTTTCTGCTAAAATGAAAGAAAAAAAGGGGAAGGACCGGCATTATGTTTGGATATGTACTTGTAAATAAACCGGAACTTAAAATAAGAGAATTTGAGGTTTACCGCAGCTACTACTGCGGGCTCTGTCATGCATTGAAAAGCAGATACGGCAATTTGAGCCGCCTTACACTTAATTATGACATGACTTTTCTGGTGATGCTCCTCAGCGATCTGTATGATGCCGAGGATAATACCACCTGCGGTCACTGCATGCTCCACCCGGTAAAGAAGCATTGCAGCAGACGCAATGAAGTGACAGACTATTGCGCAGATATGTGTATTTTGTTATCATATTATAAATGCCTTGACGACTGGAAAGACGAGAAGAAACTGAGCAAAAAACTCATGGCGGTAGTCCTTGGCAAAAAATACCGCAAGGTAAAGGAAAGATATCCCGAAAAGGCGGAGTTTGTTGAGAACAGGCTAAATATGCTGTCTATAGTTGAGAGCTCCAAAGCAGACCATATTGACAAAGCGGCAAGAGTATTCGGAGAAATAATGGCGGAAATCTTCGTTTACAAAGATGATCGCTGGAAAGAAGATTTATACAAGATAGGCTTTTATCTGGGTAAATTCATATACCTGCTGGATGCTTATGAAGATATCGAAAATGACATAAAGAGCGGCGCCTACAACCCTTTTAAGGGAATATATAAAAATGAGGATTTCGACAATCAGGTGTTGAAACTGCTGCTGCTGATGATAGGAGAATGCACAGATGCCTTTGAAAGGCTCCCGTTGGTGGAAAATGTGGAAATACTCAGAAATATATTATATTCCGGTGTATGGGTAAGATTCGGAAAAGCAAAGGCCGGATTCAAAGCCGCCGAAGAAACTGGGGTGGCTCAGTTGCCGGAGGAAATAACAAATTAGGAGAAACAGATGGATCCATATAAAGTGCTCGGTGTAAGCAGCAATGCCACCGATGACGAGATAAAAAAAGCATACAGAACTCTCAGCCGTAAGTACCATCCTGATGCCAATGTGGGAAATCCCAATCAGGCGGCCTACGAGGAAAAATTCAAAGAAGTGCAGCAGGCCTACAGTGCCATAATGGATATGAGGCAGGGAAAGGTTCCGGGAGCCGGAAATGCAGATGACTTCTGGGGATTTGGAGGTTTTGGAGGACAGCAGTCTCAGAAAACGGAAAGCCAGGATGAACAATATATGCGTTCTGCCCTTAACTACATTCAGAACGGATATTACAGAGAAGGTCTCAATGTCCTTGAACAGGTAAAGGACAGAAAGGGACCGTGGTACTATTACAGTGCCTTTGCTAATTATCGCATAGGAAACAATGCGGAGGCTCTGGAGCATGCCAAGGCAGCATGTGCCTTCGAACCCAATAACTTTTATTACGCCAGTCTCCTGTCACAGCTGCAGGGAGGCGAAAACAGATATCAGCAGAGGAGTGCTAGGTACGGAGGCAATCCGTCCATGGGAAAGACCAATTATCTGGGACAGATATGTACAACATTCCTCTGTCTCAACCTGTGCTGCGGCGGCGGAGCATATATGGGCATGCCTGTCTTATGCTGCCTATAAAATCAGCTGCTTATGAACAGCCGTTTTTATCCGGGAGTTTGAAACCGCCGGGTATTTGCCAATCTGAAGTGAACCCCTCTTGTCAGACAAAAACAAGTCTAATGAAAGGGGTTAATTTATGTCTGAACAAAGAATGCATATGGAGCTTGCTGCTGCCATTTGCTTAATGATATCTTTAAGGAAAGAAACAGAAGACAAATAAAATTGTATTTTTAATGAGCCTTCGTTGACAAACGGGGGCTCTTATGGTATATTCTATGAGGATAAATCTTTAAAAACGATACAGAGAGATCGGCAAGATTAAACCGCAACAGAAAACAGATAATATTTTGCACATGGTTTTTGCAGACCGGTGTTGTGCAGATGTTTGATGCGTATTTGTCTTGCCTTTCTGGCAGGACTTTTTTGTTGGAGAGGAAGCTCATGAGAGAATTTGACAAAGTAAAGAAAACAGACGTTGAACTTGACGCACCGAAGCTTACATATGCTTTGGAGGATTCTTCATTTGACGAAGTATGCGAAAAGCTCAATAGTGCGGAATTAGTGGCTTTACCCGGTTTTTGTGATGTACATGTACATTTCAGAGAACCGGGTTTTTCTTATAAGGAAACCATTGCCACAGGAAGCCTTGCTGCCGCTGCAGGAGGCTATACAGCTGTATGCACCATGCCAAATCTTAAACCTGTGCCTGACAGCATGGAAAACCTGCAGCAGCAGCTGGATATAATACAGAAGGACGCAGTGATAGATGTCAGACCATTTGCTGCCATAACTCGTTCCCAGCAGGGAAAAGAACTGGCTGATATGGCCGTAATGGCACCCTTTGCCGCAGGCTTTTCCGATGACGGAAGAGGAGTTCAAAGTGAAGACATGATGAGAGAGGCCATGCTTAAAGCAAAGTCTCTGGGAAAAGTAATATCGGCCCATTGCGAAGACAACTCTCTGCTGAAGGGCGGTTACATACATGACGGAGAATATGCGCGTACTCACGGCCACAGAGGAATATGCTCCGAAAGTGAATATGCCCAGATAGCAAGAGATATAAGGCTGGTAAAAGAAACAGGCTGTGCTTACCACGTGTGTCATGTTTCGGCAAAGGAAAGTGTGGATATAATTCGCAAGGCAAAGGCAGAAGGCGTGAACATAACATGCGAAACCGCACCCCACTATCTGATTCTTGATGAGACGAATCTAAGAGAAGAGGGCCGATTCAAGATGAATCCGCCTCTGAGAGGATCGGACGACAGAGAAGCCCTTATTGAAGGAATCAAGGACGGCATTATCGACATGATAGCGACGGACCATGCACCGCACTCAGAGGAGGAAAAAGACAAAGGACTGGCCATGAGCGCCTTCGGTATCACCGGAATCGAAACAGCCTTTCCGCTGATGTACACCCATCTGGTAAGAAAGGGCGTGATAAGCTTCCGGAAACTCATGGAACTTCTGGTGGTGAACCCGCGAAAACGATTTAACATACCTATAGGTAACGATTTTTCCATATGGGATTTAACAGAAGAATATGTGATTGACCCGGATACGTTTATTTCCAAAGGCAGAGCCACACCTTTTGCAGGAGAAAAAGTTCTGGGAAAATGCAGGATGACGGTATTTAACGGCAAAATAGTTTACAGATAAAGGAGATGTATTAAAATGGCAAAGAGAAAAGACATTAAGAAAATTCTTATTATCGGTTCCGGGCCTATCGTAATTGGGCAGGCAGCTGAGTTTGACTATGCGGGAACACAGGCCTGCCTGGCACTTAAAGAAGAAGGATATGAGGTAGTTCTGGTAAATTCAAATCCTGCAACCATTATGACGGATACGGCAATTGCAGACAAGGTGTATATGGAACCTTTGACATTGGAGTACATAGCCAAGATTTTAAGATACGAAAGACCTGATGCCATAGTTCCGGGAATAGGAGGACAGACAGGATTGAATCTGGCAATGCAGCTGGAGAAGAAAGGTGTTTTGAGAGAATGCGGAGTTGAACTTCTTGGAACAAGCAGCACAAGCATCGAGAGAGCCGAAGACAGGGAACTTTTCAAGGAAATGTGCCAGTCCATCGGAGAGCCTACAATTCCTTCTGAGATAACGTATAACCTGGAAGAGGCAAAAAAAGCTGCTGAAGAAATAGGATATCCCGTAGTTCTGAGACCTGCCTTCACCCTGGGAGGAACAGGAGGAGGATTTGCCAATAATGAGGATGAACTGGTGGAAATCGGCATGAACGCATTCAAGCTTTCACCTGTGCACCAGGTTCTCATAGAAAAGAGTGTCAAAGGATACAAAGAAATTGAATTTGAAGTGATGCGTGACGGAAACGATAAGGCTATAACCATATGCGGAATGGAAAATGTGGATCCGGTAGGCGTTCATACAGGGGACTCAATAGTTGTGGCGCCTATAATGACTCTGAACGACCATGATCTGAAGATGCTCAATGACAGTGCCATAAAAATAATTCGCGAGCTCAAGATAGAAGGCGGCTGCAATGTTCAGTTTGCTCTTAACCCGAATTCAAGTGAGTATTATCTGATAGAGGTTAATCCGAGAGTTTCGCGTTCCTCGGCATTGGCCTCCAAAGCCAGCGGTTATCCTATAGCAAGGGTTACGGCCAAAATTGCCGTGGGGATGTCTCTGGAAGAGATAGAAATAGCCAACACCACCGCTGCCAGAGAGCCGAGCCTGGATTATGTCGTTGCTAAACTGCCGAGATTCCCATTTGATAAATTCACTGCTGCCCCTAATACTTTGGGAACTCAGATGAAGGCCACAGGAGAGGTTATGGGAATAGGCTCAAATCTGGAAGAATGTCTGCTTAAATCCATACGGTCCCTTGAAATCGGGGCTTATCATATTCATCTGGATAAATTTGACAATATGACCACTCCGGCAATAATGGAGTACATTGCTGAATTCAGAGATGACAATATATTTGCCATTGCAGAACTTTTGCGTAGGGGAGAGTCAGTTGAAAAACTTCATGAAGTGACAAAAATAACCGGATATTTCCTTGAGTCCATAAAGAAAATCGTGGAGATGGAAGCTGCCGTAAAGAACATGCCGGGGAACATAGATGTGCTTAAAAAGGCCAAAGCCATGGGATTTTCAGACAGATATATAGCTACTGCATGGAACATGGAAGAAACAGAAATCTACAATATGAGAGCTGAAGAAAAAATTATGCCGGTGTATAAAATGGTAGATACATTGCATACGGGCGCATATATACCATATTTCTATTCTTCCTATAGCGGAAACAACGGTTCCATAAAGACAGATAAAAAGAAAATCATCGTTCTGGGAGCAGGTCCTATCCGCATCGGCCAGGGTGTGGAATTTGACTATTCGACGGTTCATGCGGTGACAACAATTAAAAAGGCCGGATATGAGGCGATAATCATCAACAACAACCCGGAAACCGTTTCCACAGATTATACTACCGGAGACAAGTTGTACTTTGAACCTCTGACAGTAGAAGATGTGATGAATATCATAGATTTTGAAAAGCCTGAGGGGGTAATTGCATCCCTGGGAGGACAGACAGCCATCAATCTGGCGCAGCCTCTTTCGGATAGAGGAGTAAAAATCATCGGAACGGACTGCGAAGCCATTGAAAAAGCAGAAAACAGAGACAGCTTCGAAAAAATTCTCAAATCCCTTGATATACCTCAGCCTAAGGGAAAGGCAGTAACCAATATTGAAGACGGTGTAAAGGCTGCTGCAGAGATAGGATATCCGGTGCTGGTGAGACCAAGCTTTGTTCTAGGCGGAAGAGCGATGCAGATAGTTGCCAACGAGGATCAGCTCAGGCATTATCTCAAAACTGCCGTTGAAATAGACGAAGACAAGCCGGTTCTGGTAGATAAATACATCATTGGTAAGGAAGTTGAGGTAGATGCCATCTGCGACGGACGAAACGTATTCGTGCCCGGAATCATGGAGCTGGTTGAGCGCACAGGCATCCACAGCGGTGATTCCATCAGCGTATATCCTGCTTTCAGCATTTCCGACAAGGTAAAAGGTATTATACTTCAATATGCCAGAAAGCTGGGACTGGGTATCGGAATAGTGGGTCTGTATAACATACAGTTTATCGTTGACAAGGACGAAAATGTATTCATTATTGAGGTGAATCCTCGTTCATCAAGAACCGTACCTTTCCTTTCAAAATCCACGGGCTACAGCCTGGCAGACATTGCCACAGAGGTTATAATGGGAAAGAGCCTTAAGGAACAGGGAATATTTGATATATATCCTGACGAGAAGAAGAGATGGTATGTGAAAGTCCCTGTGTTCTCCTTCAACAAGATAAGAGGCCTTGACGCTTATCTTTCGCCTGAGATGAAGTCTACAGGAGAAGCCATAGGATATGATGACAAACTCAACAGAGCTTTGTATAAGGCGCTGCAGGCATCAGGAATGAAGCTTCAGAATTACGGAACAGTATTTGCCACTATAGCCGACAAGGATAAGAAGGAAGCTCTTCCGCTTATCAGGAGGTTCTATAATCTGGGATTTAATATAGAGGCTACGGAAGGAACTGCAAAATTCCTTAAGGAAAACGGAATACGCACCCGTGTTCTTAAAAAGATAAGTGATGGCAGCGATGAAATTCCTAATTCAATACGCCAGGGTCATATTGCTTACATAATCAATACCAGCGACATAGGTTCTGTGGGACAGATGAGCGATGGATATGAAATAAGAAAGTATGCTACAGAGAACAATGCAACCATATTTACCGCACTTGATACGGTGAAGGTGCTTCTGGATGTACTGGAGGAAACAACTCTGAGAATTTCCACCATTGACGCATAGGAGATAAAATGAAAAAAAGTCTATTTGAAATAATCGAAAACATACCTCTGACCCGAGACGTCATGCGCATGAAGTTAAAAGGAGATACATCAGCTATAACGGCGCCGGGGCAGTTTATAAACATTCAAATTGAAGGCCTTTTTCTCAGGCGCCCCATCTCGGTGTGCCATGTATGTGGAGATATCCTTACCATTATTTACAAGGTTGTGGGTGAAGGCACGCGCAGGATGCAGGATATGACCGGAGGCAGCCTAGATATACTTACGGGTCTCGGAAACGGCTATGACCTGTCACCGGCAGGTGAAAGCCCTCTTCTTATCGGGGGAGGAGCAGGAGTTCCTCCCATGTATATGCTTGCTGAAAAGATACTGGAAAGAGGTGTTACTCCAAAGGTGATACTGGGCTTTAACACCGCCTCGGAGGTGTTTTATGCCGATGAATTTGCAAAGCTGGGAGCAGAAGTGACTGTTGCAACGGCAGACGGATCCATGGGTGTCAAAGGTTTTGCAACTGATGCCATGAAGCAAATGAGTTACACATATTTTTACGCCTGCGGACCGGAAGCCATGCTTAAAGCTGTATGGGAGCAGTCCGAAACTGACGGTCAGTTCAGCTTTGAGGAGCGCATGGGCTGCGGTTTCGGGGCCTGTATGGGCTGCTCGTGCAAAACGCTGACAGGAAGCAAGCGCATATGCAAGGAAGGGCCTGTACTAAGAAAGGGGGAAATCCTATGGCAGAAGTAAAAGATCTTAGAGTGGATTTGTGCGGAATACAGCTGGATAATCCGGTTATGGCAGCCAGCGGAACCTTTGGATACGGATGGGAGTTTGCGGAACTTTATGACATAAATATATTGGGTACATTTTCTTTCAAGGGAACTACAAGTGAGCCGAGATTCGGAAACCCGACCCCCAGAATAGCCGAATGCAATGACGGAATGATAAACGCCGTAGGTCTGCAGAATCCCGGAGTGGAGCAGGTGATCTCTCAGGAACTGCCGCGCCTTAAGCAATGCTTTAAAAAGAAAGTGATGGCCAACGTAAGCGGGTTTTCCGAAGAAGAGTATGTGTATACAGCAAGGCGTCTTGACGAATGTTCGCAGGTGGGGTGGATAGAAGTTAATGTAAGCTGCCCCAATGTTCATGGAGGAGGAATGAGCTTTGGAACTTCAACTGAAGCAGCCGCATCAGTAACAAAGGCCGTGAAAGAGACAGTGAAAAAACCTGTAATAGTAAAGCTCTCACCTAATGTCACGGATATTGCCTCAATAGCTGTCGCCTGTGAAGAGGCGGGTGCAGATGGAATAAGCCTTATCAACACTCTGCTGGGCATGAGGATAGACATCAGGACGAAAAAGCCTGTGATTGCCAACACCATGGGAGGCTTTTCGGGAAGAGCGGTTTTTCCTGTGGCCCTCAGAATGGTTTACCAGACTGCAAAGGCGGTAAATATACCTGTAATAGGTGTAGGAGGAATATCCAAAGCAGAGGATGTAATAGAGATGATGCTGGCCGGAGCAACGGCGGTACAGGTAGGAGCGGAAAACCTGGTGAACCCGTATGCATGCAGAGACATAATCGAAAATCTGCCGGCAGCTATGGAAAAATACGGAATTCATTCACTTAAAGAAATAATCGGAGGTGCCATCTGATGGGAAAAGATGTTATTGTAGCCTGCGACTTCAGCAGCGCACAGCAGGTATTTGACTTTCTCGACAAGTTTGAAGAGAGAAAACCTTTTGTAAAGATAGGAATGGAACTCTTTTATGCCGAAGGCCCACAGATCGTGAGAGAAATTAAAAAAAGAGGGCATAAAATATTTCTTGATCTTAAACTGCATGACATACCTAATACGGTGAAAAAAGCCATGTCAGTGCTATCCTCACTGGACATAGACATGTGCAATGTTCATGCGGCAGGAACCATAAACATGATGACTGCTGCTTTGGAAGGGCTTACCAGAGATGACGGGAGCCGACCTCTTCTCATTGCAGTTACTCAGCTGACATCGACAGACAGAGAAACAATGGAAAGAGATCTGCTGATTCATGATGAAATGGATAAGGTTGTCATGCACTATGCCCATAATGCCCTTACAGCAGGACTTGACGGTGTAGTCTGCTCTCCACAAGAGTCAGGAAAGGTTCATCAGGAATGTGGGAATTCCTTCCTGACGGTAACGCCGGGAGTAAGATTCAAAGACGGCGACGCAGGGGACCAGAAGCGGATAATGACTCCGGCCGAAGCTAAAAAGGCGGGTTCGGATTATATCGTCGTGGGAAGACCCATAACCTCTGCTGCGGACCCTGTTGAGGCCTATGAGAGATGCATAAGAGAATTTGTGGATTAAAGGAGATTTACCTATGAAAAGACTGATAGCAAAAGATTTACTTTCGATACAGGCAGTGTTTTTCCGTCCGGAAGAACCATTCACCTGGGCCAGCGGAATAAAAAGCCCGGTGTACTGTGACAACAGGCTGACCCTCACGGCTCCGGAGGTGAGGTGCCATGTGGAGGAGGGTCTGGCTGAGCTGGTTAAAGCAAATTATCCTGAAGCAGAGGTCCTTATGGGAACTTCCACTGCAGGAATAGCCCATGCGGCCATTACCGCCCACATTCTGAACATGCCTATGGGTTATGTGCGTTCCGGCGCCAAGGATCACGGCAGGCAGAACAGAATAGAGGGAAGATTGGAAAAAGGTCAGAAAGTTGTGGTAGTGGAAGACCTTATTTCCACCGGCGGCAGTGTTATAGATGTTGTGGAAGCTCTGCGGGAAGCTGGAGCTGAAGTTCTGGGCGTTGTAAGCATATTTACCTATGGTATGAAAAAAGGTCTTGAAAGGCTGAAAGAAGCTAATGTGAAGAATGTTTCTCTGACAGATTTTGACGTGATTGCAGAAGTTGCGGCAGAGGAAGGATATATAAGTCCGGACGATATCCGTAGACTTATAGCTTTCAGAAACAATCCGTCGGACGAAAGCTGGATAAAGGGTTAAGAGGAGAGTAATAAGATGAGAAGTCTTATAAGCATTATGGATTTTTCCGTTGATGAGCTGGATGATCTGATACATACTGCTATGGATATAATAGATCGACCCCATGAGTATTCTCAGAAATGCCGGGGAAAGAAACTGGCAACGCTGTTCTTTGAGCCATCAACGAGGACAAGACTCAGTTTTGAAGCGGCGATGTATGAACTGGGCGGCAATGTAATAGGTTTTTCAGAAGCAGGCAGTTCTTCTGCTGCAAAGGGCGAAAGCGTTGCCGATACGGCAAAGGTGATAAGCTGCTATGCAGATATAATTGCCATGAGACATCCTATGGAGGGAGCCCCTCTGGTGGCTTCCGACAATGCGACAATACCTGTGATAAATGCAGGCGACGGAGGCCATAACCATCCGACACAGACCTTGGCTGATCTTCTTACTATATACCGTGAGAAAGGCCGTCTGGGAAATCTGACCATAGGACTCTGCGGAGACCTTAAATACGGACGTACTGTGCATTCGCTCATTGAGGCCATGTCAAGGTACGAAGGAATAAAGATAGTTCTCATATCTCCTGACGAACTACGGCTGCCGGGATATGTAAAAAAGGAAATTCTTGACAGACATCACATTCCTTTTGAAGAAATCAGCAGTCTTGAAGAGGCCATGTCGAAACTTGACATACTGTACATGACCAGAATACAGAGGGAGCGTTTCAGCAACATGGAGGAATACAAGAGGCTTAAAGGCAGCTATATTTTGACTCCGGAAAAGCTGAAGTCGGCCAAGGAGGACATGTGCATACTTCATCCTCTGCCACGAGTAAATGAAATAAGCGTGGCCGTAGATAAAGATCCGAGAGCCTGCTACTTTAAACAGGCGTTGAACGGTAAATACATGAGGATGGCGCTTATACTTAAACTGCTGGAGGACGCAGCCTGCAACCCTGTAAGAAAGACACGTGATATGCAGACTGTAAAGAACCTCAGATGCCAAAATCCAAGGTGTATAACATCTGCGGAGCAGGAACTGGAGCACATATTCAAACGTACCGATGAAGGCATATGCAGATGCATATATTGCGAAAAGAAAGCTGAATAAGATATTTTAATAATCCGGTTTTACATAAACCGGATTTTATGCGTTTTATATAATTTTCCGGAGGATTCTTCAGGCATTTTCAAAGTCATGTATTCACAGGGGGCAGATACCTCTCATATCATAAAAATAGCAGATTAAAAAAGAAAGGAACATGCGCTGATGCTATGTTTAAATCAACTGAAACCGGGAGAAGAGGCCGTAGTCACAAGCATAAGCGGTGAAAATCGACGCCTTCGTGATCTGGGGCTTATTGAGGGAACAAAAGTAAAGTGTGTTTTAAAGAGTCCGCTGGGAGATCCGGCTGCATATAAAATCAGGGGAGCAGTGGTTGCCATAAGGAGGGAGGACGCTGCAGATATAAAGGTGGTGGCCTATGAATAACGGCTTGATGATGGTGCTGGCAGGAAATCCTAACGTTGGCAAGAGCACCATATTCAACTGCCTTACAGGGATGCACCAGCACACGGGCAACTGGGCTGGAAAAACCGTGGCCAATGCAAAAGGAACATGGAAGGCAGAGGGAATGCCAGATATACAACTGACAGATGCACCTGGGTGCTATTCTCTGGAATCGTCATCGCCGGAAGAAGAAGTGGCACGAGAATGCATTTGTGACCCTGATATAAAGGGTGTTATTGTTGTATGTGACGGAACATGCCTTGAGAGAAATCTTATTCTTGCCCTGCAGATCCTTGAATACCGCAGAGACGTGATATTGTGTATAAATCTTATGGACAGAGTAAGGAAAAAGGGCATGGAAATCGATACAGAAAAACTGGGAAGCCTTCTGAACGTTCCGGTGATAACGACATGTGCCTCTCAAAAGAAACAGATAAAGTCCAAATTATCAAGAGCAGTGGCAGAACTTCTGCAAAGCAGTCCCTTGTTGGATGACAAAAAAGATACAGCCCGCATGTCTCCGGAAGAAATTGTTGAGGAAGCTCAAAAAATCGCTGCAGCGGTGACGACTCAGAAATCTGTCGAGGAAGATAAAACAATTAAAATCGACAGACTGCTGACAAGCCCGTGGACCGGATTTCCGGCAATGGGAATCATGATTCTTGTAATCCTATGGATCACTCTTAAAGGAGCCAATTACCCGTCAGAGTTTCTCAGCAGCAGGCTGCTTGCTCTGGAAGAACCTTTTTTCAGAGGGCTTGCGGGAATAGGACTTTCTGCGGAATTTTGTGAAATGACGGTATACGGAATGTACAGGGTTCTGGCCTGGGTCGTTTCGGTAATGCTGCCACCTATGGCAATTTTTTTCCCGATGTTTACCCTTCTGGAAGACTGGGGATTTTTGCCACGTGTAGCATTTAATCTTGACAGATGCTTTAAAGGGTGCAAAGCATGCGGCAAGCAGGCTCTTACCATGTGCATGGGGCTCGGATGCAATGCGTCTGCCGTAGTGGGGTGCAGGATAATCGATTCGCGGAGAGAGAGGCTTCTTGCCATGCTTACAAACTCTCTTGTGCCGTGTAACGGAAGATTTCCGCTGCTCATAGGAATAATCACGATGTTCTTTGCATCGGAATCAAGGGAAAAAGGGGCACTTATACTTACGGGAGTCATTATGCTGGGAATAGCCGCAACCTTTGCAGCTACCAGACTGCTGTCTGCAACTGTTTTAAGAGGAACTGCAGCGTCTTTCACCATGGAACTTCCGGAGTACAGGAAGCCTCAATTCGGGAAAGTGATAGTGCGCTCAGTGTTTGACAGAACGCTTTTTGTGCTGGGAAGGGCTGCTGCTGTGGCAGCACCTGCCGGCATGATTATATGGATAATGGCCAACAGCTTTTCCGGTGATATCAGCATAATACAGAGAATGGCAGAGTTCCTGGATCCTGTTGGCAGATTCATGGGTATGGACGGCGTCATACTTACAGCTTTTATTTTGGGAATCCCTGCCAATGAAATAGTTCTGCCTATAGCCATGATGATATACATGAGCATGGGCACATTGGGCGAAACGGGGGACCTGAATTATTTTGCCGATATTTTGTGCAGCAACGGCTGGACAGAGATTACAGCTATAAATGTGATGATTTTTTCTCTTATGCACTGGCCATGCGCCACCACATTGCTATCAGTTAAGAAAGAAGCCGGAGGATGGAGATGGGCGGCTGCAGCCTTTGCAGTACCTCTGATTATGGGAGTTACGGTATGTTCAGTTACGGCAGCATTTTACAGAATCTTCTTGTAAACATAAGAAAAACAAGGTAGAATATAGTATGAATATGTCACAAAAAGGGGAAAAATGATGAAGAGAAACCTGATAATAATCAATCCCTGTTCGGGGAAAAAGAGAGCTAACAAGTACATGACGGATATTGTGGATGTTTTTACCAAGGGCGGCTATATGTCTACGGTCCTCACCACCACTCAGAGAGGAGACGGAACTCTTTATGCAGCAGAGTACGCGGGGGATTTTGATCTGGTAACCTGCATAGGAGGAGACGGAACTTTCAATGAGGTAGTCGCAGGCCTTCTGGAAAGCAAATCCGGAACACCCATAGGGTATATTCCGGCAGGAAGCACCAACGATTTTGCCAGCAGCCTGGGTCTGTCTTCCAGAATAGTGACAGCAGCAAAGGATATTGTGACAGGGGAAACTATTCCTCTGGATATTGGCAGCTTCAATGGCAGAAAATTTTCCTATGTGGCTTCTTTCGGCGCCTTTACCCAGGCGTCATATGCAACACCACAGAGTGTAAAGAACATGCTGGGTCACCTGGCATACATTCTGGAAGGTGTTACCAGTATGACATCCATCAAACCGGAGCATATGATCATCGAAACAGAAGACAACGTATATGAGGATGACTATATTTTCGGAGCCGTAAGTAATTCCACGTCTCTGGCAGGAATACTCACCTTGGATCCGGAATATGTGGATATGGGGGACGGACTATTTGAACTGCTCCTTGTAAAATCGCCTAAAAACCTTATTGATCTTACTGAAATCGTCCATATGCTTACAACGCAGAATTATGATTCCGGAATGCTGACCTTTGTCAACTCTGACAGATTCAGGGTTCATGCCTCAGAGGATACACCATGGTCACTGGATGGGGAATACCAGGAAGGGGCTTCGGAAATTTTCATTGAAAATCTGCATAATGCCATAAATCTTGCAATAAATAAAAAACGAAAGAAATAGGGGGGGTGAGGAATGAAATGACAGCTTTTCTGATGCTTGCCTTTCTGTTCTGCATAGGTTCCCTTATGGGGTGGGGCCTTGAGGTATTGTACCGAAGGTTTTCGCCTGCTAACAAAAGCAGACGATGGATAAATCCGGGATTCCTTATTGGGCCGTATCTGCCGCTGTATGGATTCGGTCTCACAGCACTTTTCCTTCTGGCCGGAATTGAAAATACCGAGTTGATTGAGCATGTGACCGCCGGAAGCAAGATTCTGCTTTTTATTGTAATGGCTGTTGTTATGACCGTCATAGAATATATTGCAGGTCTCATTTTCATCAAAGGTATGAAGGTCAAACTCTGGGATTACTCAAAGGAAAAGTTTAATCTGCAGGGAATCATATGCCTGAGGTTCTCAATATACTGGGCACTTCTCAGCGCAGTGTATTATTTCTTTATACACCCACATATTACAGGAGCATTACTGTGGTTTTCTCAGAATATCACTTTTTCCTTCGTAATAGGAATCTTCTACGGAGTGCTGTTTGTAGACATTGGATATTCCATGGGTATAATGAAGAAGGTGCGCAGATTTGCCATGGACAATCAGATAATGATTCTTTTCGAAGACCTGAAGTTGCAAATCAGACAGACTGCAAAAGAACATATGGAAAAGAAACACTGGTTCCTGCAGTTTAAGTCAGAAGTCTCTTTGGGAGAACATCTTAAAAGATATATGGAACTCCATGACGCTTTTATAGGTGAAGAAATGAAGGAGCAGTTTAAAAGTTATATAGAAGACAAAAAAAATAATTAAAATACTCTTTAAAAAGGGGCTATCGTGAAGATAGCCCCTGACTTTTATTTTTCAATAATTCTTGTTCTTATGATTCTGTCGTCGTAGAAAATGAGAGAAGGAATATTTTCTTCGACAGTTTCCGCAAGGATATAGTTGTAAGCTCCTTTTGATGCACCTGAAATTCTGGACACTTTGATATCATTTGATTCAAGAATTGATTTCAATTCTTCGGCCTCCATGGCTTTTGCTATAACAGAAATCCTAACGCCTTTTTCCAGCGGTCCCAGGTCAACGGACGGGAAGTTCACGGAGTTATGTATATTTCCGTTTTCAAAGTAATCCATCATCTGTTCAACTGCCATAGAAGCGCAGTTGTCCTCTGCTTCGGCAGTAGAAGCACCAAGGTGAGGAAGCAGAATGATTTTGTCCCTTCCAACTATGGTATCATTAGGAAAATCAGTAACGTATCCGGCCAGAACACCTGTTTCAAGAGCTACGAGAAGATCGACTTCATTAACCAGTTTATCTCTTGAAAAGTTAAGAAGTACGGAGCTTTCTTTCATACATGCAAAAAGATCTTTGTTGAACATTCCTTTGGTACTGTCCATGGCAGGAACATGAATTGTGACATAATCGCAAAGAGGGAGCATTTCTTCAAGGGATGAATAAACGCTGATTCCTTCGCCTCCGGAAGTATAATATGGGTCGTATCCAAGGATTTCCATTCCGAGAGCTTTTGCGGAAGCCGCCACCTTACGGCCTATGGCACCAAGACCTACAACGCCCAGAGTCTTTCCGGCTATCTCATGTCCTGCGAAGCGAGACTTGCCTTTTTCAACCGCAGCGCTTACATTCTCCGTGAGAGAAGATGCCCAAGTAAGCGCATCTGGGAGGTTGCGGGCCGACAGAAGGAGACCGGCTATGACCAGTTCTTTAACTGCGTTGGCATTGGCACCCGGCGTATTGAATACGACGATTCCTTTTTCGGCACATCTGTCCAGAGGAATGTTGTTTACGCCTGCACCGGCACGCGCAACAGCCCATAGATCATCTGAAAGTTCCATGCTGTGCATGTCCTGACTTCTTACAAGAATACCGTCGGCTTTTGCGATGTCATCTGTAATTATGTATTGGTCGTCAAAGAGAGCCAGGCCCACCTTTGAAATTTTGTTTAATGTTGATATCTTGTACATATTTCCTCCATATAAACCGATAAATTTGAAATTCTCTAAACAGTATATCACTTTACTCAATCAAGGTAAAGTGGTATAATATATGCAAATTTTTTTATTCGGAGGTTCATTATGACACAGTATGACAGAGTTTATAATTTTTCGGCAGGACCTTCAATGCTGCCGCTGCCTGTATTGGAAAAGGTAAGGGATGATTTACTTAACTACAAGGGAAGCGGACAGTCGGTCATGGAGATGAGCCACCGTTCCGATGCATTCAAGAAGATAATCGAGGAAGCAGAAGCTGATTTAAGAGAGCTTATGAACATACCTGAAAATTATCGTGTTCTGTTCTTGCAGGGCGGCGGCACACTGCAGTTCTCAATGGTTCCGATGAACTTACTCAGAAAAAGCAAAAAAGCTGACTATGCAGTTACGGGAACCTGGGCAAAGAAAGCATACAAAGAAGCCTGCCGCTTCGGTGACATTAAAGTAGTGACATCTTCAGAGGAAGATACATTCACCTGGATTCCTAAATTCGGAAAAGAGGATATCAGACCTGACGCAGACTATGTGTACATCACATCCAACAATACTATTTACGGCACAGCATATAACTATGTGCCTGATACAGGTGATGTGCCTCTGGTTGCAGACATGTCATCCAATATTCTTTCGCAGCCTGTGGATGTAAGTAAGTATGGAATAATCTGGGCAGGGGCACAGAAAAATGTGGGGCCTGCAGGAGTTACTATTGTAATAATCCGTGAAGACCTTATGGGTTTTGCGGGAGAAGAGACACCTGTATATCTGGATTACAAGATCCATGCTGACAACGATTCAATGTATAATACGCCTCCATGCTTCGCAATATATGTGGCAGGTGAGGTCTTTAAACACATAAAAGCTACAGGCGGGCTGGATGCAATGTATCAGCGCAATCGGGAAAAGGCCGGCAAGCTGTATGACTACATAGACTCAAGCGAGCTTTATAAGAGCCCTGTCGCAAAAGAAGACCGTTCCCTTATGAACGTTGTCTTTGTAACGGGTGACAAGGATCTGGATAAAAAGTTTGTTGCAGAAGCAAAGGCACAGGGCCTTGTAAATCTGTCGGGACACCGTTCCATAGGCGGAATGAGAGCCAGCATTTATAATGCGATGCCGATGGAAGGCGTTGATGCGCTTATAGAATTTATGAAGAAATTCGAAGAAGAAAACAAATAGGAGAAAGACATGAAGTACCTTATAGCTGTTCCGGACGGGGCAGCAGATGATCCAATAGACTCTCTTGGGGGCAGAACGCCCCTTGAAGCAGCAGATATGCCCTGTATAAACCGGCTGGCGGCCTATGGTGAAATCGGCACATGCCGCACCGTTCCGGAAGGGATAAGCCCGGGAAGCGATTCGGCCAATTTATCCGTAATGGGATATGACCCCAGAGTATATCTTACAGGTAGATCATCCCTTGAAACGGTATCCATAGGAGTGGATATGAAGAAAACGGATGTGTCCTTCAGAGTGAATTTTATAACTGTTGAGCCGTCCCCATCGGGGAAATATGATGATTTTACCATCATAGACCATGCAGCAGGGGATATAACTACCGAAGAATCATGTGAACTTATGGAATGTCTGAAAAAAGAGTTTGAGACGGACAGCACCCATCTGTATGTAGGAACACAATACAGGCATTGCATGATTTTTAACGGTTTTAAGCCTGAATGCAGTTTCATTCCGCCTCATGACATACTGGGGAAAAGAGCAGGAGATTATCTCCCGGAAGGGAAAGATTGCGATTTTTTTGTAAATATGACAAAAAGAAGCTATGAAATATTTAAGGATCATCCTGTTAATAGGGCAAGGGAGGCCAGAGGACTTAATCCTGCCAACAGTGTGTGGATATGGGGTATGGGAACCAGACCGGAACTGCCGGACTTTAACCGGAAATACGGCGTTGACGGATGTGTTATTTCTGCCGTGGACTTAATAAAGGGAATCGGAATTTTTGCCGGCCTTGAGATACTTGATGTTCCCGGAATAACAGGAAGCATAAACACTGATTTTGAGGCTAAAGCTCAGGCTGCAATAGAAGCTTATAAAAACGGCAAAGACTTTGTATATCTGCATATGGAAGGCACTGATGAGTGTTCTCATCAGGGAAATCTGGAAAACAAGATAAAATGCGCGGAATATATAGATAAAAGGGCCGTAAAACCGATAATAGATTACCTGGAGAGCACCGGGGAGCGGTTTAAAGTTCTTGTGGTTCCGGATCACAGGACTCCTCTGTCCATAAGGACACATTCTTCTGACCCTGTGCCATATGTCATTTATGACAGCGCTGACAGGAAACCTGAAGACAGAAGCAGGAAGTTCAACGAAAGAGCTGCAGAAGCATCAGAAATGCATTTTGAAAACGGATATGAAATGACAGATTATTTCTTTGAAAAATAGCTTCATCAGAGGGATGCAATGAAAAAAAACATAACAAAGATTACAACATTGCTCTTAATATTTCTAATTGCCGCGTCATCTCATGTGACAGCTTCGGCATCCGGAAAAGAGCCCCAGATAGCAGGAACGTCTGCAATAATCTATATTGGAGATACCGGGGAAACTTTGTGGCAAAAAGACAGCACGCAGAGAATGCAGCCTGCCAGTATGACAAAGCTTCTTACCTGCCTTATTGCAGCTGAAAACTTGGATCTGGACAAGGTGATTGAAATTTCATATGAAGCCACTTTGCCGGAGCCGACAAAAATGTACCTTCAGCCCGGGGAAAAAATCACAGTCAAAGATCTTATGTATGCCACGCTTCTTGAGTCGGCTAACGATGGCGCAGAGGCCCTTGCCATAGCCACAGCAGGAAGTGTTGATGCTTTTGCCGTAATGATGAATGAAAAAGCAGAGGCTCTGGGATGTACCGGAAGCAATTTTGTAAATCCCAGCGGGCTGCCTGACGAAAACCATTACTCAACCGCAAAGGATATGGCAATAATAGCTTATGCTGCCATGCAGAACAAAACCGTGAGAGACGTTGCCGGAACTGCAGAATATACCATATCTGCCACCAATGCATACGAAGCACGAAGCCTGTTCAATTACAACCTTTTCCTGAAAGGGGGAGAAATCCGCACCGGAGAGTATGATATAAGTGTTGAGGCATATGAGGGCGTAGTAGGCGGAAAGACAGGCGTTATAGACATGGATAACTGTACTATGGTTACTGTGCTGGATTATGACGGTATTGAAATCTGCTCAGTAGTTATGGGAACCGACTTTGAGAACCGCTACAGCGATATAAAGATGCTCATGGATTATGGAAAGACAGGAATATCCAAATATACAGCTTTTGAAAAAGGACAGGAGTTCGGCAAGGCCGGACTCACAGGCGGGGCAAAAAACAAGGTGAAGGTTGTTGCTGCCGACAACGGATATGTTAATTTGCCGGAAGGAGCTTCGGCATCCCTTGTAACAGTTAAATGCAAGTATTCAGATCAGATTACTGCACCTGTACAGAAAGGGCAGAAGGTTGGTGTTGCTGAAATATATATTGCTGATGAATTGTACAAAAGCGTTGATCTGATAGCTGACGAAAATGTCGAGAAAGGATGGTTTCTGTCAGACTTCGGCATAAGCAATATGCAGACGATAATAATCTTTTCTGTGATTTTCGTAATTGCAGGCTCTGCAATTGCCATACTGGTAGCAAGAGCCTCTAACAGAAGAAAGAGAGCCAAAATACGCAAGGCAAGACTGGAAGAAGAAGCCCGCCGGCAGCTGGAGCGGGAAGAAGATTTAAAGAGAAGGAATTGGCCTTACTGAAATGTTTGATATTAAAGAAAATTTAAAAAAACTCCCGGATTCACCGGGAGTTTATATTCATAAGGACAGCTCGGGGCGTGTGATTTATGTCGGTAAGGCAATATCACTGAAAAACAGGGTAAGGCAGTATTTTCAGAAATCAGCCGGACAGAATCCCAAGGTCAAGGCAATGGTTGCAAATATAGCCGAATTTGAATATATCACCTGCAACAGTGAGGTTGAAGCACTGATCCTGGAATGCAATCTTATAAAAAAATATTCGCCTAAATATAACGTTCTGCTGCGGGATGACAAAACATACCCATATATCAAAGTCACTCTTCAGGAGGAGTTTCCACGGGTAGTCAAAACAAGAATTGTAAAAAAAGATGGTGGGAGATATTTTGGACCATACAGCGATGCCGGAGCTGTGAATCAGACAATAGAACTGCTTAACAAGATTTTCAGGTTAAAACGCTGTTCTGCTGTAAAATTCCCGGAAGGGCAGAGACCATGCCTTAATTATCATATCAGAGACTGCCGCGGAATATGCGCGGGAGAAGCGGATCATGACGAATATATGGAATGCATAGACAATGTTATGGAATTCCTTGGGGGACGGCAGAAAAAGGTGCTGGAATACCTGGAAAATGCCATGAATAAGGCGGCAAAAAACCTGCAGTTTGAAGAAGCAGCAGGTTTCAGAGATAGTATTGCTGCAGTAAAAACTTTAGGAGAGACACAGAGAGTTTCCCAGGCCTTCGGAAAAGATATGGATATAATTATTCCTGTGGGCAGAGGTGAAAACACTTCTGTGGCGCTTTTCCCCGTAAGGGGAGGGAAACTGACTGGCAGAGAAACCTTCGCCATGCAGACAGAGGGAGAAGATGATTATGACAGCATAGTGGGAGAGTTTATCAAGCAGTATTACAGCCGGTGGGCAGACATGCCACCGGAGCTTATAATACACAAGGCTTTGAAGGATGGAAAAATCATCGAAGAATATCTGCAGAGCCTTAAAGAAGGGCGAAAGATACATATCACAGTGCCTCAGAGAGGAAAAAAGAAAGCTTTGCTGGATATGGCGCTCAAAGATGCGGAGGAGATGAATAAAACCATTGAAGACAGAGTGCGAAGCGCAAGAGAAAAAGAAGAAATTCTCACACAGAAACTGTCTCAGATTCTGGGTGCAAAAAAAGAAAAATTCAGAATTGAATCTTATGATATATCCAACACCAACGGTGTGGATACCGTAGGGGCTATGGTCGTTTTTGAAAA
>OLSB01000258.1_pt1 | contig 63541 bp, 67 predicted proteins | sample 1672071 | NCBI WGS metagenome assembly OLSB01 (sample SAMEA3136642, study PRJEB25190) | human gut metagenome | biome: human gut; feature: human-associated habitat; material: faeces | place: Austria | collected 2013
TCTCATACTAATTTCCACTCAGGTTCCACTGTGGAAGTTACTTTGGGAATTCACGTATTTCATGTCAATATCTCTTGCTTTCTTCCTCGAAGTATTGTACAATATGCTTGTTCTCTTTGTGAACAAGATGAGGTAACGTTCCATGAATGTTCTTGCCGGACAACAGCACTTAATTCGTATTGGAGGTTATTATGAATCAGATCAACGAGTTAGCCGGAATGATCGAATCGAGCAGCAGGATAGTATTCTTTGGCGGTGCCGGGGTATCTACGGAAAGTGGTATCCCCGACTTTCGGAGCGAGAACGGTGTCTTTAATGCCATTCGCAACTACGGATATCCTCCGGAGGATCTGCTGTCCATTGAATTCTTCAACAGAAAGCCCGACATATTTTTCAGGTATTATAAAGATCTGCTTTTGACCACGGACGCCAAGCCAAACTATGCGCATATTGCATTAGCAAAGCTCGAAGAATTGGGGAAACTTTCCGCTGTCGTAACGCAAAACATAGATGGCCTGCACCAGAAGGCAGGAAGCCGCAATGTCTTTGAGCTTCATGGTTCGATCCATCGAAATTACTGCGTGAAGTGCCATCGTTTTTTTGACGCCGAATATGTTAAAAACCATAGCGGTATCCCCTATTGTCCCTGTGGCGGAATTGTCAAGCCTGATGTAGTTCTATATGGAGAAAGTCTTGATTCCAAGACCCTCAGGGGCGCAATCACCTCTATTTCAAGAGCCGATATGTTGATAGTTGGCGGAACTTCATTACAGGTATACCCTGCGGCCGGACTTATTGATTATTATGATGGAAACAAACTTGTCTTAATAAATAAAAGCTCCACACCATACGATGGGTATGCTAATCTCACCATCCATGAGCCAATAGGTGTAGTCATGAAAGCCGTTATGGAGCAAATTAACTGATTTGCTCTAACTAAAAGCCCCGGACGAACAGCCGGGGCTTTTGCTGAATTGAGCCTTATTCTTTTATTTTAGCAAATACCATTCTTCCTGCCGAGGTTTGAAGAACGCTTGTTACGACAACCTCAATCGTTTCACCGATAAGCTGCCTTGCGCCCTCAACTACGATCATCGTTCCGTCATCGAAGTATGCAACGCCCTGCGTCATTTCCTTTCCTTCTTTGACAATGGTTACCACGATATCCTGCCCTGCGGTAACGGTGATTTTAAGACTGTTGGCCAAATCATTGACGTTAAACACGGGTATCTGTTGAACGGTCGCCAGCTTGTTTAAGTTATAATCTGTCGTGATGATCATTCCATGATTGTCCGAAGCAAACCTGAGTATTTTGGCATCCACCTCAGGAATGTCCGGATAATCCTTATCATAGATAACGACCGATTCGGAATCCTTCATGGAGTCCAGCACATCCAGACCTCTCCTTCCGCGGCTTCGCTTGATAGGGTCGGCGCTGTCGGCGATATGCTGTAACTCCCTTAGCACAAACTGAGGAACGATAACTGTGCCCTCAACGATCCCTGTCCTATAAACATCAAAGAATCTTCCGTCTATGATCGCAGACGTATCCAGCACCTTCGGCACGGCAAGGGTCTTACCAATGCCCTGCTCATTCTTCTTGAACCATTTGGGCATATTGATCTCTTTGACTCGCTTTGTGGGGATGATCCAACCAATATATCCGCAGATCAGGAAAACAAATATGCTGCATATCGTTCCAAGGATCGGAGGCTCGATCTTCGAAGTTAATGTGCTTGTCAGCAACGCAACAACAAGACCAAATATCAGGCCGATCGAGCCTAAGAAAATCTCGCCCATTGAAAGTGAAGAAAAATACTTTACAATAGTTCTTGTTGTAAACGAGAATAGCTTGATCAGCAAAGGAGTAATCAAGTAACCGAGAATTCCAAATCCGATTCCCAATACAACGTATATGCAGACCGATAGCCATGCCATGGTTCCCTCGGGAATGGGTGTAAAAAGGGTACTCAGTATCAAAAGTCGTGCAAAGTTTATACCGACAGCAGCACCAAGTAAAACTATTATTGCTCTGAATACTCTGTTCTTCTTCAATAGCCAATCTCCTATCTTCTAAAATTAATCACTTGTTTGGGCTTTTCAATTCAGTGAGTCGTGCATTAATGGCTCCCAACACTACCTCTTCATCATACCCCAAAACGGTATTGATCTCGCTTACCAAAGTCTTTGTAGCAGCGGAAACTATCCTGTGCTCGCTGGTTGACAGACCCCGATATCCGCTGCGTGAGTTAAGAGATATTATTACATCGATCATATCCTCAGGCTTTCCGGAATGCAGCAGTTCGGTAATGGCATTTCTGCGCATGTTCCAGTCAGAACTGAATTTTATCTGTTTGGCGTTTGAGATATAATCAAACATCTTTTGACAATCGTCTTTGGAAAGGACTTTTCTGATCCCAAGCTTTTCAGCACCGTCTACGGGAACCATAGTTGTAAGCCTTCCGTTGTCAAAGCGTAACATGTAATATTCGGCAGTAGTGCCGAGAGCGGATTGGATACAGGTATCCTCAATTATTCCGACGCCGTGCATTGGATAACAAACGGCATCGCCTATCGAAAACATAATGCTTCCTCACTTCTTGTAATATATTTTACGCTCAATCATTAAACTATCCGGCTATCTCCAAGGCAATCTTCATCATTGCCGTGAAGGAATTCTGCCTTTCCTCTGCCGTGCAGTCGTTACCCGGAGCAAGCGGCGAGTCAGAAACAGTGCAAATGCACAGTGCATTCTTTCCCGCTCTTGCTGCATTACAGTATAATGCGGCGCTTTCCATTTCAACGGCAAGAACTCCCATCTTCTGCCATGCAGCAAGGCTTGCGGCATCATCGTAGAAGGTATCAGAAGAATAGAGATTGCCAACCATATATCTAACACCCTCTTTTTCTGACGCTTCGACAGCCCGTCTGACCAATTCATAACTGGCGATAGGTGCGAATGTGCCGGGTAACCCATACTGAGCTGCATAATTGGAGTTGGTGCACGAACCCATTCCGATGACGATATCTCGGACCTTAAGATCCGGATGAATAGCACCTGCAGAGCCTACTCTGATAATATTATTGACGCCATAGAAATTGAACAGCTCATAAGAATAGATGGCAATAGAGGGAATTCCCATGCCGCTGGCCATTACTGAAACTCGATTGCCATTATAATAGCCGGTATAACCCTGTACGCCTCTCACATCGTTTACAAGTATAGCATCCGACAAGAAATTGTCAGCAATGAATTTGGAGCGCTTCGGATCTCCGGGCATGAGGACTGTTTCGGCAAAATCACCGAATTTCGCAGTAATATGCGGTGTTGGAATGTTAGTCATAACTGTTTCCTCCGGTTTATTTGATTGAACATGCATATATGATACCATATAGACAATACTCAATCCATGTTACTTGTATTATATCATCTTTGTTTAGATATTTCAAGCGGTTTTTATTTATATCTTCAGGTATAATATACTATCATGTATTTGTTAATGCCGTTATTGTTGACATCATAAGATTTTCCTGATAGAATTAGCCTAATTCATTGTACGGAGGCAGTATGTATCAGCAAAGCGTTGATAAATCGGGGATTTCCGCAAAAAAGGATCTTTTGATCTTTATTCTAATGATACTTTTATTCTTCCTGTTGGGAGCGATAATGCTTTACCTTGAGAACACGTTCAGTACCAATGTTCCAAGATACATTTTTATCGGTATTATTCTGATCGGCCTATATGCGTTTTACCGATTAAGGCTCATTGGCTATCGCTATACCGTATTTTATAAGCCGTTGGAGCCCGTTTACGATCCAAGGTTCGATGCTATGCGCCCGGTTGAAAGCTACCCCTATCCTGTAGGAACAGTCATTTTTGAACGTATCGTCAGTGCGAAGGGAACCATCCTGCTTACACTTGATGTGAGCGAAATCATCAGCGTTGACAAATTCAGCGTAGATAACGCTGCCAACCACGGCAAATCGCTCAATGTACGTTCATCGAATAAGGGGGACGCATACATCCTTGTTTACAGCAAGAATGGCGTAGAAGGAAGTGTACTGTTTTCACCCGACGAGGAATTCTTGGAGCATCTTCATGAGGCTATTGAATACAAGCCTGCTGAAGACGATAATGCAATAGATGAAGAATCGGTCTCACAGGATGAATGATTCCGACCTGTTTGATGAATTAAAATCATACGCCGAATGTGGCCCGGTACGGTTTCATATGCCCGGGCATAAAGGTATGCTTCAACCTGACAGCATTCTGGCTTCCCTTGCTCCATACGATGTCACCGAGTTGAGCTGTACCGATGACCTTAATGCGCCTTCCGGAGTAATTAAGAGGCTGGAGGGAAGGGCTGCAGGGCTGTATCAGGCAAGATTCAGCCTGATTCTTGTTAACGGTTCCACCTCCGGCAACATAGCAATGCTGTTAAGCCTTGGCATGAACAAAAAGGTGCTTGTCGCAAGGAATTGTCACAAGTCCGTGCTTTCCGGGATTGCTCTTGCCGGACATGAGGCTGTAAGTATTATCCCTGACAGCGAAACCGGGCTTGTTTCTCCGCAAGATGTTGAAGCAGGACTGAATCGCTGTCATGCTGACGCGGTGTTCATCACGTCTCCAACATACTATGGTCTTTGCAGTGATGTTGACGGAATAGCAGCTGTCTGCCATCGATTCGGCGCAAAGCTGTTTGTTGATGCCGCCCATGGCGCTCACTTCCCTTTCAGCGATGCTCTTCCCAATAATCCATCTGCAAGCGATGCTTGGGTCGTAAGCTGCCATAAAACGCTTAACGCCTATACCCAATCAGCAATTCTAAATATCGGTTATTCAAACGATATCAGCGCTCATGAGATGCAGCGTTTTGTTTCATTGGTTCAAACATCCAGTCCGTCATATCTTCTCATGCTGTCGGTTGAAAATGCGATCGACAACGGCGGAGATTGGAATAGGCACTGCTCAAGGATCGTATTCTTTAGACGATCGTTACAGGAAATTGAAGGTGTCGAACTTGTTACTTCAGATGAAGAGTTTGATATTACCAGAGTTACCGTGTCAGTACACGGGTATTCCGGTTATGAGCTTCAGGAGATTCTCGAAAAACATGGGGTGTTTGTTGAAATGGCAGACCTCCGATCCGTCGTGCTTATAACTACTCCCAGCGATCCTTCGGAATGGTACTGCAGGTTCTTGCGCATTATTAAGGCTATATCCGTAAAGAAAAAAGAGATTTATATTAATAATCTGCCTTCCATCTGTAATGGCGAAACAGGGATAAGCATTCGAGAGGCTATGCTTGGAAAGAATGAACTCGTTGCACTGGACGCGTCTGCCGGACGCATTTCAGCGCAGGCTGTCGGTATCTATCCGCCGGGAATTGCCACGCTGTTTCCCGGCGAAGTCATCACTAATGAGGAAATCGACTATCTGAAACTATGTGCTAATCATGGAGCTAAACTTTTTGGAGCTTATGACGAACGCATCATTGTTTACAAGGAGGAAGCCAATAGATGAAAGCCTTATCGGAACAGTTTTTGAATGCACTGGCATCAGGTACCGCGGTTCACGGCTATTTGATCGTGTCAACCGATTTGGATAGGGCTGCATTTATTGCAAAACAGGGTGCGGCAATATTAATGTTCGGAAGCCGCGATACATCTGCATTAAGGCTTCATCCCGACTATTTCGAGTTTGACGGAAGCATTAAAATCGATGAACTGCGCATGGTACGCGCCGAGCTATATAAGCAGGCATATTCAGGAAAAAACCGCGTTGTTGTGATAACAAATGTACACAATATGAATGAAAACGCCATAAACGCTATGCTCAAAATGCTTGAAGAACCACCGGAGAATACATTTTTCCTGCTGAGCGGATTTGAACAGAGGGTTCTGCCAACTATTCGTTCTCGATGCCACATTGTGCGGATCGAACAAGAATCCACGGAAGCTATCATTAGCTCGCTTCGAAAAAAAGGCGCATCAGAAGCTGATGCTAAAGGCTATGCACTTATTAGCTGTGGAAATGAAAAACGGGCGATTCGTTTGTATGAGGATACAGATTTTCGAGAACTAAGGTATTCCGCGATCTCGGCTTGTTTTCAAATCATGAACGGCGAAACACCTTTCAAGTGGGCAAAAGCAATCGGAAAAGACCGTGAAGCTGCATCGGAGAGCATTGAGTTTATGCTTAGTGTTTGCCATGATGCCGACAGGTTTTTGAGCGGTTTGAACGTTGAAAATAATACTGATTTCGAAGCAGAGATCAAAAAGCAGTTCAAACACTTTACAATTTCGCGAATTGGCGTTATTATAGATACGCTGGTCGATACAAGTATGCGGCTTACCACCAATGCAAGCGTAAACTTAGCGCTTGACAGCATGATAGTTCGCATGATAAGCCTGTGCAAGTAGAATTGAATCTGCTATGATTTCGCAGCATTCGATTTATATTTAGGAAAGGAAGTCCCGATGAAAAAAATTATCGGAGTTAAATTTAGAGGCAGCGGCAAGGTTTATTACTTTGATCCGCAGGAGCTGGAAATAAAAATTGACGATGCGGTTATCGTTGAAACCGCAAGAGGTACCGTATTCGGTACGGTGTGCGAGCCTGCGCGCTATATTCCTGACGAACAGACCGTTGCACCGCTTAAGCCAGTGATCCGTATTGCTACAGAGGAAGATAAGGCGCAAAACGCGCGTAATGTTGCAAACGAGGCTCAAGCGCTTGCGACTACTCAACGCAAGATTGAAGATAGAGGGCTTGAAATGAAGCTGGTAGGTGTCGATTGCTCATTTGACGGTTTTAACTATACGTTCTACTATACTTCAGAGAACCGAGTAGATTTCAGAGAACTGCTTAAGGATCTTACGCGCACCTTCAGGGCTCATATCGAGCTTCGTCAAATCGGCGTTCGCGATGAAGCAAAAAAATGTGGAGGACTTGGTTCTTGCGGAAGACCTATATGCTGCAGCTCATTCCTTGAAAGCTTTATGCCCGTTTCGATTAAAATGGCCAAGACGCAGAATCTGTCATTAAGCTCGGCAAAGATCTCCGGGGTATGCGGCAGGCTTATGTGTTGTCTGAAATACGAGCAGGAAAGCTATGAGTATATGCAGCGTATTATGCCAATCATAGGAAGCGAATGCGTTTCTCCAGACGGAAAAGGCACGGTCCTCGAGAACAACGCAATAACCGAAACGACCAAGGTCAAGGTAGTCCTGCCTGACGGCACTTTTGAAGTTAGGACATATCCCTTTAGGGAGCTTGAGTATACCAGCAAGGAAAAATGTGATTGCTGCGCTTGTGAAGAGCAATCGGACGAACTTCCTCCCGAAGGTGAACGCACAATTCCCGAGTCAACCGAGAATGTTCCTGAAGATTCCAAACGCATGTGCAGCTGCCGCAGAAAAAAGGGCAGCGAGAATCCTTCAAAAAAAGATTAAAGGTTGATTGAATAATATTGAGCCGGGCGGTTCCATCCGTCCGGCTTGTGCTATGCGTTATTCGCTGCAAACTAAAGCTACAGCCCTTGCGCTCATGCTTTCAAGCCTGCCCTCCGGGCCAAGGTACTCCGGTGTGGTAAACTTGATGCTTATCCTGTCTATCGGCATTGAAGCTGCCGCAGCAATGCACTTCCTCATTTCGTCCCTATATCCTGCAAGCCTCGGCTTTTGAGCGATCAGTGTAGCATCCACATTGATGGGCTCAAAACCTTTATTTCGAATAAGTTTCATGGTGCGTTCCAGCAGTATAAGGCTGGAAATACCACTAAACTCATCGCTTGTATCAGGAAAAAGACTTCCGATGTCGCCAAGAGCACAAGCGCCAAGAAGCGCATCGATGATCGCATGGGTCAACACATCTGCGTCGGAGTGCCCAAGCAGCCCGAGTTCAAACGGTATTTCTATACCTGCCAGCACCAGCTTGCGATTTTCAACAAGCCGATGAGTGTCCTCTCCATAACCGATTCTAAGCATTTACACCCCTCCGTACAGATAGTATGGCATTGAACACAGCAATGTCATCAGGCGTAGTTAGTTTAATATTGGATTTATCTCCAAGAGAATAGTGAAGCGTATACCCTGCGTCAAGAAACAACGCAGCATCATCCGTGTAGTCCTTAGATGCGTTTCTGTGGGCATCGAGGAACATCTCTCTACTAAAGCTTTGCGGCGTCTGAGCGGCAATCAGGGCAGCTCTATCGACTGTTTCTCCACTACGCTTGTACCTTATCGTGTCCGATACAGGGATCGAGGTGATCCCGCACCCATGCTCAACAGCCGCATCAAGGCTTCTTCTGATGACATCGGGCGTGACCAAACATCTTGCGCAATCGTGAATCGAAACAATATCCATATGTGCATAGCTGAGCGCATTGGCAACCGAAAGCTGACGCGTTGCTCCACCGGCAGTTACATAACTCGTAACATCGATACAAAGCGCTGCCTGTTCGGCAGCAAACTTCGTTGATTCAGAGCAGGCAATAATTATCTCATCCGCGAACTCAGAAAATGCATCGATACAAAGCTCGATCGGAGTTTTGCCGCAAAATCTGAACAGGATCTTATTCTCGCCCATTCTTGCTGATGCGCCGGCGGCAAGCAGAATTACGGATACGGTCTGACCCTTAAACATCAGTCCTCGCCGTCCCCATTGATAGTATCAACAATAATTCGATACATGCTGTCAGCTTCTTCTTTGCGCACGACTTCTTTCACAAGAAGGATCTCTGCAGTCAGTCGCTTTGCGCCCATTCTTACGCTGATAATGTCGCCGACTTTTACATCGGTTGCAGGCTTTGCAACCTTGTCGTTGACGGTCACCCGCCCCATAGAACAGGCTTCGTTTGCTACGGTTCTCCTCTTTATAATTCGAGACACCTTCAAGTATTTATCAAGTCTCATATTATTCTCCCAAAACTATTTATTCTCGATCAAGTCTTTTCCTGCCGAACGTATGAGATCCGTGTTTCGTTTTATCTCCGGATCCGCCAACCAGGATTCCATCAATTCATTCCATGCTGCTTCATCACTATCCGCCTTGACAAAGGAGGTAACCTCATCGCGAATATAGTCAAGCGGCACATCGCCGGAGTTTATATCAGATACATATTTGATAATATGCAGGCTTCCATCCTCATCTTCAAATACATTGGAGTATTCGCCAATTTCAATCATGCCGAATATCTCTTTTACCGTAGGACTCCAGTCCTTATCGCAGTCATAGATAAGTGAGATGATCTGTCCCTTGGTTTGGAAGGCTTCACAGCCTCCATTGCCGTCTTTTCCAACAACATCAGTGTTCTCACTATACTTAAGCATTACTTCAGCGAAATCCGCACCTGATTCGAGCTCGGAATATGCTTCATCGATCTTGGCTTTTGCATCTTTGATATAATCAGCATGCATGCTTGCGCATTCCGCATCCAATCTTCTATACTCTTCAAGCAGCTCAGCGATCTCAGCCGCATTAGCATCATCTCCGTTCAGCGCGTCATAGAAGGTCAGTTCCGAACACTCGGCATATATCTCCTTCATTCTCTTCTGATTATTTTCGTATTGCTCGCTAAGTTCTCCGTTGGGCTTAACCACAATATCCATTATGCGTGAATAGCCCTTCGGAACATAAGTAACCGGACAGGCATCATATTCAATCCCATAGTATTTTTCGAAATACTCCTGGTCGAATTTGAATTGCTCAGGAAATGACGCATAAGCTTCGACATCGGAAGCATGCTGTTCATCATACCACTTAACGATATCTCCCTCTGATGCAACAAAATCCTTGCACACATAGTCCTTATATGCCTCTATCGTATAGGAACGTATCATCTCGTTCTTGTATGCTTCGGAGTATTCATCAAAATTCATTCTGATTCCAAGATAATACTCAGATAAAGTGGCTATGTATTCGTCGAAGTATTCATCTACTGTTTTAGACGGATCCTTTTCGTAATCGGCTTCAGCGGAAGCGATGTATTCGTCACGAATATCCTCTATCTCGCTTTCGGCTTGGTCAATTGCCTTTTGCCTTTCTTCATCAGAAAGTGAAAAGCCATCTTTTTGAGCATTATACAGTGCCATCATATCCATAATCAGATAATCCATTATCATATCCTGAAACACGGTCAGATCGTCTTCACTCGTGATGCTGCCTCCGATTTGAGTCAGATAGCTCATGTACGATTCAAGCGAAGCACAATACAGAGCATATGAAATGCTCTCGGTCCCAATGGAAGCTACAATGTCAGTTCCCTTTGGCACAGAATCGTTGGAGCATCCTGTAATGCACCCAAAAGCCAAAATTAAAACAAGCGCAATTGCCATCAGTTTCTTTTTCATAATCTTCTTTCCTCACTGAATAATCAATTTCGCTTGTATTATATCATAGAGCGGCTTAATACGCCACAAAAACTTGTCAGAACTCCTGCATCCAGTATGCGTAGATAGCATATCCTTTGGTCGGGTCGTTCACGAATACATGTGTTACTACGCCAATGAGCATTCCGTCCTGAATAATTGGGCTTCCCGACATGCCTTGCACAATGCCTCCTGCTTTATCCAGCAGTCTTTCATCAGTCACTTCGATGACCATGCCCTTTTGCCCTGCTTCAGACTGGCGAACCGTCTTAACGACCTTGCAGCTGTATGCTCCTACCTTCCCATTTTCAATAGAAGCAAGTATGTAGGCATCTCCCTTCTTGACTTCATCGGGAAATGCAACCGGTACGATGTAATCCGCCATAGATTCTGCTTGCGTCTTTTCTATGACGCCATATATTCCGAATTCGCCGTTCGTCCGAATACTACCGATAAGCTCAGACGATGAATCAAAGCTTCCCTGAAGCTCTCCGGGATTTCCTGCCAGCCCTTTCTTCACGCCAACAATACTTGCTCTGCGCATTTCGCCGCTTCCAACCTTAATAATATTGCCGGTGTCAGCATCGATAACGGCATGGCCAAGGGCTGCGGCATACCCTGTTTGCGTATCGACGAAAGACAGCGTCCCTATGCCTATGGTGCTGTCCCGAACCCACGCTCCGATTTTAAGACGGCCATCAGCTGCGGTTACGGGTTGAACGGTGAGCAATATTCGCTCAGAATTACGTTCTATAACTATATCTGCCGTTCCAACCGCAGCTTCAACTGCTTCCTGCATCTCAGAGGACGAATTAACCTCTATACCATTGATAGAAACAATGATATCGCCGGGCCTTATTCCTGCATCCTCCGATGGACTGCACTTTCTGCCCCCGCTGTCGGTAAAGCTTCCGTTTCCAACCACCAGCAATCCCTTGGTATGTATCGAAATGCCTATTGCGTCACCGCATGGGTGCACATAATCTCTGCTCCCAACATATATCGGAATCGTTTTGATGTTTATCAAGCCAAACAGCTTTACGGTTAGATACTTTTCCGAAAGCGTTTCATTCAGATTTCCGGATGATACCGTTTCAAATGATAAGCCATTTGCTCCATAAAACATCTTTTCGATATCAGACTCTTTCTCCGCAAAAATTGCGTCAGGCATGGAGCGAATGTTCTTCATACACGGAGTAAAATTAAAAATACAGATACATATGCAAAGAATGAATCCGAAAAACCGGATCCATCTATTATTTTCTTTGGAATTTATATGCTTTCGCATCGCTGCCTCCGTGTTCGAACCTAATGGAATTAGCTTTGCTCGATGCGAAAACAATTATTCTCTCTTTTGTTGTCGGCTGATCGATAGCTTGTACTTCTCCGAAGCGCTGATAAGCTCCTGCGCATACTTAACTGCGGACTCGTCTGCGTTTACCGAACCCATTATCCTTGCGAGTTCAGTCCTGCGCTCTTCATCACCAAGCTGCCTCAGCGACGAATGGGTTTCACCGTTTTTCATTGTCTTTTCGACCAAGAAATGACTGTCCGCATAAGCCGCTATCTGCGGAAGATGTGTAATGCAAAGTACCTGGTGTGATGCAGCGATCCGAGCCATCTTTTCGCCGACCTTTATTGCAGTAACGCCGCTGATTCCGGAATCGATCTCATCAAAAATCAGCGTTGGAATGGCATCCGCATCGGCGCATACTGTTTTTATAGCAAGCATTATCCTTGAAAGCTCGCCTCCGGAAGCAACCTTTGCAAGGGGCTTGCATGGTTCGCCTGCGTTTGCAGAGAACATGAACTCGATGCTGTCTCTGCCGTTGATATGCAGCTTTTCATCGGATACATTATTAACATAGGTAAACTGAGCATTCGCCATTCCAAGTTCATGCAGCTGTTTGGTAACGTTTTCAGATAAAGCCTGCGCTGCTTGGTTTCTAAGTGCTGTCAGCCTTGCGGATGCTTCAAAATATTCTGATTTTAACCTTGCAAGCTCCTTTATCAATCTTTCCCTAATCTCATCAGAGCTTGAAAGCTCTTCAAGCTCCGTCTTGCAGTTCTGCATGAATTCAAGCACAGCTTCAATACTTCCCCCGTACTTTCGCTTGAGCGAATTAAGATAATCCATCCTGTTCTCAAGCTCATTGAGTCTTTCGGGCGAGAACTCAAAGCTAAGGCTCAGATCCCTCAGCTGATATGACGCATCCTCAAGTTCATAATACAAGCTGTTGATCCTCTCGTAAATATCACTATATACAGCAGAAATATCGGAGATCCTCGAGAGGGCATCGGCCGCTTTTCGAACGCTGCCAAGCGAACCGCGATCTCCTGAGATGATATCCGATGCAATATCCAGGGAACTGCTTATCCGTTCTGCGTTGCTGAGTACGGCGAGCTCACATGTAATCTCCTCTTCCTCTCCGGCATACAGATGCGCTTTTTCTATCTCGTTGATTTGATAAGCTAAAATATCGATTCGGCGTTCTCGCTCTTCAGCTGACACAAAGCCTGAGTTTAATTTGCGTTCAACCTCGGTATAGGCTCGATAAAGCTCTGCCACTTTATTCCTAACCGGAATTATCTCAGACGCATTGAACTCATCCACCATGTGCATATGCTTCTTGGGATCGAGCAGACTTTGGTGCGTATGCTGACCGTGAACGTCGACCAACGAATCCGCAATCAAATGAAGCGTTGCGAGAGGTACAACTTCGCCGTTAATCCTGCATAGGCTCTTGCCCGATGCAGTTATCTCACGCATCAAAATGAGTTCATCATCTTCAGAGAGGAGCCCGTTATCATTGAGCAGGGACTTGACAGTATCGTTGTTCTTTATAGAGAACAATGCTTCCACCCTTGCTTTCTGCTGATTTACGGCAATAAGATCCTTGCTTGCGCGCTCTCCGAGAACAAGGTTTACACTGTCAATTATTATGGATTTTCCCGCACCGGTCTCGCCTGTGAGCACATTCAATCCGCCGCCAAGCTCAATGTCCAGCGAAGAAATGAGTGCGATATTCTTGATTATGAGTCGTTCAAGCATAGCAACCTCGTCAAAGCCAATTATTTAAGCTTATCCCTAATGAGGGAGAATACATTCCGTTCTCTGAGTCTGACAAAGCTGACTTTTTTTGTGGAATTAACCACCTCTATCGCTGAATTAGCAGGAAGCGTCATCAGCTGTGTACCGTCTCCGCTCAAAAAGCACTCGCTCATTACCTTAACAACGATCCTTGAATTATACGAAGCAACGATCGGTCTTGAGGTCAAAGAGTGCGGGCAAACGGGAGTCAGCAGAATAACATCAAGCTCCGGTGCAACTATCGGCCCTCCGGCGGAAATCGAGTAGCCCGTAGAACCGGTAGTTGAGCTTATTATCATGCCGTCGCCCCTAACAATGCCGATCGACATGTCATCAATAAAAGCTTCTATGTGAGTAACTGATGACGAGCTATTCTTGAATACAAGAAAATCGTTAAGGCAGGTAAAGCTTTTGCCCGTTTCAGTATTGCATCGAATAGTCGACCTTGTTTCAAGGTAATAATCCCCGTTATTCAGGCGATCAAGCGCATCGCTGAAATTATCTATAGATACTTCGTTGAAGAAACCGATCTTTCCCTTGTCTATGCTCAAGATCGGCGTATAGGAATCAATATCGCTGTTTAGCGCATTTGCGACCGTCCTAAGAATAGTGCCATCCCCACCGAGCGTTACGATGCACTTGGGAGCGCAGCACCTTTCCGCCTGATACATTTCTGCCGTCGTATCAAATGCTTTACACTCGAATCCTGCTTTATCTCCGATTTCAAGCGCCCTTGCCAAGTCGACAGCGGCATTTGGTTTGGTCATATTCGCATAGAAGTACAGTTTTTCTTTCATAGTCAACCCCTCAATCCAAATCTTCGTGTGCCTGCATTACAATCTCTCCGGCCTTCTCCGCAAGCTTCAGCGTATCGTGTTCGCCTTCGCAGCGAGAAAGATACAGGAGGAACTCAATATTGCCCTTCGGCCCTGTAATCGGAGAATAGTCAACCGCTTTGATACCGAAGCCATTTTCAATTGCAAAAGCAATAGCGTTATTTAGCACTTCTTCATGCGTTTGGGCATCTCTCACTACGCCATTCTTTCCAACTTTGCCTCTTCCGGCTTCAAATTGAGGTTTTACAAGCACTACAGCTTCACCGTCATTTGCTAAACACTCGGCAAGTCTTGGAAGGATAAGCTTAATCGAAATGAATGATACGTCAACCGAAGCAAAGGCAGGTATTTCGCTGAACCAATCGGGATTCATAATCCTGGCGTTATGCCGCTCCATACAGACAACCCTATCATCATTTCTGAGCTTCCAATCAAGCTGCCCATAGCCGACATCGACCGCATAGACTTTCTTCGCTCCATGCATAAGCATGCAATCAGTGAATCCGCCCGTTGAGGCACCGACATCAATGCATACCTTGTCTTTAAGCTCAACGCCATAACAGTCAACAGCCTTTTGAAGTTTCAAACCTCCTCGGCTTACAAACGGTATCGGGTTTTCCTTAATAGTAATGCTCTGGCCTTCATGGCACTGATCGCTCGCTTTCTGCACCTTGACTCCGTCCAGCAAAACAACGCCCTCCATAATGAGCGCCTTTGCTCTTTCACGGCTCTGTGCGATTCCTTGTTCGACCATTGCGCTGTCGATTCTCTGTGACAAACCTAACCTCCAAATGAATGCTGATCAACACATTTCAGCAGCGATACTCTTAATAGTTTCAGCAAGCTTAACTTCTGATAATCCGCAGAACTCATCCTGTTCATCGACGCTGCCGGCTTCAATCGGAATACTCGGAACTCCGAGAGTAACGACCCTTGGAGAATTAAGCCTTGAACACATTATTCTTGCGATCTGTGCTCCAAAGCCTGTATCGCGGCTTCCGTCCTCAACAGTAATAATAACTCGGGCAGGAGTCAGCATGTCGAGCAGCTCATCATCAATAGGACACAGCAGTCTGGCATTTACTATCCCAATTTCCATGTTCTTCAGCTCCGGATCATTCTCGACAAGATTAATCACCCTGCTGAGCAATCTTCCCGTGGCTACGATCGTGAGCTGCTTGACCGTATCGGTAATCAATTCCCATTTATCCATAGGAACATCGGAATTAAGCGCCCTCGACGGCAGTATTCCGCGGTTATATCGAATCGCTGCCGGACAGCCAAGCTCCAAGGCATAATCCAGCATAGCGCGAAGCTCTTCAACGGAGGATGGTGAAAACAGCTTGAGACCATTGGGCAGCGAGGTAAAATACGCAATATCGTATACTCCCTGATGAGTTTCACCATCTGCGCCGACAAGACCGGCTCTGTCTATGGCGAATACGACCGGAAGCTTTTGCAAGCACACATCATGAAGCAGCTGATCATACCCTCTTTGAAGAAAGGTTGAGTATACGGCAAATACCGGCTTCAGTCCTGCTTCCGCCATGCCTGCTGCCATCGTCACAGCGTGCTGCTCGGCAATGCCGACATCAAAGAATCTGTCCGGAAAGCGCTCTCTAAACTCATATAATCCGGTGCCCTCTGCCATCGCCGCGGTTATCGCAACGATCCTGTTGTCCGTTTCAGCCAACTTGCAAAGCTCGGAAGCAAATACATTGGAATTACCCAAGGCAGATTTCGTTTCACCGGTATCGGCGTCAAACCTTCCGACTCCGTGGTATTTTTCAGGGTTGCGCTCTGCCGGAGCGTAGCCCTTTCCCTTCTTGGTTATGACATGAATGAGCACCGGTTTATCCTTGATATTCTTCGCGTGCTCAATATTATCTACCAATTCACCGATATCATGTCCGTCGATCGGGCCCATATATGTAAAACCGAGTTCTTCAAACATAACGTTTGGGAGAACGAAGAACTTGATCCTGTTTTTCAGTCTCTCAAGTCCGTTGCTCATCGAGGTTCCGATAATCGGAATACGCTTAAGCCTGCTTGAAAAGCTTTTCTTGAAGCCTTTATAGCCCTTGCTGGTTCTGATATGGGTCAGATGCGTGCTGATGCCTCCGACGCTGCCGCCGATTGACATCTTGTTGTCATTTAACACCACAATGAGCGGCAGCTCCTTTTCGCCCGCATCATCCAAAGCCTCATAAGCCAGTCCCCCGGTCAGGGCTCCGTCGCCTATTAACGCAACTATGCGTGTATCGTTATCTCCGCTCAGCCTTAATGCGCGAAGCATGCCGAGTGCGGCAGATATCGAAGTGCTCGAGTGACCGACGTTGAAAGCATCGTATTCACTTTCATTTGTCTTTGGAAACCCGGATATTCCGCCCTGCTGCCTAAGCGTTTCAAAGCGTTCACCTCTTCCGGTAATCAGCTTGTGAACATAGCTTTGGTGACCCACATCAAAAACAAGCCTATCCTTTGAGAAATCGAAGCACAAGTGCAGCGCTATCGTAAGCTCAACGATACCAAGGTTCGCTGACAGATGACCTCCAGTTTTTGAAACTACCGAAACAAGGTATTCCCTTATTTCTGCGGCAAGCCCGGTAAGCTGATCCCTGCTTAGCTTTTTCAGATCATCCGGACATTGAATATGCTTAAGAAGCTGTGTTTCATCATATGCTATCATGACTCAGCAGCTCCTGTTGATGATGAAATTAACGGTATCATACAGATACTTGCAGTTATCGCCAAATGTAGAAAACAGCAGCCTTTCAGCTTCCGCAGCGATAACCTGTGCTTTCTCACGCGCTTCATCAATTCCGTACAGTGTTACATAGGTAAGTTTGTTTCTTACTTCCCCATCCTTATGCACGGATTTCCCCATTAGTTCCCTGCTGCCGCTTGCATCGAGAATATCATCAGTGATTTGGAACAGAAGCCCAATCTTTTCACCGTATGCCTCAAGGCATTTCAACTGGCTGTCGGTCGTACTGCTGCAATACGCGCCTGCCAATATGCTCGCAATCAGCATATCGGCCGTCTTATGGCTGTGTATGTTGTAAAGTTCCTTTTCATCCTTGATGCCTTGCTCCTCGCTTAACAAATCAAGGCTTTGACCGGCCACCATTCCGCATGGACCGGCACGCTTTGCTATCTCAGCAACTGCGCGGAAATATCCGGCATCGTTGAAAGAAAGCCCGGCTTCAAGCATATACTGAAAAGCATATGTGAGCAGTCCGTCACCTGCAAGAACAGCCTGTCCTTCGCCAAACATAATATGGTTTGTTGGCTGGCCCCTGCGAAGATCATCATCATCCATACACGGTAAATCGTCATGTATCAGCGAATATGTATGAATCATTTCTATTCCGCAAGCGAGCTTAATGGCCATCTTTCGGTTTCCGCCCATGATATCGCATACGCCAATGGTCAGGCATGGCCTGATGCGTTTACCGCCAGCCATCAAGCTGTATCGCATCGCATTGCCCAGCACTTCGGGTATTTCGGGCCTTATCATCGCTTCCTCAAGAGATGCATTAATAATGTTTCTATACCTCTGGTTGCGATCCTGATAGCTTAATTCATCTCTAATCATTATTCTGTACCATAACCTTATCAATTCTGCTGCGGTAGCTATTCAGCAGTTCAGTACAATGATTGACCAGCTCTATACCCTGTTCGTAAAGACTGACCATTTCATCCAGCGATGTACTACCGGAATTTAGCTTTTCAAGAATGCTATCCAGCTTTTCCGATGCCTGTTCAAAGCTAAGCTCAGTATTCATATCGTTCTTCCTTTCGTGTTAATCTTTGTGCTCCTGACTATCGGTGACAGCAGCAGAAACGCTCCCATCAGCAAATATAATTGCAATTCTATCCCCGGAAGTGAGTTCTGAGGCAGAAGGCACATAGTGACCCTCTGCGTTCCTTATCAACGCATATCCTCGCTTAATGACAGCACGAGGGTTCAGGGCTTCAAGGCTGCTGCTCCTTGTTTCGAGCTTGCTGTAACCGGAAGCAATAGCGAACTCAATCGCATTATTGATTTTTGAGCACATTTCGTTTAGCTTCTGCTGTTTAAGCGTAAACATCGAACCGGAATCCCTCAGAATCGGAAGCGAGCTGCAGTATTCGATGTGTTTTGCGGCTGCATTTAAGGAATTACCTATTCGCGCGGTCAATGTTTCCTTAATTCTCCCTAAGCTCTCCAATAACTCGCTCAAAACAGGAACGCAAATCTCAGCCGCAGCGGATGGAGTAGGCGCTCTAAGATCTGCAACAAAATCCGTAATAGTATAGTCGATCTCATGACCAACGGCGCTTATCGTGGGAATGCGGCTTTGATAAATTGATCTTGCAAGTACCTCATCGTTAAAGCAGGAAAGCTCGTCATAGCTTCCGCCTCCCCTGCCGATTATGATAACGTCGGCACGGCCATCGTCATTAATAGCATCCAGAGCATTAATGAGCGAAGCAGGAGCTTCTTTCCCCTGAACTGTGGCCGGAGCAAACACCATATCCATAGTCGGGAAACGACGGGTTATCACATTCACAATATCATGAAACGCCGCTCCGGAATCGCTGGTAATGATGCCTACGCATCTTGGGAGCTTTGGAATGCTGCGCTTGCGATCGAACAGACCCTCGCTTGCGAGTTTATCTCTGGTCTCAAGGAAACGCTTGTACAAGTCTCCATCGCCTGCCTCATGCATAGAGGTTATGTTAAAGGTGTATTGTCCGCTTGGCGAATAGACTTCAACCCTTCCGCTGACGATAACATTTATGCCGTCCTTGGGTTCAAATCTCAACATAGCGGCTCTGCTCTTGAACATTACACACCGAATGCTTGCATTCTCGTCCTTGAGTGTGAAATATATATGTCCGGAGCTATATTGCAGCTTCAATGCGGAGATCTCGCCTTGTACCTTGATGCTTCTAAGCCTAACATCGTTTGCAAGAAGCGAATTCACATATTCATTTAGAGTCGTGACGCTTATCGCCTGTTCATTTCCTGCCATTCAGACGCTCACAAGCTTCCAGGGTATTCATTAGAAGTATTGTCCTTGTTACCGGGCCGACTCCACCAGGAACAGGTGAAATAAAACCTGCAACATCCTTGGCGGTTTCAAATTCAACGTCACCTACGGTCTTGCCGTCAACACGGTTAATGCCTGCATCGATTACAATTGCCCCGGGCTTTATCATATCCCCGGTTATCAAATTAGGAACACCGACAGCGGCAACAAGTATATCGGCGTTAAGTGTATGTTCCTTGAGATCAATAGTTCGTGAATGGCAAATCGTTACAGTAGCGCTCTCCTTGAGAAGAAGCATGGCAGCAGGTCTGCCCACAACATTGCTCCTTCCGACAACCACGGCGTTTTTTCCGGAAATATCAATCCCGGTGCTTCTTATAAGCTGCATTATGCTGCTGGGAGTGCATGGTGCGAATGCGGGTTTTCCCGATACGAGGGCTCCAACATTCATTGGATGAAAACCATCTACATCCTTTTGCATTGAGATGTGTGAGATCACTTCATCGGGGTTCATATGCTTAGGAAGAGGCATTTGCAGAAGAATGCCGTGAACATTATCATCAGCATTAAGCGTTTCAATGAGTTCTATCAGTTCGGACTGCTTGGTATCTTCGTTAAGCGAATGGACGGTACTTGCCAAACCAACTGCAGCACAATCCGCAGCGCGACTATTAACATATTGGTGAGAAGCAGGATCATTGCCAACAATAATAACATCAAGCTTTGGCCGGATTCCGTCAGCGAGCAGTTTCTCACTTCTTGAGAGACAATCCTTGCGAAGCTGAGCAGCGATTAACTTTCCATCAATAATTCTTGCCATGTAAACATCCTTTCAAATCGAGTAGTGCCATAAGATTGCATAATTCAATCGTCTTATTATAACGCTTTATACTGAGAATATCAAGATTAATTAGCGATAATAATCGTGTCGGACGTTCGTTCGAAACAGTTAGCAGCATGTCGGCCATTCACCCGATAAAAAAGAAACAGCAGCCGATTGCAGGCCGCTGCATATAATCTAATTTTCAAATAGGTCTCCGGTAAGCAGTGCTATTCCAACCGCATTATCGCTTGCAAGCTTTGGTTCGGCAAAGAACAGACGCACACCGGAATTTCTTAACCGTTCGCGAAGCATTCTGTTGAGTATCAAGCTTGATGCAACTCCTCCTGCAAGCAGGAAACTGCTGATTTGGAAACATTCAAGCGAATTAATGATAAGCTTTGCGAGCGTTCTTGCTAAACAATCGTAAACGGACGCGGCAACCTGTTCGCAAGGTGCACCTGCATCTATCATTGCGGCTGCCTTAGTTTCGATCCCTGAAAACGAACACGAAAGCCCCTTAACGCTCGAAGGGAGCTTATACTTATTATCCTGAACAACACCGCTTGCTAGCTGCTCCAATTGTCTGCCTGCAGGAAACCTAAGGCCAAGCCGAACCCCGATGCGATCGACCAGCTGTCCGGCATTAATATCAGAAGAGCCTCCAACCTTTTCAATGCTGAAATCGGAACCAACTCGAAGAAGGTCACTTGTGCCGCCGCTCAGATGAAAAGCAATGAATTCATTTCCGATAAGCTGCTCGTTTCCATGGAGAGCCGCGCGAATATGCCCCTGTTGATGCGTCCAATACCTAATCGGTACTCTAAGTGAAGCGGCAATTGCCTCGGCAACCGTTTTGCCTGAAAGAAAGACCGGCATATAGCTATTCGGCCTTCCGCTCGGGCATGAGCTTACTCCAACTGCCTTTATCATGCCGGGGTCGATCTCATCCAACGCGGACCTGACGATGTCCGATAGATTTCTGGTATGCTGAAACACGGCATCACTCTGCCTAAGTCCCCTTTCGCCGTCACCAACGGACAAAAGAATTCGCTTATCGCAGATGATGTCGTGTTGTTTCACGCATGCGATAGAACTTGTATAGCAGCTCGTGTCAATACCTAAGAAAAGATTACTTTCCATCCTCTTCTTTGCGCTTGTCACGCGCTATGCTCCCAAGCACACCATTGATAAACCTGGGCGAGCGCTCATCACTGTAAATTTTTGCGAGATTAACTGCTTCATTGATAGAAACCGCGTCATCCATGTGCTCATCAAACAAGATTTCATACACTGCATTACGCATGATTGACAAATCAACCCTAGACATTCTATCGAGTGACCACCCCTTAGAATGTGCGGTAATCTGATCATTGATAATCTCAAGATTTGCATGTACGCCGTCAACAATACTTGCGGCATAGTCAATATCAGCCTTGGTAGGCTCCTCGGCTATTCCCGACTTTTCCAATACATCGACATATGTATCATCACAGCCGAAAATCTTTTCGTAGGTCTGCATCATTGCGACCTCACGCGCTGTTTTTCTACTCATTTTCCCTCAAAAATAACTATTTTCTACCGAACAATCTCTTTATTAATGTCCAAGTGCCTTTTGCTCCGACCTTATCAAGGAAATAACCCAATAATACTCCAAGTCCGGTAAGAACAATAAACAATAGCGTCCTGAAAAAGCCAATGGTTAGCATCAGAAGAGCTGACACGAAACCGATAAACCCATAAGCAATTGCATACTTATGTTTGATACAGAAGGCCCAAAACTTCATCATTTCACCCGACTTCCTCTCTTGGCGCCCGTGTCAGCAGCAGGAATGGTATTGAAAATATTTATTATAACATCATTGACATTGACTCCAACGGTTGCAGTTATGAGTTCTGAAATCGATTTTCTGATTTCAGAGCAAACCTCAACCATATTTGAGTTCTCGATAACAGATATCCTCAGTTTAAGGGTTATTCCGCTAATATCAACATCGGATACAACGCAATCCGCGGTCCTGACGGCCTTGTTTATCTTTGCCATCCTTTCTGAAAGGCTTTCAATTACCGAGCAGCTGACAAATGCATTGTCGGCACTATTACCGATATTTAGCGGAATTGATTTCCCGGCATCATTATCGTTCCTGCCTGTGCGAACAAAAGACAATATTGTCAGAACCGCAACAGCAATTGCAATAACGCCGATCAGTATCCGCAGAACAACAGAGCCATTGATTAGGAAATCGGCTATATCAAGCGAAGCATCCGGACTTATGATATGAAACACAGATGCGGCGAGAAACAGCATCGAGCACGATAGGATAAGCACAAAGATTAAAAGTAAAACGCTCTTCCTTGCATTGGTTCGCATAGTGACCCTCCGTTAATTCATAGCTTGTACCCGTCATTAGGCGCATATTGCTTTATTGCAGCAGCAGTGCACAATACCATTTTTACCTAAGCGTAGCATGAATTCATACCCCGCTTAGCAGAACAAACGAATCAATTAAACACGAAGCTTATTTAACGCGAGATTCAGTTTCGTTCCTTCTGTCGCCCTTCTTTTTATCCGGCTTCTCTTCATTATCAAAAGTCACGCTTTGTACATATACGTTAACTTCGACAACGCGAAGCCCTGTCATGGTTTCTATAGCCTTCTTGACCTCGGATTGGATGGAGCAGCACACTTCCTGTATTTTCTCACCGTACTTTATGCTGACGCAAATATCAACGGCCGCTTCCTCCTTTCCAACCTCAACGCGCACACCCTTGGTATAGTTTTTCTTTCCAAGAATATCGCCAAGACTGTCCGCAAAACCGCCGCCAAGCCCGGACACACCGGGCACTTCCGAGGCAGCGAGATTAGCTATCGTCGCAACGACATCGGGAGCAAATGATACTTTTCCGTTTTCATTAACACAAACATCGGTAGTTACGATGGTTTCACCGTCCATAGAAAATACCTCCATGCATTTGATAATCATTATTATACCAAAGTGGGCTCCGCTTGTAAACATAATTTTCATTTTTGCTATCGAAAATTGGGCAAACAGGATCATTTGCCCAATTAACTCGCTATGCAGTTCGACAGCTCACTAAGCGTTGTTCAGAGAGATCCTTATCTGCTCCGCCGCAATACCTGTTTCATTTTTAACTATGTCAAGGATCCTAGCAACGTCTTCATCTGTAAGCGAATCGCCATCTATGATTACGCTGACCATACCGTTTTTGAATAACACTGCGGCGTCAAGGAAGCCTCTGGCTTTTATTTTGTTTTCAATTGAGAATTCCTGCTCCATATTGTTTACAAGCTCCAGCAGTCTGTTCTGAGCATTGTCAAGGGTTTCCTTGTCAGTTCCCTGCTGAGAAATAATGCTGCGGAGATAATCTATCTCCTGCGCGCGTATGTTATTCCTTTCCGATCGAAAATTGATGAAATAATCGTTATAAACCTTGGCGTCTACCGGCTCAAGCTTGCCGGTCTCATCTTCTTTTCCAATAACATCCATCACGCTTGTCTGATCGTTATTCAGCTTTATGTTCAGATATATTGCGCCTGCAAGCAATACGAGAAGCAAAGCCAAAGCAATTATGCCCTTCTTTGTAAACCTGAAACCTATCTTTTTCATATTCTAACCTCCAAATTTATTCCGTTTGATATTTTGAATTCATTTCAAAAACCTGCACCTTACCCTGTTTTATTCCAAGTACGGTGCTCACAGCAGAGATAATATCGAGTTGAACTGACACATCTCCTGCTCCCTCTGCAACTACAATGACTCCGCAAACCGTTGGCATCAATTCAGTCAGAATGATCGGTTCTTCACCGCTTGATGATGATACCGTCGACGGTTTTATAGACTTTGTTATGCCGCTGTCGGTTTTGCTGCTCTGTTCCTCCGATGCGATCACCGTTTCGGCCCTGCTGTCAAGGACCAACATCACCTGTACTCTGCCAACGCCGCGCATCCCGGACAGAATCTTTTCAAGCCTTGATTCAAGCTGGTACGCATAGCTGTCAACGCCGGCAGAACTATTCAGTACCTGGTCCGTCGTTGTCGATATATTGTCCGCGTTTTCCTTTTTGGAACCCAGGCTTGAAAGAAATATTACCAGCGCAGTCAGCATCAGCGCACCATACACCATCCATTTGAGCTTCTTATTTGTCTCAAGCTTTTCGGTCAGTCCTGAAAAAACAGATTTTCCTTTCATATCATCACCTCCTCCTTCAGCCGCTTTTCAGAAAATTGAAAAGCTGGATAATGATCAGTTCCAGTATTGCCGAAGCGGCTGCAAGAGAAATGAGTTTCTCTGCGCTCTGTTTCATGCTGCCGCTTGGCAGCATAGCCTCCATCAGCACAGCCGCTACAGCTGCCGTTATCAGCTGTGTCAAAACCTTCGCCATCATTTCCATCGCTATCAACCCACAAGTGTATTTCCAAGGCTCATTATCACCATTATGTTTACGATAAACATACTGGCAGCTGCGCTCACTGCTGCAAATAAATACGAGATCGTATCAGCAGTGCCGTCCAAGATGCCCGGTATCCCTGGTTCTGCAAACGGTTCGATTATCGCAGATGATATTCTTAGCGAAAGCATTCCTGCGATAAGCATCATGATGGGTCTTATAACGATAGCCACAATTATCAGAATTGCTGCAAGTCCGACCGCATTCTTGAGTATCACAGCTCCTCCGATCACGGCATCCACTGCGCCGCTTACCATACCTCCAACCGCCGGTATCAGCTTATCTATGGCATATCTGGTGGTTCTAAGCGTTATCCTGTCAGCGGTTCCGGCGGTTAATCCCTCTATCGTATTCACCGCAATATACACGGTTGTCATGAGGCCAAGAACCCATTTTACCGTACTGTTAATAAACTTAATGGATCTTGACAGCTTCATTTTATCCGTTAGTCCGTTTATTATGCTTAGGATCCCTCCGGCAAGCAGTAATGGAATAATGATATTTCCAATCGCTGACAGTATGATATTGGACAATACTATCATCGTTGGGCTTAATAGTCTCGCACTTCCTGCGCAGCCAAGCGAAGTGAGCAGTCCCAGCATTACCGGTGCGGCGACAGTGCAAAAGCTTGATACTTTTTCAACACACTTTTTAGCCTCGCCAGCCAATAGAGCAAAATATCCCGTAATCAGCAGTATTGCCGTTCCGGTAATGATCAGCAGCAATACCTGTTTTGTTCCCCTATCCTCTCCGAGAGACATTGCACATATGCCGCTCAGCACTCCAAGCGCGACCATACCGATCATCCTTGTCAGCGCATCCTTGAAACCCGGTAGGAAGAGTTCTTTCAAAAGCTGACCTATATCACTAAATCCAGTGTCGTTTCTTCCTGATGCCAGCCCTTCAACCAAATCCATTATTCCATCATATTCGCCCAGTGCACTGTAAGATTCATGCAGTTCGTCATAATACTTCTGCCACTCGGCTAAATCAAGCTCATTCGACAGTCTCTCCAATTCTTCTTGAAGCTCAGGCGATATCTCATCTGATTCCTCTTCCGCAGAAACTTTGTATTGGATAAAAAAGGCAGTTAGCATAAGGATAAATACAATCAACACATATTTTCGCTTTTGCATGATTTCTCCTAAAGCTCTCAGCTCAGAACTAATTCTATCAGGTCTACTAATTCACTCATTATCCTAACGATTAGTGGCAACGCTATCGTCAGCAGCATAATCCTCCCTGCAATCTCTGCTTTTACCGCCAGGGAGTTTTCTCCCATATCTCTGCAAAGCTCCGCAGCGGTCTGTGCGAGATAAGCTATCCCAACTGCCTTCATCATTATCAAAACGATGCTCGAATCAATGCCTGCGCTATCCGTGAGGCGCTGCATCTCCGAGAATATGCCGCTTATCTGAGCAACCAGCGACAGCATTACAACTGCGCCTCCTGCCATTGAAAGCTGTATTGCAGCGTTTCTGTTGATATCCTTTATTGTGAACGCCGCAATCCCGGTCGCTATTACGAATCCGAGGAGTAAATACAGGTCCATCAGAACAGCTTAAACACGCTTCTTATATTGCTGAACAGCGTTGATATCAGGCCTATAACCATGGTCAACACTATTATCAGTCCGGCAAGCGCAGTGATCATTGCGATATCATCCCTACCTGTTTGCTTCAATAGTTGGCATGCCGCAGCCACAAGTATCCCGACTCCGGCTATTTTCAAAACAATCTCGATGCCCATTGTCCCCCCACTTATCGTCGATTATGTTAAAGAATTATCAATGCTAACGCAATTCCCCCCAAAGTAGTCAATGTGCGTATAAGCTTCAGCTTGCCGTTCAGTTCGCTCTTTATCTTTTCCTCCATCCTCTCCGTACTGCAAATAATCTTTTCAAGTCTGCTGAGCTCTGCTTCAATACCTCCTGTGCCAAACCCGGAGAAGAAGGAATCAAGCTCTTGCCTATACTCATCGTTATGTAAGGTAAACGTCTTGGACGCAGTCAGCCATGCGCCTGACATATTTCCGCTTTGTTCAAACAGCTTTTCGATCTCGCACCACAGTCCCCTTAGCTTTCCGCATTCGCAAAGACGTTCCAGTATTTCACGCATGCTTTTTCGCTCGTACTCTATCAAACTCCGTATTGTTCTAAGGTCTTCACCCATATCTGAAACAGTGCTGCTTTCACCTGTAATGTTCGAGCACAGCAAGCCTCCGAAAACACATGAGATGAGAACCAGAGCTATCCCGGCTATCAATCTCCACATACTTTCTCTCCTGTTTCGCCAATAAGGCTAAACGCACTCCCCTGTCTCTTTAGGATCCATGCTCTTTCAATCACGCCGTTTTCCAGCAGTCTGTTCAGTCGAGAGATGCTGCGCATTTCTCTAAAGCTTCGTGCGTGTACGGTTGCAATGATCGATACTCCGTGGCATGCCGCATCGCTTATAGCATCATAGTCATCATCCGTCATGATTTCATCCGTCAAAACTACCTCCGGGTTCATGCTTCTGATGAGCATCGGTATGGATTCTGACTTAGCGGCTAAGCTCATCACATCGGTTCTTGCGCCAATATCCAGCATCGGAACGGCCTCAACGCTCCCAGACAGCTCGTTCCTTTCGTCTGCAATAGCTGTTCTGTAGCCCCGTTCAATACCCTTTCCATCCGAAAGGCATCTTGCTAAGTCTCTGAGAAAGGTTGTCTTTCCGACGCCGGGTGGCGCAGCGATGATTGTCGTTGCCGGTCTGCCATCCTTTATAAATGCATTCACAAGCGGTTCTGCGCACCCATACGCTTCATAAGGAATCCTTATGTTAAAGCCCTGAATATCCGTAAGCTTTACTATTCTTCCGTGTTCAACAACAGGCCTGCCGCATATGCCTACCCTGGCGCCTCCGATGATTGTCACATAACCCTTTGCAAGCTCATCTTCCAGAGCATACACCGAACCCATGCATAGCCTATGAAGTAAGGCGCCGCTCTCGGAGTAAGAAAAAACTCCGTACTGTGTTAACAGTACATCCTTGTCCGAAACAACAAGCTGAACCGGACGATTAATCCTAAATCGGATCTCTTCAACGTTTTCAGTTCGAATGTATCTGCCGATTATTTGTGCAAGCCGCGCCGGAATCACTTCCAAAATGCAGGCTATTGTTTTATCATTTCTCTTTAGCAACAACTATCGATGCTCCTTTCAAACGCATAATGCCCTTGCACATAAAGAACTTATGCGCAAGGGCAAATGAAGAATACCTTATTGGCTATATTCGTCCGGATTCGAACTTCTTTTTAGCGACCGCTGCAGATAGCTCGGCGCAAAGTGCGGCTGTTAGCATGCCTATCAGCTGAATATCCGCAATGGTTGAGTTATATATAACAAATCCGTATCCCGACTCCAAGATGTCAAGAACTATTCTGCCTATCTCCATAAAAACAGGAATCATACCTGCAGCAGAGATACCGGCTATTCCATTTCTCGTTGCTAATGCGATCAAAAGCGGAGCAAATGCATAGAGCAAAACCAATAATTCACTGTTTTCAAGCAAATAGTACGGAACTGAAAGTGTTATGCCGACAACGGCGGAAGGCAAAAAAACTTTTGCTGCAATCTCACGGTTTCTGATAAAGCATAGGATCAGAGCGCAGATAAACACCGGAATGATTGCAATATTAAGCTCAAATTCCGGGGCGAATCCGACAGTGAATCCATAAAGTGCGCTGATCGAGCACAGAAAAAATGCGAGCTCGTATTTTTTCAATCCCAGCTCCTGACATACCGCAGGCAATACATCGAACAGCACCATGATGGTAAGTATCAAAGCGGACATAATGAATAACGGCATAAAATTACCTCATTTCGTTACAATAACCATAGTCTGCACGAAATGAGGCAAATTAATTATGAATTTAGTTTGAGATATGATGTCATAGCCCCGGACGATGCCCTGTCGCGGCGGTAGGAAAAGAATAACTCACTTTCTTCATATGTGCATCTATGCATAATAGAAAGCTTATGGTGGTCAATTCCTGCCTCGAACAGCTGCATGGCCAAAGCGGCTTCAATATCAACGTAAGCCTTTCCCGGTCTTCCCGGTTTGACAATGTCATTAGAATTGAATTCGTCGGCAAACCTATCAGCAAGCTCCGCATCAACTTCAAAGCAGTCAAAGCAAATGGAAGGCCCCAGAGCAGCGTGAAGTTCTGAAGGCTCAGAACCAAACTCGTTTGCCATGCTTTCCACAAGCTTTTGTCCCATCCGCAGGAGAGTTCCCCTCCAACCCGAATGTGCCAATCCGATCGCATGATGTCTCTCATCATATAGGAAAACGCTTCCGCAATCCGCATGACACCCCATCAGTGTTATCGATGGATCATTGGTTATAAGTCCATCGCCGAACGGCAGCATATTGCCAAAAAGTCCCTTGCCTGCATCCTTTCCATCTACTCTAAGCACTTTGTTGCCGTGCTCATGATTGATGATGACCAATCTGTCCGGATCGAACCCCCGTGACTCAGAAAGAATACGGTAGTTCCTCCGTATGTTATCCGGTGAATCATTCCTTTTCTGGCTGAAGTTCAGCGAGTCAAACGGAGGCAGACATACTCCTCCTATTCTTGTAGAAAAGCCGTGAGTAATCCCTGAATGCTTCAGTAACGACGGAGAATGAACAGTTACTACGCCTCCGCTGCTACGAAGCTCTGAGCTTTTATCTAGATCTGCGTATAATTCGTAAAGACAGTTCCTCATTACTTATCGCTTTCTCCAAGCATGGTCTTGAGCTCTTCCATGAATGTATTGATGTCCTTAAACGAACGATAAACAGAGGCGAAGCGAACATAGGCAACCTCATCAAGATCCTTCAGCCTCTTCATCACCAGTTCGCCTATCTGAATCGTGGTTACCTCTTGGTCAAGAGAATTGAACAGTTCCCTCGTCACGTCCTCAACAAGCTCATGCTGCGCGGCAAGCGATACAGGGCGTTTCTCACAGGCCTTCTTAATTCCCGATAGAATCTTATTGCTGTCAAACGGTTCCCTTGCGCCATCTCTTTTCACAACCGTAATCGGAATCTCTTCGATTTTTTCGTATGTGGTAAAACGCTTACCGCAGTTGGAGCACTCTCTACGGCGACGTATCGCCGTGCCATCCTCGGTAGGTCTTGAATCTATAACCCTGCTCTCTGATGCAAGGCAGTATCTGCATTTCATTGTTTCCTATGCTCCTTTAAGCAATAATTCCTTAAGTTTATTATAGTATAGCACAAGATCAATGAAGTTTTCAATAGGATTTATTTGCTGCACCCACAGTTCAGTCCTTCAATATTCACAAGGATAACATCGTCCCCTATCTTCTGTATCTTGCAGAACGGAATCACGAGTTCTTCCGGATTCTTTATCAGGCCCAAAAGCTTACATGGTCCCGGAACTACGATAGAGCATATTACGCCCGTACAATCATCAAGCTCCAGGTCGCATATCCTCCCGAGCCTGGCTCCGTCACAGATATTAATAATTTCCTTTTCTCTCAATTCACTAAAGGTTGTGTTTGACATACTTCCCTCCGGCAATGCTATTTATTGAATTCTATGCAGAAACCGAAATAAGATTGCAAAAAGCGAACCAATGGGATTCAAAGGTTCGCTCTCATTTCACGTGGGAACTATTTTTCGAAACTATGCAGCATTAGTTTCGGCATTAGCTTCCTTTTCAAGCACGGTATACGCTATCTTTCCGACAAGAGTCTTCGGAAGCTCTTCCCTAAACTCAATATCATATGGCATAGCATACTTAGCAATATGCTTCTTGCAGTATTCAAGGATGCTCTGCTTTACCTCTTCCGAAGGTTCAATGCCCTTCTTGAGGACAACGTACGCCTTGACCTTCTGCATTTTGTATGGATCCTTGACTCCTATAACACAGCTCATCTGGACCGCTTCATGCGAATCGATGATGTTTTCAAGCTGAGAAGGATATACATTATAACCGCTGGTTACTATCATGCGCTTGATCCTCTGCTTAAAATAGATAAAGCCTTCGCTGTCCATATAGCCAAGATCTCCGGTATGCAGCCAAGTGTAGCCGTCGGCATGGACTCGCAGGGTATTTGCGTTTTCCTCCTGGTGATTAAGATACCCTATCATGACGGATGGCCCGCGCAGGCAGATCTCACCAAGCTCGCCATATGGAACCGGTTCGTTTGTGCCCACAGCACAGATAGTGTAGTAGGTGTCCGGATATGGGAATCCGATGCTGCCTTCACGCTCTTGATTGTAAGGGGTCAGACAGCTTGCGGTGACGCATTCGGTTGTTCCATAGCCCTCACGGACATGAATCGTAGCACCGTGAGCTTCAAGGAAAGCGTCGAAGCGTTTCTTAAGTTCGATAGACAGCGAATCGCCTCCGGAGAATACTCCGCAAAGGAAGTCAAGGTTTTCTCCATCCAAGTATTGATTTCTGGTGATCGCCTCGAGCAGTGTAGGCACGCCCGCTATGTAGTTTGGCTTTTCGGTCTTTATTAGCTCCGCATAGGATTTGGGATTAAACTGCGGAACGAGGATGCTGGTACCGCCTGCCTCGAGCACCGTATGTATACAGACTCCAAGTCCGAAACCGTGAAAAATCGGCATAGCCGCCAACATTCTCTTATGCCTGACCTCCGCATGGCACATAGCCTCGGTCTGCAGTCCCAAGGCATTAAAGTTCAGGCTGCTGAGCTGTATTGCCTTTGTGACGCCTGTAGTGCCGCCCGAAAACAGTATTACCGCCGTTTCCTTGGAATCCATATGGACTATCCTATCGGAAATATCGACCTTTTTTCCAGCCTTGATGAAACTGTTCCACATGACAAGCTTTGTGTCGTTCCTGTTTACCTTATTCTTCTTTGCATTGATCAGCTTGAACAATGAGCTTTTCACAACACCAAGCTCATCGGCTGCGGAAGTAATTATCACATGATCGAGTTCGTATTCCTTTTCAACCTCGGCGATCTTGCTGTAGAACTGGTCAAGCGTTACAATGACTCTGCTATTGACTTCCTTGAGATAGTAAACAATTTCCTTAACAGCCGATAAAGGATGTATCATACTTGCTATCGCGCCTATGCGGTTGAGTGCATACATCATATAGACCGCTTGAGGAACATTGGGCATACAGATGGTAACAACATCGCCCTTCTTTATTCCCAAGGAAACAAACCCGGCTGCGGACTTGTTTATCATATCAACAAGGGTATTATAGCTAAAGTTCTTTTTCATATAGGAAAGAGCGGGAAACTCGCCTTCCCTTTCAGCAGTTGCGAAAATAGCATCGCTTATGCTTCCGTCAGGATAGTTAAGGTGAAACGGCACATCACCATAACCCGACAGCCATGGCGCGCCATTTTCAGGCTTATTTAGTTTTGATTCTTTCATTTTATGTTCCTTTCAATGTTTAATACTCCACGGGAGTATCTATCGGCAGATCAAGCAATTCGGGATTCTCGAGCAGCTTTTTAACAAGCATTACGCTCTTGGCGAAGTAGATCCCATCTGCAATTCTCTCGTCAACGGTGAGCCCTATGCGAAGCGCTTCACGCATTTCATAACTGCCATCAGCATTGAAGAACGGATGTAAATGCTTTTCATCAATAATAACAAATAAAGAATTATTTCCGTAATTCGTGAGATGATGATAGCTCGCATGCATTTTGATGCTTCCCAGGTTGCTCACAAAAACGCTGGAGTTGTATGGATCGTCCTTCGACAGGCTTGTCGGAACCCAACCATGATAATCAAGCCAATGAAGTATTTTGGTTACTATTCTAAGCAACCACCTCGGAAGCTTCGTCAAAATATCCATAACATCCGTCGTCCCGTCCTGCTTGTTGTGCTTACGAACGGCGGTAACAAAGGATTCTACCTTATCATGGATCTGAATAACGGGAGCTTCGCCCTTTCTGTCAATGTCTATGATAGCGAGTGCTTCATAGGCATTGTCCTCGAAAGTCTTTTTCACTACAAAAGAAATACTGAGCGCCTTGCGTTCATAAAGACGATGACCGGAAATAAACCAGTTAAGCTGAGGTCTCAGTGTTATCGTCTTGACTATGACAGCGCACAGCACATGAAAGAGTGTATATTTGAACTCGGGCTTCGATTCATTTAGCTTCGCGACATATTTATTGACCTCGGTCAAATCAATCAGTTCGCTCATGCACGCTTCGTTGTCGCATCTATTGGGAATGAGATACGGCATGAATTTGTGTATTGAATCGGTGTCTCGAACCAAATATGCATCCTTGCGGTCTCCACGGCGGCGTTTTCGTTCGCCTTCGGTGGACTGCTGTTTGGTTTTCATATTTCCCCCACTGGAAAGGCCATGATATTAGCTGATAATCAAGCTTGACCTTTCATTTCAGTCTATTTTATACCCACGGGGATGATTTGTCAAATATTTGTCGCTAAAACCGAACTTTTTGTCTTGATATGTCATCTAAAGAATACTCTCCTTTAAGCATTTAGCTGTTCAAGCAAAATATAACTTGCAAACGGAAAGGAAAAAGAATATAATGAAGATGAATTATTATGCACGCTGAATGGTGCATTCGCTGCACCGGTAAGGAGAAAAGAATTGAAATCTGAATTTTCAAAAAAAATCATTGCGATTATTATCGCAGCCGCATTCATCATTCCGGTTTTGATTTTTGGTGAATCGGCAGTTTCGGAGAGCTCTCCCGGAACTCTTTCAACAACTCATCCCCCGGCCGAGATCACTATTTCATCCAACCCTGCATATCTGACGGCGGAAAGCGATGTTACCGTCAGTATTACCGTTACCAATACAAACAGTTATTTCGGTTCAACATCGGTACGTCCCTCTGGCGATCCCGGATCGGAAACAGATGATCCCAATGTCACCGAAGCTCCGACAAACACACCCGGTCCTCAAATCGGTACATATTTGAACGTCAATATCATCAACAGCTATGGTGCTCAATTTGTTCCGTGCAGTATTGAACCCGGTTCCACCGCAACCTTTACGGCTGTTCTTCATGTTACCGATGTAATGATCGGCACACCGCTCACATTCACCGTTGAGTGGCAGGAGTTTAACGGAACTATCTATCCCACATATTCCCAACAGGTTCAGTTGACCATTGGCCGTGCCAATACCGTGTATCTGACGCTCAATCGTACCATGAGCAAGACCAGCGCAGTTCAGGGCGAGCAGGTGACCATCAGCTATGTTCTCGTCAACACAGGAACGGTTACACTCAACAATATTCGTCTTGTTGATGAGAAGATTGCAGGAACCGCTCCGATTATTTCCGGCATTACATTGGAATCCGGAAAAAGCTATCAGTACAACTATACCTACACAATGGGCCGTGAATCAGTTGTTTCAAAGCCGGTTGCTTATTTCAGGTATTCCGGCAGCAGCACTGAATACTCGGTAACTGCGCCAAAGCAGACACTGGGATTAATGAATGCGCAGCTCACTAAAGAGGTTGTTATGGGATCACCCTCAGCAGAAGGCGTTGATTTCACTATCTACTTGACCAACAACGGAAACCGTACGCTCAGCGATCTTGTCGTTAAGGACGAGCTCGGGAATCTTGTAGCTTCAGGATTTTCGCTTGCAATAGGCGAAACCAAGATCATTCCCTATTTTGTTCAAAACCCGACATATGTCCGCTACGTTGTGTTCAGTATTACTGGTAAAAACGATGATATACCATTTTCCGATAATACAAAGAGCTATGCGGTTCGTCCTTATATCGACCCGACTAAACTCGGAATAGATTTCTCCGTCGAAGTAGTTCAGCCGCTAAATTCCGATAACGTGATATCCCTTTCGTTCTATCTGCAGAATACGGGATCAATCGATTATCATAATGTATCTATCACCGAGAAGAATCTTGGTCTCCAGGTTGGAACGCCCTATGAGGTGCTTCGTCCTTCCAATGAACCGCGGGTGATTCCTTGTGAGCTCCAGATCGATGGCGAAAGAACCTTAGTTTTTGAACTGTATGCCGAGGATACATCCGGCAACTCCTACTACTATGAGATTCAGCTGAATGCAAACTACGGAGGCGATATACTCCCCTCCGGTGAAACCCCAAAGCCAGCAACGCCCAGCGTTGTTGAGGATCCCGAGCTTGGACATAAGCTTGATTCGCTTTTAACGGAAACCGGCGAAAAACTCACAAGTGTTTATAAAACACTTGGCATAGTAATTACAATAGTAATTATTGCGTTGATCATACTGGCCATTGTTGAAGTCACATTGAGGCTAAAGCTTAAGAAAGACGGCTCAGAAAATGGCATCAGTCGTGCTTCGTCTGATGACGGCACATCAGACGAGAACAATTGATAGATAATAACATGGATTTCAATGCGGATCTCTCACAGATATCCGCATTGATTATTTAAGGAGATAATATGGAAACCTGGCAATTTATTATAATACTGCTTGCAGCTCTGATCCCATCCGTAATACTGGTTGCTTTATTCAACAAGATTCGTTCATCACAAAAGAGTAATGATGAATTCATCGAACATGTTTCTGCCATGCTCGCGGAGCTTGAAGCTCATATGCGCAGCAAGATGGAAGAAGTTGAAGATAATAATTATCGCAGCATTAGCGAGCTGCGAATCGGTCTGAACGAATCGTTTACTATAAGACTTGATGCAATCGGCAGACAGCTGTCGGATCGACAAGCAGCCCTTGAAAGCAGCATTTCGCTAAGGTTAGATGCACAACAGCAATCAACAAGAGATAGCCTTGACGGCATTCGTAAAGGCTTTGATACATCCGTTCTTCAAAACGAAGCTCGTTATCAGTCCTTTGAGAGGAGCTGTCTTGAACAGCTGAAGCTCATCAACGATACGCTTGAGGGAAGTATTCGACAGATGCGTGAAAGCAACGATAAGCACATGGACGGCATTCGTGCAACTGTTGACGAAAAGCTTCAGCGTACGCTTAATGAGCGTTTCGCAGAGAATTTCCAGCTCATCAGCGAAAGACTTGCCGAGGTCCATAAGGGGCTTGGTGAGATGCAAAGCTTAGCTGCAGGAGTTGGTGACCTAAAGAAGGTGCTTTCAAATGTCAAAACCGCCGGCAACCTCGGCGAGCTTCAACTTGGCGCAATCTTGGCAGAGATCCTTGCTCCCGAACAATACGTATGCAATTTTGATGCTAAAAAGAAGATTGGAAACGACAGGGTCGAGTTCGCAATAAAAATGCCAACTGATTCGGCAGACTCCGTTTATTTGCCTGTTGACAGTAAATTCCCTGTCGTTACATATCAGGGATTGATGGATGCGTATGATATAGGAGACCCGGAAACCATTGAAAACGCCAGGAAGACGCTGACCGACACGCTCAAAAACTGCGCAAAGACCATCAGGGATAAGTACATAAATCCCCCACGCACAACGGATTTTGCTATCATGTTCTTACCTACCGAAGGGCTGTATGCCGAAGCCGTACGCATTGGACTTATCGAAAAGCTGCAGCATGACTACCGTGTCAATCTTGCCGGGCCGTCGACGATGGCAGTACTGCTGAACAGCCTGCGTATGGGATTTCAGACCATCGCAATTCAAAAGCGCAGCAATGAGGTTTGGAAAATCCTTGCGGATATCAAGAAGGAGTTCCAGAACTTCGGTGATGTCCTTGAAAAAACGCAGCGCAGCATAAGCTCCGCAAACTCCGAGCTTGACAAGCTGATTGGCGTACGCACCCGCGCTATTCTTAGGACACTTAAGGATGTTGAAAACGTTACCCCAATGCTGGAATCTTCAGGAAACACGACCATTATCGACTCGTGACATTCTCTTTTCGCTGGCGGCAGCCTTGAATACATATTTGTAACATGATGTATTTTGCAGCTGCGTCCTAAGATTCGCTTCTCGTCCACAAATGATACAGCTTTATTTATATTACTTATATTAGTTTTTGAAGCATGCTATACTTGCGGCAAACCGGGCAGTTTAAAACTGCCCGGTTTGGATTAAGAGATACACTAAAACAGCATAACCGCTGCCTTATTTAGCTAAAAGTGCCAATAAGGCGATGATATAGGTTGCAAATAATGCCGTGAATACAATTCCGACAATAAACCCGATTCGTGCAAGTATGAATCCGGTTTTCGCCTTGCCGGACATTGGGCCGCGATACTCATAGAAAAGCCGCTTTGCTTTACTCGAAAAAATGATTCCAAGAAAGCTAAGGAAGAAAGTGCAAGCAAAAGCCAAGCCTAGTATACCCCAAACCAGGATATTGGACGTGCTTGGATCGTCAGCATGCACAGGCATGTTTGCATTGTTGTTCTGTTCATAGTAGTTTTGGTATGGCTCCTGCGTCAGCTTTGCGCCGCACTGGCTGCAGAAAGCCCCTTGCTCATACATAGAACCGCATTTGTCACATCTCATTTTGTTTTCCTTTCCGCAGAATTCTGCTTATAGTTTATTATTTAAAAACTGCTTTATTGCCGAATCGTAGGCTTCGGTGTTGTTTATGCGGATACGGGAATGCGTTCCCTTATCAAACCACACCACCTGCTTTTCGGAATTGCATTTTTTATATAGATCCTCTGCAAGCTCCGGCAGCGAAAACTGGTCTTCCCTGCTATGCAGGAAAAGAGCAGGTTTTCGGAGCTTGCCAATCTGTTTGACCGGACCATCGGTCATAGCGCTTTTGCCTGTTACCAGACGTATATACATCATGACTACATATGTCAATGGGAAGTCATGGTGATGCTGAAGCTTCATATGGCACTTGAACGACTCGCAGAATGTGTTATACATTCCCTCTGCGACCATTGCCGAAATGTATTCCGGGCAGTCATCACTAATCAAAGCATATAGAGCCGTAGCTGAGCCAATGCATATTCCGTGAAGAACAACGCTTTCGTTGCCGAGTTCATCATGAAGCAGCATACTCCAGTTTATGATGTCCCTATATTCCTTTACGCCAAGGCAGTAATATTTACCCTCTGATAGCCCATGCGCCCGGTTGTCGATCACAAGCACGTTATAACCGATTGCGCGATAAGGCTCGGCAAAGTAATAAGAATATGTACATGCCTCCATCCTTCCGGCAATAATAATCACGGCGCGTTTGAATCCAAAGTCAAAGTATTCACCGCACAAGCGAAGGCCACAGCTGGTGATGCTCACATCCCGTTTGTAAGATTTATACTTTTCATTCCACTCCTCTCCGATTTTGAACATACGGAGATATTCCTCATCTTCGGGCATACTGCATTCTCTCGCCCATTTCTCCGGTTTGGTGCGAACGAGCAATACCGAATACAGAATCCATCCCAAGCAAAAAACCGGTATAACACCGAAGATGAGTATTGCAAGTATTATAATCGTAGCAATAGTTCCGGCCGTCATTTCTCCCACCTATATCAAACCGATCATCCATTGATAAACTGGCTGTCCGCCGTCAATAAAACACACTTCGATTTGAGGATATGCTTGATTGATCGCCGTCATCAGAAGCGCTTCATCCTCCTCGGCCGCATCCCTTCCGCGCAGAATGATGCATGCTTCTTTTTCATCGATTCCATCAACACTTCTTAACCCATCTATGACAGTTTCGGTAAAGCTGTCGGAAGCTGCGACAAGCTTATCACCTGACAGACATATGATATCACCGATGCGGCATGATACTCCGTCACTGCCGAAATCGCGCGCAGCTCTGCTTACCATGAGGCTTGTCACATTCAGAAGACCTGATTTCATCTGCGAAATCCGCTGCTCGATAACGACGCTGTCTGTAATATCCATTGATAGTGCAAAATATCCCTCGATGATGTTCTCGCTCGGAATTATCTCAACTCTTGTCCCGTTCAGCAATTGCGATGCCTGCTGCGCCGCCATAACCGAATTCTTATTATTCGGCAGAACGACAATGCAGTCAGCGTTTTGCTGAAGATAAGCATCAAGAAACTCTTCGCTTGACACATTCATCATTTCTCCGCCGTTAATGACATGTGTGCAGCCAAGATCCGACAACAGCTGTTCTGCGCCCTGCCCATTGGCAACGGATACTATTGCCATTGGCGTATGCTTTGCCTGCCTGTTAATGGAGCGTGTATGCATATTATGCTGAATCTGCATATTCTCGAGTTTGAATGTAATAAACTCACCATACTCCTGACTTGCAGCGATTATGCGAGCAGGGGTAAAGGTGTGAATATGCACCTTGACCCTTCTCCCATCCATGGACGCAACAATAGAAGTGCCATACAGTCCAAGCTTCTCCAGGTACGCATCCAGCACGAAATTTGCAATGTAGCGCGGTGAACTCATGAGCTGAAGCATGAACTCCATGCAGTAGCCATCTTCAAAGCTGCTGTTCTCATTAAATATCGCAGCATCAACTTCGGCTTGATTCTCGATATCTGCAGCCTTCGATTGATATTTCGAAGAAGTATTGTCCTGGATCAGTTCGCCATAGAGATACTTCAGCATTCCTTCAAATATGGCTATGTACCCGGCGGCACCGCTGTCGACAACATTGGATTCCTTGAGAACGCTAAGCATTTCGGGTGTATAGCTCAGCGTCTTTTTCATCTCTGCTATATACATCGACAGCAGGGCTTCGACAGTTGTCCTGCGATCCGTCTGACTACGGATATGCTCGATCCCCTCCCTTGCTACGGTAAGTATTGTCCCCTCGACAGGGCATACAACAGCGGCATATGCGGTTTTATACGCGCGGATAAGCGCATTCTTCAAATCATTAACTTCCGCTTCGCTGCAGCGCGCCAGTTCCAGGCAAAACCCTTTAAATAGCTGGGATAGAATAACCCCCGAGTTTCCTCTTGCGCCAAGCAGCATGCAGTCGTTAAGAGTTTTTAGATAGGCACCCAAGTGGCTGCTGCTTCTCGCATTATTGACCCCATGCTGAAGAGTGAGGCACATATTGGTGCCTGTATCACCGTCGGCAACAGGGAAAACATTTAGATTGTTCAGCTCAGTTTCCTTTGTTCTTAGGTATGCCAAAGCATTCCTGGTCATCGCCTCAAAGTCAGAGCCATTTATTCTTCTTGTATTCACAGTTAGTTTAATAAACGGTTATTTTTCGTCCGTTTCCTTTCCGAGCTTAAGCAGGGACTTCTTCAGGAAGAAGGTCCCGATAAATGCAGCAAATACCCCAATAGCAGAGATCAAAGTCATATACTTGATGGCATCGGATGCGCTGTCGCCCTTACCCTTTAATGCAACAAGTACAATTCCGGTAGCGATACCCGTGGCGATGCCCGAGAACAAACCCTGAATCGCAAAGTACATGGCAGAATTCGATACACCGGTTGCCTCGCTTTCATCTGCTGCAAGCTGCGATGGGATCGAGTACGATACAGAGAACATTGAGCCTACTGCCAGCGAACATACCAAACCGCTTACTATTGAAAGAATGCTCTTCAGGCTTCCCTGCTGCATGAGTCCAACAAAGAACAGCATCAGCATACCGACCGTGAAGCTGATAAGCGCAAATCGATACGCAGCTCCAAACCCCTTTCGGCGCTGAATGCGGCTGCACCAAATCAGTGCAAGCGGTACGGGAGCAAATGAAGCCATCATTACGAATACCATATTCAGCCCTACGAAGGAGAAATACTCATTGATGCCTCCGAGGAAAAGCTGCAAGCCGAAGCTCATCAGCGAATAAACTACCATCCAAACGATGAATGTTTTGTTACGGAAAGTATAGCCGATCGACTTCACCAGACTGACACTCTTGACTTTTTCATCCTCATTGCCATCCCTCTTGCGGTTGGATGGTTCCTTTATCATAAACATCGGGATCATCATCGTCAATGAAAGCGGAAGGACGATAAGCGCAACAAGGCGAACATTCATGCTGTTGAGCATCATACGAACAACAACATAACCGAGAATGAAGTAAAGGATATCGCATACGGCCTTTGTGTTCGAAATGATAGTTCGTTCTCTTTCGGTTTCCACGATTTCCGTGAATGTTGCATAATATGTGACCATCGTGAGCGTATAAAAGATGTAGAACACGCAAAGCACAATACCGTAATATATGGTATTGACGATGGTAGCGCCTGTGGGATCGGGGATGACAAGAAAGAGCAGGTATGCTACAACCATTGGGATAAAGCCAATAATCAGCGATGGGCGTCGTCTGCCCCACCTTGTGCGAAGGTTGTCCGCAAATGAAGCCATAGGAATGTCGATAATTCCATCGATTATCTTTGCAACGAGTACGAAAACAGCCCAAACGGCAGCCACTACCAAATCTTTTCCGATATATGTTTGAAACGGAAGAACCTTATCAGCAAATCCGCCTGCCAGCAATGCACTGCACAGATAGGAGCCAAACATCAAGTTGAGCATATTGACTCCCATACCCGAAACAGCGTACAGAAGCATTTGACTTTTTTTATGAAGCTTTTTCATTTTATTTCTGATCTCCCAATAGTCTTCCGATTATTTCTCTTTCAACGGACAAATCCGAAGAAATAGGCTTGCCAACATAATAAGCCGCCATAAGTCCTGGGCCGACATTTATACCACAGCAGGGAAAAACATCGTTAATATAGACGGCCTTGGGATGGAACCTCTCCTCAATCATCTTCTTGTAGGCCTCAGCCTGCGGCAAACGATTTGTATGAGCCACGAATATTATCTGCTCTTCCGGATTCTCAATGGTCTCTCCGATGTAATCGAGTAGAGCGGAATAAGCAGCATTTGCCCCCTTTGCCTTACCGATAACGGTAGTCAAGCCGTTATAATCGAACTCACCAATGGGCTTAACACCTACCAAAGTTCCGAAGAAAGCCTTTGCATGCGTTATTCTGCCCTTTTTCGCAACGAATGAAAGGTCATCCAGCCACCCAGCTTGGTGATAACGGTTCTTGTTGTCTTCGATATATGCGGCGGTCTGCATAAGCGATAATCCCTTGCGACGCAGTAACGCAGCATTGATACACATCAAACCGCAGGCAGCGCCAAAGCGAAGCGAATCAATGCAGCAAATGCTGGCCTCGGGATGATTTTCAAGCACCATTTTTGCACCCGTTTTGGCATTGTTATATGAGCCGCTGATACCGCTGGACAGTGTTATGATTAGGATATCGTATCCCTGAGAAACATACTTTTCAAATGCCTCTGCATATTCCTGTGGATTGGCAGGTGAAGTTGCATAGCTGGAAGGAGACTTCTTGAGATCGGCATAGAACTCCTCTCGTGAATACTCTTCCCAATTCATAAAAGTCCTAAGTTCCTTACCTCCCGGAAAAACAAGATGACCGGGAACGATCTTTATCTCGTACTCTTCAGAGAAAGCTTCGGCCAATTCGCACGCAGCATCGGCCATGATAATGTAGTCACGCATAATAACCTCCGGAATTAAATGATAAATTTATTTATAAAGCCAAATAGTTTTCCCCATTCGTTTTCGCTTGCAGTTACAAAGCCCATCGTGTGATTAGCGCCGCGAGCCACAAATAGCGCTTTATCCGAAGCACAGCTCTGATAGCTGCGGAGTCCATATTCAACGCTAACAGATTCATCTGCATCTCCGTGAACGAAGAATGCGGGAATGGTGGTGTTTTTCAGCGAGTCATACACCGTCTTGCGAATATCAAAATGATATAGTATTCTCACAAGCATTGTGATGGCGGGCATAAGTATCGCACCGGGCGTATGGCGTTTTTTGAAGTCGCACATCAGCTGTTCATATGGTGATGAAAAGCCGCTGTCCAGTATCATCGCACAAACCTTTGCATTGTTGATCTTGTCGGAGGCATATTCTATCGTTGTGCTACCCATGGATAGCCCTACAAGAAGGATCTTGCTAATATTCGCATGAACATCCTCCCATTCTATCCAATCGACAATATCGTACTGTTCCTGAAGCCCAAGCATCGTATACCTGCCTCCGCTTTTTCCGTGTGCACGGTGCCAAGGAAGCAGCAGATTGTAACCCGCTTTATTCATCCTTTCTCCATATACGAAGAACGGTTCCTTCGGATCGGCACGATAACCGTGAAGCATGATAGCAGTCTTATCATAACCGCCATCCAAATACAGACCTGCTAATACGGTTCCGTCCCTGGCAGTCATATGGACTTCATGGAAAGGCAGAGTCTTTATCCTGTCTTCCGATGCCTTCAGTCTGTCCGCATACGGAACATGGTACGCTCTTACATGGCCCTCAGAAGTAAAGGTGCTGTTTTTCTTTCGTGAAAATATACACCAAAAAATTATTAGCAGCGGAGCGGCAACGAAAACAACAAATACCCCGATCGCTATCAAAATATAACCTAACGGCTGCATACCTTATTACTTCCTATCTATGTTTTGGGGAAACAAAAGCTTAAAATGCCCTTCTTCCGCTCTAAAACATCGCATGCTTGAAATGTTTGCTCCGCATACCGAAAAAATCAAGCCATGCTCCTGCCGGAGCAAGAATGAAGCTGCGGTGTCCTTCGTCGTATCGATTTTGGACGGCACAAAAACTCCGTTTCCACAACGCTTAAAAATACTCTCCTTCTTTGTCCAAAGCTTAACGAAGCTTTCAATATCCTGATCCGGATATACTGCTTGCTCCCCCTCTGTAAGCACTCTGTTTTTTAGTGGTTCCGGTACCTCTGCGTGTTTTTCCCTAAAAGCATCGATGTCCTCGACATCTATGCCAACTTCGGAATTGGATACGCATACAGCCGCCGCAGTGTCCGTATGCGAAACAGAAAACCAATACGCATCACATAACCACTTTCCTGACTCCGTCTTTTGAAACGCGAGCTCCGCAATAGGCTTATGAAATGAATGAGAAAACGCAATTTCCAGAAGCTTCCATGCTGAGTACATCTGCGATCTCAGACTGCTATTCGTTACAGTCGCAATCTCTGCCGATCGCTCCGGCGGATACAGCTTTAGCTCGTCAGGACATGGAACAATTGATGAAATGTACACATCAAGTATGCTTCGTTTGCCCCACTTTCGCCTTGCAGCATCCTCCTGTGAACAATATTTGGTCCCAAATACACACTCATAGGCAAAGTGTTCGCAATTATTATGGATAAGGCTGTAACCCCCTTCTCCAATGCGGGAACGAGCAATTCTCACCGTTTTATCGGCATCAAACCGCAGCTTTTGTTCATTTCTGTCAAAAATGGCAGTCTCAACAATGCTTCCGCAGGCGAATTCGTCAATACTTGATACGCATACGCGTTGTTCGTTCTCGGGAATAAGCGCAGTTGGTGGGAGTCCAAACTGGATTATCTCGTCCTCGGATACAAAGATTCCATAGTGATAGATCGACCCGATACGCACACGAATCATATCACCCTTTTTACACTCGGACGGCCACCATTTCACTTCATGCATTTCTCAATATAGTCAATAACGCTTCCCACGGTATCGAATGAAGACATATTAACATCAACAAACCTGATGTTAAACGTCTCTTCAATTGCAATGACAATGTAAAGCACACCTACCGAATTTAATCCCAGATCCGTAAACAGATTTGTATCCTCAGTGCACTGCTCGGCCATTGCGGGATCATTTTCCCCTGCCGCAATCAAAATGCTCTTGAGCTCTTCAAAAATATCTCCTCTTGACATCAGCATTTGTGGTACCTCGCGATCTTCATGCTTGGAGTTCTTGCAAAGTCGGTCGTGCGTATCGTTATACGCTGCACACGCTCAAAACTCGGCAACACTTTGTTAACCTTTTCCAACTCCTCCATCATATATGCGCCGCTATCCTCAACTCCAAGCTTTGCGATTTCAGATGCCCTCGGCACGATCTCAAGCGCAAGAATATGCCTTCCCTGTTCATCTATATCTTCAAATACCTGTGAATCCTGAACGAACGGCAGTTCATTAAAACGGGTCTCGACCTCCGCAGGCGAAATGTTCTCGCCGCTCGGGAGAACGATGATCTCTTTTATCCTTCCGACGATGTAGAGATAGCCTTCATCGTCAAAGCGCACGAGATCTCCGGTCTTAAACCAGCCATCCTCAAAGGCTTCGGAATTATCAGCTCCTACATAACCTATCATTATGTTCTTTCCCTTGAGCCAAAGCTCTCCGTTTTCAACACGCAGCTGCTGATTTGGGTACGGAATGCCAACCGACTCAGGCTTTGTAAGACTTTCCGGGTTGCCGGATACCAGATTTGCAGACTCCGTTAAGCCATAGCCTGCAAACATTTCTATACCCTGTTCATGGTAAGCACGGATAAGATAAGGAGATACCATCGCCGCACCGCAGATGATGTACTTCATATCCTTGCCAAGCATATTACGCCCGAATTTTCTTGATAATGAAAGTGCCATTTCGGCTAATGCCGGGACGGTAACGAGGATATTGGGCCTAAACCTTTCGATGTCTCTGAACAGGTCAACATTATTTGCGCAGATAAACATATTGCTTCCGGTGTACAGAGAAGTCATCATGTTGCGGATAAGCCCAAAAACATGAGACAATGGCAGATGAAGCATATACTTAAGTCCAAAAACCTCTCTGTATCCGTAGCAGCCGTTAACGGTGCCCTGCATGACAGCCTCGTTTGACAGCACGGCAACCTTGCTCTTTCCGGTCGTACCACCGGTAAACATCATTGCGCAGGCATCGGAAGGCTCACATTCACACGCTTCTGTGCGAACATCGCTTGTTTGTTCGATAGGAATCAGACGAATATGAGGCTCCATGTTCTTAACAAGCTGAACCTTATCATCAAGATCAGACTTATATACAAGAGTATTGACGCCATACATCATACAGCATCCATATATGCTCTTATCATCGAGATGGGCCGGAAGGATAAGTGAATAATACCCCAGCGTTGCTGCCGCAATGAATGCCTTTACAAAATCATATGAATTTGATGATAATATGCCGATACAGGGCTTACCGTCATCGGATTTTAGCAGGGTGCGGAATCTTGCTGTATCCTCATCAAGCTGTGCATATGTATACTCATTCTGTGCATCAGTTATTGCGATTGCATCCGCAAATTCCTTTGAGCAGCGGCTCCACATCTCGCTCACCGTTCCAAACTCGATAATCCTGTCAAAGGTCTGATCGTCCGTATACTTTCTGAATACTTCACGGGATGGTGTGTTCATGATGTTATCCTTTCTCACTTATTGATTTTAGTTCACTTTCCTTGTTTCGAAGAAGCTCAGCCACTTCACTGATTCGAGCCATACTCGGGCGCTGCCCTATCAGCTTCTCCACATCGATCCTTTCGCCAATAACTGTTACGGTACGCTCATACCAGTGTTTGCGCGGTTTAGTATATATCGGAATGATTGGTGCTTTACCTTTGAGCGCCATAAGTATTATCCCCGACTTAAAATCTGCGAAAGCCGCAGCATCCTCCTGATGAATACGCCCTTCAGGAAAAATGCTGACGAGATCGCCGCACTCAAGATGCCCGGTGATGGTTCTAAACGAATCCATGCCGAAGTGTTCGCGATCGATCGGAATGCAGTGAAATCCTGTAAATACCAGCCTCTTGAGCTTTGTATTAAGCAATTCCTTCATGCAAACGAAATGATGCCTCCGGTATCCGACACTTACCTGAACAGAAATCGGATCCAACATGTTAATATGGTTGGCCATAAGCAATGCGCCTCCGCGGATAAGCTTTTTCGCCTGCTCGTTCTCATATAATAGCTTGGGGCGAAACCATATCAGCATAGGAATGGCTCCTGTAACTTTTGCAATATCAAAGAATAGATATCTGAACGAAATCAGTCTATGCTTTTTTACCTTTGGTTCGTTCATCAAGCATTCCCCTAAGTTCAATTATCTTGCTTCGCATTTTATTGCTCACAAGTGCAATGTTTTCCTTATCGGAAAGGCTGCTGTCCGTCAGCTCCGATGCATAGAAAGGTTTTCCGATAATAACATTGGCTCGCTTCTTTTTGAAATATGAGCCATCGGTGTAAACCGGAATTATCGGCGCACCGGACGATAGTGCGATATACGCAGCGCTCGTTTTAAACTCCAGCGGCGTTGTTTCTCCCGCACGCGGAAGCCTGCTTTCGGGAAATATCCCGACTACTCCCCCACTATTCAGAATATCTTCAGATTGGATAACAAAGCCGAAATCATGCCCGTTGCGGTCGACTCGTATCCCTCCCAGCATTTTCAGAAGCAGCGCAAGGGGTTTACGCTCATAAAGCACCTCCGCCATTTGAAACCTTAGGACTCTGGAAATAAATACGAACAGGTACACTGCATAATCATAGACCGAGGTATGATTAGAAACAATGATCGCCGGTCCTTTTATTCGCCTTTTTTGAACCGCTGCATCCTCGTAATGTATCTTCGTCCTAAAGCAGAGAAGCTGAGGAAGCCATCCGGTGATTCTAACAAACGCAATAAATGGCTTAATCATCATTCATCTTAGCCCTGATACACTCAGCAAGACGTCCGGGTGTATTGAGCTTCTCCGTATCTCCTATTGTCAGGTTGATCCCATACTCCTGCTGAATAGCAGTAAGCATTGCAAAATAGTCCAAGCTTGTCCCTCCGCAATCGGAGAAGAAATCGGAATTCGGGCCGATCTCGTTCGCAGATCTTTCAAGCGCAGCAGCAAATATCGAGATCACCTGATCCGTCAGCATATCAGAGCTCATATCATTGTCTTTCAGCGTATCCGGAGTAACGATGCTAAGCTCTCCACGGGCGTATCTTTTGGCTATCGAGCTCCTGTTTATCTTAAAATCATTGTCACCAATAAGCACGTCTGTAATGAAGACAGTAGACACAATGGCTCTGTTCATGCCCGACTCAGAAAGAACAGCGTTGACTCTTTGCTGCATATCGATAAGCTTCTCCGGCCTTATATCCGGTTTGATCGAGATAACAAGTGTTGGAATGTTAGCCTCTTTTTTTCTATCTGAAATGAGACACACTCCTCTTCCTATGCCGTCAAATAGTGGCTCGATCAGACATGGATTCAGATTCTCGCCGTTTTGACCTATCACAACGTCATCCGCTCTCCCCATGATCTGATAATGACCGCACTTGCATACTGCCAAATCCTTAGTGTTGAACCATTCATCCCGACTATAAACCACGTTACCTTCCTGAATGCATTTTGCAGCCGAACTGCTTTTTACAAGAAGCACTCCGTCATCGTTGATGCGGTACTCGCACGACCTCATTGGCTTTCCGACATAGCAATTATTGAGCCAGCTTCGTCTGTTGCTTAGCTCTACAGAGGTAATACCTATTTCGCTTGCGCCATATCCGTTGGCAAGATGATACCCTATTCTGTTAAAGAATTCAATGACCTGTCGGCGTATTTCACTTCCACCCGTTATCATAAAGCAGATGCTATCGCCAAACAACTCGTCCCTGACCTGCTTGAGCAGAAAACGAGTCACAAGCCTTCCGACAACGGGAATTCCTGCAAGCTTCATTCCCAAGTTGAAACGCTTTTCAGCGTTTTCGCCGCGTTCCTTTATCGTTCTTATAGCTTGAGCGTAAACTGTGTTCCAAAAAAGAGGTACCGCGAAGATATGCGTCACCTTATGCCTACGAATGGTATTTACAATGGTCTGCGGAGCAAGATCATTCAGCTGTACAAAGGTTCTTGAAAAAAACGCAAACCAAATGTATACAGCGACCAAACCGAAAATATGATAGAACGGCAGAAAGGTAAGCAGCTTTAGCTCGCCTTTGTAATGCTTTTTCATCAGTCTGCACCGCTTAATTATGCCATAGCTGTCACCGATCTGGTGCTTGATCTCTTCTGCCGAATAAGCGCATACCTTTACATTCGAGGATGTTCCCGAGGACATTACGAGTATTTCGCTGCCGAACTCCTGATCCGGTTCGGAATGCGCTTCGGCATCCGGAATGATGCTGTCCGCCCGTATAGTCATAATATCAAACTGTTTTGAATCTGATATGACAGCGCGAACGCCGCATGAGATCGATGCGGACATAAGGATGCTTTCTTCCATTCTGAGATTCATCAACAGCGGACGATATCCGCAAAAGAGCACTGCCCAAAAGACCTCGATCCAGTCTATACTGTTATTCATATAAATTCCAATGACCGAGCCCTTTTCAATATCACCAAGCAGCCTGCTTAGGGTGACACTCTTGCTGATGATAGCCGAATATGCCTCCCCATAAGTAGTTTTAACTATTCTATACCCATCGCTGCGTTCATACATGATGTTATCCTTTTCCGAAAACATCAATTCGAACAAAGACTTAAAGCTGCATTCCATACAGTCAAATCTTCTCAGCTTCGATTCGACAAACGCATTGATGCTCTTATATCCGTCCAGTGAGTCAACCCTCATACAGATCTCCATAGAAGGAAAAATAAGTAGAAACCTACATAGTACACGAGACTGCAGATCGCACATCTCCTTAGTTGGCATTATACATATTGAGTCGAGAATTGTCAATAATTGTTGATATAGTGGATCGTGTCAAGTTCTTCCGGGGGAATCAAGCGCAGGAATCGAGTGGCCTGAGTTTGGCGTAAGCTTTGAGCAGGACAGCGGTGCCGGTTAGATTGCCTATCCGGCTTCGCTCCTTCTTAGCGGAAAGAACGGCGGAGTCCATCTCTCTTATCGCGGACGATATAGGTTCCTATGTCCCATGCTTCACAACATTCAAAAGCTCTTCTGTCGTCTTTCCCAAATTGGACAGACCGACCGTTTCGATCGTCTTGAATATTTCCTCTGCCAATCTACCCGCTGTTTGTGCTATAATCTCTTTCACGGAGACGTGCCTCACTTTCGTAGTTTTTTGCAAGGTCTAAACAAATTTTACCACGAAAGGCGCGTCCCCGCTATTTTTATTTGCCGCTCCGCCCCCCTCGGGGGGGCGGAGCCCTCGCCTGCCGGCGGCTCGGGGCTCGTTATTTCTCCCAGAATTATTCTACACTAACTCCATATCACCCTACACTTCCATTTATTCTGCTGCAAAAGATAACCCGTTAACGAGCATAGGAGACTTTAACTTGTAATATATTCATCTTAATTTGACAAATCCTTCTAATATCAAATGACTTAGTGAGCTTTATGTGGTATAATGACTGCATGAGTAACAGATTAAACAACAAAAGGTATTTTAAGCGCAGGGCGTCGGGGCGGTCCGGCGGTCTGCATCCTGTAATCAGGTTTATTGTGTCGGCAATAGGCATTCTATTGGCGCTTGGTATTATTGTGCTTGCTGCAATGATAACATTAGAAGCAGTCTTCAAGGTTGACACTCCTATCACACCCGACGGCGTCATCGCTCATGGTCTGGATAAGCTAAACGCCGGCAATCTTTTGATATGCTCTCCGACGCCATACGTTACGCCTGAGCCTACCCCTGTCCCCAAGCCCATGGACAGCTTCAACGGCGGTGAAGCTGAGCGCGAGATCGTTCTTCCTAACGACATGTCATACCCTTGGTTTGGCAAACCGTACTGCTATGGGAATAAAATCATCTGTTCCGCAGGAAAGCTTGTAAACGGTAAGTCCCTCATGGTTTCCCTGCTTGAATATGATATTGCTTCCGAAACAGTCAAAAAACTCGATATCGAATCCAAGAACGGTCAGCTCTTGAACCCGGTTTTCAACGATAGTTGGCTTATCTATCTTGACGGCAATACCTCTAACGGCGGCGGCGATATCTGCGTTATCGACCTTAAATCCGAAAGAATGACTCCGACAGTTATCAAAACCGTCTATGTATGTCAGCCTGAGTTTAAGCTTGACGGAGATTATTTCACCTGGATTGAACGAACCGGAACATCAAAGGATAAAATCTTTGTTTGCCATATTCCTTCCGGCGAAACCACTGTTATTCGTTCTTTCACTCAGTCCGGTTATGGGACCAGCATGCCTTTCATCCATAACGGCAAGATCATTTGGGCTGATGACGACAATATCGCTCATGAGGGCGGGAGAATCTCTTCTGCGCTCAAATATGTCAATATTTCTGACGGAGAAATCGTTGATCTGTTTCCCGATGTTTATATCCATGATCCGGAGTGTAATTCCAATTATTATGCCTGGCTCGATTCAACGCACGCTGAGAATGCTTCTTTATACGTCTACAACGGTTATGACGCCCCCGTTGTGATAGACACAGGAGTTGTTGAGTTCGGCGTTAGCGACGATTACATCGCGTATGGCAAAAACGATGCCGTGTGGGTATATCTTTTCTCTGACGGCTCCATATACCGCATAACTCCTGAGCGTGAAGCCGCGCAATTCCTTGGCGTATCCGGAGGATACATCATGTGGATGGACGTTACTTCCAGGGATAGGGATATTATCCGTTACGTTGCCCTCCCCGAACTAAATTAGCGTTTCTCAAGAACACATCAATATGAAAGAAAAGAAGAAATATGTCTGCGGCGAATGCGGCTATGAGACGGTTAAATGGATGGGCTGCTGTCCAAACTGTGAAAGCTGGAATACGCTTGTAGAGGTCACGGAATCCCCGAAACTATCCGTCCGATCTACTATCAGCAGCAACGGTGCCCATGCTGTAAGCCTGAAAAACATCGATGAAAGTGAGACGATCCGAATTCCAACCGGTATCGGAGAACTCGATCGGGTTCTTGGCGGAGGAGTCGTTACGGGGTCAACCGTGCTCATCGGCGGCGACCCCGGCATCGGAAAAAGTACCCTGCTGATACAAGCAGCAAGCAACCTTATGCAGCGCGGGCAGGTTCTCTATGTATCGGGCGAAGAATCAAGAGCGCAGCTTAAGATACGCGCGCGCCGCTGCGGCATAAACGATGAGCTCCTTATACTTACAGAGACCAATGTCGAAGCCATCGAATGCGAAGTTGAGAGGCTTAAGCCAAGGTTTTTGGTCGTTGATTCTATTCAAACAATGGTGAGCTCCGAGATACCCAACGCTACCGGAAGCGTCACTCAGATCCGAGGAACTACAACCGTATTGACCAGAATTGCAAAGCAGAATTCCTGCGCAATTTTCATAGTCGGTCATGTCACAAAAGAGGGTGCCATAGCAGGGCCTCGTATGCTTGAACATATGGTGGATACCGTTCTGTATTTCGAGGGCGACAGGCATGATTCGCTGCGGCTCCTTCGTGCGGTCAAAAACCGCTTTGGCTCCACGAACGAAATAGGCATATTTGAAATGCAGCAAACCGGGATGGTCGAGGTTGAAAACACTGCATCTCTGTTTGTTTCCGGCGGTAATGATGAGGGCTGCTCAGTGACATGTGTCATGGAGGGTAATCGACCGATTCTGGTCGAGGTCCAATCCCTGCTCTCCGGCTCCCCTTTTGCAAACCCGAGACGAGTGGCTGCAGGCGTAGATACCAGCAGACTCATGCTGCTGCTTGCAGTTCTTGAACGCCGTGCAGGCGTGCGATTGAATGACAAAGATGTATACATCAATGCTGTCGGCGGTATCCGCATTGACGACAGGGGCGCTGACCTTGCCCTTGCTCTTGCGGTAGCCGGCTCTGCGCTTGGTAAGGCTATGCCCTTTGGCTGCATTGCGATCGGCGAGATAAGTCTAACCGGCGAGATAAGAGCCGCTGACAGGATGCTCAACAGGATACAGGAATGCATACGGCTGGGTTATTCCGAAGCCATCGTTCCCTGCTCCTCTTCCTTGAATGCTGTAACCGGAATAAGTCTTCATTCGGTTAAGTACCTCAGGGATGCCATTACCTTTTTGCAATAGTTTGCAACGAATTTACGCTGCGTATCGAGCTTATTGATCATCGGAGGAAAAGCAATGCTGACAGATAGAGCAAACACAATATGCCTTTACATGATCCTTTCCGAGCATTCCGATGAGGATCATGTTCTGTCGATGAAAGCTATTATCGATTATTATCTTGAACTGTACGGATTGAAATTGGACCGAAGGACTGTCTACAGCTCGATAGATACCCTAAAAGAGTTGGGGATCGACATCTGCACCTATGATGAGAACAAGAAAGGCTATTATCTTCGAAAGCGAGTACTTAGCGTTGCTGATGTCAGGCTCATTTGCGATGCACTCTATTCGCTCAACTCGATTTCAAATAAACAGACCGAAGAGCTCGTTGGCAAGCTGCAGATGCTGTTAAGTAAATATTCGCGTCAGCACTTCAAGCACCTTGCTTCGGTCTCAACTCCTCGCAAAACCGATAATATTGCTGTATTCAACAACATAGAGCTTCTTGATACTGCAATCGCAAAACGATCCAAGGTTTCGTTTATCTATATGCATTACGGCCTCGATAAGCGGCTGCATCCAAGAAGGGCGGAACGCTATATCGTTAGCCCATACGGCATGGTTTGTGAGAACGGCAACTATTACCTTCTCTGCATCAAAGAGGGCAAATCGGGGTTAAGTCATTACCGAATAGATTTAATGAAGGATATGCTCATATTGGCTTCAAGGGTTGATCCAAAGCCATCGGGCGTTGAGCTTGCAAGCGCAAAAAAGACCGTATACGCATTCTCCGGAAAGCCCGAAGAAATAGTCCTCCGCTGCAGCAACTCAATGGTCGGCGGCCTTATTGATCGTTTTGGGACTGAACCAAAAATCAAAAAGCTCGATGACGAGCATTTTGAAGCGAGGATTGTATCCGTACCACAGGGAGTTCTCTTTTGGACTATGCAGTATCTCAACGAAGTTGAAATACTCAAGCCCGATTCACTGCGCGAACAGGCAATAGCGATGATAAGATCCAATACTTACGGTGTCTGACATGCTTGGATCTTTACGCATCACTCCCACTCTTTCCTTTCCTCCCCTTCAGTGAATCTATCCAGCACTATCGAAGCCATGATCGGATCATCCCGCATTGCGCGTATCGCATCACGGCTCATTACCGAATCGGTTCCGAGGCAGGCGGTACAGCGATTACCGCATTCGGGGCATACGCATCCAAGATGTGAATCATCGGATTGACTCATATACACTCCGCATTTTACACAGCTGCATCTCATATCAAATTCTCCTGACATCATTTAGTTCATGGCATATTATAGTATAAAGACAAAGAATTGCAAGTGCTTATTGCCGAAAGGAGAAAAATGAATAGAAGGATCAAAAGCTCAGCAGCAACGCTGACAATGCTGCTGGCGTTCTCAATAGTATGTGTGGTATTCTCCGGAAGATACTCCACAATACCTGCGTCGGGTTCAACCGGCGAAGCAATCTATGCTTTCTCTTACCGTAGTATTGAAATTCTAAATTGTGACTTGGAAATATTTTGCGGCGGCGACTATGAGTTTGTTCTGTCTCCAAAGGATGTGAACAGAAAAAGCGTCAATATATCTATAATCATTGAAATGGATTCCGAGCAGGATACTATCAAAGCGGCAGAGATTCTTGCCGGTATGAGAGTACCGGCAATAGTAGTCATCAACGACTCTCATGATTCAAAAATTCCCGACAGACTCAAAAGCGTCTTCGGCTCCACCGCTCACATGCTTGGATACGCATTTAACTGCGATGCCAATGATTCCAATGATGCTGAATGTGCTGATAATGAAGTCGATTTCTTTAGACAGCTTAATGAAGCACGCTTATCATTCTTCACACGGTTTGGTGAAACGTGTTCATGCTTCATGTTGACGGAAGGAAGTATAATTATTGATGCCGTTGACAATGGCCAATTCCCGCAATACCCGGATATCAGCATATGGGGATTCGGTAACGGAATTAATTACTTTAACTTCGATCGCGTGCTCGCAGTAAATAATCGAATCGTACGTCTTGAGGAATGGGGATTAGCTGAATATTTTCATTCTATAATCGACACGGAATATTCCGTCGGAGAGATCAATAGCATGTCGGGCAGATGTCCGGCATGCCATCGATCGGGGTCACGGTCAGTTTTCAAGCTGCTTTCCCATAAAGCTTGCGGCTGTTTCGGCAACCTTTGTCTCTGCTTGACCAAACACCGTTCCCGGTTCTGCCGAGATGAGTATTACTGCTCCGATCGCGTCGCCGGAGGAGAGTATGGGAACGATGAGCTCTGCGCAATATTGCATATCCGAATCGCCGCTCGCTATTCGCAGCATTGTTTCATTGCGTGAAGAACTGAGGTTTACCTTGGTTCTTTCGACTATAGCTTTTTCAATGTCTGTATGAATTGGCTTATCGATTGCAATACCCATGTTTGCGGACTGCTGTCCCCGTTTTAGTCCGGATACCGCAATAATGCTGTCCTTATCGCAAATAACGACGATACAGCCAACCGATTGGTATACTGACTCGGCATATTCCTTAGCAAAATCGCCCAATTCTCCAATCGGAGAATATTTTTTCAGGATAACGCCGCCTTCCCTGTCCGTATAGATCTCAAGGGAATCTCCCTCGCGAATTCTCAGGGTGCGCCTTATCTCCTTTGGAATTACAACGCGGCCCAGCTCGTCGATCCTGCGGACAATTCCTGTTGCTTTCATTTTCATTCGGTCTCCTTTGTTGTCAGTTCAACTGTCTTTATTGTTTGGAAATCAAGGGAATTTATACACGCTTTTTCAACAAACTTTTTTGATTCTTAAAAACCCGTAAACGTTCAATGTATTAAACGGGCGTCTAAGATATATATTTCCAAAGCCTGGTATCTGTGTTATAATCATGTTGTATATTGGCATTATGCCACAGTGAGAAAGGACTATAACATGGCAAAACAAAAGGTAATTCCCAAGAGAAGCGAAGTTGATCCCAAATATACATGGGCTCTTGAAGACATTTTTGCAACCGATGAACTTTGGGAGGATGCGCTTAACGAAGCTCGCAGCTATCCCGAAAAGCTTGCCGCATTCGTAGGTCACCTTGGTGACAGTGCGCAAATGCTCTATGATTTTCTGCAGTTGGGCGATGAAATGAACGTAAAGCTTACACGCCTTGCAGAGTACTGTATGCGTAAATCTGACGAGGACACCGGCAACAGTTTTTATCAGGGCATGAAGGGTCGTTTTATGAACCTTTATATGCAGATCGCAGGCGCATCAAGTTTCTCAACTCCCGAGATCCTGGCAATGCCTGACGGCCGTATCGAAGAATTCATGAGCGAGAAGTCTGAGCTGCGTCTTTATGAGCGTATGCTCAATAAGATGCTCAAGGAGAAGGATCATGTGCTTTCGGATGCCGAAGAAAAACTGCTGGCTCTTTCCGGTGAAGTTTGCAATGCGCCTTCCGAGACTGCTTCCGCTTTCCGCAACGCGGATCTCCGTTTCCCCGATATCACCGACAGCGATGGCAACACGCTGCAGGTTACCCAGGGCTCCTATGTTCCTTTGCTCGAGAATCCCGATCAGGCTGTCCGCAAGGCTGCGTTTGAATCCCTCCACGGAACATTTGATTCCTTCAAAAATACATCTGCGGCATTCCTTGACGGTCAGGTAAAGGGACTAATTTTCAATGCTCGCGCACGCAGGTATGGCAGCACCCTCGAAGCAGCGCTTGCCAGCACGGAAGTACCCGTTTCTGTCTATCATAACCTTATTGATGCGGTTAATGCCAACCTTGGTTATCTTCATAAATATGTTAGCCTGCGTAAAAAGCTTACAGGCATTGAAGATCTTCATATCTATGACCTGTATATGCCCATTATCACTGACGCTGATGAGGAAATCCCATATGAGAAGGCGCAGGAAATAATCCTTGAAGGTCTTGCTCCCCTTGGTGAAGAATACATTTCGCTGCTTCGTGAAGGCTTTGAGAATCGCTGGATCGACGTATATGAAAACGAGGGCAAGCGCGGCGGAGCATACTCTGCCGGAGGCGATCCCCATCCCTATGTGCTGCTCAACCAGAAGGATACCCTTGACAGCATGTTCACCATTGCTCATGAGATGGGTCATTCCCTCCATACCTATTATTCCGTTCATAACCAGCCCATTCCCTATAGGGATTATGTGATTTTTGTTGCAGAAGTCGCTTCCACCTGTAATGAAGTTCTGCTTGTAAAGCATATGCTTTCCAAGACCACCGATAAGAAGCAAAAGGCATATCTTATCAACCATTTCCTCGAGCAATTCCGCGGGACCGTCTACCGTCAGACCATGTTCGCCGAGTTCGAGCTTTGGATGAACGAGTATGCAGAGCAGGGCCAGGCCCTTACCGCAGATGTTATGTGCGATAAGTATTATGAGCTCAACAAAAAGTACTTTGGTGACGATATCGAGATCGATAAGCTTATCTCCGTTGAATGGGCAAGAATACCTCATTTCTTCTATAACTTCTATGTATTCCAGTATGCTACGGGCTTCTCTGCCGCAGTCGCAATCGCAAATCGCATTCTGACCGAGGGTCAGCCTGCAGTCGACGACTACAAGAAATTCCTGAGCTCCGGAAGCAGCACCGATCCCATCTCTCTGCTTAAGATCGCAGGCGTCGATATGACGACCGCCAAGCCGATCAATGATGCGCTTGCACTCTTTAACGAGCTGCTTGACGAGATGGAAGCGCTTGCCGAGTAATCGCCTTCTTGGCTTCTGAACCTTGGGACGGGTTTTTGCTCGTCCCTTCTTTGTTGTATTCCGATAATGACACCGTTATTGCGATCAAATTCAAAACAAGGCGCAAGCCCTCTCCGATTATCATCGAGATAAGATAGCCAAGTACATGCAGAAACGGATTCGCTGCCAAATAATAGATTAGCAAGAGCTGCATAAGCTCTCCTATCACCGCAAACAGCAATACCCTTCCCTGTTTCATCATTGCGTTTAGAATCATAACCGATGTAACCTGGAAATAAATGATTATAGTTTTCACCGTTAGCAGGGTTACAATATGCTGCTGAGGCATGATGCCGAAAAAAACGCTGATAAGCCTTTGCATCAGCGGAATTGCAGGGATGTTTATCAGAAGCGCAGGCGCAGCGGATGATAGAATTGCTTCCTTAACTATACCTGCTATCTGTACGCAGTCCTTTTCCCCGACAGCTTTTGACAGCAATGGAAGCCTGATATTGTTCCCTGCCATAATATAGCACATTGGCATAGTTACAAAAGGGGCGATAACTCCGTTTAACATGCCTATTGCCGACAGTGCGCCTTCTCTTGTATAGCCGGCAATCAATAGCCTGTTGGGAAGCACCAGCGTTGATACGGATTCAAAAGCGGTGCTTGCAATTCCCGTCAAGGTCGCAGGCAGTAAAATGCACATATAGCTTCCGATCGTTAGTTCTTCATATTTTTGTGGTGCATTATCCGCCTGCATATAGTGTTTTACATATGAAATCAATAGCGTTCCTATGCTGAAGAATTCACTTAATACCATTCCGGAAACGATCGCTGTAACTCGCGCTGCATCGCTCCCATCGGTTAATCCCTTAATCAAAAGCCAAACAAACAGGAATCTTGCGCTCTGTTCTACCAATTCGGAAACTGCCGTGGTTGGCGCTTTGCCCGTTCCGATATGTATTGATTTGAACATGTTTTCTATCCCTGTCAGGAAAATACAGCATAAAACAAGTATCAGCGCATTGCTTACTCCGCTGTCACCTATCAAACGATTTGCTATCCCGTTTCGCATTGCAAAAACCGGGATAGCTATGCAGAGAAAGAGAACCAGATAGACTCCGCACGCAATGCTTGCCAGCTTTCTCACTGCTCCGATGCCATGATGCTGTACCCTTGCAGCCAGCGTCACGACAGCGACATTCATGCCCGAAATGCACACCGACACCGCAACCGAATAGATCTGCATTACAAGCGAATTGAGACCGATCGCTTCTGTTCCTGCAAGCTTTGTAAGCATAATGCGGAATGCAAAACCCAGAAGCTGCAAGCTCAGATTGGACAGCGTCAGTACTAATATGCCGTATGATGTTTTCTTCTTCAATCCGGGCATATAGAAACATATGCTTGATTTCTTTTGTAATGCAAAAGGACTGCACCAAATGCAGTCCCTGGGATCAGAATACTATTCCGGCTTGTAAACCTTGTGCCTGTACCAGAACGGCTGATCCTTTGTCATTACCAATATGTCTATCGGGCCGCCGCAGGTTGCAGGCTTAAACTCGAATCGCTGTGATTTTATCGTTAGGTCTATCAAAAACTCTGCAAAATCGATCGCATCCTTAAGCGGCATCAGGGCGTGGTTGATCATCATCGGCGGCTGACCGTTGAGTAGCTTCGTTATCGCGGCCTGTTCTCCCGACCATATTGAAGAATAGCGCATCTTCCCGTTCTCAAGATTATTGCGTTTTATATCTCTGTTAACGGTATACGCAAACGGCTCATCCTCATCATATCCGCAAACAAAGAAGTTAACCTGCGGGAAGAATTTAGACGCATATTTTTGAAGCTTATTTGCAACGGCGGTAACGCTGTCATGCTCGGTTACTTCCTCTATCTCGAAGCTCCTGATATAGTCCGATACCGTTTTTCCGTCAAGTATCCCGATGCCGCAGGCCGATATTCCAACCTTAACCTTGCTCAAAAGCATCACCTTTTGAGCATTATCCGATTGCGTGAATATAGGTGTCATTTGCGGCTGTCCCGGCATATCCATGCGGTTAATTAGGCTTGGTTCACCCTGCTTTACTCCCGGATGAGTTCCGGGCTTGACCTGTACGTTCGCAATGCCTACGGTCTGGCGGCTGTCTGCGGCCATAACTATTCCGTCCGGCACAAACACTGCACACATAACTGACATAATTGTTTCCTCCTATCAAGATAATTTGTTCTACATTACCGACCCCAACAGACCGGCGTCGTTTCCGAGCGCTGCGCACACTATCTCCGGCGGATTATCGCTGAAAAAGCACTTTTCTGCCGCCAGCTTCCTCAAAGGTTTCAGCAAAAACTCTCCTGCTCTGCTCACCCCTCCGCCGACAGCAATGCACTCCGGATCAATAAAGTTGATGTAGGATGCCAACGCCTCCGCAAGGTTGTTGACATACTGATCCCATACTGCCAAACATTCTTTATCGCCCTTTTGGGCTTCACCGATAAGAATGCGTCCGTCAACCTCGTCCCTGCAGTACCGAGACAATGCTTCAACGCCGTCGTCATAGAGCTGCAGAGCCCTTTTGTTAAGATAGCTTGCCGAGCAAAGGGTCTCGATGCAGCCCCTGCGACCGCAAGTGCAGCTCTCACCATGAATATCCATCTGAACATGACCAAGCTCGATCCCATTTCCGTTTCCGCCATGAAACAGTTCTCCATTAAGAATGATACCGCCTCCTATGCCTGTTCCAATGGTTATAAGCATGGAATTGGGCTTGTTCCTTAGTGCTCCTATTCCGTATTCCGCAAGGGCTGCCGCATCTGCATCGTTCATCAACTGAACGGGTTTGCCTATCGCATCAGCAGCCATCTTCCTGAATGGGACATTGTGAAAATCCAGATTGTATGCATTGATCACCACTTCCTGATGCTTATCAATGCTTCCCGGGATGCAGATCCCGACCAATTCTATTTCATCGAGAGCAATTTTGGCATCTTTGCACCCGCTGATGACGAGTTCATTTAACAGCTCAGCAACTTCTGCGGCCGGTGAGTGCGGAAAGCGAACCGAAGCCTTATACACGAAGCTATAGCTTTCATCAACTATCCCATAAGCGATATTTGTTCCGCCGATATCAAAACCAAATCTGAACATCATTTACCTCTCCGTTTCAGTAAGAATATAGTTATCAATAAGCCATGCGACGCCATTCTCACAGCAAGGCGGAGTAATAACATCTGCAACAGCTTTCAATTTTTCATTTCCATTACCAACGACAGCTCCAAGTGAAGCCCATTGGATTAGCTCGTAATCAAGCGTGTTGTCACCGATAGCGGCGGTCTGTTCATGTGGTATTCCAAGCCTTGCGGCGACAGACTCGGCTGCCGTGCCCTTGTTCGCGTCCACACGGTTGAACTCAATGAATCCTGCGGATGATTCCGACACATGCACCCTTCCTTCAAAATGCGCTTTGAATATCGGCATCAGTTCCTTCACCCTTTCCGGCTCGGTTATTATCAAAGCCTTCGGGACATTTTCCCAGTGCATTTTCCTGATATCCGGCTCAACTCTATGCGGCAGATCGAGAAGCTTTGTGTAAGCTTGCACATACGGATGATCCTTCTCATAGATAACACAATCGTCCTGATAGATATGTGCATGTACGCCAAGCTCGGAAGCCATACGGAGGATCTCCTTTATGTATTTATCCTCAAGTTCCGTTACGAACAAAGGTTTCTCCGTCTTTGCATCCATAATGACCGCACCGCCATAATTGATTACATATGTATCCAGATCCAGCTGTTTGACCACCGGCCTTGTGCCAAAATAGCTTCGCCCGGTCGCAACCGTTACATACACTCCGGCTTCCCTTGCGCGCCTTATTGCGGCTGCGTTTTCATGCGATACCGGACGCGCACTGCTGACCAGCGTATCGTCTATATCCATAATCAGAAGCTTATACTTCATTATTATCTCCATTCATCCTGTCTGCATTTGCAGTATCAGATTTATCCAAACTATCACCGGACGGATGAAAATAGTTCCACACAGATCGAGCGGAGGTAATATTCATTCCGTCAGCAGTTTTTAATTCTTCAACGCTTGCGCTTTTAATCGCCTCAACCGTCAGAAACTTTTCATAAAGTGCCCGCTTGCGCTTGTCTCCAATACTGCTAATGCCGTCAAGAACCGAGTAGAGCGAATTCTTCGCTCTTAGATTCCTGTGGTAGGTTATCGCAAACCTGTGCGCTTCATCCCTTATGCGCTGCAGCAGTTGAAGCACGGGACTGCTCCTCGAAAGTATAACCGATTCTTGTCTGTCGGGCAAGATAATTTCTTCGTTTTTTTCGGCCAATCCTATGCAGCTGATATGAGAAAGTCCGAACTCCTCAAGCACTTCAAGCGCAACATTCAGTTGTCCTCTGCCTCCATCAACGATCAAGAGCTCAGGCAGCTCCGCAAATTTTTCATCGCCATCCAGCGCGCGTTGAAAACGCCTTGAAAGGTGCTCCTTCATTGCAAGATAATCATCGCCATCGGCCGCCTGCTTGGTCCTGAAGCGTCTGTATTGTGTTATTTCAGGCTTTCCATCGATAAAAACGACCATTGACCCGACGGTGTCTCTGCCTTGAATATGGGAATTGTCAAAGCATTCCATGCGGCGCGGAAAAACATCCATGCCAACAAGCTGCATCAGTTCGATAAGTGCGCCCTCGCCTCGCTCCCATTCGCGATGCGTAAGCTCCCTCTTTCTGCCTATTGTCGCTTCGGCATTTGCTCTGGCAAGCTCCCCTTGCTTCAGCTTCTCGCCCTTAAGCGGAATATGTATTCGCACAGCATGGCCGCATTGCTCAGCAAGGCAGCTTTCGATTGCCGCAAGATCATCCGGCTCGTCCATGATCACTATCTCTTTTGGAATTTGTCCCATTCCATTATAGAACTGCATGAGAAACTGGGAGATAATCTCTGAAAACGGCTCATCGTCAGCTCCAATGTTGAAGCTTTCCGCACTTATAACATTACCGCCTCTAACAAATAGTCCATAAGCCACGGTTGCAAGCTCATTTCTTGCGAGTGCGAACACATCATAGCTTTTGTCGGATGCCGAAGAAGCGATCTGCTTTTCGGATATGCTCTGCATAGCCCTTATCCTATCACGGTACTGCGCTGCCTTCTCAAAATCCATTCTGTCTGACGCCTCCTGCATCAGCTGAGTGAGGCTCTCAATGTATCCCTTGCAGTTGCCTTGGAACATTGCCACGACTTCATCTAAAAGCGCTGCATATTCTTCCTTTGTCACCCTTCCCGTACAGGGAGCACAGCACTTTCCGATGTGGTACATAAGGCATGGCCTTTCCCCCCTGGCGATCGCTTTTACGATGTCCTTCTTGCACTGACGAATCGGGAAATGCTCACGCACAGCGGTTATGGATTCGCGCAGGGCATAGCTGCTCAAATAAGGACCGAAGTATTTTGCTCCATCCTTCCTAAACCTGCGCACTATTTCGACCCTGGGGTAATCCTGCTTATAGTCTATCCGCACATACGGAAAATGCTTGTCGTCCTTCAGGAGTATGTTATAGTATGGCTTGTTCTGCTTGATTAGATTGCTCTCAAGATTCAGCGCCTCGGTTTCGTTGCCGACGATAACAAAATCAAAATCGTCGATATTCGCAACCATAGCCGCAACCTTGGGAGGATGATTGGCGGACGAACGAAAATACTGTCTTACCCTGTTTTTAAGGTTGACAGCCTTTCCCACATAAATAAGCTCGCCGCAGGAGTTGAACATCTTATAAACTCCCGGCTTATCCGGCAAAAGTTTCAGTTTTGCTTCTATTCTGTCGTTCATTGCCACTCCAAACACGTATCAGTCTCGATAACAGCATTATAAACTTTTTTCATAAAAAAGTGAACCGTTTTTTGATTTGATTCGTCTAATAAGTAGAAGCGATCAATCGGGAAACAATGTTCCAAATCGCGCTGCTTTTGCAGCTTTACATAACGGCCGTCAGACACATTGAGTCCGGCGGCCATTTTTGTTTAGGTACAATACATGGGTAACAAATAAGAAGCAAGAGAAGGTTCTCCTGTGGTATAATTTAATTGGACAAACAACCATAGAAAGGAGAACCAACTCTTGCGCAAGAATAATACCACAGAAGCTCACAATCGTCAACGTATGCTTGAGTATGGAATGAAACATGGGGGTACCAAAGCGGCGCTCAGGTACAGATACAGCAGGAAGACATACTATAAATGGCTGAAGGTATGGGACGGTACATGGCAAAGCCTGCAGGATCGAAGCAGAGCTCCGAAGACGCATCCCCGAAAGATCGATGATGAGACAATAAACAAGATACGGAAAAGGCTGAAGCAATTCCGGTGGACGGATCTGCTGATGGCTTATCAGGTGAGCGTGGAGAAGGATGGCTATACCGCAAGCTATGGAGCTTTCAAAAGGATAGCGTCACGGCTAAAAGGAGAAAAGCCAAAGAGAAAGAAGAAG
>OLSB01000266.1_pt1 | contig 62547 bp, 65 predicted proteins | sample 1672071 | NCBI WGS metagenome assembly OLSB01 (sample SAMEA3136642, study PRJEB25190) | human gut metagenome | biome: human gut; feature: human-associated habitat; material: faeces | place: Austria | collected 2013
CCATCGGCGAGTACACCTCGGACGATGAGGGCTACATCTACATTGACGAGATCCCCGGCGGACTGAGCGGCCGCTTTTATCTGAGAGAGCTGGAAGCCGCCCCCGGCTACACGCTGGATAAGCAGTATAAGACCGTCTATGTCTCTCCGGGCAAGACCGTGGAGATCGAGTGGGAAAATACCGCTGTCACGGGCCAGATCCAGATTTATAAGTACGCCGCTGAGTACAACGAGGTCACCGGCACCGCGCCCGGAACACCCCTCAAGGGTGCCGTCTACGAGATCGTCAATGCCCGCAGCGGCAAGGTGGTGGACTACATCACAACGGATGCCCGGGGTGTTGCGGCCAGCAAGCCGCTGCCTCTGACCCGCTATCAGATCCGAGAGGTCACAGCGCCTGCCTATTGGCAGCTCGATCCCACCGTTCACGATGTGACGCTGGAATATCCCGGCCAGATCATCAAGCTCTCTGCCTACGATAAGCCCTCCAGCCTCGGCGTCAGCATCACCAAGCGCGGCAACGCGCAGGTCATGGCGGGCCAGTCCATGCGCTACGATCTGACGGTGGCGAACACCTCCAACGTGCCGCTGGAATCCTTCTTCTGGCACGATAAAATTCCCTATGATGTGGCTCGTCCCACGACGCTGACCACCGGCACCTACAGCGCGCGGCTCAACTACCGCATCCTCTACAAAACCAACTGCAACACGAGCTATCAGGTGTTGGCGAGCAACCTGCTCACCAGCAACAACTACAGCTTCAGCCTCAACGCCATTCCCATGCAGGCCGGCGAAGTGGTGACCGACATCTATTTTGACTTCGGCAAGGTTCCTGTCGGCTTCCAAAGCGTTGTTAATCCCACGCTGAGCGTGATGGTGAACGGAAACGCGGTCAATGGCTATCAGATGGTCAACCGCGCCGATGTGGGCGGTAAATATCAGGACACATGGCAGACCGCAACGGCAAGCTGGGTAACGGTCGTTCGTCGGCTTTGGAGTACACCCACGCTCCCTAAGACCGGTTACTGATCCAATCTTTTTCAGGGAAAGCGCCCCCGTATGGGGCGCTTTCCTAAATTCAATATGTCAAGGCATTGCACAAAGTATCCCAAAAACCAGCACAGCACCAACGCTGCCCAAAGTCGGGTTCCAAAAATGAATCGATAGAGCTCGGGCGAGCCCTATCGATTCAACTCTAAAATAATGCTTACGAAATCGCCAGCATTTCTCAGTAAATCACCGTGAAATTAAAGCGGCAAAAATGCGTATGTACGCGCCCAAAATTGGGAGATATAGCACCCAACGCTTTAATATACACGTAATTAAAGAGCTTGTTTGCTTCTCTAATCTACACTCATATATGCCCAATACAGCTACAGCGCACGCACTAAAAAAGAAGAACAAGCAACTGACCTCCGTACACGCATCGTATCGAACAAATGGGGCAAACCAGCAGCCCATCGCATAAAACACAACCCACAAAGCGGTCAGGATAATCTTATATGCTTTCTTAGTCATCAACGGAGCTATTAGAAATCATGCAATTCTTGTATAATCAATTCGCGCTGCGTCTGCAATAGAGTCTTGCAACTCTCCCGTATCGATAGAAACGCTAAAACCTTCATAGGAGAATGACAATGAGCCAAGCAGCGGATTTTTATCATGGACATACTTACAATTGATTGTGGTCGAATTATTGCCCGGTGCTATGCTCATGGAGAATCTCGGTTCAGGCGTCAAAGAAAATGTCACCGTTCCTTTTAGCCCACCAGCCCCATTCATTTCTCCACTAGGCAGTCGATATGTGTAATCGATATAGGTGTAAATTCCGAGGCCACCTTGATTTAGTGCCTCGGGCGCATTCCACGTTTTGTAGGTAATCCACTTGCCTTGTAAATCGGAATAGGCATAGTCATACGATTTAAAGTTATCGTTATATGTCAGAATCGTGTTATCCCAATTCACTGATATTGCATCAGCCTTTTTAATCATAGGTACTTTGATCCAGTCATAATTGACCATTACGTGGATCTCATACATATATGTAACGCCGTTTATGACATAAGGCGTATAGGTGTATGTTGCTTCAAGCTCAAGCTGATCTGTAGAAATATTTCCATATGGGACGGCGACAGGAATCTTTGTTACTGAGAGGAAATAAGCATCATTGCTATAACAAGTCTGATAAAGAATCTCAAGCTGTTGCGGAATCAGCGCATCGAGATAATCCTCAGTAAAGCCACGCGTTGTAAGGAACTCTTTCATTTCGACATCAGATTTGTCGAGAGCAATCGAGTCCTCTTTGTTCGCAGAAAACGCCGGGCAGCCCATAGCTATAACCAAAACGCATGCCAACGCAAGCGCACTCACTCGTTTAATAAAATGCTTCATGGATAAATCTCCTTTCGTTTCATACATAACTACCAGCCAAAAATAGTCGTCAATTTCTAACCATTGGACTCACCCCTCTTCGATATCTTTCTACATATTATTACGATGCAGCCTTTCATTTTGGGACACTAAAAGCAAAAATTTTTATAGGCTTTTTACCGCTTTCTGATTGCCATGATCCGCAAAGTCAGCGCTGTGTCAGCGTTGTCTACATGAAAGCACATTCAAGTTTTAAGTGCAGTAAATTTATAAGAAGCACTTTCCTACTCTGCTCAGCTAATAGCAGGAAAGTGCTTCTCATTATATAACGGTTTACACGTCTATAAATAAACGGGTAAACGGAAAGCGAGGGAAAGCATATTAAAGGATTAAGCCACTTCCCCTTTTCCTTGAACAAATGACGAAAGTCGAGGATATAACTATGAATAAACACAACCATACCGGACTGGATGAAGCGGTTTCTGTTGCATCCAACACCATGCAGGCAGTAAATACTGGTAAAGCTATTTCCGCCGCAGCAAAAGGCGCTGCAGCAGGTGGGCCCTATGGAGCCGTCATTGGAGCGGCATTGTCCGCACGAGAGCAAATCGGGAAAATAGCGGCGGCCGCGCTGGTATTACTGGCGCTGCCGCTGCTTTTTATTTTGCTCCTGCCGGGGATTATCTTTGGAAGCCTGACGGATAGCGGAGCGTCCGGAGTAGCCGGGCAGCCGATCCTCAATGACAGCGCGGCCATTACGGAAAATGTGAATCAGGCTGCCTTTGCGATCAATCAGATTCTCGGAGAAGGCATTGAGAATGTGCAAGAACGTATCGCCAATGATTTTGCCGGAACAGGCGGGGATCACTATGAAGTAGTCAATCCCTATGAGGGGGATCTCATCAGCAATGCCAACCTGTTTATTTCTCAATACTGCGCGGCGAAAAATCTGGACTTTGCCGCCATCTCCCTCACCGACATGGAGCAGATCCTGCGTGCGGGCCTCACGCACCTTTACAGCTTCAGTCGAACGACGGAAGTGCATACTGTCCCTGCGGAGGAGGATGGCGAGGAAGATACGGTGGAGACATGGTACATCTACACGATCCGCTATAATGGTGAAGCCTACTTTGCGGACACCATCTTTGCGCTGACTGACGAACAGAAAAGACTGGCGGAAAACTATGCGGAAAATCTCAGCCTGTTTCTTGGTGACGGTCTGTTCCAATACGCTCCCTTCACCAACACCATTACAGCTCTTGGCGATGTGCGCTTTACCGATGGCGCAACAGATGTCGTTTATTTCAACCAATTGGACGAACGCTATGCCAATCAGCCTTATGGCACCGACCATATTGGGGGGTATGGCTGCGGGCCAACTTCCATGGCTATTGTGGTTTCCTCGCTGACCAGTGAAACGGTTGACCCGGTCCAAATGGCACGGTGGGCCTATGAGCATGGCTATTGGTGCAGCAAAAGCGGTTCCTACCATACCCTGATCCCCGGCGCAGCACAGGCGTGGGGGCTTTCCGCTGAAGGGTGTACCGCTTCGGAACCGCAGCGCATTCTGGATGCCCTGGCAGACGGAAAGCTGGTCGTGGCCCTGATGACCAAAGGGCATTTTACGAAGTCCGGACATTTTATCGTGCTGCGTGGCGTACAGGACGAGAAAATTCTTGTGGCCGATCCCGCCAGTTACCGGCGTAGTCAAAAAACATGGGACTTGTCCATCATTCTGAACGAGGCCAGCAGACGTGCGGGCGCCGGCGGGCCGTTCTGGATTATTGGGTAAAGGCCACTAAGCATCGCGCCCATTGAACAATTCCACCGATTCATTATCAACCGGCGGTTTCAACATATTACTAAAATTAACTATATAACGGTTTATGTATTCGGAAGCAGTCCCATAACTATAAGCATTATTGCTCCACCGCATACACTTGATAATACAATGTATACTTGCTCCCTACTTTTTTCCTGTAAACTTTCCTTAATTGCTTTTATTGTAAAAACTAGGGTTGAGCAAAACGTGAGCTTCGCAAAGTTGAGTCACAATATATAGGCTTCAAGCAAGTCGAATGGCACTGTTTATTGTATGGACTCATGATCAAATCGGAGTTTTGCTCAACCCTATTGTAAAAAACGGACCTGCAAACCCTAAAAGTATTCCTAATAATTTAATCAAAAAAACCACACATTCACCTTCACTCTTAAAATCTGGTATTAAAAGAACGGATAACTCTGATCGTTTTAGTTTTCAGAGTTATCCGCCCTTCTTATGCTACTATAACATTATCAGCATTGTATTTGAATGTAAAATATATCATCTACATAATCTAAAAAACGACTTTTCCCTCTGTTTTAAAAGTTCCGTTAATATCAAATATCCTTTTGTAGAACTCCAAAAACTGCATAAATGAATCATAATGTAACTTCCCTGATAATTTGTTTGCGTAATGCCTTACCTGAAACATATCATCTTCTGCATTTGTCGGATCTTCTTCGATATCAAATGATGGCATCACTAAGTACCTATCAAGGCTCACTTCATGTCCGCCAAGATTTATGTTTGCTCCTTTACTCAAAACTCCTATAACTTCATAGGTAAATTCATCTTGAATGTATACCCCCTTTAATAAATCTCCTACTTTTAAAGTATCTGCATAGTCCGATCCAACAATCACTGGAATATACTTGCCACTAACATACTTCATGTCATCATCGGAAAAAGTATTTCCGTCTTTTACTTCTAACCCAAATTTTTCAATGCAATTCTTACTGATCTGAAAGCACTTTGTTAGATAGATTTCGACATTTCCATTATTCCGTGTTTCTGGATTCCCATATTCGAACCCATACAAAAACTCGCTATCAATTTCCGGATATGAAATCTCCAAAAACTGATTGTTTATTTCGTAATAGTCAATCGATGTCAGTTCCTTATAAGCTCTCTTTAATTCATCTAATGATTGTCCATAAATTTTACCAAGATCAGCCTCAAAGTACAAGGACGACCATTTGCTATTTTTATTATAGGGCAAAAAAGATACTGCTAAGTATATTATCCCAAATAACGCGCAAATAATCGCTGTCGTCACAGCAACTCTTTTCCTTTTCGACATATTCCCTCCGGTATGTTTATAGGGCTAAAATAGACATCCATTTTAGCCCTATAAATAAATTCATCTTACTATTTACAGCTTACAGTCCATAATACACTCTCGCCTGTAACTCACTTGCTGCATCGTCGCTAATATACGGACTATATGCCCACACCTTTCCAGTTCCCCACACTCTCCCGGATGACCACTCATCACAGGAACCTCCCGAAAGGAAGTGTTCATACCGAGAATGAGTATAATGTCTGGCTTCTTTTTCGTACTTATCATAGCAAGTAGACCATCCCCAAACACGCTCTCTCACTTTGTTAGAAACTATCTTGGTTTCCCTGCCTCCGTCTGTATTCCATGCATATTCACTGCCCGGAGTTCTGGTAACCATTTCTAGCACAAACTCAACATCGTTTTCTCTGTCGATGGCCGATGAAGATACAGTAAGTACTCCTAACAGGAGGCTAAGCGAGAGCAATCCCGCCAATTTATTCTTTAATTTCATTTAAACGCTCCCTTCATTATCAACTAATCTAAAATCTATGTTTCCATTCCTTAGTATATCTAGTCAGAATTTTTCGCCCTCATCTTTATGAATTCAAAATCTCACAAAATGCAAACACATCGATATCCCAATTACCGGATTCCACCTCAGGATTATCGCTATACATGCTTGCACGAACTGCAACCTTAGTATTCGCTGGAGGGGTAATCCCAAACGTGTCCCAGCTCTCAATATTTGTCTTCCACCCTAACGACGCTCCGGTCTTTGCATTTGAATACCCTACGTTATAATAGTTTTTATACCACGAACTACTGTCTCTATCATATCCTCTTGTATAAACATAAGTCATATTATAGTGATAGTAGTTATACCAATATGTAGTGTCAAAGGTGTCAAATGCGGGTGTATCACTGTTCGAAGGAACTCTCAATTTCAACGTATCAGAAAAAACCGTTACCATAACATCATCGCTATTTATTAATGGTGTCACACTGTTTTCGTCCTGTAAATAGCCGTTATTTTCTACCTCGATATCTTCTTGTACATCAAAGGTAGGCATATCCCAGTCGGCAGGGAAAATTTCTGAAAACTGAGGAACTTCCTCAATCACATTTCCATCTTTATCATATACAAATCCCTGCAATCCATCTGCAACCCAGGACTTGCTAAAAATGATCTCTTCTCTCGCCTGAAGGATTTTTTCCTGCATTGCTTCACTGGCCTGGTCTAAATTCATATATGCCAGTCGGCTAACTTCTCTTTCTTTATCGATAGCAAATGCTGGGATACTGATCGCCATAACCATAACCATCGCTAAAGCAGCACTAATTACTCTTCTCATAACTATCTCCTTTTTATTTATTTTCCGTAATACGACAGATCTACTTCTACTGGTAAAACTGGAACATCCCAATCTTCCGGGAATAGGTCAGAAAATTGCGGCACCTCCTCAATTACATTTCCATTTCTGTCATGAACATAGCCCTTTAATCCGTCTGCAACCCAAGATTGCCTAAAAATAATCCTATTTCTGGCCTCAATGATTACCGGAGCAAGACTTGGATCTGCGTCATCTAATGCTAAATAAGCATAATACTGAATATCCTCCTCTTCTTTTAGCATATCCTCAATGATTCCACTATCTCCCCTCTCCACATTTTTTTCATCTACTACATCATCTGCATCTACAAAAGATACCTCTTCAATGCTCTCCGCGTTAGCAAATGTCGTCATTCTTACAGCCACAAGTAAGCAAATCATTAAGATGCCTAATGTCACAATCTTTTTCATCATATCCTCCTTATTAGTTTTTATGTTCTTATTGTCCAACAGGCAACAGAAGATGTAAACCACGCGAACGTTACATTTCAGGAAATTTCTGATTGCATTTCCCATTCCGACCGTAGCAATCAGAGATTGCGTCAATGTAAACTTCACATATTTTAATTCACTTAGATAGTTTTAAAAGAGAAAGGTTATTTTTACTCTAAAGAGGAATAGACGAGCCCCAGTAAGCTTCGTCCATTTCTCTTTAAGCCTTTATTATAGTTGTCCATTCTATTAAAACATGATATATTAAAAAGGAAAATATCGCCATGGCCGTCTCAATATAATTTGCGGAGGTCACGCTATGAAAGGCCATCTAAAACTGCTGAAATCGCTTGACAACAAGTTAAACGCCGCATATGCCAGTGCACAGAAAAGTTTTGCAGGAAGAGTCCTCTTAAAACTTACCAGCGAAGTTATTTTGGCCTGTTTACTTGCATTTGCTGTTTATGTTGCAACAAATACTTACCATCGCTCAACAGCGATTTCCGAAGATAATCAAAAGCTGAAGCACATTTACATATCCATATCTGATGAGTACATTACAGATCTATTTGGAACACCATATATTACATTTGACAACAATACTCTCACGAACAAGTTTTATATTCTCAATAAAGCAATTCTCCGAACGGTTGTTGACAAGGGGAACGTTGTAGCTTTTTTTATTACATCTACCTCAAGCCAAATTGATATTCCGGTTGATTCATTTGAAAATGATACTCGAGAAATTGGCAATACAACTTACGATAGCATTGATTTTGCTAATCCTCAGATTGAGTCAAACGCAAGTGCTAATGGTAGATATAACTATTACGGAGAAATTCAAGAAACTGGCAGATACGGAATGTGGAACTATTACCTTTTCGGCACTCTCCCCTACGGTTTTGACGATGATTCCGCAATCAATCTGCTCATGCTAACTGCTTTTGATGATAGCCCTAACCAAAATCAAGTAGAAATTCTTCGAAAAACGGCTAAACCCAATACATTTGCCATTATTGCCTCTGACTATTATGATCATATTAGTTTGTTGCCAATATCTGATGAGTGGGAAAATATATACCATTTGTTAATCAGAGCACAATCTGACTAACGTCTATCCACGTTGAACCAAGCCCAAGAAGTGCAGATGTTCATGTAAGACATCTGCACTTTTTTCCGCGCTATTACAATGTCACTAAGCGATCTTCATTCACCAAGAGGATATCATCCCGCCCCTCGGCCTGGTCGAGCATCCGCTGCGTAAACCCGCTCTTGGAAAACAGACCGTACAGTACCTTGTACCCGGGGAAAGCTGTGCGCAGCTCAGCAGACTTTTTTACCTTTTCCTCCAGTTCATAATAGACCGTCGCATCTACCGGCTTGTTGTGGTACTTGCACTCGCCGGCGAATACCTGCTTCTTCTGGTGATCTACCGCCATCACATCGATCTCCGTATCGCCGTTGATGTCATTGAGCCAGTAGGAGCCGATGCGGGACGGCGCGAAGTCCACCGCCTTGCTCCGGCACAGGGAGGCAAAGATATCCTTGCAGATGTCCTCATAGGAGAAGGCAACGAATTTCTGAATAAAGTCCTTCTCCAACTCGTCCAGAACGATCTGCTGATTGTCCAGTTCCAGCTCCCCTTTGTAGGGATAGACATAGCGGAACCAGAAGCGGATGAAATTATCTGAAATGAAGTAGAGACCCTTTCGGGACTTCTCCGGATTCTTCTCCGTGACCGGCGTCGCCTTTTTCAGAAAGTCCAGATCGATCAGCGTGGAGAGGTAGGGCGTCAGCGAGGATGTTTCCATGCCCAGAGCGCCCGCGATCTTGCCCAGCTTGTGATTGCCGTCCGCAATGGCGCGAATGATGGAAAAATAGCTGTTGGCGGACTGTACCTCGTCTTTCAGTAGGAAGTTCGGCTCCTCATAGAGAAATCCGTTCTTGGACAGTACAACTTCCTGAATCTGACGGTAGAGGTCTTCTCCCGGTTCGAAAAACTCCAGATATTTCGGGACGCCGCCCGTTACAGAATACTGCTCCACGGCCTGGGAGAACGGCTGCCCCTGCACGGCATAGAGGTCTGTAAACGGCAGCGGCTTCAAGCGAATCTGCGCGCTGCGCCGGCCATAAAGCGGACTGTCGTGAGAAAGGGCATGCTTTTGCATCATGCTGATCAGCGACCCGCAGAGGATCAGCATAACATTACTGTCCTTCAGGATCTCGTCCCAGGCATTTTGCAGAATGGACGGAAAGGCCGCGTTCGTCTTGACCAAATACGGAAACTCGTCAATGACCAGCACCTTCTTTTCCTCCGGCCGGTAGTTGGCGATCTCCCGGAACAGATCCAGCCAGTCCGTGAAAGTGACCCTCTGCAGCATGGAATTTCCAGTGACCCGGGCTACCACGCCGGCAAGACGCTTCATGCTCTGGGACTCCACTTCCTCTGTCGCAAGGAAGTAAAATGCCTGCTTATCTTTGATGAATTCTTTGATCAGCGTTGTCTTTCCGATACGTCGCCGGCCATAGATCACAACAAAGCTGCCATCCCGGCGGAATTCCTTTTCCAGCGTATTCAATTCTTCTTTTCGTCCGATAAAGTTCACCTGTGCCACCTCCAGCATCTGTGATTTATTTATGATAAATCATATTATGATAATCTTATTTATATTATATGCAGTTTTCTGAAACTGTCAAGCGGTCTGCTATATGCGGGCCGCTTTTTCTATTCTTTACAAAAAGTTCAAATTTTAAGGGGACGATACCCCCCTTGAGCGGCGCGTAATACTACGAGGGATTTTTAAGGAGGCTCCCATGGATCAAATCAAACGAAACCTGTATGAATTGCTGTTCAGCTGCAAAGGAAACTGGCGTAACGCCATTTATGTCCCGTGTGGGCCGTGCCCACATCCCTGCAAGGTTGACCTCTCCGGCTGTCTCGCGGCGATCCGACAGGATGGCGCGCCGTTGCTCGTCGGCGTTCGGGGGTTTGAAGAAGAAACCGGGGAGCGGATCGATCCGGGAGAATGCGTCGGAACGCTCAGCAAGGACGCCTTCTCATCCCTCTTTTCCAGATACTTGATTTGGGAAATGACCAGTTCTGAGCAGTGTCCGATGGAATACCTCACAGATTCATCACCTTGCACCCTCGTTCCAAAATATCAGAAACAGAAAGGAGATCTTGTATGAAACGAATCAACATCACTTGCCCTGCCTGTGGTTCCAGGGCGTATCTTCGCCCGGCCAGCGTGGTTTATGGCGATAAGGCCCCAGACCCCGATGCCAAATACTATGTCTGCGGACGGTACCCCGCCTGTGACTGCTATGTGGCCGCGCACCGGAAAACGATGCTGCCCATGGGGACGCTGGCGGATAAGGCCCTGCGGAAAAAGCGGCACGATGCGCATGTGGCCCTGGACAGTCTCTGGAAGAATGGCATCATGAGCCGAAAAGAAGCCTACCGCCTGCTGCAGCTGTCTATGGGGCTTCCCGCCGAGGATGCGCATATCGCTAAATTCTCCGCTGCGCGCTGTGACGAGGTCATTGCGCTCAGCCGCAGGTTTCGCGCCGCCGCAGCAAGAGCGGCATAGCAAAATCAAACACAGAAAGAAGGGAAATCATGAGTATGGAATTTACCTTGAACGAACTCCAGCGCCAGAGAGTGGAGGATCACCTTGCGCTGGTGGAACAGGTGCTTCGTCGCAGCATCAAGACCAATGAGACGGTGGACGGCATGGGACATGATGATCTGTACCAGGAAGGCTGCATTGCCCTTTGCCGCGCGGCGGTCTCCTACCGGGAGGAAATGGGAGCATTTCCTGCTTACGCCAGAACCGTTATCCGAAATTATTTGCTGGATCGCTGCCGTGAGATCCAGTCTGCGCGAAAAAATCTGCCGTTGTTGTCGCTGGACGCTTTTGCCGAGATGGGAGCGCCGGAGCCGGTCAGCCCTTTTCATACAGAAGATCTGATCTCTGACGTTTCCTCCTCTACCCTGCTTTCCCATTTCAAAAACCGCTACCACGGCACCGCCCGGATTGGGATCGAAGCGATGGAGCTGCGGGTCAGAGGCTACAGCTGTGCGGATATCGCCAAGCTATATCAAAAGAAACCAAACTACATTGGAGCCTGCATCTCACGGGCGGCGGAAAAGCTGCGCCGGGAGCGAATCGTGCGGGAGTTCTATACCGCCTGCACGGAACAAGATATCAAGAGCGCATAAGGAGGAGTTCGTATGGCAGAAAAAACACTTTATACGGCATTGGGACATTTCCGCTGCCGAAACGATGGCGGAGGCCGGCGTTATCCAGTCGTTCTCATGGATCACCGTGAGTTCGGAATGGATCCGCAGGAGATGACGCTTTGGACGGCCCTGTGCTGGCGGCTGACAGACCGGCAGCGTGCAGAGGACTTTTATGAACAGCTCTCCAACGGAATGGAGCTTTTCCCTCGGCGCAGCTTTTCAGACTGCCTTGACCGGCTCGTAACACGGGGGCTTGTTGCCAAGGGCAGCGGCACGACGGATTTTGACGCGCTTTATGACCTTCTCGGCGGGCTTTATGTTGTTCCCATTTCAAGCAGTTTTCCCCTAAAGGTGGTGACCTTTCTGAAACTGCTGCGCAGCGGAACGGCTCCTGGGTCGGCTTCAGCGCTCTTTCGGCGGGATCGGCGCACAGAGCCGGAACGGCACATTATGGCCCTCAGCCGCTGCGCGCCGCTTTCCACGGCGGAACTGGTTCGATGCGCGGAATGCGATATTTCGGCTGCCGTCGGCAGTCAGCAGACGCTTGCGCTGCTGTATGGAGATCAGGAGACGACCAGCGACAACATCGTATCGGAAATGCGGACTGCCGCAGCTTGTCAGTCTGTGACAGCGGCGGTTGCCAATCTCTATCTTCGCAAGCAGGTCATCTTTGAGAGGGCCTGTGCATGAGCGGGTTTGAAAACTGGCCTGCTTCGATCCTGCGGCGGTGGCTCTTATCCGCCGCCGCAGGGCCGGTCATTTTCCTGATAGGGCTGGCAGGCCGCATCGCCCTGCACGACCCAACGCTTCTGACGCTCAGCACCTTATTGGCATCCTGCATGGTCGTTCGATGTGTTCTGCTGTTTCGAGCGATTCGTCAGGGGGACTATGAAACGGTGGAGGGCGTGTGTGTCGCCATCAGGCGAGCGCCCTTGGGAGGACACCAGCGTATCCGGCTGATGGATGATTCCGGCACTGCGCATGACCTCCTGCTGGATCGGCGCCAAAAATTTTTGATCGGCAGCAGCTACCGCGTCTATCTTCAAAGCTCTCCCGGAGCCGCGCTGCCAGAAGCGAGGATATCCCATGGCGCGCTGCTGGGACTGGAGGATCTTGGGGAGTGCCGAGTTGAATCGGAGATAGACTGTCAGACTGTCGCGCCGGAAGGCTCAAATATCACAGAAATGGAGGAATTCAATGAGCAAGCGTAAGAAAGCTCCGAATTCCCACGATGGATATGCTGTTACCTGCAAAAAAACAGCGCACCGTTCCGTATTTACTAAGCAGAAAGGAATCTACAACAATGACTTTTGCAAAAACCTTTGGGCAGCGTCATGTACTCCGGTTTTTAAGCAGTCATATTGATCTTTCCGGCTGCCGTATTACTGCGGCATCTCCCGTTGGTCTGCGGGTGACCGATGGTGTACACCAGCTCTGCCTGAAAAGCACAGACGGCTGCATTCAGCGTGAAGATGATCCGAACAGTGTAGCGCCGGAGGTCATTGAAGTCTACGGGAGCACATCGCGCCGAACCGCTATGACTAAACGCGGGGAATTGAGCCGGATGCCCCGCAGGCTTACGTTGCAGCAAACTGTGGAATTGCCGGAAAGCCTCTTGCGTTACTTTCTCTCGCACCCGCTGCTCTCCGATGTTGATGTGCGCCGCCTTGTGGATACCGGAAGTGTGGATGAGGACGCTTACACGAGTGTGCTCCTATGGTTTCTTGCGGCAGGCGGTGATGGGCACCGGCTCATTTTCGGCGGTTGTGACGAAGTAGGCGCCTATATGGAGTTGACCCTCTGGCACAACACCGCTCATGCTGAATCCTTCCGGTTCTATCTCAGCGATTACCCCTGTCCCGGCTATGCAGAATAAAAGGAGCTTGCTTATGAACATGGAAAAATTAGGGCAAATCCAGCTGCCCGCCCCGGAGGACTTCGATCCTCACCCCCGTCTGCTGCTCAATGGACGTGGCATTCACGCCGGCGAGACCTTCCATGCGCTCTTTCCGGATGGATGGCGGGAGATCACCATAGAAATGAGCTGGGAACCGGAGGGGCCCGGCTGCTGGTACATCTCCACCCCCGGTTTTACCCACATCTGTCCCATCGGTCTGTTCGTAAAGGAATAGGCCGAGAGACAATATCTATAAAATACGCCACGAATAAATACTATATATTGTGTTTCTTGCTTGACACGAGCCATATCCTGTGGTACAATGCCCCTGTAAATGAGTTTTGCGCAATTTCCCTTATTGGGGCATGGACTTAGATCCGTGTGTGGAGCGATCCACCTGCGCACGCTGTCAGGTTTGTACGCAAGTGTCAGTAGGACGACTGTACCCTTATTGGGTATCTGCCGCTTTACTGGCACTTTTTATATATAAGTATTGCCCTCGCGGCAGAAAGGAGTTGTATGGCAGAAGTCCATGTTTTCGGTCGGGTGACCAATGACCTTCAGCTGAAAATGAGTCACAGGCAAGTCCCCTATGTATCCTTCGGTCTGGTCGAATTGATCGGGCGCAGGGATACCGGTCACAGACAGTATTTTGAGGTCTGGGCATGGGGAACGGCTGCGTTGTCGCTGGCGGATGCGGAGATTCACAAGGATTCCCGCATCTGGGTCCAAGGCTTTTTAGAGCTGGTGGACTGTACCAGAAACGGCGGAAGCGAAAAGGACAAGCGGCTGAAGCTCAGCCTGACGGGATGGCAGACAAAGCCTCCCCGTACAGAGCGGAGACCCGCACGAAAGCAAAGCCCCGGCGCTGCCCAGCCGCCGCTGCCTCCTGTGGAGGTCGTGGACGGAGATCGGGAACGCCTGCCGGAATAAGCGTATTCCGGCAAAGTGAAAAAGAGGAACCGCGTGATGTGTTTTAAGAGATTCTGGACACATACGCGGTTCCTCTTTTTTTGTTTTCCAGATTATTTTTGAAAGGTGGCAACTGAAATGAAAAAAGAATCTCCCCTTTGGAGCAGTATCTCGCTTCTCATCGGTATCGTGATCGCCATTCTCGCACTCATCCGCGGACGGATGCTTCTCCCCCTGCTGCTGGCGGTATTTGCCGTTTGGCTGCTGTGGTGGCTTTTGGCGCAGGCCCTTCCGCTCTGGCGCGGCAACCGCGCCTACCGCGCAAAAGAGGCTCAGCTCCGCGAGCAGACCGCGGCGGCAAATGGCGGCGGTCAACTGGCAGACGCGCTGCTGTGCCATGTAAACTACCGGATCACCGCCATGCTCCACGCCGCATATCCCAACGCCCGTTGGGAGTGGCTGGCGGACAAGCCCTCCCGCTTTGCGGTGGAGGGCGGCACGGCCCGTATCCGCGTCTATGGTATTCCGGATTTTGATTACGCCGATGTGAAGCTGGATCAGAAGGCAAATCTCGATTGCTCGCTTGTCAAGCTTTCTCCGCTGGTGGCTGGGGCATCGGACACACAGCCGCCAAACCGGCAGCCGGTGAACCCCCGCGTATGGTTTGAGACACGGGGCCGCGCCGTATTGGAGGCGCTAGTCACCGATCTGAACTCCAGAGGCCACAGCAGCCTGACCGTGCAGGAAAACGGTGAGGTTTTTGTGCAGGCCAAGGAAAACGAAGCGGAACCGGCAAAGGAAACCTTTCTGGACTTTCCTGAAAAGGTCTACTGGCCGCAGCTGGTCAAGGTTTTGGAGGAAGAAGGCTACGCTGCCGACGCAAGAGACGCGGATATCCTCGTCTCCTGGTGAGCGGCAGAGAAAGGATGTGGAACAACAATGAAAACCGGACTTACCATTCAGCAGATGGCGCAGGAGCTTCTGCGTCAGAGCAAGGCCAAGCAGGACTACCTGGTGAACACCGGAAGCCTGTCCCTCTCGGTCACCTCGGACGCGCCGCAGCTCCGTGTCACGGAGAATGGGCTGGATAAGATCACGCCCCTGGATATTCGCCAGACGGCGCACCGCCAGCTGGGAACCTATCTCGGCATTCCGCAGAAGTATTATGAGCTGATGCGCACGGACGCGCCGGAGCTTTTGGCCTATAACGCCAACTACTGGTTCTCCCAGAAAAACGAGCTTCGGACGCTCCGCACGATGGATGGCTGCGCCCGCGCGTTTCTCAGCAACCGCTACCGCCGCATTGACAATCTGGACATTGCCAGTGTAACGCTGCCCGTCATTGGGGAGCTGCCGGAGGCACGGTTCGTCAGCACGCAGATCACCGACGATTTCATGTATATCAAGGTGGTCAATCCCCGCTTGCAGGCGGATGTTGTCCCGGGCGATGTGGTACAGGCCGGCGTCATCATCTCCAACAGTGAGACAGGGCAGGGCTCCGTTACCATCCAGCCGTTGATCTACCGTCTGGTGTGCTCCAATGGCATGGTGATCAACGACGCCAAAACCCGCCGCAATCATGTGGGGCGTGCCGCGACCAGCGAAGAGGACTTTTCCATCTATTCCAACGAAACACTGTTGGCCGATGACCACGCCTTTGTGCTGAAGATCAAGGACACCGTCCGCGCCGCCATCTCTGAGGCAAGGTTTGCCCAGGTGGTGAGCCGGATGCGGGAGAGTACGGAGGCCATGCTGGATACCAAGCAGCTCCCTGCCATTGTCAAGCTGGCTTCTTCCAGCTTCGGCATTACGGAGGACGAGAGCAACGGCGTTCTGGAGCATCTGATCACCGGCGGCGATTTTTCCCTCTATGGGCTCGCTAATGCCGTGACCCGCTTCAGTCAGGACGTGGAGAGCTATGACCGGGCAACGAAGCTGGAGGAGATCGGGTACAGCGTTATGACGATGTCGCCCGCCCTCTTCCGGCAGATGAACCGAACGGAACTGCTGGCCGCCTGAGCGGTCGGAACATTTTTAAGGAGGATATGATTATGTACGAACAGACCAACACCATGATGGAGACCAAGACCCTGTTCCAGATCCCGCAGCTCCTTGACGGCGATGACTTCACCAGCGAAGATCTCGCGGACGATATGGAGGGCCTGCGCCTGAGCTTCACCCGCATCAAGATCCCCGGCGGCGGGCACCTGCAGTTTGAGATCCCGTCCGGAAACCCGGATGTGCCGGACTATGCGCCCTATCTGGAGGGCGTCATTCTCTACAGCCACAACTCCAACGCCTACTGGCCGGAGGGCAGCGAGTACGATGATGACCAGCCGCCCCTGTGCCAGTCCTTCGATGGGAAGGTCGGCTACGGTGAGCCCGGCGGCACCTGCGCGGACTGCGTTCTCAACCAGTTCGGCAGCGATGGGAACAACAAGGGGAAGGCGTGCAAGAACATGAGAATGCTCTATCTGCTGCGCAGCGGTGAGTATATGCCCATTCAGATCGCGCTGCCGCCTACCAGCCTGACGCCCTATACCCGCTTCGTCAATGAAGCGTTCCTCTCCCGCCGCCGCAAGGTTTGTACCGGCGTGGTGCGGATCGGGCTGAAGAAGGCCGTCAGCGGCAGCCACGAATACTGTGTCGCCACCTTTACCAAGATTGCCGATTTCGCCGGGGAAGACCTGGCGCATATCCGCGCTTACGCGGATGGCTTTGTGGCACAGATCAAGGACATCAACGCGCAGAGAGCGCAGGCAGGCGCCGCAGCCTCCAATATTATCGGAGACGGCGATGCCTCGCATCTGGAGTTGCCTGACAACGGCGCGCACTTTGCGTTAGGGGCGGTCATTGATGGAGAACGGGAAGAACTTCCCGCCTGATACGATCCCCCGCATTGAGGAAGAAAAACGGGAAACAGGGCCTCCGCCGGAGGCCCCTGTTCCCGTCCCTTTGACCGAAGCGCAGCGCCGCTTTGCCGCTCAGTACCACGCCCTGATCTATGGATTTCTTCTGGAAAAGAAGCTGGAGATCCGGGAGTATTACGATATTGCGGCAATCGGCTATCTTCACGCTGTCCAACGCTATTTTACCGAAAAGAGTCTGCACAGATACCGTTTCTCCACGATTGCGTGGTGCTCTATGAACAGCAGCCTGAATACCTTCCGGCGTCAGGAGCAGCGGCGGCAAAGCCATGAGTTTTCCTATCAGGCTGCGCATCCGCCGCCTGACGACGCCTTTGATGCACTTCGGGCAAGATTGCTGCTGCACGACCTGTTTCTCCTCGCGGATAAAGAGCAGGCTCTTTTGATCCGCCACCGTCTGCACGGCTGCAGTCTGACGGAAACCGCGCGAAGGGAAGGCATGAGCGTCAAGCGGGTGCGGCATCGGCTGAAAGCGTTGTACCGCGCCTATTTTACGCAGAAAGAAAACAAACAGAAGGAGTTGTGACCCATGAAAAATATCCGTATTGTTCACGGAACCCTGATGTATCCGCTGGAGGTCGGCAGCCGCGCCCTCATCTTTGAGGAGGGACGGTATCTCCACACCTCTACGGTGATCGCCATTCATGGCGTGACGCCGCAGCAGATCCGTTTTGAGACGATGAACTCCCATTACTGCCTGCTGGCACCCTCCTCGCCGGTCGCGGCTGATGTGCCGGTGTCGGTCGTGGAGCAGGCGGCGTAAAAACGGTGAATACTGGTTGCATCTTTGCCGGATAATTGGTACTCTAAGCAAGAGGATCAACATCTGGACAGGAGGCTATGGAGCTTATGATGTACCCATTTCTCACCATGAACGACCATACTGAGATCGTATACTCTCATTTGCTTGATGGTGGGGGAGTAAAAATTTATGTTGAAAAGCCTGACGAGTATGATGGTTTCCATCATGCAGCATATTTTCTTCCCGGCTGCCGCTGGGAGGATATTGTCGGCTTCAGTGACGCGGAAATTCAGGAATACCAAAAGGTAATCGAATCTTCCGCAGAGCAAATCACGCGCCTTGCCGCATCGGGCAAAGGCTGAATGATTGCAGACGAGAGACCGCCGCTTTTCATAGAACATTTTGTTTCTATGGTAAGCACTATTTTGAAAAGGCACAGCACCGTTGTGGTGCTGTGCCTTTTCACTTTATCCAAGGAACAGGAGGTCGAAAAATGTATGTGTTAGAGTTTCGGACTGCCAACCGACATCACACTTGGCTGCGCTGCGCGATCTGTGAAACGAAAGATCCGCTTGAGCGTGTGCGCCGTGGGCAGACGGATATGATGCGCTGGCGTATTCTGCGCCTTCCCGGAACGGTGCAGGCCGCCTGCGCAAAATGGAGAAGCGTGCCGCTGATGCGGTACGGTCAAAAATCCGCATAATGATTTGAAAGGAGCGTTTACCCAACATGAAATACTGCAATCCGGACACCTGCTCAGAATGTCTCTATATCGGAGAGGGTGACAGCATCTGCGAGATCTCCCATGAACTGGTGTTGGACAACTGGCAGAGCGTCCCCCATACCATTCCCCATGAGTGCCCGTTTCGCTGGCAGATTATCCGGCAGCGCCGAAAAGCGGTGCGCAGAAAATGAATGAGACTGTCAAGCAGCCGCTGGAGCTGCCAGCTGCAACCTATGAGCCGCGGTTGTCCGCATCCGTTGATCTGGAGCGAGGCCTTTCCAGTGAGGTTCTGCTGCATGTATTTGATCTCAGCGGCACCCATGAGGTGAAAACCTGTTACGGCGATGTCGTAAAAATCGTCAACGCTCTGCGGGACTACGCAAAGCTGTTAGAGACGGTGTGCGACGAGTGGGAGCTCGGCGGATTTCACCGGGCAACCTATGAATATCAGGCAGAAAAGCTCCGCCAGATCACGGACAAGCTTCAATGCGGCATCGGCTATGATTACGATGCTGCCGTGAGGAAGTGCCAAAAGCTGCGGGAGAAAAAGTCTCGCAACGCCGATGTGGGAGAGGAGGCGATGGTTCTTGCTGTCAAGCGCGGCTTTGAGCAGGCGCAGGCAAAAGCCAACAAGCCTTCTTCACCCGGTCATAATGATGATAAGGAAGTGAACCGATATGAATGATATTTTATCCGGCACCTATAAAGGCAACACCTACCGCATTAAGGTGGAATGCTACCCGAATACCCCGGCGATCAAGGTGCAGCTTCTTCCGGTCAACGCCGGAGAGCGCATCACCATGACGCAGAACCTTGGTCAGCCGCTGCCTCGTTATCAGGCATTTCTCTGTGACGGGATGCTGGAGGTGGACAGCACCGCCTTCATGGACTATATGGAGGAAAATGATCTGGGCTACATCGTGGACTACAAGCGTTACAATGCCGATGTATTTACCGGAGTAAACTGCAGGACTGCTGCCGTTTTTCAGTTCCACTCCGCCGCGCTGCGCCGCCTGAACAAAGTCGGCTGCCAGCGTTACGAAGGGGACTATACGCGGCTCAAGCAGAAACACGCCGAGCGCAGAGCCCGGCGCATGGCCGGATAAGAGGCGGTTGTTTATGTCAAAGATTACGGAAAAGATCGCCAAGCTCCTTGCGTTGGCGGAAAGCCCCTACGAGGAGGAAGCCAAAGCCGCGCTGCTGCAGGCCCGGCGTCTGATGGCGGAGCATAAGCTCATGCCGGAGGATATTGAGCCGCAGGCGAACAAGAAGGTGATTCAGGAGTGTGTGGGCGTCACCTGCACGAAGCTCTCTTCGCCGTGGACGGTTTACCTCTCCACGCTCATTGCCGCGCATTACTGCTGCAGGCCCTATCGGAGCTCCGTACACGGCAGCAAGGTTTCGGAGATCGGGTTTATCGGCATGGAGGACGACTTCAAGCTCTGCAAGCTGGCGTTTCTCTACGCCTATGATTGCGTAGCGAGCCGATGCAGGCAGATCCGTACCCAAAAGGGATATCCTGCAAAGGCGCTTCGGGAGATGTGCAATTCCTATGGCTGGGGCTTCTGCCGCGGCCTGTCTGCCGCTTTCCAAAAGCAGGGGGCAGAACATCAGGAATGGGGATTGGTCATGGTCGTGCCGCAGGCGGTCGAGGACGCCGTTTCCAAAATGAAGCGGAGCAGTTATAAGATCTCGCCCCAAAGCAGTATGAACCATCAATACGCAGCCATGGGCTATGCGGATGGGCAGGAATTTGATATGCGCCGCCGGCTGGAGCCTTCGGCGTAATTCTTTACTCCTGACCGCCAATAAAGGGTTTGCGGATGCGTGATAATTATGGTACAGTAGCTTCGTGAAAGGAGCCGATATCTATGCCACATGTTATCTCGAATCGTGACTTCAGCAAGCTGACAGAAGCCTATGCAGGAAAGCCAACTATGGAGGATGTCTATACAAAGCTTGCAGAAGCGGAAACCGACATTCAAACGGGAATGGTGTCCGATGCCATGGAAGGGCTGCATATGCTGCGGGATAAATACGGCCTGTGAGGCAGAAAAGTACCGTATACCTTATGTGGCTCTTTCATGGTAGACAGGAACACGAGAAATTGATATAATTAAGCAAATTGTTTCTTGTTTTGGGAGGTTTAGTATGCCATTACAGGGAGACCAGTTGAGCCGCATGACGATTCGCGGCTTCAAATCCATCAAAAACTGTGATATTTCTTTCGGGAAAATCAATGTGCTCATTGGTTCTAACGGAGCGGGAAAGAGCAACTTTATTTCGGCCTTTTCCTTTCTCCAGAATATTCTGTCTAAAAATCTTCAGGTGTCTGTGGGACAGAGCGGCTTGAGTTCTCTTTTATATAATGGCCGGAAAGTGACCGAGGAGATTGACTTTGAGGTGTTTTTTGGGCAGAACTCTTATGGCTTCGTTCTGGTGCCTACCGATGATAACCGGTTGATCTTCCAAAAGGAATACTTCGGTTATCATGGTGGTTGGGACAATGAAAGCAACATTGGACGCGGGCATAGTGAATCCCAGTTGGAAAGCGGCGCCCATAACGGAATTGACGATTACGTTGTTCCAACCCTGCGCAAGCAGAATTGGCGGGTGTATCATTTCCATGACACGGGTAAGGGTGCCAGAGTCAAGCAGGAGCATAACATTTCCAATAATAAAATGCTGCTGTACGATGCGGCAAACCTTGCCGCATTCCTTTACCGGTTAAAAAACTTTTTCAAGCCGAACTACGATGAAATTGTGGAAACGATCCGTCTGGTCGCGCCTTATTTCGATGACTTTGTTTTGGAACCCCAGGAGGGTAATGAAGAGCAAATCGTTCTGCGGTGGCGCCAGGCCGGCTGCGAAGATATTTTCAATGCTTCTCAGCTTTCGGATGGTACTCTTCGCTTTATCTGTCTGACAACGCTTTTGCTGCAGCCCCATGAGCTGCAGCCAGCTACCATCATCGTTGATGAGCCGGAGCTCGGCCTGCATCCCTATGCAATCACGATTTTCTCTGAGATCGTGCGGCAACTTTCCAATGAAAAACAGATCATTATATCCACGCAATCTGTAGAGTTGCTGAACGAGTTCGATGTGGAAGATGTCATTGTCGTTGACCGGAGTGATACCGGTTCTGAGTTCAGGCGGTTAGATCCGGAGCAGCTCAAGCTGTGGCTGGATGGTGACTACACGCTGGGTGACCTCTGGAAGAAAAATGTTTTGGGAGGTAGACTCTCAAAATGAAAACAATCTACATTTATTGCGAAGGCCCCACAGAGGAGTCGTTCATCAATGCGGTACTGTACCCTTATTTTCTCGGTATGGGCATTTATGTCTGCCCCATCGTTTGCGAGACGAGACGGGATGCCAACAGAAAGTATCGTGGCGGTGTAAGCCGTTATGCAAAAGTCAAAAACGAGCTCATGATCCTCTGTAAGAGTCATCCGCATGAGTATGTAACGACCATGTTTGACTATTATGCGATGCCCAGCGACACGCCCGGTATCTCCGATGCCACACCAGACATCTTTGAGCGAATTGGGAAAATTGAATCCATCATCAATGAAGATATCGGTGAGCGCAACTGCAGATTCCATTTCATGCTTCATGAATTTGAAGGCATCCTGTTCTCTGAGCCGAATACATTCCATTTGATTGCCAATAATGGGATTGTTGGTGAGATTCAGCGGATCCGAAACGATTTTGAGACGCCGGAGCATATCAATAATTCGCCGGAGACTGCCCCTTCGAAGAGATTGGAGGCATTGATTCCCGGCTATGCGAAGGTAAAGAACGGGACACAGCTTTCTGAGGCGATGGGGCTCGGTGCGATCATGGCGCAATGTCCGCACTTCAAAAAGTGGATCGAGGATATGGTAGCATGGTGAAAGAAGAAAATGCGATCCTGCCCGCACAGGAACTACGCTCTCTGCCTCCCGAACAGGCCCTTTCCGCCAAATTGCTGGCGGCTCGGAATGACCGGAAGCGCGGTGTGCAATATCTGACGGCGGAACAGGTTCTATCCGACATGGATCACGCCATAGTGCGGGACTCCTTGCTTTGAGAACTCAGCTTCGTTTGGAAGGAAACCATTCCTTTCAAACATTTGGGTCACCTGACCTGAAAAAAGAATCGCTGCCGCATGGCAACATATTGCGAAGGACGTACAGACTTGTAAAAAAGTCTGTGCGTCCTTTTTATTTTAGGAGGATGATATGAAACCCACCTATTTAGATGCCGGGAAACTGGCATGGTATCCGGACATCGCCTGCCCTGTCTGCGGCGGTGATGTCAACTCATGGGATAAGCGATGCAGCCGTGCGCTGGGCTACCGGCAGATCGTATGCGAGGGTTGTATCTCGGAGGAGTATCAGGTCACGGTGGAAAATCTGCGCTATGTGATGGAAAACCACTTTGGACTGGTTCCGTGTCCGGGGATATGAGCATGGAACAGAATCAACTGACCCGGGATCTCTACGCCGCAGGCTATACGCGGGAGAATCACCCCTCCTTCGTGTACTGGAGCGATTGGCAGAATTTCGGCTATCTCTTTGAGGCTCTATTGAAGTTTATATGGGAAACACCGTGCGGTCTTCTAGTCGCGGGGGAAAGCTCTCTCGGGCGTGGCCTTGCCTGCAGCGACGCCTCGTTCCAAGGCATCGATTACTGCCCGGAAAATGACAACCCGCTGCTGCGCTGTCCCTATGAACGCAAGGACTGTCCACACAGCATCAGAGGCTTACCTGTCCCTCTCTGCCCCTGCCACACCACCGGCAAACGGTATTCTTTCGAACAAAGCGCCGAGAAGGTGGAAACAGAGAGAAGCGAGAGACAGCACCGGCAATACATGGAGATTACCGGCGGGGTCTACTGTGCCTGTGTGGTAGGCTGCAATGGCTATGAAGGCGGCCGTGTCGAAGTCAAATACGATGTGGAGCAGTGTATTCGCTGCCGCTGCCAGAATCCTGTCTGCGTCATTCGCAAGCAGGAGCGGGACCTGAGCCGTGCCAATATCTTTTATGATGTGCGCCGCACATGGATCACCCGCATCGGCTTTCTGGAGGAAAAGAAAGTACAGGTGACAAAGGGCGAGCGTGTGTTTCCCCATCCTGTGGCCCGAACGGACGCGGAGATCTGGCTGGAAATGAAAAAGGCGCACTTCAACCCGCTTTGGAGCAGCTCTGTGATCGACTCCCCGCACCTGACACCAGAGGATCGGCGGCAGACATTTTTCAGCAAAATGCACCGCCGGTACAGGGAGTATGATTACTTTGAATTTCACTATGATGTGGAGAATATCCGCATTGCCAAAAGTGAACAGAGAGATCTGCTGCAAGACCTGTGGGATGTGGCGGACGGCTTGGAGGTCGTCCATGCGGTCGATCTCAAAAAGGAGCAGGCCGCCAAAAAGCGGGAATCCCGGCAGCGGCGCAGGGAGCAGAAGGAGCGGCGGCTGAATAAGCGGCGCTCTCCGGCTCCACCCAAGGAGGAACAGCTTACACTACTGACAGAGGAGGAGCATTTCAGCGATGGCAGTCAAACTGGCTGAACAGACGAATGGGCCCCACATTTTTATGCGGCTCCGTCTGGACAGCGGCCGCGTCGAGGAAATCGACGCTTACACCACAGAGAAAGGCTGGCGCTATGTCACCAGTGCAGACCGCACCCCGGAGGTGCGGCTGCGGATCATTGCGGCGTTTCATACGCTGTATTGACCTGCTTTCTATACATTTCAAGGGGAGGATGCCGTTTTTCGGCGTCCTCTCCCTACTTGCACATAAGGATGTGATTTGAACATGAAATACGAATATTACCCGAAAAGACGGACGGATCAGGAGCGCAGAGAGCTGAATGAGCAGATTCTCCGGCTGCTGCAAAGCGGAGCCTGTGAGCAGGCCAGTGTGACCGACGAGGACATTTTCAATCGCTATACCGGCGATGGCGGCCTGCATGGGCTGCGGCGCAGCGACTATGAAAACTACAACGCATTCAGCGCGGCGAAAAAGGAGCTGGAAAACGGCCAGTTTTTCACACCGCCGCCCCTCTGCGAAATGATCGTTTCGGCGCTGCGCCTCTCCGACACAGATCTGGTAGCGGATCTCACCTGCGGCATGGGAAATTTCTTCAATTTCCTGCCAAATGAACGCAACGCCTACGGCTGCGAGGTCGATCCCAATGCCTGCGCCGTTGCCCGAAAGCTCTACCCGCAGGCACACATCGTACAGGGTGACATTCGGGACTATGCGCCCCAAACGCATTTTGATTTTGTCCTGGGCAATCCGCCCTTTCACCTGCGCTGGATCATGCCGGACGCCACCGTTATGACTTCCCATCAGTATTACTGCCTGAAGGCGGCAAAGCTGCTCAAGCCCCTCGGTATTCTGGCAGTCATTGTGCCGGCGTCCTTTCTTGCTGACAGCTTCTCCGATAAAGGCGCCATCCGCATGATGGAGAGCCGATTCAGCTTCTTAGGGCAGGTGATGCTGCCGGAGCACGCCTTTTCAGACAGCGGCGTGGACGGCTTTCCGACCAAGCTGCAATTCTGGCAGAAGAAAAGCACCGCGGCGGACTGGGCACCCAAACGGTACTCGACGGACTGCGCGGACATCTATATTCCCTCCGGGCATCCGGTCATGGCAGCGACCGCGCTTTACGAGAAGTTTGTCATGGTCGCAAAGGCGGATCTGGCAGGCAATCGGAACAAAGTCTTTCTGGAACTGGCGCAGCTCAAAACCACCAAGAGCACTTTTCTCTATCAGGTGAAGAAGTATCTGTATCAGATCCGAAGCCATCCGGTCACGCGGGAAAAATACGACGCCTGCTTTGCCTACGTTCACCGCTTTTATACCCAGAGGCAGCCGGCGGATATGCCATATGAGGAGTGGCAGCGCGTGCAGCTTACCGAAGCAAAGGTGCTGGCGTATCTGAAGCAGGCGCTATGCCGCCAAAACGCCAAGCCGGAGCGGGACGAAATTCGTCTGGTCAAGCAGAAATACAGCTTTGTCTACAAGGCATACAGCCGGAAGATGGCGAAGCTCCTGACGGACGAGATGCGTGCGCCGGTGCCGATCTATCAGACGGTGCTGAACGATGAGCTGGAACGGTTTCCGGGCTATGAGCGGCTGCTGCGCCGGAAACGCCGGGAGTATGACAATCAGGAGCAGCCCTTTTCCGAGATGACCGAAAACGCGCAGCTTGCTGACTGGATCGGTCGCTTTCAATATTGGGACGCCCAGAATCATGCTTACATCCACCTGAATCCGCTCCAGAGCCACGATGTCAACCTGACGCTCCAAAAGCGGTATGCCTTCCTGCAATGGGAACAGGGCAGCGGCAAAACACCCGCCGCCATCTTCACAGGGAAATATCGTTGGGACGCAGGACTGGTACACAGCATCTGGGTCATTTCCAGCGCCATATCCATTCGCAACAACTGGGATGTGATTTTGAAGGGCACAGGCTTTTCCTATGTGTTTGTGGAGCGGCTGGCTGATCTGCAGCGCATCCGACCGGGCGATTTTGTGATCCTGACGCTGAACAAGGTCAGCCAGTATAAAAAGCAGATCGGACGCTATATCAAGCAGCTTGGCTATAAGATCCAGTTTATTTTTGATGAGAGCGACAACATCTCCAACCCCAGCTCCAAGCAGACGCTTTCCGTGCTGTCCTGCTTTCGCCGCTGCAAGTATAAGCTCCTGACTACCGGCACCAGCACGCGGAACAATATCTCCGAATTTGCTCCGCAGTTGGAGCTGCTCTACAACAATTCCATCAACATGATCTCGTGGTGCCGGACGCTTTACAGCTACGATAAACGGTCTGCGGATATGGAGCACAAGGAAAATCCCTATTACGGAATGCCGATCCCTGCTTACAAAAAGGGCTACCGCCTGTTCGCAAACTCCCATCTGCCGGAAAAGATCACCGTCTTTGGCGTGGGACAGCGAAATCAGGACATCTACAACGCCGATGAGCTGGATCGGCTGTTGGGAAAGACGGTCATCACCCGCACCTTTGAAGAGGTCACGGGAAAGGACATCCGCCGTATCCATCAGATGCCGATCCCGTTTCTCCCGGAGGAGCGGGAGGTCTACAATATCGTGCTGAAGGAGTTTTACCGCATCCAGCGCGAATATTACAATTCGACCGGAAACAGCCGGAAGGATGCGCTGATGCGGCTCATTCAGCAGATCACACTGCTTCTGCGCATCAGTGCCGCTCCGGACTGCATGAAGGAATACGAAGGCGAGACGCCGCTCAAGGAGATGGCCGTTGTGGAAGCCCTTGCCCGGTGGCCGGAAGAAGTTGTAGCCATCGGCGTGCGGCATACAACGGTGTTGGACCGTTATGCCGCGGCGATCCGTGAATACCTTCCGGAGCGGCCTCTCTTTGTGGTGACGGGCTCCACCGTCACCTTCGCCAAGCGGCGCGCTCTGCGGGAGGTATTGCGGGACAGTCGGAACGGCATCCTGCTCTGCACGCAGCAGAGCCTTCCCTCCAGCGTGAACTTCGAGTTCGTCAACAAGATCATCATTCCGGAGATGCACTACAACAACGCCGGCATGAGCCAGTTTTATATGCGATTCGTCCGCTACACCTCCACGGAGAAAAAGGATCTGTATTTCCCCATCTACATAGGAAGTCTGGAATCCAACCTCATGCAGATGGTGCTGGCAAAGGAAAAGCTCACCATGTTTATGAAGGGACAGGACGCGGATATGGATGAGATCTATGCCAAATTCGGCGTGGATTATGACCTGCTCTCCACGTTGATGACCCGTGAAACGGATGACGAAGGACATCTGCGTATCCACTGGGGCGAACAGAAGATTGCCTGATTTCAGGAAAGGAACAAAGGGTAATTTAGCACGCGATAAAAATAAAAGAGGGACGGTGACGCCCCTCTTTTATTGATACGCTCCCCCATGCCAAACGTTTGTACGTAGGATGAAGCATTAACTGAAAACCGCTGTCTGCGAGAGTCACGTAAGGAAGCTACTCACCTACAAAATAAAATACCGCCATCTCGGTGAACAGCAGTTTTCTTTAAGATGTTGGTCTTCTATATGTGTTCAGGTTTGACAGTTTTCTCCTCCCCCCATGGATGTCTACACCTTTCAACTAAAAGGTCCTCCTATAAACGGCAGTCAATTACAAATAGCGCATAATGAACACCCCATTTACAGGTCAGAGGCTCTTGGGAAACCATAGATTGCCTAAATGTAAACCGCATGTGGTTTACTCTCAACAATCTCTCGTCTATTATGAAAGTACAGCAATAAAGTCAAATTAAGAGCTATCCTTACTTAAATCGGCAAAGATGCCAATAACACGTGAATCATTTTTCTCAGTAGGTACAAAGAACGGAGTTGATAAAATGTAACTTATATACAATGGCAGGAACTCAAATGGGGGTCGGACGCTTACTTCACGCTTCAAGATCACATAATGTTTGGCTAAAATTTTGACATTCTTCTACGTTAATAGCTCAGCACAGATTTCAACTGGGAACTCAAAAACATTTTATTCAGGAGGTCTTTAATATGAAGAGAATTTTAGCAATGCTTTTATCCGTAATTTGTGTCCTTTCGTTCACCTGCGTCAGCACATATGCTGATGAAAAAAGCGAAGATGAAGAAAAAGCAGCAAGCATTGCCGAGTCCTATCTATCTGCAGCAGCTAAAAACATGTGGCTCTATGAGTCTAATAATTTGGCAGAACATACTATTCAGGAATTAGTCGACCCATCTGGAAATTCCCTGCTCTCGGATATGTCTGCCGATGTTAACACACAAAAAATTCTGTCCAGCATGGACAATATAACATTTGTACAAGAGAAGTCCAAGTACTTCAGGGAAATGAGACAACGCCAAGATATTCAGCGTAACGATTTTGCACTGGAATACACCGTTACATCTGCCTCAATTGAGGATAACGTTGCAACATTGTCTATCATTGAACACATTTCCTTTCACTATTCCAGCTTTCCGGACACTCTTAGCGAACTTGTAAACTATTACGATGTGGATCTTATCAAATGTAATGGCTCGTGGTATGTGAACGATGTCACCAGTACAAATGATGATTTCGACGCTATATATAAAGGCTCGGAATTCACTGCTGAAAAAGCTGATGAGATTATTGCCCTGCGAGACGCTCATTCACTAAATGATACCAGTGCAATTGAGGCAATTATGGACGACTACAATCTGTCTGACAATTCCAATGCCACTCTTGCAGGAAGTACGACGTGGTATAATTATAATGCCACTAATGCAACCGCATATGCTTACACCTATGTCTCGCAAATGTTCGGGAAAAGCAATTGGAGCGATTTCGATGATGACGCTAAAAAGGCTGGACGAAGCTATTACAACCAGAATTTCTATGATTGGGGACAGGATGATACCGATTGTCAAAATTTTGCCTCTCAGTGCATTTGGGCGGGTTTCAACGGTAGTAACGCTGTTAATCAGATCTATAACGCATCTACTAGGGAATACTCTCCCATTATGGATAATGCAGGAAGCTATAAATGGAAAGGTGCAACTCGTAATCATCAGGTAAACTCGGCATCTTGGTCCTGCTGTAACGGAAGAAATGGCACCATTGGCTTCAGAAAGTATATTGCAAATGAGGAAGCTACCGGTGATCCCGATATGATTGTAGAAAGCGGAACGGTAAGCGGTAGCAATTCGTTCGCATCCGTTTATCAGAATCTGAAAGGTGCCCTGCTACATGTCGATAATGGCGCACACGCTCTGATTGTTACTGATGTAAATGGGCCTGCCAGAAGTCAAATTCTTATTTGCTCCCATACAGCTGATCGAAAAGCAATTGCCATTTCCGACTTTTGGAATTCAGGACTCATTTATTATTTTATTCCCCAGCAAATAAAGGTCCGTAATGCTCCTGATGTAAAAATTACAGCCACACTTATTCGCCCTGTTCCCGTGGGAAGATCGTTGACACTTGGTGGAACTACAGATATCACTTGTAATAGCTTAAATGTAACTGTACAGTCCCCCACCGGCCAGACTTTCACCGCAAATTCTTCTGGTCGATCTGTCGGAAAAAGCGTAAATCTTACTAGCGCAGGACTTTATACAATAACTGTCACTGCTCAAAAGACAGCATCGTCTACTCCTGTAGTCTATGTATATACCGTACGAGCCTATTAATAGGGGAAACACATGAAGAAATTGAAAATTTCAGCATCATTCCTGTGTCTGTGTGTCGTTATCATCCTAACCAGCCTTGCTTTTTTCTATCAGAAGGGAAACACTACCGATGGCACTGTGGGTAGCGATTCTCCTGATAAGGAAAACACTCTTAAGCCATCAGCTTCTAAAGGATCTGACGAGTTCGTGAATGACGCAGACGCCTCAGAGCATTCGCAAAGCTCCCATGCAGAGATCGATTATTCAACCTATGAGAGCACAACACTCGGTATCAGTATTTCTTACCCCGCAGCACTACAAGATATTATGGCAATTGCTGAAGGTGAGAGTTACGAAGGCTTCATTAGCGGTCAGCTTAACCCTATCACCTGCATTTATCTTTACCCTGCCGAGGATACAACTTATAGTCAAGATTCAATTATTGCTCAAATCTACTGGTTACTTGCTGAAGAAAAAGGTCCCGAGGCAAGCTATGGACAATGCGTTACGCTTGCTACTGCCAAAGACGGTAGCCGATGCATATGCCATCTGCCGATGAATGTTAAACTCCAATACCAAACTGTTGAAAACTATAATCTTGACCTTTGGAATATTTACAACACGATTGAGCAGAGCCTTTTAAACGGGGAATTTACGGCCACTCTTTTGGGAAACAATTGAAACTCCATGTCATATTTGAATTGAATAGACAACGTGATATCTTAAATTAACATAAGTTGTTTATTATCCTTATGCAATTCCCCTCAAATCAGTTTCTGCGATAGCTCCGCAGCATTCTACTCTATAGGCAAGAAGCTTAGCTCTATCCAGTTTAGAAAAACGCACAGGCAGTCGTTGTGACTTGCCTGTGCGTTTTTGCATAAGCCATCGGGAATCCCTTATTTCTCACTAAAGCAGATGTTACCTAACGGCCGTCTTAACAACACTTGAGTAAGCTTTTTCGTCATATCCAGTTTTATCCCCAGCATAGCAAAATGCGTCAACAAAATATCTATACCCAGGTGTACCGTTATAGGTAATAATGTCTTCAAAAAAATGCATTCCCGTACCCATCATCTCTGGATAATCGCCAGAGCGATAAGTTCTAACCAAATGGAAATCCACCCCATTACTCGACTCATATAAATGAAGAACAGTAACTCCAATCTTCGTCATCGGTCTCAGTGCATCAATATCAGCAGTAATCACAATTTTCCCGCCACTCTGTGGTGTTAAATAAACGCCATACGCATCTAAATAGTTGCTTGACCGTTCTAATGCCATTACATTGCACTGCATAACGAGCAAAATGCTCACAAGAAAAATCAAGGAAAATCGTTTCAGTTTCATATTAGTCCTCTTTATAAATAGAATTTATAATTTTCTTTGCTTCTTGCTCCGATATATCTCCGCTTGCTCTGCACTCAAAATCTCCATTTATCCACGAGATTTTGGTCTCCGTCTGATCTGCGAGAATATGATGCCGAATGTTCTTAACAAGAACGATTTGTTCCATTGTCCCGTCTTTTTCGATGATTTGCTGATTTGCCCGTGCCGATTCGCTAAATCGAAAGTTTAATCGTCCATCTTCCGATTTATAGTCTGCATAAATGGCAGCACCAGCAGCTCGATGATCGACACTTACTGACAAAAGGATATATCGTTCCGGCACCCAAGATGGCACCAACGGAGCAGCAATCCCAAGCGCTTCCACTGCATCTTGAAGTGTGTCATATTCTTTTGTTTCTCCGATTTCAATCGGATAACGCTCCACCTCAGCATACGGTATATCGTTCTGTTCGAAGACGAACACTTCACTTGTCCACCGCGCGATCGTACCCAGTAAATCTATCCCGCATGCCTCGGCAACCAGCGAACTCATCACACACACAACGGCAATAGCAGCGGCAATTCTCGAAGCTTTCTGCATAGTCTTCAAATGTCTTTGGTGGGCTGCACGTGATTCTTTTATAAGCAGTCCGTGCCTATTGTGAAAGTCCGATAGTGCTGCCTTGCTGTCGGCCTTGAACGGCAAAGGATCCTTCTCATCCAGTGCATCTAAATATGCGTCAATTTGCTCAAGATTTACATCACCATTGGCCGCCCTTTCGGTCAGTTCCATCAACTCATCAACTAAAGTCTCAGTATCTGCTTTCTCAAGATGCCTTGAAATTTGAGCGCTATCGCGGCAAGCTCCACCACACAAACCGTTCTCACGATCTCTGAACATCTTCAACATTTTGACACCTCCTTATTGCTAATGTGTCTATACCTTGGCAAAACGTTGCCTTCATCATAATATTTTTTCTTTTTGCCGGAGTTCAGCAAAGTGCGCTTTGGCTCTTACTAATCTTGAGCGGCAACTCACCTCTTTGATATGTAGCCGCTCCGCGATCTCAGCATATGACAATTGATCTTCAAATCTCATTAGCAGAATCTCGCGCTCCCACAGCTGAAGTTCCTTTGGAAGTGCATCCGCCAAGCTTCTTTTCAGCCCATCCACACCAAGTTCGTTTTCCAGCGCGTTACTTAGCGGTACGTTGTCATGCATTTTTAACCTCAAGTAATTACATATCAAGTTTGACATTATTTTTACCAAGTAGGCTCTCGGGTTGTTAATATGTACAATTTCGGATTTCTGCAGATAAATAACAAACGCTTCGTCTACCAAGTCTTCGGACTCATGATAATCCTTAGTGGACCGGTAGGCCAAGCGCAGCAGGTTATTATAACTATCTCTGTATAGAGTATCGAAATCACTTTGGGCATAGGCCCCCATCATGAATCTCCCTCCTTCAACGCATTATCTTCGCCAATCTCCTCCATATCGTCAAAAGAATACTCCACTATCTCAGGTACATCAAGGAATTCAATGATCGTCATGCTGAATGCTGAAGCAATTTTGATAATAGTCCCGAGATTTGGGGTCTCGGATTTTCCTCGGAGAATGCTATTGACCGTTGAGTAAGATAGTCCGCTCATATTTGCAAGGCCATTTATCGAAAGTCCTCTAGCTTTCCGTAGCTGATTGATACGATTCGCAATTAAATTTGTCAGCGTAATACGGACTCCTCCTCTCGCTCAATATCGACAGGCTCATTTTAGCAACAGAATCATCCTCAGTTAGCGATAAAGAGCTAATTCTGGGAAATTTTGGCGCTTTTTCGCTAACAAATTGTTGTATCTGTTGATAGTCCTATTATTGTTTTATTGCCGACAAATATGAAAAGCTGACTCTTTGTTACTTGATAATGTGGGTATTCTGCCCTGGATTGCGCACCTCAACCGCTCAGATTGAGCATCCATTCCGGCGAAATTGAGCAGTCTTGCCACCGTCATTAAGCAGCACGGTAAAATGTAGATATGCACCGTATTTTACGGTGTAAATATCTGCAAGGAGATCACCTGTATGACCAATTACCGCGAGATCCTCAGGCTCCATACAGGAAGTATGCCCTGCTCATTATTGACGAATGGCTTCTGTACCCTTTGAAGGGAACGGAAGCCGGAAACTTATTGGAAATCGTGGAGTCCCGGTACAAGCGAAACTCCACGATCTTCTGTTCCCAGTTTGATATCCCGGGCTGGCCGGAAAAGTTGTCTGACCCACTGCTGGCTGATGCCATCTGCGACCGAATGATCCACGATGCTTACACCATATTCATTGGCGGCAAGGAATCCATGCACAAGCGGAAGGGGCTGCAAGACATCTGACTCAGACCATATTTATGATACCTTGACAGCTTTGTGCTGTCCATATTCAACCTGAGCGGTGGGACTGCTCAATCCGGGCGGCCCCATTGCTCAATTCAAGCAGAACCCCTGCTTAATTTCGCCGGTCGAGGTGATTTTGCAGAGCGGTGTATGCAATGATGCAATACGAAAGCGGCTCTCTTATCGGTAAATATCTGTTCCCTATTAATTATGCTAAATTCAAAAATTATATCCATCATTGAAACGTTATTCGACGCTCAGCACACATATATCATAGAGTCCACTGTTCTGAACAATAAGGCGCTTTATAGTCAATGTTCATTTACCGCTTTCTCTACCCAATACACGCTCTTTTGTTCACAGTCCGCTCAATCTTACTACATAGAAAAGGAGAGTTATACTATGGCTGCTGTTGCTTGGTATTACTGCGCTGGAAATTCTGTTTATTATTGGACGAAGGCCTACGATATGAGCGCCACACAATTTGCTATTGCGGTCTCTGAAAGGATCGGTCGGACAATAACGGCATCAGATGTTGCTCAAGCCATTCGGCAAAAAGAAGTAGATGCTATGATGCGTCGCGCATCACAAGCGATCTATATTCCTGGTTGATATTTATCTGCAGCATGATTGTCGCAAGGCTATGTAGCAATCTGCTATATAACAAATTCATACCATTTAACCCAAAGCCAGCTACGTTAAGTGCCTGTCCACGGCACACATTCTTCCCTTGCATTACAACCAGTCTTGATATGAGCTTTGGGATGATGTATTAACATAAAACACTGCACTCTGCATTTCAGGGCGCAGTGTTTTTATGTCCAAACAAATAATCCGAAATCCCTCATACGGCAGGTACTTTTTTATTATCATTCTTTTGTTAACATATCATTCTCTCTTGGATGTTCGTCTGAACTCACAAAAAAGATATCTCTTTTGCCCTTCTCCCGTCTCTTGCACTATTTTTATCCTATAGCTATAATTATTTTATCAACTTTCAAAAGAGACAGATGATGAAACGTTTTTCCCCTCTCGGCACACTATTACAATAAGGAGTGTACATTTCAATCTATGCAGCAGAAGAGCTATCGTTAATCATCAAGCAGCTGGTTACACGTTATTAGGTCTCCGCTTCACGGTCACACTATCCTCCTACCAAAAGCCTGTCGAAGGCTGCTTCCAAATCAAATTTTTCAGTTGTGTTAGGGCCAAGCAAATGTAACTACTATTTTTTCGTCCACTCTAACAACTCTATTTCTCACAAGAGTAGTACCGGTCCGGTAGAATGCTAATCTGCCGGACCGGTACTATTAAAATTCTAATTATGTGATATTCAGCATCAATAATTGACGTGCCCTGACACATGAATAGTTTGAGAAGAGTTATTTCTAACAGCTAGTACATAGTTTCCTCTTTGCGTCACCTCAATTGCCTCATCAAAACTACCATTCTTTGTGTTTAGGCCATAAAACAAGTTATCTGGAGCAATTAGGCCAAAGTCTACGCTTGCAGAAAACGGGGAATATGTCGCCTTAATTGTTACCACTTCTCCAACTTCCAACGGAAAACTTCTCTTCGCTTTCACTGTTGTATTAGCCGGAACATCCGTGTCAAAACTTCCTGTCGCATCCACTACGTAAGTTAGCGCTCTACCCTGGTATTCCGTTGCTTCTGTGCTAACTACAAGGCAGGATACTACGATAGCCGACAGTAAAACTAAACTCAAAAACCTCTTTGTTTTCATTTGCTCGTACTCCTTTCAGTAAATCAATAGATTTCAGTTGATGTCATATTGTCCTTTGATTTCTCTACATATTGCTTATATGTGTTTTCCGAAACGCTCTCGTTCATATTTTAAGATAAGGATATTCTGTCTCAAATGTAAACCACACGTAGTTTACATTTGAGCAATTAATAGTTGCATCTTACTTTTATGTAGATTAGCCACGAAATGCTGATAAAAGCTATTCCTTTTCCCATCAACAAAAGTCGTCAAAAGCATCGCTGTCTCTTCTTGAAAGGATTCACCAATTTACATCGAAGTCATTTTTACCTGTTACATTTACCTCGTCCCCCGATATTTCCCTCATAGATATTGGTTTTTTGGGTTGCTTCACTAATAGCATTACGCTAAGAACGATTACTGCAACTGCCAAAACAGCCATAAGGACTACAAACACAGTCTTTCTTCTACTCTCCTGTTTTTCTATTATCCTCTTCTGCATTGGTGTCTCGTTTTGATTTGGTTTTGGCTCATCGTCATGAAGCAAATATTCTAAAGATACACCATACAGGTTCCCCAAAAACTTTAAATTATCTGTAGACGGAACTGCTGCTCCCACCTCCCATCTCGAAATAGCCTGCCTAGATACATTCATCATCTCCGCCAATTTCATTTGCGATAAGCCTTTTTCCTTTCGCAAAGAAATCAGTTTCTCTTCTAATTTCACCTTTATGCCTCCCAAATAGAATCACTGCTTTTAAACATGGTCAATTCTTCTTACCATTAACATTCTCGGTTTATTCACCTTCTGCAATAGTTTCTCTCATTTTCATTTTTATCTCGAATATTCTTCGTTTTCTTTGCTCAGTCGTACACATCCCCCGTTCCATCTATCTATATTTCCATTTCAGGATTTACTACATTCCGTTGCCCAATGGCTATATTTATCATACCGCAAAGTTAGCGTTTTGTCGACAACTCGGCATCAATATTGATAGCCGTCTAGAGGGAAGGGGCGCGGTATTTGCATCTCACACGCGCCCCTTTCCATTACGGCACAAATCTACAAATGCACTGCAGCAGCGTCACGCAGAGCTCCTGATATAGATCCTCATCAAAAATCCCGTTTATCTTTGCTTCTCTAAAAAGGAGCGGGCGATAGAGTCTCAATATCTTTTCCTTTGCCTGTTCATCCCCCTCCTGTGCTAAAAGCAGGAGTGTCCCAAATTTCACCGAGATACTTCTCCCCCCTTTTCGCTCTCCACAATAAACTTCTTGATTTTCCGAATTGCCCTATAATAGACTGCAGCAGCCCCCTGATAACCAATACCAAGTTTGGTCCCGATTTCAGCAAAGCCTCGCATATCTACTACACGAGCAAAAATGACATATCGTTCGCGCACACTAAGTTGCTTCAGTGCGTCATCCAATACCTCATATCGAACTCCCTCACCTATATTCATCACATTCTCATAACTTGCCTCTCCATCTTCAAACATCTCGTCAGTACCGACCATTAACTCATGCGCCCGTACGTACTCAGCCTTTTTCCAATAGTCAACTTTCTTTCGATGAATCGCCGTAATTAGATATGCTGTAAATCTATTCTGGACAGCGTTACTTTCAAATGTATTTTTCTTTTTAGATGTCATACGACTCCTCCAACGTCATTTTTTCAAAAAGACGATATGGCGGATCTCGACATCGCGTTAGATCATTTGCTACACTTGCTTTTGCAAGCGGATCTCTGCATTGTGCACAGCTATAAAAGCAAAATGTTGTGTCTGCATACTTTCTTTGATCTGTTTATACACGCGCAGGGCATTTCTCCTCTCACAGCACACAAAAAAGCTGATGCGGTACTCATAAGTTATGTGTACCGACATCAGCTTTTTGTTGCTGAAAATATCTAAATTTATCTTTATGGTTCAGATCATATTGAGAGAGTCTACGTGAACATGGAATAGATCACTTCATGTTCGCCATGTAGTTCCGGCATGTCCTGTAGCCGGACAATGTCACCATACTCGCAGGATGAATCATCCGTCAGAACCCAAATAGTATGTTTTGAATATACCCCATTGTAAATGTCTGTTGTACATTGTTTTAAGTACAAATAGGACTTGCTCATAACTTCCAGAGGATACCATGTTGACCACTTTTGAAGTTTGAAAGTCGCGCCATCATAAGAAATATCCAAAACCGTTCCCTTTAGTGTACTCCCTTCTTTCTCTCCGGAATATACAAATAACACACGAACTTTTGCGTCCGATGCAAGTTTGACTTTCTTAATAAAATCTTCCCATAGCTCAGCTTTTTTAATCTCACAGAGATCCGTAATAATCACACATTTTTCACGCTGCAGCTGTTCAAGGGAAAAGTTACCACTATAAAGTCGCTCCATTGGGGTTAGTCGTTCTGCATACTTCCACAGGCAAAAGGCACTAAGCAGTACTAAAAAGCAAATTCCGAATGTTCTTCTCATTGTTAGGCTAAACTCCAAAAGGAGTACGTGGTTCGATTTCCAGCATAAGGACAGTCGTATATAGTATGCTCATATAAACCATACTCTCCCCATTTTGATGTTACCATTATTGTACTTCCCACGCTCTTGACAATGCCAGAATGATCTCCCAGTGTTTTACCATCTGTACCGACTTCGCTTCCAGTATTTCGATAGAATACTTTTCTACCCGCAGCAGCACTGCCAGCGTTTAAATAACTGCCATCAGTCATGTACGGAAAAGGATTGATAAGCCAAACATTGTTTTCAGGCGATTGGTCATGCCATGCATAAGAATGGCAATTATAGCGTTTGGTCGCACTCTTTCGCCGTATTGCATTAGGATAAAGCCTCGCCATTTCCAAATCAAGGTAATATACTTCATCATCAGAAAAGCCACTAGACGTCGTGAAATAGTAGTCATCATACCAGCCCTCTTTAAGTACTGTTCCATTTGGAGTCTGGACAATCGAAGCAGTACCATCTGTTGCATTCGTCTGGTTGGTAGACAAAACTGCTATGCTTTCACAAAGATATAATTTATCGGCCTCATCAAGTTGGTTGAAAAACGGTTCTATAAGAAGCAGGGTTTGAATTTTTCTTTTTTCAGTATGTTTCTGCATCTGTATATATGTCATATGCATTAACTCGGCGGAGCTGGCCAAAACATCTGCATTTTGATTACTATAGGTGTTTTTATATCTTGCGGCAAGCGCATCCGCCGCATCATCGCGCCTTTGCAATTCCTGTAATGCGTCACAATACTGCAAAACAGCATCAAATCCCTCTTCAATGCTATCATAAGCATACATGTTAGAAAGAAGCGGGTAATATAAAACTGCTTCGATAAGTGATTCCGTAGACATTCGGTGCAATGTTTCCTTTGGAATTTCGCAAGCAGCTATTTTACTCTGTAACGTCTCCAGCTTCTTCCATTCCTCCGTACCAGGTTGAATTGGGTATACATCCTTAATATTGAGTAGGAGACTATACTCAGACAAATCATATTGGAACTCTGCCTGAGCTGGAATGTAGAGCGGCACACAAAGAGCGATTGCTAAAATTAAGGTAATTAATCGTTTCATATTTTCTCTTCTCCATTCAGATTAACTCAATTAGTTTTTACAAATAATTTTTCTGGTGAAGGAATTTGCTTATCTTATCGTTACTACGCAAATATAGGCCGTATATATCTCACTTATCTCTTCTCGTCATCCTACTTAATTATTTTCCTTTTAAGTCAACATCTGGGATTTCACCGCCCTCTCGCTCGTCTAACTCTAGAGTTTCACGTTGGGTTGTTTTAAGGATTATTTCATCAAGATTAACCATATATCATTTTACTCGTTCACGTACACCTACTGTGAATTGCTACTTCAACTTTTCACTTGAAACAGTCAAGTGAGAGGTATTCGTCATTTCTGTTATTCCAATTGAGTCCCCCCCTTTCTCATGTGGAAGAACATCTCTCTTCCAACTATATTTCCTGTTTTTAAAGTATATCAGTTTCTATCAAATGTAAACCGCTTACGGTTTACATCTATGCAATTTCAGATTGCTTTTTGAAAATCTTCAAAGGCAAGAAATAATTAAGCTTCAAATAACAGGCAGAACAAACATAAGCGTGGGGCTCTGTGTGATCGCCCTACGCTTTATACTTATACCTTTATGTTTCTTCTCCCCTTCTCATGTAAAATCAGGTTCAATTTTCTCCTCCTATAGCCCTACTGCAACCATGCAATGGCTCTATAACACGATTTAATCCCACATAGAAACTGCAAATTGACAAAATGCAAACTTGATGTGGTTTACATTTCCTCAGTTTTTTCTTAATTTATAGCCGTAAAACTTCTTGTTGTTACAATCCCCATTGTGCATACCGACCGGTACATGGCAGTCTAATCGCATAAGTGCAAAGGCTCGTAGTAGTTAAGGATGATACTTAAAGTATCCCGCTACTGCGGGTCTTTTGTTCTCAATGAAATGTGTCAAAACAGGGCGGCCAATTATACACCAGTAGCTCAATCTATTAGATAATATAAAATGAGGTGTAGTTTCACCTTCTCTGTTCTGTTTTTGTTGCTTTTATACGTATTACATCCGTATAAGAGTAATATAGGAGGTATTCAGTTATGTTAATCGCAATCGATCATGGAAACAAGCAAATCAAAACCGTCCATGCTAAGCCATTTACATCCGGGCTCATTCAGAGCGACGCACCGGGTTTTGGTACAGATTATCTTGCGTATCAGGGAAAATTCTACGCACTGACTGACCAGCGTATTCCCTATCGGCGGGACAAGACAGAGGATGAACGCTTCTTCATTCTTACCCTGTTTGCCATTGCCTATGAGATTGAGGCAACGGAACAATACAGTGACAATCTTATGCGCGTTCAGTTGGCAGTTGGACTGCCGCCGGCACATTTTGGTGTGCAAGCAAAACGGTTTACTGTCTACTTTGAGGGTCGCGGGGCAATCTCTTTTCAATTTCGCGGAAAGCCATATGCCATTTTTATTGAGGGTGCCACTTGCTTCCCACAGTCTTTTTCAGCTGCTGCCGCTACTGTGAAAAACCTTGCTTCGATTTCCAAAGTATTGGTGGTGGATATCGGCGGTTTCACCGCAGACTACGTGTGTCTCCGGAATGGTGTACCGGATATGGCTGCCTGCGACTCAATGGAAAGCGGCGTGATCCTGCTCTATAACCGCATCCGCACAAGAGCAAATGCTGAACTAGACACACTGTTAGAGGAAAATGAGATCGACCACATTCTGCGCGGTGAGGATAAGGATGCAACTCCGAAAATTGTCGCATTGATCGAGCAGGAGGCACAGGAATTTATTAACGATTTGCTCAGTGGTCTGCGCGAGCGAATGATAGAACTCAAGTCTGGCAAGGTGGTTTTCCTTGGTGGCGGTGCAAAGCTGCTGCGCCGCCAGATTGAAGTCTCCGGTAAGATTGGACAAGCTACCTTCGTGGAGGACATCAGTGCTAATGCCAAAGGTTACGAATATCTTTACCAGCTTCAGCACAGTGGGCGGTGATTGCCATGACTCCAAAAAAGGATCCCGGCAAATTTACGGTACGCTTCAACATTTGTGATCCTCAGCACAAAGCGGTGGTTGACCTGCTCAATCAGCAAGGCCGCAGCAAGGCACAATTTCTTACTAATGCAGTTCTTCACTACATCAACTGCACAGAAGCTCCAGAACTCCATGTACCAACCGTCCTAGATAAGAAATTTCTAGAGGGGCAAATTCGCACCATTCTGGAGGAGCATTCATGGAACGTAGAGGAAAACACGGTCAAACCACGTTTTCAAACCAGACATGAGCCTGAATGCAAGGATGCTTCGTTAATCAATACGGCGGATCTGGAGCAATGGTTTGGTGGGCAGGATGGCATGTCAACTATCCTGAACTCGCTACAAATGTTTGAGCAAAATTAAGGCTACAACGGATGTGGTTGATCTCAGCACTTTCTCAGGCAAACTTGAAATAACATCTCAACAAATGCTATCGCCCTGCCAGCATGAATCCTGACAGGGCGATTTGTGTCTTGTTAACTCTTATCTTTATTGCTATTCGTCGCAAAATCAAGTATCCTATTTCGCTTATAAGAAAGGGCACCTCTCTGTCCCTTCTTCATATTCTTACACTCTTCTGACGAAACAGCAAAGCACAGTTCATTATCGGCATCAGTTTTAAACGCCACATATGCTTTCTCTTCTTCGAAATGCGAAAAAGCAGTAATCGAACCGGTAAAAATCGGGTAGTGATAGAAATCTTTTTCCTTTTCAATACCAATGATGGATGCTTCTACATCCTGTCGCTCAGCTAAACAGTTAAGAATAAAATCAACAAGCAAATATAAAAGCGTCGCACCAGCTATTGTCACTACAATGACAGCAAGAATTTAAGTTATCAAAAAAATCGTATCTAAAAACATAGTAAAATATGTATCCCTTCCTAAAGTATCAGTCGTTGTATCACTTTATAGTGAAAATATGATACAAGAATTATTTCCCCGCGTCAAGGTTGCCTTTTTTCTGTAGCAACCTTACCATCTCCATATAGTTGAAGCGGGAGACTGTATGTCAGTCTCCCGCTATATCCTTATGCACTTTCTCCGGCCATGCGGAAGAACTTATCTGGCGACAGAATCTTGATTCCAAGCTCCTGTGCCTTTGCCAGCTTGCTTCCGGCGTTCTCGCCGCAGATCAGATAATCTGTCTTGCTGCTCACCGAGCTGCCGGCATGAGCGCCCAGAGATTCGATTTTTGTGTTGATCCCATCGCGGGTGTATGGCTCTACTTTGCCGGTCACCACAAGGGTCTTTCCGACAAAGGGATTGCCCATATCGGTGCTGGCCGCAGGCGGCTGATAAGTCTTAATGCACACCAGTCGCCGCAGCTCCGTCCAGATCGTCCAGTTTTCCTCGCTGCGGAACCATTGATGGATATTCCTGTGCAGCGTTTCTCCGAAGTCCGGGAGCTGTGTGAAATCAAAGCTCTGGCACACGGCCGTTTCAAATTCCGAAAGATTTCCGCGGAACCTTTGGTAGATGGCCTTGCTGGCGGTGCTGCCTACCATGGGAATATCCATAGCAGTCAGATACTGCTCAAAGGTGGTAATGCGGCTGTGCTGGATGGCGTCCCAAAGATTTTGCCAGGATCTCACCCCAAAGCCCTCCATCTGAACGATCTCCGACCTGTGTTTGTCCAAAAAGAAGATGTCCATATAGGAGTGGAGCCAGCCCTTTCCAATGAATTTTTCCAGAATTGCTTCAGACAATCCCACGATATTCATCGCCTTCTGGCTTGCAAAGTGGACGAACTTGCGCAGCTTCCGCGTTTCGCACTGCTCATTATCGCAGAACAGCGCCGCCGTGACCTTTTCCTCCCCGTTCACAGTGTTTCTGGTCGTATGGATACGGGTAGGATGCCCACAGCATGGGCATCTGGCAGGAACGACCTTCTCTCTGGCGTAGCAGTCTCTGTCTAGATTTTCCTCCACATGGGGAATGATCTGATTGCGCTTGCTCACCTTGATGCGGCACCCCGGCGCCAGCTCCAAATTCTCAATGAAAGAGAGGTTATGGAGACTCGCTCTGGATACCGCGCAGCCGTCGATCTCCACCGTGTCAAAGATGGCTACCGGAGCAATTTCCCCTGTGCGGCTGGGCGTCCATTCAATCGAGCGCAGGACGGTTTCATAGGTGTCATCCTCAAACTTGAACGCAAGCCCGTCCTTATAGTGATGCCCGGTCCGGCCGCAGGATCTCGCATAGGCGGCGTCGTTGTAGGTGACCACAATGCCATCGATAGGTATGTCGTTTTCCTGCGCGTATTTCCGCAGGTGCCGGATACCGGCGTCCATATCGAACTGCGTCAACGCCTGTTTGCTCGCCAGATACTTGCAAATGGGAAAGCCGAGCTGTTCGATGGCCCGAAGCCGCTGCGACTTCCAGGGATATTCCCCAAAGCCCTCCAGCACATTGAACGCCATAAAGGTCACATGACGATCCTTGCAGGCGCCGCAGTCCAGCAGTCGGACAGAGCCGGCAGCCAGATTGCGCCCGTTTTTATAAGGTTCGCCATTTCCGTCCCGCAGCGTGTCCTTTAACGCCTCAAAATCGCTGGAACGGATAAATGCTTCGCCGGTAACGACCAGCCGTTCCTTGTACGGGATCTTATCCGGGATGCCGGAGATCCCCAGCACATTGTGAGTAATGTTCTCACCGGTATCTCCATCGCCGCGGGTAGCGGCCTCCATCAAAAGGCCATTTTCATAGGTCAGCTTTACCGTCAGACCGTCCAGCTTGAGCATCAGCATGACCATCTGCTCTCCCGCAAAGCGCAGAAGCTCCGCGCTGCTCTTCGTTTTATCCAACGACAGCAGCGGAATCGGATGCACTGTTTTCACCAAGGCGCTGACAGCGGGATAGCAGCCTACCGTCTGCGTGGGCGAGTTCGTCATGCTGAAGCCGGTTTCCTTTTCCAACGTACTCAGTTCATCAAAAAGCGCGTCATATTCGGCATCCGTCAGAGACGGCGCGTTGAGATTGTAGTATTCATACCGGCATCGGTTCAGCCGGTCGGTCAATTCCCGTATTCTCTGCTGTTTACTCTGTTCCATTCCTTACACCAGCCTTTCCTTGGAGAATGCGCCGAAGTTCAGTTCATAGATCATCTTTTCGATCCGTGCGTCATCGTTCCATGCGGCCTCCATCGCCGCACGGTTTTTTGCCTGTACCAAGACCAGACCGCCCCGGAGCTGCATCAGCAGCTCCGGGCGTTGGGCACAAATAACCGCGAGGTTTCCCAACTGTTTCATTTTCACATGACTCCTTTTATACAGCAATATAGGTTTCCCAGTACGATTCCCGCTGTGCCGCAATCGTGAGCGGAACAATGGTGCTGCCGATATTGGTCGGCGCCTGCGTCAGTCCATAGACAGCCTGCGTACTCCGGATACGAACCATCTCCCGCTTGAGCTGAGAGAGGATGTACTCCTTCAGATACCCTTTACGGGGATCGTAGCTGTTGACTGCCCGGATCAGGCGTACCGCCAAAGACTGGTACACATCATCGGGGTCTACGGGTTCTGTCTGCATAAATGCGGCGTACTGCGCCATGACCGTGTCAATGCACCAAAGATGCTGTTCCACCACAGCGTTGCGCTGCGTGATCGTAAATCCGTTTTTCATTTTCTGTATAGTTTCCTTTCTTTCGTTCAAATGTGTTGTATTGCGGCTTAGGCCGCAGTTTCCATGAGATCCGACACCAGAACATCCACCAGCCGCTGACCGGCAAGATCTCCGACGTGGATACGCACATCGTCCTGCCGCAGCTGCTCAAACTCCTGCAGGCGAAGGATCTTGCTCTTTTCCGCTTTTTCCCGGTCGCTCTCGGTCAGACGCTCGGAGACAACCTTCTGCCATTCCTTCAGGAACTGCTCCGCGTCCTTGAGGTCATCGTTCTGTCGGTCAAAGTAGGTCCGTTTCTGCCGTATCGTGCCGTTTGGCTCCACCTCAAGGGTGTAGTACGGCTTGTCGATCTCTGCGGTCTTGCGCAGGAACAGGATATATGCCTCCTGCTGCTCGATGCGCTCCCAATAGCGGTCTGACTTGCCGACACAGTGGGAAAGCGCATCGCCCTCGCGCATAACATCGCGCACACCTGACGGAACGATGATAGAGTACACCTCGCCGGTATATTCATATTTCGGTTTGATCAAGCGGCAGATACCCGCAATTTTCGGATGTTGCTCGGCAATCTCGGCGGCTTCCAAGTCCTTCCTTCTGTTTCGCATCTGTTCCACCAATTCATCGTGGCGCTGACGCAGCAGCTTGACACGGTATACGATCTCATCATTGGTGTTGATTCCCAGCTTGTCCGCCATGGAAAGGTAATCCCGCCACGTGGAAATAATCTGCCGCAGGGAATCCCGCGTGCCACTTTTCTGACGCTGAAGATAGTTGCAGACCTGCTGCTCCGACATTCGATCCAGAATGAAGGCGATATCGGAAACATGGATCTTCTCCTGCTCCAGCCAGTGCAGCACATGATCCGGAATGATCCTGCCACTGCATTTCTCTCGCTGCAGCCATTCGAGCATAATGGCACCGCCATTGAGTGTCCGGAGCCGCGAAAGCCGGTGCGTATCAAGTGCCAGTGCCTTGACGAGACTGGTTTCAGACTCTTTTCGAATACGGCTTTTTACGGCGTTGGCATTTTCCATACATTCCGCTGTCAGCCTGGATAGGCTTGCCTTGCAGATCTGTTCGATGCGGGGAAACCTGCCCCATGCGAACAGGTACCAGTTGGGGCTTACACAGCCCCGGCAAAGTCTTACATAATCGCTCAATCCGGTCCTTGCGAGAAATGGGGCAATGCTGGAAAGGGTTTTTCCATAGATGCTCCCCGGCTGATAACAATACTCGTTGTAGGAATAGCCCATACCCGTGTTGATGTACTCATCTATACCCTCTACCCATCGGGTGCGGCGCTGTTTATACCAGCCCCAGTGATATGGGTGCGAGGACAGATCCGCACGGTAGAAAATGCGCTGTTTCTCAAAGCCGGAGGTTTTCGATACGATAGCGTTCTCCTCTTTCCGATACTGTCTGTTCACCTGAAATTGGCGGATCACAAACCCATCCGCGCACTTTTGCGCCAGATACACACATTCGGTCGGTGAGCGCAGGTACTCCGTTATTTTCCCTTTTGCCTTGAACGTGACCTTATGCCGGCATCTCGGGCACTTTCCCGCCTCGTTATGATGGGGCTGCCGTTTCAGCGCCACTTCCTTTTCACAATAGGTACAGTAGCCGTGTTTGGCACCGCCTCTGCGGTAGTCATAGAAGATGTAGTTTTCCTGAATACCCACCTTATTGACCCACCGCTCCCAGTCCTTCGGCAGCGGCGGTGTCTGAGAGAGCTCCGCATCCCACGGATCGGTTTCCTTTCTATGCCGACGTTCCAGTTCAGCATCACGAACGGCGCGCTGAAATTTCAGAATAGCCCGATAACGCCATCGCGGACGCCTGCAAGGCGGAGCTGTGCATCATCCACGGCGCTGATCCACACGTTATTGGACCCCTTCGCCTGCCATTCCAGATAGTCGATCTTTGCCGCCCGCCACTTATCGTGGGAACGGTCATAGGTGAGGAACTGCTTTTTTTCTTTCTCCATGAATATCTCATAGACCGGCAGGGTCCCGCCAAGGCGCATTGCATCCGGGTCATACAGGGTGACTTTCAAAATGCCGCCCTCTACCGCGCTTCGTACAAAACCGCTGTATCGGCATCGATAGGAAGTGTTCCAGCCCGAACCGACCTTGACCGGCACATCCTCGCGGGCAACCGCAAGCATTTCTTCAGTCGCAGGCAAATTCTTCATTTTCAGCAAACTGCTTTTTTTCATTTCTGCACCGCCTCTCTTTTCACAAAATCAATGTCATACCATACATCAGGCAGAATTTTTTCTCCATCGACCTCAACGACCGCAATCTGACAGATTACTTCGGTTTCACGCCGCTCTCTGGCAAATGCGAGAACATCGCCCAGTTTTCCACATGCAGTTGGTGCCTTGCCTCGAACGACGGCATAGCCGCTGCGGCTGGTGCTGTGTTCACGCTGCACTTTGTCATTCACCTTGCGGCCTGGGTGATCCACCATGTAGGCAAGTGCATGGAGAAAGAATTCTTTCTTCGTCAGCCGCCGCAGGATTGTCAGTTCCGTACAGGCAATTTTGGAGTCACGATTGTCCTCGTCAATATCTCCGCCGGGCTGCACCAAGCAGTAAATGGAGCGATTCATGTTGCCATAGTAGGAAAGACAATCCAGCGGGTTCTCCGCACAGTGAAAGCCGTTGCTGGCGCAGTTTGCCTCCGGGGTGACATTCTTTCCCATGACGAACCGATAGCCACGGCAGGAGAGATCCGGCTCAAAGCCTTTATAAGCGTACATCAGGCTGCCTCCCCAAAGGAGGAGAGGTCTCCCAGCGAGATCTGCCCATCGTCGGCTTCCGCTTTTTTCGGTGGGTCCTTCTTCTCCGGATCTTTCTTCTTTTCTTCCTTTTTCTTCTTGGAAACGGACTTGGAAGATGTTTTCCCACGATAGGGCTGCGGGACAAATTCCTCTTCATCCCCCTGATCCTCCTTGGCATCGGGGTCACGGAAATAGTCCTCCGCCCACTGATAGCAAAGATCATCGGGAATATCGCAGCCGTATGCCTGCTGACTGGAGCCCGACTGAATGCCGTTTGCCTTCAGCTCGTCCTGCACATAATCCCATGCCTTCCGACTGATGTACTGGAAACAGTGGATCATGCTTTTGCGCGGGTGCATGGTGAGCCGGGCAAAGCCGAGGTCATCAATACACTTGGTCTGGATAAACTCGGCAACGCTCTCCTTCATGTTGCGCCGCGTCAGCTTCTCCGTATCTGCGGACACACGCTTTGCGGCAGCCTTGAGCAGCTCTGCCGGGCCCATGGCATCCAACCTTTCCAGCGCGGCCTGTTCCGCCCGCCGCTTTTCCGCCTGCTTGTCGTCCCACTCTGCTTTGCGCTTGGCTTCAGCCGCTTCGTGCGCACGGCGGGCCTCATCCTCACTTTGGGTATTGGGGGCGGTTGCCGGTTCGCTGGCCACCGCAGCCGGTGTCGGATCTGTGGCCGGAGAATTTACTGCCGCCTGCGGCATATCCATAGCATCATCTTCCGTAAAGGCGTCGGAAACGGCAGCCTCGCTGTTTTGAAGCTCATAATCCATATTTGAAAAAGCGCCCATTCGTACATTCCTCCTAAATAAAAAATGAGAAAAGGACGCTCCTGTACCAATGGCACAAGGCGTCCCTTCTTACATACTGCGCTCAAACCGTATAGACCAGTGTGCTGAATGGGTCGAAGCAATAGCACACGACGGCCGGGTACTGAGCGGCTGTTCTTTGGATTTTCTGTTGGACAGCAAGGGCCTCTCCCATTCCACAGGGAGTATCCCATCCAGTCCAGACCATAGCTGTGAAATAACGGTGTTCCGGATGATACCGTGTCTCCGCCCCAAGTCTTTGACAGATTCCCAGCATGGCTTTCAGCTGCTTTCTCTTCTGCTCGTCCATTTCTAAATGGATCGTCTGCGGTAAAGCCTGCATTCAAGCCTTCTTTGCCAGCGCGGGAGAGAATTTCACCTGCGGAAAACCAGCCATATCGCAGTAGAAGTATCTGCGCTCGCTTTCATCATACAATTCCAGCACATCGGATGGGGCAATGCTACGGCCGCGATAGTCCGGGGGGAACGCCTGATTATAGCGTGCAAAAATGCGTTCCAGAATATCACGTTCATCTTGCCCGACCGGGCAGGTTAGCTCGCCGTCGTAAACGAGTGTGTATTCCGCCGCTGGCGGCTGCTGAAAGCCAGCCTTGTGCAGCGCGTCAATGCCGCCAAAGGCGAATGCGCGCGTCTCGCCATGCTCCAGATCCAACTGATAAACACGAAACCGCTGTGTTTTACGCTGACTGTCCAACAGCTCCCGAAAAGAAACGCCGGGGGCAGTCTGTAAGTACGCATCGTATTCCTGCTCCGTCAGCCCCAGATAGTCCCGTAGGGAAATACTGTCCACCTTCATCGCATGCCATTTTTCCGTACAGGTTTCCAGCATTTCCAGCCCGCACAGTCCGTTAAGATATTGCTCCTTAAATGTCATTCCTGGATCCTCCTTCATTTTCTGTTCTTTGCGGCGCAGCGCAAGCTGCCAGTCATCAATGCCCTTGTAATTGGGATTCCATGTGAGCCTGCGGCAGCGCATCCCATGCTTGGCCGCCAGCGCATAGATCTTCGATGTGCCTTTTCCCACCATTTCATTACTGTACTTATCCATGTCCTCTGCCTCGATGATCTCCTCCGTTCCGTTTCGGTGCAGGAATGCAAACAGTTCATCCAGCTTGGCGGTGTTGTTGACTCCCAGCGTGGCAACAAAGGTCCTGTGCATCAGCGCGTGAGCGACATCCGCCTTGAGGCAGCCTTCCGTCACATATACAACGCGGGAGCATGGATCGCCCACAAAATGAATGGGGCTCCCCGAGGTCGTTCCCATGCGCTTTCCCGTGGAGGACAGCGTCAGGTATTTCACGCCCGTTTTCTCCGGAGGATCGTCTTTATCCTTGAGCGGGTGATCCAACCGGATCTGTGCGCCGTGGATCAGACCGTCTACACCGAAGATGGGAATGATGATGCCTGATGTCCGCTGATGGAATTTGACCGTCCAGCAGCCGTTATCATCCACATAGAAGCCGGGAACACCCTGCACCCTGCAGCCCGCCTTGACCAACCGATTGGTCAGGGAGCGGCACAGGAAAGGGGGCGGCGTACTCTTGAAGCCAAAGCGTGTGATCTCATCGTCGGACAGCCCCCGCACAGACTGGAGGTGTGCGCGGTGCGCCGGAATGAGGGTCAGCATGGACAGCAGCATGGAGAGGGTCTGATGCACTTCCTGAACAGAGGCCGCGTCAGACTGCTCGGCCTCCGCAGGCGTCGTCTTCTCCGGAACGGTATAGTCCGGTGAAAAACCATTTACCGCCAAAGCGTCGCAGATCTCCCGATAAGCGTCTGAATTGCTGACGCCATATACCTTTGCGTAAAGGGACAGCATTCCGCCGCCTTCACCACAGTAGTTACAGCGCCACAGGTCTTTTGCCGTGTTCAGATTCATTTTTCCCCGGCGGTCACCGCAGATGGGGCAATCCACATACACCTGACCGGGAGCCCTCCGCCTGATATTCAGACGGAGGAGCCCGGCCACATCCATAATGCCAAAGGGGAGATCATGCTTTTTCCCGTAATTCAAACCAGCATCCCTCCCAAGACGCGAAATTTACGGATGGAAAGCGGTCAGCTTGCCTTTAACTGCTGCGAACCGCCCATCAGAAGCATGGCGGCAGCCTTCATAATATTGCCGCAATCCTCACAGAGATAGGCGTAATATTTCAGGCTGGAGGGACGCTGCTCAGAAACCTGTGCCATCGTCCAGCCCTTATTGACGCCGGTGGTCACGACCAGCTCCGCGGCTTCCTCTTCCGTCATCAGTGAAAGGATCTCGTCCACCGTCATATCGTCCGAATATTTCGGTGCAGCCGCTGTCGATGCCGCTGCCGGCATATCGACCACGACAGGCTTCAACGTCTGCGCTGTTTCAGCCCGCTCCGTGACCGCAGGCTCCGCCGTTTCCGAAGAAATCTCCTGCGCCTTTTGGGGCATAACCGGATCAGGCTCAGAAGCCTCAGCTCCGCCACTTAACGCCTGCAGCAGACTCATGGCGTCTGAAACGCTTTCCGTCTGCTGGGCGGGGGGAACCACCTGCGGCTTTACGCTGTGCGTCTTTGCCGCCTCCTGCGGTTGAGCCTCTTGCAGTGTAGGCACTGCCTGCACCGGATGATTTTCGCCGATAGGATCTTCTCGCTGCGGTGCTGCGGCTCTATTTACCGCCGGAGCAGTCTCCTGACGATTTACAGCGCCCGTTGCGACTTCCTGTTTCCCATCGGCCTGTGCATCTACCGCCGCAGAGGGGTTGATCTCACAGAGCTGGATGCCGAAGCCTGCATTATCCAGCGCCGTTTTCAGCGCCTCGTCCTGCGCGGCCTGCACATAGCGTCCGGCAGGGGCCTGTGTCTTTTCCACCGCCGCGGTGAAATTGGCGATTGGCTGGTTATCTTCTCTGGACAGAAATACCTGCGCCTCATAGACAGCGATCTGGTCGGTGACCCGCAGCCGGTTCAGCAGCATCTTTCCATCGGGGCAGGCCAGTCGGAACCAGAGCCGCTGATAGCGCGGCTCCAGCTCGATTCCACCGTTGACGTTTCTTTTCAGAAAACGCAGCGGGTCAAAGCCCTGCACCCTGCGAAGCTGCTGTACGGCGGGGATCGCTTGGGTCAGCATAATTCTTTCTCTGGACATGGTTTGATACTCCCTTCATAAAATAAATAAGAGATGACTGTGCGTTTTTTTGCACATTCATCTCACATTAACTGGCACGCTGCCATTCCTCGCCCTCTTCGTTACGGAGGGCCTTGCGCGTGACTGCCTTATAGTAAAGGGCGATGCGTTCGCCCAGCATGGTATTGCGTTTTCCTTTCCGGCTCCGATGGATTGCCATATACAGCGCCCGTTTCTCACCCACCAGCAGCACGCGGCACTTGGCGCGGGTGATTGCCGTGTAGAGGAGGTTCCGCGTCAGAAGCACATTATGGACAGCCAGCAGCGGAATAATGACCGTATCATACTCCGAGCCCATGGATTTATGGATCGTAATGGCATAGGCCAGCTCCAAATCATCCAGAAGCACCTGCGGGCAATCCATATAGCGGCCGTCAAACTCGATCACGACATCGGTACCGCTGATTTTGCGGATCGTGCCGATGTCACCGTTGAAAACACCCTCGCCGACCTGCTTGCCGGAGCGGTCATACAGCTTGATGTCGTAATTATTCCGCATCTGCATCACGCGGTCGTTGAGGCGGAATATCTTTCCGGCGTACACGATCTCCGGTGTCTGCGGCGCTGCGGGGTTGATCTCCTCGCGGATGGCTACATTCAGACTGTTGACCGATGCCTCACCCTCAGAGCGAAACGGCGATAAAATCTCCACCTGCTCGATTCCTTGTGCGGCGATCTGCTCCCGGTAAAGCTCACGGATGATGCCGGCAGTCTCCTCCTGGCTCTCTGCCTTATGAAAGGCAAAGTCCTCACCATAGTAGAGCGTCGTTTTGCCCTCGTTGATAAAACGGGCATTGTGGGCGATCAGGCTGTCCTGTGCCTGACGGAAGATCTCGTCCAGCACCGTGACCGGCACGACACCGGAGCCGATCAGCTCGTGAAATACATCACCGGCGCCCACACTCTCCAACTGGTCTGCATCACCGACCAAAAGGACTTTGGTGCCGGGGCGCAAGCGTGAAAAGAGCTGGTGGATCAGCCACATATCGACCATGGAAGTCTCGTCCACGATCAGGAGCCCTGCTTCCAGCGGTTTCCGTTCCCGGTCTTTCTTCGATTCCGAATCACCGTGAAGTCCCAGAATGCTGTGGAGTGTCTGCGCTTCATCGATCCCCGTTGTCTCCGCCATACGCCGACTCGCCTTACCTGTGGGCGCTCCGAGTACGATCTTCTGCCGCGGATAGAGCTGACGGTACACCTCGATCACCGTTTTCAGAACCGTGGTCTTGCCGGTGCCGGGGCCGCCTGTGATGATGGACAGGTTATGCCGGAACACCATCCCCACGCCTTCTGACTGGCGTTTGGACAGGTTGAGCCCTAAGCTATTCTTTACTCGCTCCAACGGCTGCGTAATGTCCACCACCGTCGGCTTTGCCAGAAACAGCTCTACCGCTTTCTGTGCGGTTTCGCTCTCCTGCAGGAATTGCTTGGGCAGATACACATTGCCGTGGTTCGATACCACCTCATCCTGCCGGATCATGGCAGACAGCTCCTGTTCGACCTGGCTCATGGGGACGCGCATCTGCGGGAGGGGTATCCGCTCATTGAGCAGCTGCATAGCCGCTTTGAGCAAAGACTCTGCCTCCAGATAGAGATGCCCGTCCTTTGTCCGTGCGTCCTCCAGCGCATAGAACAGCGCACCGTGGACGCGCTTCGGATCACGCAGGTCTCCACCGGATTTTTGCACGATGGCGTCAATACGCTTGAATCCGAATCCCGGCACCTGACAGAGATTGAAGGGACTCTGTCTCACGATGTCTGCGCAGGCAGGCCCGAAATGCTGATAGATCTTCTGCGCGGTCGTCGGCGTGACCTTGAACGGGGCCAGCAGGGTCATCAGGACACGCATCCGGCTGGTTTCCGCATAGGCGTCCTTGATCTCTGCAAGCCGCTCCTTTGTAATACCGCGGATCTCAAGAAGCCGGTCTGGCTGATGTTCCAGAATCTCCAGAGCGTTGACACCAAACTTTTCAATGATCGCGTCGGCGGTCTTTTCTCCGATGCCTTTCAGCAGACCGGAGGCAAGATAATTGCGGACGCCCTCCAATGTGGGCGGCACGATCTCCTGCCAATGATCGACTTGAAGCTGGAGCCCGTATTTTCCGTCCTTCCACTCTCCATCCATCTCGATCTTCACCGTATCCGTCTGCGGCAATTCGATGCCGACGGCGGTAAAGCGGATCAGGTGGTCGTGATAGCGATAGGGACTCCGGGCTTCTGCCGGTACGCTGCTGTCCTCCGTCTTCATCCGAAGGACAGAATACTTGCTGGACGCATTGAAAAACAGTACCTTGTCCAGTGCTGCAACAATGCTCACAGCACATCACCTCCGTTTCCTTTCACGCTGCCTGCAAAGCAGCTTTTTTCACATGGAATCTTCGCCATTCAGACACCGTGACATACTGATCGTAAATATCAGGGTGTTCGTCCTTCAAACGCTCTAAGGCTTCCTTCGATATGCCTGCGGAGCGTACCGGATTGTAGGTTATGGTGTAGCTCTCCGCAAGACCGTTATACACGGCGGTGCAGCTTGTGCCCATTCTCTCGATGAGCATACCCTTCAACCGCTTGATGTCCTTCTCCAGTTTGTTCACATCAGCCGACAGCGTCTTTTTCTGCTCTTGCAGGGAAAGAAGCATGGACAGCTGCCCAAACTGCGTCTGTCCCAGCAGTACGGGAGGCGCGTCCTTGTCCGCAGGCCCCAGCTTTCGCCGCAGGCTTTCGAGGATCAGGTCGCCATCCGCTTCCACATAGGGAGGCGGCGTTTTTGTGAGAACATGATTCTCCCAGAAGTCCCGTTCCAAAGCGATCAGTTCTTCTTCATAGGCCATGTCACGGTCAATGCGGCGGATAATCGCCTCGTCTTCCGAATTTCCGTAAAGGCAGCAGAAGTAGACCCGGTCAATGTTCATGACCGCCATGTAGTGCCGCCCCTGCGATTCATAGTAGATAGGAACGATTTCCTCGCCGTTGTACCACCAGTTATCCTTGGCGTTATAGTTCGTGGTCTTGATCTCAAGGATGGCTGTTGTACCATCCGGCAGTTCCACCATGTAATCCAGATCCGCCAGCATCCAGGGATACAGCGGGTGCTGGAACATGAATGGCCGGCGGTAGATCTTATAGCCCGTCTTATAGGCGAAGATTTTGGCAACCAACGGCTCCAGCAGAGTTCCAACCTCCAGCTGAACCCAGTTTTCAGCATCATCCGCTGTGACGATATTCAGCTTGTCATAGTAGAGATCCCGCCCGGTACGGAATGGTGAAATTCCGAGAACGGCAGCGGCGTCACTTCCGCCGATGCCCTTGCGCCGGTATTCCAGCCATTGTTCACGCGGCAGACCTTCTGTACCGACGAGAATTTGCGGAGCGTAGCACTTTGCGTTTTCCATGGATGCATTCCTCCTCGGTTTCATATTTGATGCGCGGCTTATTCAAAAGCCGCTTCTCTCTGTACCTGTGATACGGTCGGAAGGAGCGTCTGGGATGACCTCCGGGTTTCCATTTTCGTCTGAATTTCATTTTCTGTTTCCACCTTTCTTGATGATATATCCTCAAAGCCTTTCGGCATTTGGGCGCAAAAAAGCGGGAACAACGATTCTGGTAAAATTCAGTATGTTTGCCTGACAGCAAACTCTCGTCATTCCCGCAGCATGGGGCAGTACCCCGTAAAACAAAAAAGCCAGCAGCAGCCGGCTCTCATGGCACAGCAATACTACTGACAAAAACGTACAAACCTGACAACGTGCGCAGGTGGATCACTCCACACACAGATCAATGACCTATGCCCAAAGGGAAATTGCGCAAAACTCATTTACGGGCAAAGTGTAACACAATATATATGACAAGTCAATACTATTTCTCCTCCATATTGTGTCTCAAATAGGTTTTGTTAGCTATTGTGGCGTCGAGCAGCGGTAACATCAAATGCTATGCATATCAGCACAGATACACTCTCACGCTGCAAAAAAGGAGTGTCACCTGATAGTAAGTTCGCTATCAGGTGACACTCCGGAAGGGTCAACTTAGCTGCCAACCTATCAACAGCAAAAGAACACTCTCTAAGAGAAGTACCCCCACACAGCACAAATCAAACCATGCAGATTTTTTCTTTTCCTCGACCGCTCGGAGCGCAAAAAATGCAAATCCAAAAGCAATAAAAAGCAAATCGCTCCAGTGCTTTGGATATGCCTTGACTGGAAGCAAAATCATAACGGCCAAAAATAGTGCAAAGCTTATCACATACTGTATGATATTCTTGGGTAATTTTTCCATGTTATTATCCATTCATACAGCGATACACAACCGTATCAGCGTCTTCAATATAGTTCTGCTGATTGGCGCTTGCATACCATTTTGTGTACAACTTTGTTACCGTCCCGTACCCGATAACCCCCGGACCGCTGGGGCGCTGATACGAAAGGACTCTTACAGAAATAGCGTGGATACCGTCTGGGTGCACCGTCCCACCAATATTGCAAATCTTTCCTAAAAGTACTCCTGCCGCAAAAGCTCCAAGAGGATTAAATCCGAGTGCAGCGATTACGACCGTTACAAATGCACCGGAGGTCATATCGAGCAAATCCTGCATAAATGTAATGTCTTTCTTTTGAGTACCAATTAGTTTGCTATAATCAGTTGCAACTGTCCCGTCCGGCGGACCGTCAAGATATTTTACGGTATGTGCAAAAGGAGCAATATCATATTCCGTACTTAGCTTTGATGATTCCTGCGTTGTCACCTTAATGCAATTACCGTTTAAGATTACGTCTCTAATGGAATCAATTTCAACCTTATCAGATTTATCGCCTTCTACAAAGTTCAGCTTTGTCGTCCCATCTGTCGAGATTTCTTTTATTACAATACCATCGACCACATTTCCAGCAGCATCGTTATAAGAATATCTAAATCTACCTTCTACATTATCCGAGAAAGCAAACTCAATCATCTGTGAAAAATTGCCCACTTCATCAGTAGCATATGGGCTTAATTCGACAGCAAATGCAGGAATGGCGAGAGCCATGCACATTGCGATGCAGAGAATAAACGACACCATTTTACGTTTCATTTAATTAACCTCGCTTTCTTTTGTTGTTGAACATAGCTTAATCTACTTCGGATACATTGAAAATTATACCTCTGTATTTTCTACTAAAACAGCCCTCCCTTCTCGTAAAACTAAATACGACAAGGGAGGGAGTTTTTGGACACAACGGCTATTTATTTTTCGCAAACACTTTCTGCTAACCTAACCAGATCTTCGGCAGTGAAGAACCCGGATATGAAAAATCCAGCGTTGTCAGCAGTCATCCATACGATTGTGTTACCGATAGCAGCGTCATCGCTGATCAAAATGTCGGCAGTGCAGCCATCTACGGTTACCTTTTCAACGGCAGTATTTGTTGACTCGATTTGCCAGAATGTCTCATCTGGCGGACTTGCATAATAGAATTTCAGTATCTCACCCTCGTCATTCATATAAATGACCGACGAAGTATTTCCTACACTATCTTCTAATATCTGTGTATATCCTTCGGGGATCCAAGTTAAATAGTAGTTATTCTTTCCTTCATTGCTGGTACGCCCATCCTCAAAATGATATATAAACAACTCTTCGTACACCTCTTTGACCCATCCAAAAAAAGATGCTCTAGCCTCTGTATCGACGGCCAGCCAAGCACTTCCGCCAATGAGGACTGCAAGTATAATAACGGCAACTTTGTGCATCATTTTATAGAAATAAGGATGATCTGCGCGCTTTTTCAGCTTTCTGATTTTTCTTTCAAACGGTTCAGAAAACTCATGAGGACGAATCGCGTCGTAACCTTCTTCCATATAACGCAGATATAAGTTGCTGGATTTTTCAGCAGCCGCGCGTAGTCGCTCATCAGTGATCAAAATTCGCCGCCTCCTTCTTTGTACAGTATCTCGAGTTGCTTTTTCGCCCTCTGATCGATTTTCTGCGCCCAAGATAACGTAATTCCCAACATCTTTGAAATTTCACGCAAATTGTTGCCATGATAATATTTCAACCAGATAACATGACGTTGCTGCTCCGGCAACTTAAGAATAGCCTCTGTTAGCAAATCATCTGTGTGAAGTTCTGCACTCAGTTGATTAAGAATTTCATCGTTATATTCCGCAGTGGGATGGCGGCCATTCATTCGCAGCATATCAGTCACTCTGTTGTCAACTATAGTTACGACGAGCTGCTTTGTTTTTGGACTCACCGGATCAATTATTTTGATATTTTCAGCCATTTTCATAAAAGCGTAATGTACTGCGTCCTCCGCATCCTGTTCATGGTGCAGACGCTTATAGGCGACATAGTACATAAGCCCACGGTATTCCCGGTATATGTCTTCGAATTTGCTCTTGTCTTCTTCTGTCTCGATCGTTTGAAGATAAATCAGCATAGTCTTGGCTCCCTACCTGTTATGATGGTATTATAACAAAGTGGGAAATAGGTGTCCAGTAGTAGTGCCTGTCAGCACCGGAAATAAGGTTGATTAAGCTTTTCAGCAGTAAACCCTTGCCATTCCATTTTTCCAGAATGGCAAGGGTTTATCAGGTATGTATTAGCCCAATCACAAAAGCAGCCGGAGCCCTAGTCTTTACGGCTAATATAGCTATAACTAATCCAAATTGAGCCTACATATAAAATTGAGTAAATAATCTTATCATTGACTCCAAAGCAAAGAGAAGAAATATTGAATTTCATCCTATCCATAAGATTAACAGCAATAATTCCTCCCGTATAAATTGCTATGAATAGCAGAATACTTTTTACTATAGTAGGAATCATTCGGACCATTGCTTGAACCCGCTTTTCCTCTTCTGTCATTTTTTACCCCTATCAAAAATTGGTGTCAAGCGCCATGCGATGGCTCATCATTCATTATAAATAATGTCATCGCAGTTCTCGAGAAAAAGCTCATTTTTGAATTCCGTTACCGCATCTGAGACTTCTTTGGGTTGGTTTACCTTTGTAAAAGCAATTCCATGCTCATCACAGTATTCTTTTGCGATAGCATCTTCAAGCTTCTGCTTGGATATCGTAGCTGGCAGTTGCGTCCTCATATCCTCTAAATAGTCCTCGAACGAAAGTCCTGCCGAGTTCAAATACTCATCAAGCATTTCTTTTCCGTCAGGTAAAGTATATGCCTCTTTAATAGCTGAAAGCATTTCCTCAACCTCTTCATCCGTAGCAGATAGTCCTCGCCGATCTGCTTCTTCAGTAATCATAAAGCCTAGTGCGATTTTATTTACTGCGTCTCTATCACTTATTTGAGATTGAGTCTTAAACTCTTCTTGCGAGACTAGTGTGCTCTTTTCGAATTGCAAATCGGTCTCAGAGATATTATGTCCGTGGTAAGAGGCAACAACCTGCGTAGACACATCGCGGTTACTTGACCATTCTCTAAATGCTTCACCAGCTTTTTGCAAAGGTGAAGACTCTGTCATTCCATATGCGGACACACCACCAAGCGCAAGCATGGTCACTAAGGCTATGGCAACAAAACGCTTTTTCATAAAGTCCTCCAAATCTTATATCAATCAAAATAAGTTTTGACTTCGTGACTAAGGTTTCCCCCTTGTTCAATGTTACATACACCGTAAGCTACTGCATATGCGGGGTAATCTAACAACGAAAAAACTGTTCCGGCCTTTGAAACTGCTGTAACTACATCCGGTCCAATCTCCATTGGCTGCGTCTCAATTAATCTCCCGTTCGAGCCATAATAGTCTACTTTGAAGCTTGCTCCAGTATTAATTGTCGGGGCAAAGGGCGTCCCTGCTTCTACTCGAGTTGATACGACTGATTGAAAGGATGCAAAAGGCGGATAATCGTAGGTCATTGAAATCATATTTTTATAAGTATTCGAGTAGTCGACATAGAGCTTAACGGGAACAAGTATGGGATGTGCGCCAACGTAAAGTTCCCCGTCAGCATAGAGAAAAGTTCCTTCTTTAGAAGATGTTCCCGTTGCAACTGAGCTGCCTGCTCTGCATTGAGAGCACATTCCCGAAATAAGATACTCATTGTAAGAATCACCACAATCGCAACTATAAGAAATCTGGTGAGGATGTTGCGATGAACCAACTGTGTTCATTCTATAGCTATGTGCTCCGCACTGAGGGCAAGTTCCACTTCCCCATTCGCCACTTCCATGAGCTTTTGTTGCATGCCCACCTACATATATTTTCTTGCCGCAGTCTTTACAGTTTCTATAATATTCGTGTGGGTGACTTGCTTCAGAATACTGTTCTCCAAGCGAGCGATGTTCACAGGTTGCATTTGACACTGCAAGCGCAGAAGTACAAAGTAGAAACGATACCAAAAGCAAGAATGCAAGGATAGGGGTGCGTGACCGTCTCATCGAATTGCCTCCTTCAATATTCTATTTGGCGTTAACTGAAAGCCTTTTACTATTCATCTTTTAGTTATTTGTGGCACTGATAGTAACTGGGGATCGCTTTGTTCCATTCACGGAAAAATTGACAACCATGGTATAGGTTTTTCCCTTTTTGACTGCCGCACTTTTTGTCATCTTCAAAATGCCAGATCCGCTTCCGTTCCAGCTTGCGATCAAATCGCTGCCACACCGGAGTTCCATCGTCGCCGAAATCTCATCTGTCATCTTATCGCCGACAATCTGAATTACACATGAGGCGTTATTCCCATCGAAGCTCAGGTGGGGCACCGAGGTAATGCTGCGGCTTTGGATTGCATGTGCCGAAACAGAAAGAAGCATCACCAGAATAAGAGACATGCAAAAGAAACGCTTTTTCACTAATCTCACCTCCCTCCATTCTCTTAAATACGACAGCGAGGCGTATTTTTGGACAGGATAGCTGATATTTTTTCTTTGCAGTGATAGAATTTTATTGGACAAATATTAAGCCCTCGTAAAACGACTACGTTTTACGAGGGCTTATCTATTAACTTTTTCTGTAACTTGCAAAATTTGTCTATGTTTCTCCGTATTTATTGTGTGAACGGCAAATAGATGTGCCTTGAACCTTGAAAACACCGCATAGAATAGCGCGGTCACATAGATTCGTCTGGGAGTTATACAGGACCGGCTGACAGTATGCGTTTGCGTACCTGCCGGGGAAGTGCCGCACAGCGGCAGCCTGCAAATACGCGGCCTGAAGTGAGGGCGCAGGAAATGGCCCGGAAGCAAAATCGTATTCCTTACAGAATTTTATGCTTGGCAACCGCTATTATGAAGTGTATAATGTGCCTACCCTGCTAAACCATTAGGAAAGGAGGCACTACTGCATTCTATAACGGTTTCCAAGCTGCAATAGGAGGTATTACCTTGTCTGACCAAATTTGCAGCAACAATGTTCAACGTACCTACACCGTCGAACAGGTCTCTCGAATCCTTGGGATCAGTCTCCGCAAGACCTATTACCTCTGCGAGCACACAACTGATTTTAAGGTCATTCGGCTTGGGAAGCGGTGCCTGCGCATTCATAAAGAGTCTTTTGATTCTTGGTTCAATGCGTTGGATCAGCCATAGAGCATCGAACAAGAAAGGAACCGTTATGGCAACATATACTATTCGCGGAACATCTCACAACATCGTTTACACCTATAAGACGGTTGACGGAAAACGTAAACAGCAATGGGAATCCTATTCCTCGGAGTTGGAGGCGATACAACGCAAAGCCTACATCGACTATCTCCAAGCTCAAAATAGGGCATCTGATATTACACATGAGGCTGCTGAGTATCGCCGCAAAAAGGCCATTGAGAAAACAGCTCAAAAAATCGCCGCAGAAAATGCAGCAGTTGTTGTCGAGCCTCCGTCCATCGAAACTGAAGACAATATGAGCAAGACCTACCGAGAATTCATGGAGCGCTTTTTGCCGATCTATGCGAGGAAACGGAACCTCTCGCCCAAGACCTACGACAGCTATCGTCAAAATCTGGAAACGCACATTTACCCGTACTTTGGTGACTGGGTCATGAGCGCTATTACCAGCAGTGCCATTGACGGCTTCATCGACCATCTTTTTCAAAAGCCATGCCGTGGAAGCAAAAGTTATGGCAAACGCGTTTCGGATATTCCGACTCTGAGCTCCGGGACCGTAAAAAAGTGCTATAACATTCTTACTCTTGGCTTTGAAACAGCAAAACGATGGAACTATATCTCGGAAATTCCCAACACCAAAGGTCCGTCTGAGCACTACAAGAAGCGCAAAGCCTGGTCTTCTGAGCACATCTCAAAAATTCTCGACCAAATTCAGGATGATCCCATTCTCCATCTCTCGGTGCATCTTGCTTTTATTTGTTCACTCAGAGCGGGGGAAATTGTTGCTATCGATATTAACTCAATCAACCTTAATGAAGGCAGCATGTGGATCTCCCAGATTCTCGAGCGCGTCTCTGACGAGTCTCTCAAAACTCTTTCCAAAGAAAAAATAGCTAAAGTTTTTCCAAAGCAGTTTTCTAACGCTAAAAGCCGCCTTGTCTTAAAAACGCCGAAGACGGAGGGCAGTTTGAGAAAACAGTACCTAACTCGTCCATTGGTTCAAGAAATCAAAGAGCGCATTGCGGAAATCAACAAAGTGAAAGAACTCCTTGGTCCAGAATATCAGGACAACGGTTTTCTGATTTGTCAACCCGATGGACGCCCTGTTGATCCAAATAATCTCTGCAAATCCTTTAAGGAATGGCAGAGTACAATGAATATCACAGATCAAATTGATCTTCAGGGCCTACGCAAGTCAGGGCAGATGCACAAAATCAGATTGACGAAAAACAATTATCAACTTGTCGCTGCTAATGCTGGACAATCCCCTGAAGTGCTCATGCATCATTACAATGAAACACTTGAAGCCGAAAAACAGCAGCTTGCCTCGATGGTTGAATCAAGTTTTTATCCATCACTTGAAAAAAAGAGTGAGACAGCAGCAACTATTGACCCAGCCGAAATTTTGAAACTAATTCAGGATAATCCTGACCTCGCAGCGAAACTTATGCAGCTATTGAAGGTCTCTGCGTAAGATGACACTCCTTGCAAACATTTTTTCGTTTAGCACGATCTTTAGCAGGATGTTTAGCAGAACCCATAAATTGAGGTATTTGAGGGCTATCTCAAAAAAAAGAAAAAACCTCAAAACCATTGCGGTTTCAAGGTTTTTTTGGAGCTGCTGGGCAGATTCGAACTGCCGACCTCATCCTTACCAAGGATGC